>MKWU01000308.1_pt1 | contig 92866 bp, 100 predicted proteins | sample 809101 | NCBI WGS metagenome assembly MKWU01 (sample SAMN05860141, study PRJNA318959) | sponge metagenome | host: Aplysina aerophoba | place: Slovenia: Piran, Adriatic Sea, Gulf of Piran | collected 2013-05-07
CACGTCCAAGCCGATATAGGCTTCATATCCGTTGTCGTCCATCTGTCTGTCCTCCTGTGAGATCAACTCTTCCGGTCGCAGACCTCCTGCTCCGGTTGCAAGGACAGATTAATCCATCATGTCTTGACTTTTTCCATGATTTCCAAAAATTGTTGTGAGTGACGTAACTGGCTGCCGCAAATTGAGTCCGAAATCTATAGAATCGGTCTGGTTGTGTCGCTTGTCGTGCCAACTGGATAGACGCGGGCAGGTAAGCTACTCATTTTCAAACTGATCTATCGTTTAGATTGGACCTTATTAGATGTGGGAGGAAAATCTGGGATGAAGTTTTTAGTCTTCTTCAGTTTGAATATAGACCGCCTTTTCAATCCGATTTCTCGCAGATTCGCTTAGCCTTGCGATCCCGAGTGCGCGGGCAATTTTGACCGCATCACCATTTAATGACAATGCTTTACTTATAGCGCGCAATTCTTCAGAGCAAATATGCTCGATTTTGCGCAAGTCTGAATTCCGATTTCGGTGGCGATGGGGGGTAACGCGATGTTTCACAGTTCCTTTTGCCCAGAAGAAAGTACCAACTACTTTTTCTCGTGTTGAACCTCGGCGTTTCTTAGCCAGATCTATGATGATGTCTTTAATCTTTCCCCCTGCTCTACGAAACCCATGATGCAGGGCGATCTTCCGGACCAGGACATCCTCGTGTATCGGACCTTCAATATCAATCACGTAATCTAGCATCGCATTCAGGCGATGTTTGTAAGCATCGCTGTAGAAGGCCGCCACATCAGGTTCGAATTCAATATCGCCCTTATTGAGGTCAGCCTCAATATAGTCGTGATTGTTTCCGACAAGAGGGGGATGGTCGTCTTCTTCATCAACTAGTTGCGCCATTGAATCTGGTTTCTGTTTTCCGTTGTTTTCAGTGTTCGGGTGAATACCTTGTTCGTTTGAGGCATGTAATGTGGTACCCGTTTGATTCGGTTTGCCTGTTAGTGGGGGTTGCCCACTGTTTGCCGAATGTGGATCTGGAATGTCCTTGACAGATTTTTCAAGACTTTCTTCTGCTTGAGTATTTACATGTCGCTTCTCCCTTTGGCGATCAGCATCAAGGTATTTGTGCAGAGCTTGGTCTACCTTCTCAAGTGCTTTTTCTTTATGCGTCCACCAATCAGTTGACCATATGCGGAAGAGAGTCCACCCGAGGCCTTCCAATACGGATTGGCGTATTTTGTCGCGTTCCCGTGCTGTGGCAGAACTATGGTACATCGCACCGTCGCATTCGATGCCTGCAAGATAGCGCCCTCGTTGATCCGGATGGACAACACCTAGGTCGATTCGGTAGGCGGAAACACCTATTTGAGGGTGTACTTCCCAGCCCTTTACTTTCAGTTCGCGTGAAACGGCGGATTCGAAAGGCGATTCAAAGTCTCCGACAGAGCCTTGAACGGTTGATTTCAGCGCGGAGGCACCTTTTTCAGCATATTCTAAGAATTGTTTCAAATGTTTAACTGCAAGAGCTTGACTGCGTGAAAGATCAATTCGGTCTGGGGACAAGGTGGAAAAAACGATCATTTCAATACGTGCCCGCGTCATCGCAACATTCAATCGCCTTTCTCCTCCCTGCCTATTCAGAGGGCCAAAGTTCATGACCATATGGTCGTTCCGGTCTGGTCCATAAGTGATGCTGAACAATATGACGTCTCGTTCATCTCCCTGTACGGTTTCCAGATTTTTGACAAATACAGGTTCGTTTGTTTCGCTTTGGGAGAAGGACATCTCGATTTCAGGCCTTTCTAAACGAGCTTTGTCCAGTAAGTCTTCGATCAAAGTCTGTTGCTCGGAATTGAAAGTTACCACGCCGATGGAGCGTTGCCGAATGTCGGGGTTTTCGTGCGTCAAGCGTGCAATGATTTCGCCCACAATGGCTTTAGCTTCGCTTTCGTTGTGTCTCGCATCACCTCGGGCGTAGAATCCTTCGGGTCGTACGAGACGAACCGCGTTATCTTTCACATCGGGAGCAGGAAATGTGATTAACGTATTGTCGTAGTAGCGGTCGTTAGAGAAAGAAATTAAGCTTTCTCTACGTGACCGGTAGTGCAGATTAAGGGTGCATTGCGGAATACCTGCACCCAGCATTTCGTCAAGAATACTTTCCAAATCTCCTTCTGTTTCGACCATGCCGTCAGGATCATTGTCCGCTCGTGCGAAGAAATTTGTTGGTGGCATTTGTTTTGGATCACCTGCTGTGATCACCTGCTTTCCGCGGGCGATTGCACCAACTGCATCCCAAACGGTAATTTGTGATGCTTCATCGAAAATTACTACATCAAACAGCCGTTGGTCAGGAGGTAGATATTGAGCGACTGAGAGAGGAGACATCATGAAACAGGGAGCGAGAGTCGTCATTACCTCTGGAGCCTCACCTAGCAGCCTCCGGACCGGTTTATGCCGCATTTTCTTTTGTATCTCGTGTCGAATAATGCCCCACTGTGAGCTCTTTTTGACTTCACCTTGCTCTGGCAGTTTGCCAGCAAGTTTGGCGGCGATGTATTGAGCCGTTAGTTTTTGGAATCTGCCGTCGGCCTCGCAGAACTTTTCAATCTGCCGTTCATGCTCGGGTGAGGAAAATGAGCGCAGCACTTCATCTTCTTCGATGATAGCTGAAGACCACCAAGTGCAGTATGCTGCTTCAAAAACCTCTTGCATGTCCCCAGGGCTGACATGGCCTTGTTCTACTGCCTCCACAAGCGGCAGAAGGTCGATGTCGACAGCTTCTAGCCGACGCCGACGCCAATCGCACCAAGCCCGAATTTCATGTTTTCGCTCGGAGATATTATTTGCGACTTTTTGCAGTTCCTCAAGGGCATGGACTTCGTTTGCAAAAATGTCAGAAACCGATCCACCTGCCATGGCCTCAAACTGGTCACTGGCATTCTGGAGTTCTTCATATGATTCAGCAAAATCAGTCGCTACACGTCTTATATTGCCTTCCGGCGCGAGCAGATCGTTACCCTCATGTAGAAGAGTCTGGATTTGTTTTCGAATTTCGAGAAATTCATCTGGCTTCTCGGCCAGTTTGGCAACGATGATGCGGGCACGCTCACCGAGTTGATGAAGAGATTCGGCAACAGCTGATTCAGTAGAATGCCCAGCCCATTCCTTGAAAGAAGAAAGCTGTTGATCAAGCCGATCAATTACTTCGCCATTCTCGCGGAGTTTGGAAAGAAGTTTCGCATCATGTTCGGGGTTTGGCTTCCCTTGAGCTCCTCCTGTCTGTATTTCCTTGATTATGCGCCGTCGTGTTAGGAAACGTTTGGGCCACCACATGGTAGTGGTTTCCAACCAGCGTCGAGCTATTGCCTCGCCATCAAGGGATCTCCAGGCGAATGCGTCGTATGAGCAACTGAGGGAAGCCTGTGCGTGTGCATATGCCTTCAGACGTTCAATGGCTTCCTTGAAAGCATCAATCTGATCCTGTCCGTTTGGTTCAAGAGCGTAAGCTGTTGGTTGTCGGTATGAATCGGCTAATAGAGACGTTAAGTCGATTAATGCATTAAGGCGAATGATCGATTGGTCAGAGAGGGGCAGTCCGATGACTTCGCAGAGGGTGGAGCAATTTTTTCTGGTTCTGTCCGCTAGGGTCGCTAATTTTTCAGCCTGTTCAACGATTTCCCCTTCCCACCCTGGAGTCCACTTACCTTCCTCAATGAGCTGGAAGGGGCTTGCAGATAGATCATCTATTTCTTTTGCTTGAATGGCAAGTTTTTCAACTATGCCGCGCATCTTTTCGAGGGTTGATTCGTCGTGTTGCTGAGCTGAGGGCCAAGATAACTTCAGGCGGTCGGCAAGCAATTCATCTCGGATTTTTACACCAACTGCATAGTAGGGAGTAAGCCCATTTCTGTGTTTTTTATGGAGATGGTTCACAATTAGATTCAACTGCCCTCGCAATTCCAGAAGGTTTTCAGCTTCCCGATGCCAGTCGTCTTCTGATTTCTGAGCAGAGAGTTGCCATGTGGCAGCCAGTTGTCTCAATACATCAGCTTTCTTGGCTTTATTGGAATGGAGTTCGAGGCAGAAATGGCCGAGGCCAATTTCTTTCAGTCTACGGTGAACCACTTCTAGCGCCGCGGTCTTTTCCGAGACAAAAAGAACAAGCTTCCCCTTGCCCAGCATGTGAGCAATGAGATTAGCGATAGTCTGGCTCTTTCCTGTCCCGGGCGGCCCGATAATGATGAAGTCTTTTCCCCGATCAGCTGTCGCGATTGCGGCGGCTTGGGAAGCATCCGCTGATAGGGGCATGAACAAGTCAGATGGCTTATAGGTTTTGTCTATTTCTTGAGGTTTGATGAATTCAGTCTTGCTGTCGTATGGCTCCCTCGGTGTATCCAGCAGGTGACGAACCACGGCGTTTTCCCGCAATGCATCGGTACGGTCCGCCAAATCTTTCCACATGAGATATTTGGCAAAAGAGAAGTGGCCTAATGCGACATCTTCGACAACCTCAAAACCAGGCGCATCCTTTACGGCCATTCGCACTTGGAGCCAGATTCCATCGACGTCGATGCCGCTCTCATCCGTTGGCAAGTCACCATCAAGACTGGGAAGGTCAATCCTAAAGTCCTTACGCAACATCTCCAACAGGGTCGTGTTAAAGCGTGGCTCATCGTCGTGAGAGCTCATCCGAATGCCGCTGCGAACGGATTTTCTGGTGAGCGTTACAGGAAGGAGAATTAATGGAGCCCGGCAGCGTTTTGGGTCTTTTTCGTTCTTTTTCCAAAGCAGAAAACCGAGAGCTAGGTATAAAGTATTGGCGCCACCTTCTTGCAGAGCAGTTTGAGTCTTACGGTAGATTCCAACAGCACGCTTGTCTAGCTCGTCTTTGGACAAAGACACAAGGACGCAGTTATGCTCAAGTTGCTCAAGCGCATATTCCTCTGTAATTTCTTCTCCTGTCCGCTGGCGATGAATTTCTTGATCTTGTTCCTGCGATGTGGGTGAGGGAACAGGGATGATTCGGATTTGACTTCCGGAGGCTAATTTGTCTTCCAGCCGCCCAGGTTTTGGGCAGATAATTTGTAGGGTGGTTTTTGTTGACCGGTGATTCAGTAGGCGATTGTTTAGTGTTAGATCCAACAAACGTCGCTGCCAACGCTCTAAGCGCCCTTCGGGTGTTGTAGGCTTTTCTTCTTCAAGTTCGTTGCTGGTGAAGCCGGGCAGGGGTGGAGGCTCTTCTAGTGGTAATTCCGTCACCGTCGAGACTGCTTCCTCTTCATGGGCTGTCTTTACTTTTAGGGCTAAGGGGGTGATGCGGTGTGCCCGAGCTTGGCGTATGTCAACAGCGCAAGTGAATGTTTCATCAGAGCTAGGATGAATGGCTTTTAGACCACTAGTGCACGCTTGAGAGAATGCCACGGGGGATGACGATGTTACGTATGTTGTCTCGAACAGAAGCAACTCCTTTAAATCTATACGTTTTCTCAAGATTTCTGCGTCTTCCACGACAATACTGGAAAATTCTTCGGGCTGAAGCCAGACGCCTGCCAGTGCATGTCCTTCGGGTAGGGCGACTACGGGATTAAGCCCTACTTGCTCTAGGGCTGATGCGAACAACATTGCGGTATCGAGGCAGGTTCCGGTTTTGTTGCTGATAATGTGATTCGGAAGACGCACTTTCTGGCCATTTTTCTCGAAACTTCGTGGAGGGGTGGCATAGGTCAGCCCAAGTTTCACGACTGCCGAATAAATAGCTGCCGCGATCTCCCATACCCGCTCGCAGCTTTGAGACTGGTAGCCATCTATTTGGCTGGATTTTCCTGCTCGCCGGAGAACCTCACTTGCGTCATGAATGATTCTGTCGACAGATGGATCGTTCGGCATACAGAACGCGGCCAATAATTCAGGCATAAAATCGGCCCCGCCCCATTCGTTGTAGGCCAGCAATTCCACGGGTTTTACCAACTCTGCAAGGACAACCTCATCTTTCGTGAGCAGGAACGACATACTGCCCCGAGTCGTTTCGGCGAGGTTCCGTAGAAACTCACCGCTGATTTGGATGTCTCGGTCTTGGACCGACACGGCTTCTTTCGCGCTTATGCGATCTAGGGGCCAAGACTTCTCTTCGATAAAGTGGGGATCTGATTTAAGTGTGAGGACCAGATTCTCTAGAGGCTGATCCTCGCTGGTGTTTTCGATACGGAGATCATGTAACAGCGCGTACGAACTTTGATGCGCTGCAAAATTTAGTTTTGCCGAAATTTCGGCATGAATTTTTATAGATTCGTTAGATTCATGACTCATGGCGTAAGTGAATTGATTGAACGTCAGAAAAATGCAAGCTACCTGCTTGAGAGTTTTAGCGGGGCTGAGGATGACACGGGTGGAGATATCATGATTTCAGGGCACTGAACGATTATTTCCCGATCTATATCTGCCACGGTTTTACTGATTTGCTAGGAATGGTGGGCTTTTTGCCATTTGAATCGTTCGAATCCTCCGATAGACTCGTTGTGGGTCGTGCGGAGCTATGCGGATCAGACTTTTTTGATGGCGAAGCATCATCCTTACTTTGGACTGGATCTCGTTTCTCAATGGCAGGGGGTGGCGGTATCCAAGGCCGCAAGTGTTGCCCAATTCGTTCATAGAACTCAGGGACCACCTTTTCTAGGTCTTCAATAAAAGTTTTCCGCCTAGAGAACCGGCCGGCAAGGTCTGTAACGATTACAACTTCAAATTTTTTCAATACAGCACCAGCTCCCCCATTTTCAAGACATTTCGGATTGTCACGAATTTCGGACAACTTTGCTTGGGTCGATTTTCTTCCTCTGAGCCAGAAAGCCCTGATGATGACATCACTTCCATCGACATTTTTCAGTTGTCGGATCAACCAATTTATTCTGGCGCTAGTACGCTGTTTATCCTCGGGGGCTTTTAGAGCCATAGAGCATGAGATTGTCCGGCGTTGCAAGTTGACAGTGACGTCAAGATTGCTTGCTGCATTCGGTATGTAGAAGCTAGAGTAAAGTTCTTGTAGGGTGGCCAAAGAATCACTCGCATCGCGAAGCCGGATGGAAGGGTCATTTTGATGTTTCCGTGGAAGATTAATGCCAATATGTTTGCCCATACGGCGGCTTAATATTAGACAAATATCTCTTTCTTCCTGATGCCAACTTGCGATGGTGTTTTCAATTTCGGGCGAAGCTCTGGAGTATTGTTGTCCTTCGCGGATCCCAAGAATGAGTGGTTGCCATTCTGGATTCATTTGGTCAAAGCGCTTGATTCCAGAATTTGGGTGTTCGAAAAAGCGCACCATCTCCCCGAGAACATATGCTTGTTCTGGGACCAATTCTTCTCTGTCTCTTAAAATCAATGACGCTTGAGTAAGTATGCTAATCCATGAGAGATGGAAAAATTGGCACGATTTAGTGAACCTTTTGGGGATCGAATATGGAATGTGTGTTGGCAAAGATACTAATTGGTTAGACAGAGTGATTATCGCGTCGATTCCATATTCACGGGCTATTCCCGCATACCGGAGCATCTGGTCTTCATCAATTTTCGCATTACCGGTTTTTGCTTCCAAAAGTGCCGTCCATTGGCCGTTGCGCGTGGACAAGATCAAAATCCCATCAGGTCGCTCTTTGCCGTTGTTGCCAGATGCCGGAAATTCGACTTCTGTGTAACTAGACAATTGGGATGTTTTCTTTACACGGACCGCACAGCTTAATACTTGCTCCGCGAGCGCACGTGTTACGGATAGAGTGGCGAGCAAAATAGATACGATACGCTCTTCTTTGCTTGAATCGGCAACGGTCGGAATCAGTCTGGCACGACTGGCGTTTTTCAGGATGCTATCAAGCGCGTTCATGAATCAATGGACCCGGAGAGTCCAGATTTTAAATTTGGGGATACGGGCCCAGCCTGCGTATGACGAATTGTAGGATGTGGAAAAAACTCGGTTCTTTTTGTTAATAACTGGGCATATTAGTAGCAAATAATAGCAAATTAATTGACGACCGTTATTGGTTCCTATCGAATACCCGAGTAAACTGCGTCGCAACTTTGGCAAGTTCCGCTCTAGTAAAGGGTTGCAATAAAAACCTCAAGACAGACAACAAGGCAATGAATTTAAAAGTTGGACAGAAAGTTGATCTCACTGGAAGACTCAGCAACAGGCAGATACACCGGCCTGATAGTGGTCAGCCTTTTGTGAAAGCAACCCTCCTTGTCGAAGGCAGAGAAGAACAACTGACCGTGTTGTGGTGGGATGCGGGCCGGGCTCCGCGAGATGGCGCACGAGTTCGCATTCAGGGAACAGTCCGTATTTTCAATCAAGGCGACCCGGAGGTTCATGTAGACAAGGCCACGGTAGAGCGAAAGGACCCACCCCAAGATGCACTAGCCGTCATTACTGGCTTTTATCTCGAATGTGTCGAGGCGGAGGCAGCCGGGTCGTTATGCCAAAAACTAGATAGTTCAGATCATATCGAGCTCGCTGATGGTGTGAGTCCCTTGCACGGGTCAATCACTTTTCCCAATAACCAGGCAGCCCGGCGATGGTGCCAATTGCGGCAGGGGGCTCTTGGCGAAACACTCATCACTGGCTGGCCACTTGTCGTGGGCGCAGGGCCTGAATCTAGAGGCCGACATCTTGAGCTTTCTCCTCTTCTAATAACTGAAGTGGAGTTGAATTCTGTCGAGGGCAATTGGCAATTTGAGCAACTAGGTGATGGCGTGGATCTCAACCCATTTGCGCTTAGTCTATTGGGTCTTGATCGTGATGAAAGGGCGGCATTGGTTACTGCTGTTGGGAAAAGCATCGAAGTTGAGGAGGCCGTGACACCAGGGAATTGCGCGGCAGCCATTCTTGAGGTGCTTGAAGACGCAGGTGTCGAAGGGCTGAAAGAGCTGGATTCAACGATGCTTTCGTCCTTTCCGAATGCAACAGGAATACATAATGCCGGAATAATAATGGCTACTTCTGGAAGCCTAGCTAGTACACGAAAGTTGACTGATGATCTGGAAGAATTGGTCAACATGCCGCAGTTGATGGAGGAGGGTCCGGCAGGAGTGTTGCTTGGCAAGATAACAGCCCCCGAAGTCCCGGTTCCAAATCCACACCCTACGGTGGCGTTTTCCTCGTTGAAGCAGGATGAGGCTGTTCATTCTGCAATGGAGAATGTTTTTACGGTGGTGACTGGCCCGCCAGGCACTGGAAAATCTCAAATTCTCGTGAACGTTGTAGCAGCGGCAGTGGCTAAAAATGAAACGGTATTGCTTGCGTCGAAAAATAATAGAGCTGTGGATGTTGTCGTAGAAAGGTTGCGGATGACTTCGCCTCGCGCTGTTGTAGTTCGCGCAGGCGGGACCGACAAACGAAGTGAAGTCGCGCAGTACATTGCAGAAATATTAGCTAGGAGCCCACGCCCAGTTAATTTAGGGGACGCTCGCAGGAAATGGAAAACTATCGAGGATAGGCTTAAAGCTGTTTATCAGGCACTACATCAACGAATTCGGATTGAGGGTGAGCTTTCAGAAATTCGATTTCGACTTGATGAACGCTTGAGTCAGCTTCCGCCTCACATAATGCTTGACATCGATTTGAATGAATTGGATTCTGTGCTAACCGATGCGCGGAATACGCTTGATGCTTTTGGCACATGGCTGGGCTTTTTTCGGCGTTGGCGTCGGCATCAGAGGCGACTGGATTGTGCGAGAGAAGCACTCGAACGTCTTGGAACTCTACTTAATCTCAACGGGCCGGAAATCAAGAAATGCTTGTTATCGGTTACTGACCGTCCCAAAAGATCACTGGAGCCACGCAGAGACTTTCATTCTGTCGAGGAGGTGGTTGGCAGCCTACGTGATGCTTTGGAATGTCGGAAGAGAATAATTGAAATTACGTCGCAACTCGCGAAACTACCTCAAAAGCATGAACTTGATGACCGTTTGAACGAACTCTCGGGAGAACGGGTTGAGGCTGGGCAGGCGCTGCTGGATGCGCGGTGGGAGGAGCTTCGCGCCGCCAACCCGGTGGCACGGACTGCCGCAAATGAATGTGCTGATTTTTTGGAGCAGGCGGCAACAAAAGGCGGAGGATTAAGGAAAGCCTTTGGCCGTATCCCCGCCGCGTTGCCAGTATTGCCCGTTTGGGCCGTTACAAACTTGTCAGCACGAACGAACTTGCCATTGAAAGCCGGATTATTCGATCTGGTGGTTATCGACGAGGCATCGCAATGTGACGCGGCATCTGCCTTGCCTATTCTCGTTCGGGGTAAGCGAGCGTTGATTATCGGCGACAGAAAGCAACTTATTCATATTACGTCACTAAGTCGAAGCCGAGAACAGGTCATTGCACGAAAGTGGGGGCTGACAGACGATCAAGTAGAAGAATTTAGCTACCGGAGGCGGAGTTGTTTCGGGCTCGCATTTTCCCGAATACAAACATCACCTATATTCTTAGATTTGCATTTTCGTTCGCACCCGGCAATTGCAGGCTTCCCGAACAAACAATTTTATGGTGGCAAGATGGAATTGTGTAGTGACGTGAAGTCCCCTGGCGGCATGCGGGCTGTGGAATGGGTTCGTGTCTCGGGGCAGAGTAGCCGAGGGCCTCGGGGACGTAGCCGAGTGAATCGGGAGGAGGCGAATAAAGTGGCGACGGGAATTGCACGGGCATTTTCAACCTATAAGGGTTTAGGGTGTTCGGTTGGAGTGGTCACTCCCTATGGCGCACAGGCCAAACTGATACACGAACAGCTGTCGAAAATGATTGCTGGCGAGGACTTGGAGTCAATAAAAATTGCGACAGCACATCGATTTCAAGGCGATGAACGGGATGTTATGTATTTCTCACCGGTCGTCGACAAAGCAATGCAAGAGCATCAAGTGCGATTTGCGGCTGACCCCAACCTTATCAATGTTGCCTTGACACGTGCCCGTTGCCGGCTTGTCATTGTAGGAGATATTGAGGCATGTATGGAACATAAGACCGTGCTAAAGGACTTAGCGAATTACGTGGCACGGCTTGAAGCCGAAGGCTTTGACAGCCCGCTTGAACTGGATTTGTTTGAGGCGTTGTTGAAGCAGGGGATTGCCGCCAAAACGGGCGTCATTGTTGGTCGGCATCGGCTGGATATTGCTGTCGAACAAGACGGGGTTCGCTTGGATGTGGAATGTGATGGTGCGGCGTTTCATCGGGACCGCGAGAAAGATGCGGTGCGGGATCATGCCATTGAGGCGGAGGGATGGAAAGTCATGCGCTTCAGCGGGCGTTATCTCAGTCGTGATATGGAAGCGTGTGTCGAAGCAATTTTGAGAGAGACAACTTCTAGTTGATGACTGTGGGGTAACCTTCTTCTATGATCTACAGTTGCCTACGAACTTAATGACGACAGCTATTCGTTATTTTCATGCCTGAGCCAGTGTCAGATTTCGTGCCTTTGCGTGGCCGTGTGATCAGCGGACGCGGCACTGCCTCAAAGATCAAAACTTTCACAGCCGAAGTCATAGATTTTTTTGAGGAACCTCCAGTTCGCGGGTCACTCAATTTGGCATTGGCCAAACCAATCCGATTCGATCCGGAACAAATCAAGTTTATGGGGGGGGAACGCGCTTTTTTCTGGGCTTGTGAAATTGAGGGAATGCGTTGTTTGATTACGCGTGCAAAGGGTCATCCACTGCACATCATTGAAATCATCGCCCCATGCAAGCTACGAGACAAATTCCAGTTACATGACGGAGATTGGCTTGAACTGAAAGTGTCGCCGGGCACCATCAAAAATTTATCGTGGGGCACCAAAGCGATCTGGAATATTTTTTGGCGTTTCCGGGAGCGTTGGTATGTATCAAAAATCTACCGGACATTAATTGGACCTTTCTGGCTTATTCGTCGGCTTGCGACGCAATCTCCCCAGTACCACGCCAACCTGTGGAACCGGAAGAAACTCCGGAGCGACATTTCGGTGTGCCATATCAACTTGGCTCGCAACCCAAAGCTGCGCGGGGGTGAGCGACAGACTGAGATCCTGGCCGAAGCGCTTGCGGCCGAAGGCGTAGCCAGACAGCGTGTCGTCGTGCTGCGGCATGGTCCCTTGGCGCATCGCTTTCATAACCATCCAGATTTGGAAATCTGTTGGGTGAGAAATCGATTGTCGGCAGTATTCGCTTGTCGAGGTGCATCTTTGCTACACGCGCATGAAGCACATGCGGCGCAGGTAGCGCATGCCGCGAGTTTATTTGGCAAAAAATACCTGATTACACGCCGGTTGACAAAACCTGTGCGCTCCAGTTCCTACAGTTCTGCCGTATATCGAAATGCGCAGACTGTCGTTGCATTGACGGAGGCGGTGGAAAAGAGCCTCCGGGATCGTTTTCCAGAGATTTCAATCGTTCGTATTCCTGATGCCTGGAATCCAGAATACCCCGACCCGAGTGAAGTGCGGAAGATCAGAGGGAGGTTTTCGGGCAAATTCCTTGTCGGGCATGTTGCTGCGATGGATAGTTTGGAGAAAGGACACACCACATTGCTCCAGGCGGCACGGGTTCTGCAGGAGAATTCACCAAGCATCCAATTTGTTTTGTTGGGGAGTGGCCGCTTGGAGGAAGAATTCCGTCATCAGGCCGAAGGTTTGACCAATGTGAGTTTTGTGGGTTGGGTTGACGATCCCATAACATGGATTGCCGGTTTTGATCTTTTCGCGTTTCCCTCCATGGCCGAGTCACTGGGGTCCACGTTGTTGGATGTACTGCGTGCAGGTGTACCTATCGTGGCTAGCCGAGTAGGCGGAATTCCAGAGATTATCACCGAAGAGTGCGGAGTTTTGATTCCGCCTGGAGACGCGGAGGCACTGGCAGAACAATTGATGCGCCTATATCGTTCGGAGGAATGGAGGAGGCGTTTGTCGGAAAGGGGGCTAGAGAAGGTGAAACAGTACAGCCCAGAACTGGTCGCACAGAGATATGTGGAACTTTACGGAAAACTAGGTTACCACCGAGCTGTGCACTGAATCTCAAAAGAGGAATGGCGTGAAAAACAAGATCTGCATAGGAGTTGCAACGCGGAGGCGACCTCAGATGTTTGCACGTCTATTGGATTCATTTGTTCACCTGAATCGACCTGATGACACATTGCTCCAGTTTGTTTTTATTGAAAACGATGATGTGCTCCATATAAATGATGTTGTGAAGAATTTCGCGGGAAAACTCGGACAAGAAGAGACAGTTTATGCAGATATTGAACCACGCTTGGGTATTCCTGTCGTACGTAACCGAATCCTCGACACGGCTTTGAATTTGCAAAGCAATTGCCTCGCCTCCATTGACGATGACGAAATCGCTGATCCCAACTGGTTAGTTGAACTTTATTCGGAGGCGCAAAACCGAAAATTGGACATGATGGGGGGCGTGACACGTATGGAAGAATTTGACGCGAGTAATCTCCCAATCTTCCAGAAATTGGTCTACCATGACTTGCGCGCTCGACAGGAAAAGTCGGAAAGACAATCGGCTGACCGTCATGCCTCAGGCCGTGATGGTGCCATAAAGATCGCTACCGGCAACATGCTATGTCGCCTTGATTTCATTCGTCGCAACCAAATTCGATTTGATGAAACACTTCGCTTTTCTCACGGTGAAGACCACGACTTTTATCTGCAGGTAAAGGATGCAGGAGGAGCAACCGGCTATGCTCCACGTGCGCTTGTTCACGAAATCGTCCATATGAACCGATTGTCGCCACGCTTTCAATTTAATCTAAGCAGAAATGTTGCGCGGGCATCCTACAATGTCCGCTACGCACAGAATAAGAGGCGGGCGAGCAGGGAATGGGTACGTTCCAGTTGCTTTGTCTTGGGGAAGGTAGTTTTAGGGTGTAGCCGATTGTTATGTTCTTGCTTTAATCGGGGGCGATCTTTTGTTCGGGGAATAAAAGGGATTGCGGCAGCTATTGGGCGATTAGAGGCCATGCTAGGAGCACAAGATGTTCATTACAAACATACGGATGGGCACTAGGTAAGTTTGCGCATCGACAGGGTCATGTTGGTTTTTTGTTGCTAGGGGTTGGACTGGTTCTATTTTTGCGAAGAGACTCCGGGTACTCGCATTGGGGGGTAATCTTGATGCAGTAATACGAGGTTGAGATTTGGCCAATTGACCAATATGTAACCTTGGGCAACGAGGAAAACATAAAGATCGCTCTGCAGGACCTCCTTGATCCTAGAATCCCAAGTTTCGACACAAATCACCTTGGGACGATAACGCTCAAAATCCAGTGATTGCAACACTGCGAGATTGTGCCCTTCTACATCTATACTGAGGAAGTCTATGGCGCGGCCCTTGTAGGGAGTTTGGTCGATCAAGTTTGTCAGTGTGTCCGTTTCGACCTCTATCTCGAGCCATCCCTCTTCATCTTCTGTTCGTTCAAGTTGTTCAAGAGAATTCAGATCCGACCAAAGTCCTCTTCTCCAGTATTTTGCTGTGCCTGTCTGCTTGCTAACTGCACAGGCGATATTTGTATCTTGAGGGCGCCTCAAATTGAATGCTTCAATTTTGATTTGATCCACATCAATATTGATTCCCCGCCAGCCACGCTTATACAGGGCATAAGTCGTGTTACTTCGGGTTGGGTGGAAACACCCAACATCTACAAAAAAACCACATTCTGGAATCAAGTGTGTGGCCGCAAGATGTCTGAAAATCCTCTTTACGTATTCGTCCGTGTCTGAGAAATAGTATTTTTTGGTGGAATGCAATATCCTACGCAGCACATACAGTTTCCTAAATAATGAATTGCGCTCCAACCAAACAGGAGGATTAGTACGCTTGTAATTCGGGAACATTTCCTATGTGCTTTTGGCAATTTTCAAAGCATTCTACTGGACGCACAGATGACGAATTGTGGTTAGAACTCAAAATAAAACAAGCACTATTTCGCAATTTCTTTTTCATCCCGCGAGGAGATGTTGTGCAGCCATGCCACCGTGTCAGAAGATTTTCCCAAGCGTGGGCTTCGGATTTTCTGTTGTAACAGCCAAGGATTTCCTAGTTGCACAATCACTCATTCCCGCCAGTTTCCTCCGTTTCGAACCTGGGAAGCGGATCGGGTAAGTAAATGCTGTGCTTTCGAACTCCGATTTCATGCTCGATCAGGAGATCTACGAGTTTTTCTCCATCAATGAGTGTGATTGGTTGAGCACGACTATCGAGAGCGGTTTCCTTCGTTTTATTAGAGAATTTCGAAGTTGTGATGAGGGTCCCCCTAATAGCACCGAAGCGGTAAAGCGAGCCGCGAAGGGCGTCGAGATCCTTGGGTGGAGTGGTCCTGCCATGTCTCTTGACCTGGATAACCTCTTTCACTGATGTAATGCCGACCTCAATGCTCGCGATTACATCGACACCGCCATCTCCCGAGCTTGCCGTTACTTCCGCATTCTCATAACCCATCTTGTCTATAAGGAATTTCACTAGATATTCAAACTGCCGGGGGTCCATGCTGCGCAAGCGCTTCAAAAGGTCTTCCCGGGTTTTGTTCTTTTGGGGTTTCAGCCATTCATGGAATTCCGATGTTAGATCGTTACCGGCATCTTTAAACTTTCTGAGATACGTAGAACCCTCGCTGGTCAGTGAATATCTCACACCATCACGTTCTATCAGATTCCGCTCAAGGAGATTGTTGATTCGTGACCGGAGACAGGTCATGAAAGTGGAGGGGCTGCGGAAATTGGAATTGAGTTTGAGATGGTGGCCCCAATCTTCACGAATTCCGCTAACGCGTGTTGGCTCATTATTTTTAACTAAGGAAAGAAGAGCGACGAGTCCTTCTCGTTCATCAAGACATTGTTCAGTTTGACCGGGGTCATGGTTGACGAATTCTTGACCATCTTTGGTGAGTTGAAGTTTGCCTTCAGAAGCTTCACTGAGAAGCTTGTACTTTTGAATCAGGCTCCAGTGGCCATAGGTATACCGTGGGTTGACAGTCTTACCACTCTGTTCCCAGATGAGCGCAGCGAGTTCTCGGTTCTTACCTTTAAGTCGTTCAGCGATCCATTCGCCAGGATTGGTCCAGTCGACGACGTCTTGAGGCGTTCCTGTCAGATTCCAGATAGATTGATTCAATCCAGTGAGTTGTGTTCGAAACCACCCATCCCAGATTCGGAGAAGGTGGCGAACTTCGCCATATGGGGGAAAGTGAGGGACACTTATGCGCGATTCATTTTGGCTCATAGTCAGTTTTTTGAAGAGTTTGCCACTACAATTCGCAGGGAGTATATCCTACTGCTCTTGGCGGTGTCCTTGAGTGGAAACGGTTTGGGGCAAATGCCCGATAGCTACTAGTACTTGGAAATATTTCTTAATCTTCGCTGCAAGAATATCCATTTTGATTCGCCTCTCTATCGTATCGTTCAGCCAATTGTCTGGGGTCGCAGCTAAACGCTGGAATCCTGCATTTTCGGCATCGTTTGCTTTATGCGAAATTCCTTAGCAAGGTCTCGCTCTGGCTTTTCTGTAGGGTCCCATGATGTACGCCACGTGAGTTATATCACCCAGAATGGCATCCGCTGCCCAGATTAGTTGTAATTTTCGTACCGAAAGCCATTCAGAAATTTGCTGAACAGAAAGGGAATTGACGTATAAAATACTTAGAGATGCAAATGGCGTATAGATTTTCATAGTTCTATTGGTTAGCAATGCCAAGTCGTCAGAAAAAGCCTATAGAAGAGGCATTCCTGAAAGTTTTTCAGGGTGTACGGAAGAAATTGAGCTTTACAACCTTTCCTTTAAAAGAATTGAAGGATCACCTTATAGAGGTTCTTGCGCAAGCTGCGATATCAAAGTGTGTTGCATTCAACATTGCAGCTAATCAAAAGATAAAACATACTGAAGCTGCGTTTTTCTTGATGAGCAATTTGAGGGGTATCTGCGAAGATTTAATCTGTCTGACCTACTTGTCTCGGTTAGAAAAGAAGCACGCAGTGAAGCTTATAGAACTAAAGCAGTTTCAGAATGTCTCCAAGGGGCTGAAGGTTCAGAAGAATTTTTTTGAGGCAAATAATCCTGTGCAGCCAATTTTTAATGACCGTGAGATCACTGGGAGAGCAGAAAGAATCATTCAGCAAAATCGCGAGGATCTTCGGGATCTCTGGCAATCAATGGGTTGTTTTAAGCAAGATGGTCCAACAACACGTGATATGGCCGAGAGTGTTGGCCTGACATCGACTTACGAGTTTGTTTATTTTTCAGCTTCAAATTTTGTCCATTTCAATCCTCAAGCCCTTTTCCGGATGGGTTGGGGGCCACAGGAGGGTCCATTCACGTTTTCAGTACGCCACATGGACAGCTATTACCGTAGTTTTAGTAGTTTTTACGGTGCAGTGCTGTTCATCGGTTTTCACTCATCTTTCGGTCGACATTGTTTTGAGGCTGATCTTAACGCCGAAATCAAAGAATTGATTGAATTACTTGGCCATGTGCACAGGTGGCCAGAAGTTATAACTTTTGAGGAAATGAACCACAAACCTCCTCTATACATCCTTACTCATGCATTGAGAGAAGCCATGCGTGAAGAGGACAAGAAAATGCCGTATGGTGCTATTCTGGAAGAAGTTCAAAGTCTGAGGGCATCAACACCTTAAATTAGAAAAAGGCGTATTGCTATCAAGCCGAATCGAGCCCACAAAATCGCCATATGCTAAAGTAATTGCACACTTTTTGGCGGATTGATTTAACGACGGAATCACCCACATGAGGAAATTCTGGGTCAAAAACGCCAAAAAAATCCCGAGATACTTAAAAACCCGGTTCCTGCCATTCCTCGAATGGTTGCCGGAATTGCGCGCTTCTTCCGTCCTGAAGGCGGACCTCATTGCCGGCACGACCGTTGCCTTGGTAATTGTGCCGCAATCCATGGCCTATGCCCAGTTGGCGGGCCTGCCGACCTATTACGGCTTGTATGCCTCTTTTTTGCCGGTAATCGTTTCGGCTTTGTTCGGGTCGTCCCGCCAGTTGGCGACCGGTCCGGTGGCCGTGATTTCGCTGCTGACCGCATCGGCTCTGGAGCCGATCGCGTCGTCTGGGTCGGAAGGCTACATTGCCTACGCGATCATGCTGGCGCTGATGGTCGGTGTGTTCCAGATCGCTTTGGGGCTTCTGCGCCTGGGAGTGCTGGTGGACTTCCTGTCGCATCCGGTGGTCCTTGGCTTCACCAATGCCGCGGCTTTAATCATCGCCACGTCCCAGTTGGGCAAGTTGCTGGGGGTGGTGGCCGAGAAAAGCGACCATCATTACGAGACGGTCTGGAATATTTTCGTTGCGGCCTCAGAATTCACGCATTGGCCGACAGTTGTCATGAGTGTCATGGCCATCGGCCTGATGTACCTGTTGCCCAGGTTCTGGCAAAAAATACCCGCTATTCTGATTGCGGCGGTCCTGACCACGGTGGTTTCCTGGGCCATCGGCTTCAAGGAGAATTTCGGCGGGGCCATTGTCGGCTCGATCCCGGAGGGTTTGCCGAGTTTCGCCCTGCCGACCGTTGATTTCAGCTATCTGCTGGATCTGGCAGGCGTCGCGATCGCCATCTCGCTGATCGGCTTCATGGAGGCATTCTCCGTTGCCAAATCCATGTCGATGAGAAAGACGCGCCAGCATCTGGACGCCAATCAGGAATTGCTGGGCCAAGGCCTAGGCAACCTGGCGGCCAGCATGTTCCAGGGCTATGCGGTTTCCGGCTCGTTTTCCCGCTCCGCGGTGAATCTGTCTGCCGGGGCGGCCACCGGCTTCTCTTCCGTCGTGACCGGCCTGCTCGTGGCCGCAACCCTGCTGTTCTTGACGCCGATGCTGTACCACATGCCACAAGCCATGCTGGCTTCGGTCATCATCATGGCCGTCATCGGCCTGATCCGGGTCAAGCCGATTATCGACGCCTGGAAGGTTCAGAAACACGATGCCGTCGTGGCGGTCATTACATTCGTATTGACGCTGGCATTCGCGCCGCACCTGGAAAACGGAATCATCATCGGGGTTCTCTTGGCGCTCGGGCTGTTCGTCTACCGAATCATGCGCCCGAACATCAGCCTGATTTCGCGCGATCATTCCGGCAAGTTCGCCGACGCCCGGCGAAGGATCCTGGAAACCTGCTGCAGTATCGCGATGCTGCGTTTCGACGGGCCGCTGTTTTTCGCCAATACCGGTTATTTCAGCGACCAGGTCCTGCGGGCGGCGGCCTCGGCCGAGGGCCTGCGCTACATCATCGTGGATGCGAGCAGCATCACGGAGATCGACTCCACCGGGGAGCATATGCTGCACAGCCTTGCGCGGGAACTGGTGGATTCGAACATCACCTTCATCGTGACCCGCGCCAAGCCCGAGATCATGGAGATTTTCGAGCGCACGGGATTTGCCAGCCCGGAATGGAGCGAGTATTTCACGGCAACCCGGGAAGAGGCGCTTGATTATGCGATGAAGCAGATGAGGATTTGTGGAGACAAGCCGTGTGGCTGTACGCGGGACAAATGTCCATTGATGAACAAGCCCAAAGCGTTAGTCACATAAAACTAGAGTTTGCTTTCAATTTGGAATCTTCTTCATCTAAAAAGTTTGTTTTTTGACAAACGCGCAGCGCATTAGTTAGACCAAATGAGAGAGAATTCATGGCCATAGAAACTCAGCAGAATAGAGAGATTGACGGTAAAGGTCGCTCCATTCGCGAATTGCTGGCACATCGAAAATACCTAATCGATGATAATTATCAGCGCGAATATAAGTGGGAAAAAAAGCAAGTTATCGATTTAATTAACGACCTATCAGCTAAATTTTTGGAGAGTTATAGAGAGAAGGACGATCGTGGTGCCGTTGCAAGGTATAGTCAATATTTTCTAGGGTCAATTATTATCATTGATAAGAATGGGGAAAAGTATATTGTTGATGGCCAACAGCGCCTTACAACGCTAACATTGCTGCTAATTTTTCTTCGGCATCGACTTAGTGACCAAGATCAAAAAGGACAACTTGCAGATCTTGTTTTTTCTCTGACAGACGGCACGCGTTCCTACAATCTCGATGTGCCTGAACGCAAGGAATGCATCTCAGCACTCTTCAGTGGAGAGGAATTTCCGGATGATGATGCTTCTAAGTCCGTGAGCAACATCATAGAGCGCTATGCGGATATTGAGGATCAGTTCCCTCAAGATTCCATTAATGCTGACGCTTTGCCATATTTTGCGGATTGGTTAATTGGATACGTCCGCCTGATTGAGATAACAGCTTATTCCGATAGTGATGCCTATACCATTTTTGAAACTATGAATGATCGGGGGCTTTCGCTTACACCTATTGAAATGTTGAAAGGCTTTCTTCTTGCGAACATTGTTGAAACTGAGCATCGCGCAAGAGCGAATGATATTTGGAAAGAGCGTACACGGGCACTTACGCGAATCGACAAAGATGAGGATGCTAATGGAATCAAATCGTGGTTGCGTAGCCAGTATGCTAAAAGAATTCGCAAGCGCACGCAAGATGCCGTGCCTGAGGATTTTGATCTGATCGGCACTAAGTTTCACCGCTGGGTACGTGACAATCAGAGAGATATTTGTCTTACTACAAGCGAGGAGTTTGTGCAGTTTATTGAACGTGACTTTACTTTTTATAGCCGCTGGTATGAGCGCATACGACAAGCGGCTGAGACATACACTCCAGAGCTTAGGCACATATACTTCAACGCTCAACACAATTTCACCTTGCAATACCCTTTGCTGTTGGCGCCACTTAAAATTGACGACAATGAAAACATCGTGTTACGAAAGTTGTGTATCGTGGCGATGTGGATTGACATACTGATTCATCGGCGTATTTGGAACTGGAGGGCAATTGACTACTCAACAGTGCAATACACCATGTTCCAAGTTATGCTTAAAATTCGTAGGAAAAGCGACAGAGCACTAGCTGAAGAACTATACAAATCTCTTAACTCAACCGATGAGACATTTGCTATCAATGATCGAAATGCCAATTTTGGATTACATGCCCAAAACGGGCCACAGATTCATCGCTTACTTGCTCGGATGATTGATTTCCTAGAAACGGGATCAGGACAGGAATCTCGTTATACTGAATATGCTCAGCGAGGCCGCGGGAAGTACGAAATTGAACACGTCTGGGCCAATCATCCGGAATGGCACATCGAAGATTTTTCCGATCAACACGAATTCGCTGAATATCGTGACCGTATTGGCGGTCTTCTTCTCTTGCCAAAAAGTTTTAATGCAAGTTATGGCGACTTGCCATATGTCAAAAAACGCAAGTATTATCTTGAGCAGAATTTATTGGCGCGTAGCCTTCATGAGCAGGCGTACGAGCGTAATCCAGGATTTATGAGGTTTATCGAGAAGAATGAACTCCCATTCCGTCCTCATGCTGAGTTTAACAAGTCAGACTTAGATATACGGCAAGATCTATATCGGAATCTGGCAGAGAAGATATGGGACCCAAATCGTTTAATTCAGGAATCGTAACTGTGAGGTAGGTCCGGTAGTGAATACTTGTTGCTGTAGAAGCAAAATTTTGCGTGTGTTTCTGGATAATCTTTAAGTAATCCTGATTTCAACCAGAGTCGCCAACGAGCAAGTAACATGATGGCGAATGTTATAATGGCTCTTAGACGAGCGATTCTTCGCACATATCTTTTCGGAATTCATAAACGTCATGCACGGACGCGGGTTTTTTCTGGCGATTGCTCTCGTATTGGGATCGACTCCCATCCTCGCATCCGCCGACGAAGCAGCCATTGAGCGCGGCCGCACGCTTGCGGGAACCTGCTTGGGTTGCCATGGCGTACCCAGTTACACCAACGTCTATCCGAGCTACCATGTGCCCAAGTTGGGCGGCCAGCATGCAGATTACATCGTGGCGGCCCTGAAAGCCTACAAGTCCGGCGAGCGTGCCCACAGCACCATGCAGGCTCATTCGGTACGGCTCTCGGAAGAGCAGATCCAAGACATTGCCGCCTATTTCTCTTCCCTCAAATGAACCGCCCGTCTCGCTCTTTCCTGATTTCAGCCTTGGCCGTACTGAGCCTCGGGCTTTCCGGCCCAGTGCTGGCAGGCGACCCGGTTCGCGGTCAGGAAAAATCCTTGAGTTGCCAGGCGTGCCATGGCCCGGACGGAAACAGCCCGGTGACCATGTTCCCGATTATTGCGGGGCAGCATCAGGACTATCTGCTGCACAGCATGCGCAGCTACAAGACGGGTGAGCGGACCAACCCGATCATGACCGCCATCGTGGCGCCATTGTCGGATCAGGACTTGGAAGATCTAGCGGCGTACTACGCGCGCCAAGAGGGTTTGTACAAGATTGACGCCGGTCTCGGCGTCGAGACTCCCTGAATCAGCCGGATTTCTCGTGTTCGCCCGGCGTGAACGGTCGGATTGTCAAAGCATGCAGTGATCCGTCCGCGATCTGTTCCCGGACGGTAGCGTAGACCAACTGGTGGCGTTTGACAGGCATCAGGCCTTCAAACGCATTGCTGACCACAGTCGCCTCGAACTTTCCCTCGCCACCACTGACGGTGACTTCGGCATCGGGAATGCCAGCTTGAATCAGGTTTTCGATTTGCTGTGTGTCCACAGTGATTTATCCTTGGGAAGTGCGCACCAATTGTACTTCGTCGTGGGAATTGTTGATTATCACTGATATCATTTGAGGAGGCACTGATATGAACCGATTAGAACCTGTCCACCCAGGCGAAATCCTGAAGCTTGATTTCATGGAGCCTCTTGCATTATCTGCTGCAGCGCTTGCGCGAGCGACCGGCGTGACTCCGGCACGGATCAGCGAGATTGTTCGCGGTCGTCGTGGCATCACGGCGGAGACGGCATTGCGTCTGGCGAAGTTTTTTAATACCGATGCCCAGAGCTGGATGAACCTTCAGAGTTGCTACGAACTTGAATGTGTGGCACGAAACCAGGCAGATGCCTTGCGTTCTATCCGTCCCCGGGAAGTGGCGTGAGAATCCTAAAGGAAAGAGCGTAGCGATTTGGATGAAGATTCGAAACTACGATTATCTGTGCCAATCATGGGCGGAAATTCTAATAGAGCGACGGGAGTGACAGTAAATATGTTTAGTTGGCGGTAGCATTAGAGAGTTATGGGAAAGGCCAAGATCCGCGTATTTTTTCAGCGTGGCCTCAAATGATAATTTGAAGTATAATCTCAAATCATCATGATAATTTGAAGTACATGTTCAAGAGAAACTTGGATCTCCCGCCCCCCGGAACTGAGACTTTCTTCTTGTGGGGGCCGCGCCAGACGGGCAAGAGCACACTATTGCGCCAACGCTATCCGAAGAGCCGATGGGTCGATTTGCTGAAGTCAGACGAATTTCGGCACTACGGCGACCGTCCCGAACGCTTGCGCCAGGAAATCGAGGCGGAAGGGCTGTCCGGGGATGGAACCCAGATCGTGATCGACGAGATTCAGAAAGTCCCCGCCCTGCTTGACGAGGTGCACTGGATGATTGAGAACCGTGGACTACGTTTCGCTCTGTGCGGGTCAAGCGCCCGCAAAGTGAGGCGTGGGGCTGCCAACCTTCTCGGTGGAAGGGCGATCCGGTATGAGTTGCATGGCCTGACGGCCGACGAGATTGGAAAAGACTTCGATCTTACTCGGATGCTCAACCGCGGCTATTTGCCACGGTTGTATGAGGCCAAGCGGCCAGCAAAATTGTTGAAAGCATACGTAGCGGATTACCTGAAAGAAGAAGTAGCGGCAGAAGGTCTGGTCCGAAACCTGCCGAGTTTCTCGGGGTTTCTTGATGCCGCAGCTCTCTGCGACGGGGAGATCATTAATTTCTCAAATATCGCCAGTGACTGCAGCGTGTCGAGCCATACGGCAAAAGCCTACTTCGGGATTTTGGAAGACACACTGCTTGGTCGTTGGTTGCCGGCTTACCGCAAACGGCAGAAACGGCGGGTGATTCGCGCGCCGAAGTTCTATTTCTCCGATGTAGGCATTGTCAATCGGTTGGCGCACAGGGGGGACATACTTCCAGGCTCAGACCTTTACGGAAAAGCGTTTGAGAACTGGGTTTTCCACGAACTATGCGCTTTTCGTGCCTACCGAGAGTGGTATGAAAATTTGTCCTATTGGAGACTTGCGGGTGGCACAGAAGTGGATTTTGTGCTCGGCGACATGCGCATTGCGATCGAGGCCAAGGCAAGTCAAAAAATCTCGTCCGCCCATCTGCGGGGATTGCGCAGCTTGGCGGAAGATCATCCAGAGGTTAGTCGGCGTATAGTCGTCTGTCTCGACTCACGTGCATGGCGCACGGATGATGGCATCGAGATTCTCCCCGTAAAAACCTTCATTCGATATCTTTGGCACGGCGACCTCGTGGTTGGCTGATTTTTGCAGGGAAGATGGCGATGTTTGGAAAGTTGGGTGCCTGGATAAATCGTGCAAGAGAACAGTCTACGAAGTTTTTCAACTTTTTGAATCGTTTGGCTCTTCGCGGAAGTGTGTGGAACGACTTATCCGGCTTTTCCCTCCCGGCCTGACTCCGCGACTGTATCGCGCGGTTCAAGAAGGTTTGTATAAGATCGACGCCAGCCTCGGGGTCGAGATTCCCTGAATCAGCCGGATTTCTCTCTGTTTTCTCGCATGCCATGGCGATCGGTTAAATCCCGAGCGATTTTTGTTCGGCCGAGAATTTGTAAAGCACAGGTCCCCATGGATTGAAGATCAAATTGCTCTAATGCGGGGGTGTGTAACTAGCCCATTTAGTGTTTGCGCAAGTTTCTAGAGGGTTGACAGAATAGACAATATAGACAAAAATGGCTCATGTTGAGTCGCCACTATACGGGAATCATCATGGTACAAGTTCAAGAGCAAATGCTGACAGAAAAGCAAATGCACCAAAGACTGGATAGTGTATTCCATGATGCCACGGATGGCTTGAGTTCGGACGCCTTGGCCACGCTGGTAAAGAACCAGGAAGTTGTCTATTCGGCCTTAGTCGCATTTCTTCAAACATTTTCACGGATGCAAGCTGACGCAAGCATTGAGCAGTTATCTGATGTTCTGCATATAAAAGGAGTAAAACTACGTAGACACAGCGCTGCAAAAGAAAAAAAGGAAATAGCACAGCGAACCATACCCATCGAAGAGGAAAATCTTCTGACTTCGAATGAATTGGCTGCACGGGTCGGACTCAAGACCCGACAGTCTGTTCATGACTGGCTTCGCAAGGGCAAGGTCGTTGGTTGGCGAGGAGCGAAGCGCGGGCATGTGTTCCCAAGAGAGCAACTGGATGAACGTGGCAGACCACTGGAAGGGCTTGAAAAAATTGTCTCATATTTCAATGATGGCTATACGGTTTGGTCTTGGCTGACGACCCCCAGACCCTCGCTGAACGGGGCAAAGCCACTTGCTCTATTGAGGAAAGGGGAGGTGGACCGTGTGGTGGATGCTGCTGTAGGTGATAGGCAAGGCGACTTTGCCTGAGCCTAGAGGTCTCGCTTACTCAATCGCTGGATACTAAATAACCAGACTAGAACCGTTTAAATTTTCCGAAAATTAATCTTTACTGTTTCCTGAGAGTTGTACGCGAACTAACAGAGGATTCATCTCAAAATGATGCAAACCACAACACACAATCCTGACCGCTACATGGCTGATTTGCGGCAAATCCTCTCACAGGGACGTAAGCGCATTGGGTTTCTGCTCGGTGCGGGTATTCCTGCGGCAGTTAGAGTAAATGCCGAGGGGAAGCTTAGTGCTGATGGTCGGCCGATTCTTCCTGATGTCGCCGGCTTGACCCCAAAAGTCCTTGATGAACTGGATGAGGCCGATAAAGAAATAGTAGACATTCTTTTGCCTGGAATGGGAGAGGAGCCGACTATCGAACTAATTCTGACACGTATCCGTAGACTAGCCGAAGCGATAGGCGACATTGAAGTGCATGGTTTAGATGGTCGGGGTCATGCGGAGTTGGCGGAACGAATCTGTGAAGCAATTGGAGAAATCGTTGGCTGCTCACTGCCTAAAGGCTCAGGCCCGTACACTCAGCTTATTTCATGGATTAGCGGGACACCCCGAGAACATCCAGTTGAGATATTTACTCCAAACTATGATCTGCTTTTCGAGGAAGCTTTTGAGCGTGCCCAAGTCCCTTATCACGATGGTTTTACTGGTGCACGCAGACCGTTTTTTGATCCAGCGAGCATAGCTGACGATGAACTATCGCCACGTTGGTCTCGACTCTGGAAAATTCATGGGTCACTTGGCTGGGAGGTTGAGGATGGAAAAATTGTGCGTACAGGCAGCCGCAAAGCCACTCATTTGATTTATCCCGATCACCACAAATACGATCAAATTAGCCGTCGGCCTTATTCGGCATTCTTCGAACGTCTTCGCACGTTCCTTATGACGCCTGATAGTCTGCTCATCTGTGCTGGTTTTTCTTTTTCGGACTCACATATAACAGCGGTTCTTGACGAAACTTTGGCCGCTAATCCCCATACTGCTGTTATTGCGTTTGAATTTCGCGACTTAACTGAAGATACACCTTCCGCCCAGTTGGCTTTTCGCAGGTCCAGCGTTAATGTTTATGCGCGAAAGAATGCGATCATTTGTGGAACGTTGGGGCGATGGGAATTGGGAAAGGTACAAAAAGCATGGGAGCCCATCCGCAGGACCTATTGGGGGAGTGGGGGGAGTGATGCAGATGGAGGGTTTCTCTTAGGTGATTTTGCTTGGCTAGCAAACTTTCTTGCTCTTGCGCGGGCGGATGATCTGAAACCACAATCCAGTACGCCGGATTCAGATCCAAACACCTCTGGCGCCGTAGATTCTCTCGAATCTGAAGAAGAGCCTGCTGATAGGCAAAACGGTGCTTGAACGGGACCCCACATTTTTGGGCACTGTCGCCTCCGTTTCTGGCTCGTCGGTCAGCATACGTTTGGCTCAATCTGTTGCTTCGGGCTTATCCATCATTGAGGGCAGAGCATATCGGATTGGCCAAGTTGGCAGCTTTGTCCGCATTCCTCAGGGCTATCAAGACCTATTTGGCGTTGTTTCTGAAGTTGGAGCAAGGGCAATGCCGGAAGATGCGCCAAGTGGAGAGACAGATACGGGGCGTTGGATGGAAGTTCAATTGGTCGGAGAATCGTTGGGTGGAATTTTCGAGCGCGGTATTAGTCAGCACCCAAATGTAGGGGATACTGTCCATATAACAACTGAAAGTAGCCTCGCTCGAATCTACGGAACAGACGATTCTGGGCAAATCACCATTGGTTCGCTTTCAAGCTCAGAAAGTATTCCGGCAAAGCTTTCGCTAGACGAACTGATAACGAGACACTCTGCTGTACTAGGCTCTACGGGTTCAGGGAAATCAACGACCATCGCTAGTCTTTTGCAGGCGATCACCGCAGTGGCCAATGATAGTGCCGACTATCCCAGTGCGAGAGTTTTGCTGCTCGACATCCACGGAGAGTATCCAGGCGCTCTTTCAGATGTAGCCAGCATTTACTCTGTGGACCCACGACCAAATGAGCAAAAGCTCTTGATTCCATATTGGGCACTAAGTGCGGCAGACTTACTTAAATTTTTGACAGGTGGCGTTAGTGATACACAGGAGACTGCTTTTACGGACAAAATCCTTGAATTTAAACGCCAATCGCACGAGATTCAAAAATTTCCTGGTGTGGAGGCAAGTTCAATCACAGTCGATACGCCAATACCATTTAGCCTCAAGAATCTGTGGCATGATTTGATTGATTTCGAAATTTCTACCTTTGAAGATAGTGATCGGAGCCAGCCAGCATTGGTTGAGAAAGGTGATGCGGAAGCACTGAAGAGTCCGCGGTATAAACCTCACGCGATGGGTGCGAAAGGACCGTTCCTAAATGCTGAAGCTATCGGAATTCGGAGGCAATTGAGTCTGCTCCGCTCCAAGATGCTTGATCCTCGTTATGATTTTCTTTTACGCCCAGGGCGTTGGGAGCCAGACCTTGAGGGGAGGGTCAAGTCCGATCTTGACGCTTTATTGAGCGGTTGGTTGGGTGCGGAGCACCCAATTACAATCCTTGATCTTTCCGGTGTTCCGAGTACGGTGCTTGAACTCCTCGTTGGGTCTATTCTAAAAATCGTATATGAATCGCTTTTTTGGAGTAGGGAAAAATCGGAGGGAGGGATTGAGCGCCCTCTCTTGGTTGTCATGGAAGAAGCTCATCGATACCTTTCTGCTGCGACGAACACCCTCGCTGCCGAGACCATCCAACGAATCGCTAAAGAAGGCCGCAAATACGGCATCGGTGCAATGGTCATTAGCCAACGTCCTTCTGAGGTTGATGACACCATTCTGTCCCAATGCGGGACTTTCTTGGCTCTCAGGCTTGCAAACCCGACGGATCGCGAGCATGTTCGAGGCACGTTACCCGATGGGCTAGTTAGTCTGCTTGATATTCTGCCGGTTCTTCGCACAGGTGAGGCCATCGTAATGGGTGAAGCCGCGAAGTTGCCTATGCGTTGCCGCATCACCCTGCCTCCCGAGGAACGGCAACCGAGAAGCACCGACCCCAAAGTTAGCGAACAATGGTCGATTCCCCGCAGGGAAGAGGGTTATAATCGTGTTGTCGCATCATGGCGTGCACAGAAGCCAAGAGCGGTTGTGGACGATCTTGATATAGAGCGTCTGCCAGTTCAAGATGAACCAGCAGGTGATTCTTCAGAATGATTGAGGGAAGATAATGAACAGAGGATATGCAGCATCGTCGAACCTGCAATCTGTCGGGTACGATGAACCGTCTCAAACTCTTGAAATCGAGTTTCGAAGCGGGGGCATCTATCGCTACTTTAATGTTCCCATGAATCTGTATAGGGAATTGATGCGGGCGCCCTCGAAGGGTGGGTTCCTCCACCAATATATAAAAAACGCGTTTCCATACTCGCGCGTGGGATAGCCATTGCTCTGGTTTCGGTGGAATGCGCAGGGCTTGAGGCCTTGCAATCCAAGGAATTCCGTTAGATTCCCGCTCTAAGGCAAAGCCCTAGGGGTTCACATAGGAAAAATTCATCATGATTTTCAGGCAACTGTTCGAACCGGAATCGTTCACATACACCTATCTGCTCGGCTGTCCGCAGACCGGCGAGACCGTGCTTATCGACCCGGTGGTGGAGACGGTGAACCGGGACATCGAAGTCCTGCACGAGATGGGCTTGAAACTCACTTATACCCTGGAGACGCACGTCCATGCCGATCACGTGAGCGGGGCTTTCAAGCTCAAGGCGATCACCGACAGCAAGATCGCAGGGGCTGCAATGGACGACCTGCCGTGCCGGGATATCGGGGTTCGTGAAGGCGAAGCGTTCCGTGTCGGGACTCTTGAGATCCATCCGCTGTTTACGCCGGGGCACACCGACACCCATCACGCCTTCCTGCTCCATTCCCCGAGCGGAGCCTGGCTGTTCACCGGCGATGCGCTGCTGATCGACGCCTGCGGGCGGACCGACTTCCAGATGGGGGACGCCGCCACCCTGTACCGCTCGATCCACGACAAGTTTTTCTCCCTCCCCAACGAGACCCTGGTCTATCCGGCGCACGACTACGACGGACGCTTCGTGTCCACCGTGGGTCAGGAGAAGGCGCGAAATCCCCGCCTCAAGGACAACCGCAGCGAGGAAGACTTCGTGGAGCTGATGAACAAGCTGGACCTGCCGTACCCGAAGAAACTCGATTTCTCGGTCCCGGCCAATGAATTGTGCGGCCGCTGCCCCGAAACCCTGCCGCCGGGGGTCCAGGCCCTGTGCAACGTGCACGACCAGGGTTGAACTGGCTTACCAGCGAAATTTGTTCCAGCGCTGGGGATTGGCCCAGAAGCGGCTGTTCAGCCAGCTGGGCGTTTTCTTGTAGGTCTTCAGGCTAAAGTGATTCAGCCCCCAGGGCTGCCCATCCGCATCAAAAATCTCCAGGCAACGCAGCCCCAGCGCGCCCATCCGTCGGGCTTGCTCCAAGGTGTCGCCGGGATGCAGGACATATAGTTCCAGCGACAGGAAATCGCGCAGGTGCGCGATGACCGCATCCACTTGTTCCGGTTCCATCCACGGGGTCAGGATCAGTCCGCAGGCGTGGCGCGACTCCAGGCGCGGCATCGCCAGCGTCTCGGTGCTCGACAGCGTCATGGCGACCCATTCCGGTACGGGGGAGGGCGGATGGTCGGAGATCAGCAGCACGTCCCGGTCCGGGACGGCTTCTCGAACTTTCTCCAAAAGGGAAACTGGAGTGCTTGTTGCCGGCTCAGAGGGCATTGAGGGCTTCGGTCAGGGCCGGACCGACCGTCTCGCCGCGCCAACCCTGCAGCAAGATTGGATCCGGACTCTGGCGCACCAGTTCCTCCACCATGACGCGGGGCGCGAGCAGTTCCGGCGCCACCCCGATCTCTTCGGCGACCTTGCGGACGACCCCGGCCAGGATCCGTACCTTCCTGCGCTGCTCGCCGCGCTCTTCCCGGCTCATGGACTTCAGCGACAGGGGAGGGCAATCCTCGGCCAGTTGCAAGGTTTTCCACAGTCTCTCTTGGAGCTTCCGGGAGACTCTGCCGGCCACCGCGCGTTCAAACGCCTGCCGATCCCGGAACGGTGTGCAGGCGAGATCCACCAGGACTTCATCCGATGCGACCCGGACGCGTGCCCGGTCTTGGCGTCGGGCCAGGAGTTCTCGCCAGCGCGCCAGCCCCTGCAGCACATGCAGCCGCTCGCTGGGCATATTGCCGTTGGGAATGTGGACCCGCTTCCACATCTGGTTCGGATCCGGGACCCAGGCGGATGGCGTCAGCGTCCGTTTCATCTCCTCCTGCATCCAGATCAGGCGTCCCTTGGCTTCCAGTTCTTCCGACAGTTGCTGGTAGATCGGGCCGAGGTGCACGACATCAGCCAAGGCGTACTGCAACTGAGCGGGCTTGAGCGGCCGACGGTCCCACCAGCTGCGCACTTGGGATTTGTCGAGCACGATTCCCAGCCGCTCCTCCACCATGTTGGCATAACTGATCTGGAAGCCGTGTCCGAGCAGGGCCCAGGCAATCTGGGTGTCGAACACACTTCCGGGAATCAGGTCGAAGTCATGATGCATGATCTCGACATCCTGCAAGCAGGCGTGCAGGACGCTGATCCGGTTGGATCGGCGCAGCCGTTCCACCAGAACGGACAGGTCAAGCCCGGCCTGCATGTCGATGATGGCGTGCTCGGTGCCGTCCGAGATCTGGATCAGGCAGAGCTTCGGGTAGTAGGTATGGATGCGCAGGAACTCGGTATCCAGCGCAAGCCAAGGCGCATCCTCGATGCGCCCAAGGAACTTGAGCAGAACTTCCTGCCGGGTGATCCATGTCCAACTGGGAGTCAGTACCCCGCCCATGGGGGACAGTATAATGTGCTTCTGTTTCCAGGCTCTTTCCAGTACTCTATAAATGCCTATTCTTCGGGCTTTTTTCCTGTTTCTCCTGCTTGTCGGCCTGCAGGGCCCGGGACAGGTTCGGGCACAGGATCAGGCAGTGGAGGACCCGGCTCAGCCCGCCTCGCACGACACCCCGGCGCCTGCCGAAGGGGAGATTTCAGCCGAAGCACCGGCCTCGCCGGAAGGAAAGTCCCTCGTGCCGCCTGCCGACGCCTTGAGCCTGTATTCTCCGGACGCGCTGGTCGACATGCCGTATGTCTACCCCTTGCTGCGCATGCGTCTCACCCCGGAGATGCGACGGGAGACGCCATGAAGATTCGCTGGAATTCCCGCCTTGCCAGCCACCTGGCGGTCGTCATCATCGTGATCACGCTGCTGTTCCTCGGGTGGCGGATGAGCCCGAATGTCACCTGGTTCCCGGACCTGGAGACGGAGCCGCTGTTCGAGCCCGATCAACTGCCGTCTCTTCGGGACGTCATCGACCAGCCGGAGGTGGAAGACCCGGTAAAACCCTCCCCGGTTTCTCCCGAGCAAGAATCGCCTGAAGTCGCGCCCGAGCCTGCGCCGATGTCGGAACCCGCGGCATCGCATCCGGAGGCCGTCCCGGCGCAACCCCAGCCGAAACCCCGCGATCTGGAGGCGGAAGCGCTCTACGAATCGTGGACCCGGGCGCGGCAGCTGCTGCGGCAGCGGGATCTGGCCGGTGCCGAGCAGGCCTACCTGGACCTGACGCACCGCTGGCCGAAACATCCGGATCTGGTCGGCGAACTTGGCAACGTCTATGTGCTGTTGGGAGAGAAGAGTTCCGCCCGAATCGCTTTCAGGCGGGCGCGGAAGTTGCTGGAGCCGATGGGCCCGTCGCTGCAACTGGAATCGGTGACGCGCTGGTTGGAACGCCACCCGTAGCCGAAACTCCCCCGGCTACGCCATCAGATCATCGGGGTTTCCCCGACCGGGATCTTCTTCATCAGGTGATGCAGGATCGGCCAGACCAACAGGCTGGTCGGCAGGCTGGCCCAGTAAAGCAGGCCGGGGTCGATGTTGGAGAGAAAGATCGAGAACAGGTGCAGGTAACCCATGTGCAGCACCAGCAGAAACCCGACCGGAAAGGTCTTCTGCAGGGTGCTGGAGAGTTGCAGGACCCGGTAGAACCGGAGGCACAAAAACACGATGAGACAGTAACTGAGGACATGGATGCCGATCCAACTCCCGGTGACAAGGTCGCTGAGCAGGCCGGCCGCCCAAGCCATCCCGAACCCGGCCTTCTCAGGCCGGACGGACATCCAGAAAATCAGGATCATCGCGACCCACTGCGGCTGCCACGGAGCATACGAGTCCGGGAGCGGCCAGGCCAAGAGGGTGAGGGCCGCGATCAGACTCAGCGCCTGGTAGATTCGCCACGCTTCAATCCGCATCGCCGGCCTCCTCCGCGGGCTTCCGGTGCCAGACCAGGAGAACTTCCCGGTTCCGGTGCAGCTGCGCTTCGGCCTGAACGTCTGCTTCCAGGAAATCCCGGCCGGGCTGGGCGGTGACCTGCGTGATCCGGCCGACCAGGTGCTGCTCGGGATAGGTATCGTCGAGGCCCGAGGTCAGCAGGACATCGCCAGGCTCAAGGTCGTTGTGACGCGGGACGAACCGAAGGGTCAACCCCTGTCCGTTCCCGTGTGCCAGGTAGCGGTCGTCGGTCCGCGCGTTGCGCACCAGCAGGGCGTGGCTGACGTCGGTGACCAGCAGGACCGTGGACTGGAACAGGCTCGTGCTGGAGATCTGGCCGACGACGCCGCGCTCGTCCAGCACCGGCTGGCCCACGTAGGTGCCGTCGCGGGTGCCGCGGTTGATGGTGATGGTCTGGCGGAACGCGCTGGTATTGATTTTCGTGACTTCCGCGACCAGCACCCGTTGCGAATGCGCCGGAACGTCCAGCTGCGCCAAGGTCCGCAGGCGGCGGTTTTCCGCTTCCAGCGCCCCGACGGATTGCGCCCAGAAGACATCCTCCAGCAACTGCTGCCTGAGCACCCGGTTCTCTTCGATCAATTCCTCGACCCCGCGGTAGTGGGTGTAGATCCAGTCGAAAAACTGCTGGGGCAGGCTCGAGGCCGTGACGATCGGCTGGACGACCAGGTCGACCAAGGGGGCCGCGCGGTCGACCACGGCATAGCGGTAGTCGACGCTGACCAGCACAATGGCCAGTATCAGGCTGCTAATCAATTTTCGCCAGAGCATGCCGAGATTGGGCTAAGGGGCTCGGTCGAACCGTTAGGTGGATTTCCGGATCACCGCGCGAAAGCGTGCGAGTCCTGCTGAAGCTCGATGTTCTCCTCTAGAACCTTGCCGCCGCCGCGTGCCACGCAGTACAGGGGCTCGTTGGCAATGATGACGGAAACCTTGACTTCCTGCATCAGTAATTCGTCGATGCCGGTCAGCATCGCGCCGCCGCCGGTGACCACGATGCCGCGGGCCATGATGTCCGAAGCCAGGTCCGGCGGGGTCTGCTCCAGCACGGAATGGACCTTGTTCAGGATGATCTGCAGCGGTTCCTGCAAGGCATCGTTGATCTCGTTGCTGTTGACGGTAATGCTGCGCGGGGTGCCGTCGGACAGGTCGCGGCCCCGCACCTCCATCTCTTCGACCGTCTGCGGGCGGTAGGCGCTGCCGATGGTGTGCTTGATCATCTCTGCGGTACTCTCGCCGATCAGCAGCCCGCAGTGGCGGCGCACGTGGTCGATGATGCTCTGGTTGAAGTGATCCCCGCCGGTGCGCGAGGAGTCGGAGTAAACGATGTCGTTGAGCGACAGAACCGCGACCTCCGAGGTGCCGCCGCCGATGTCCAGGATGAAGTTGCCGCAGGGCTCCTCGATGCTCAGGCCCGCGCCCAGCGCGGCCAGCAGCGGTTCCTCGTACAGGTAGACCTTGCGCGCGCCAGCGGCCTCCGCGGCGGCCCGGATCGCCCGGCGCTCCACCTGGGTGGCGCCGCAGGGCACGCAGATCAGGACTCGCGGCCCAAGGGTGAACAGCCGTCGTTGGCTGGCCTTGCGGATGAAGTACTGCAGCATCTTCTCGGCGGTCGCGAAATCGGCCACCACGCCGTCGCGCAGGGGTCGCACCACCTCGATGTTAGCGGGGGTCCGGCCGATCATGCGCTTGGCCTCGACGCCGACGGCCTCGACCTGGGGTTTGTTCAGGTCCGAATACTTGCGGATGGCCACCACCGAAGGCTCGTCCAGCACGATGCCTTCGCCGGGCACGTACACCAGGGTATTTGCCGTGCCCAAGTCAATGGACATGTCGTCGCTGAAAAGACGCCGGAACATTAGGAACTTTCTAGGAATTGAGGAAGCCAATTTAGCATAAACTGATGTTCGGCGGCTATACTTAAGAGCGATTTTTGATCGATTCGGTTCCGAGAACCTTGCCTTATCCATGGATCTGACCGCCGAGACCGTGCGCGGGATCGCGCAACTTGCCCGGCTTCGCCCCAGCCCCTCGGAAGAGGAGCGCCTGATTCAGGATCTGGACGCGGTCCTGGAGTTTTTCGCCCAGCTCAGCGAGGCAGAGGTCGAAGGCATCGAACCGATGGCGCACCCGCTCGAAGTCGACCAGCGCATGCGCGAGGACGAGGTGACCGAACCCGACCGGCGGGAAGACTACCAGGCGATTGCCCCGGATGCACGCGAGGGCCTGTACCGGGTCCCCGCAGTACTGGACTCCGACTGATGCACGAACGGACCCTGCTGGAGCAGGCCCAGGCACTGCGGGCCGGAGAAGTGTCCAGCGTCGAACTGACGCGGTCCTACCTTGAGCGCATCAAGGCCCACGACGGGTCGATCAACAGTTTCATCACGGTGACGGAAGAGCAGGCCCTGGCACAGGCCGAGGCGGCGGACCGTGCGCATTCCGCCGGCGAAGCCGGACCGCTGACCGGCGTCCCCCTGGCACACAAGGACATCTTCTGCACGCGCGGCGTGAAGACCAGCTGCGGCTCCCGCATGCTGGACAACTTCGTCTCGCCGTACGACGCCACGGTCGTGGAACGGCTGGGGGCGGCCGGCATGGTGATGCTCGGCAAGACCAACATGGACGAATTCGCAATGGGCTCGTCCAACGAGACCAGCCACTACGGCCCGGTCCGCAACCCTTGGGATCTGGAGCGGGTCCCGGGCGGCTCCAGCGGCGGTTCGGCCGCGGCGGTGGCGGCACGTCTGGCCCCGGCGGCCACGGCGACGGACACCGGCGGTTCCATCCGGCAGCCGGCCACGTTCTGCGGAGTGACCGGCCTGAAGCCGACCTACGGGCGGGTGTCGCGCTTCGGCATGGTGGCCTACGCCTCCAGCCTGGACCAAGGCGGCATGCTGGGCGTGAGCGCCGAGGATTGCGCGGCGCTGCTCGGCGCGATGGCGGGCTTCGATTCCCGCGACTCGACCAGCGTGGACCATCCCGTGCCGGACTATTCCAAGGAAATGGCACAACCGATCGACGGCCTGCGCCTGGGCCTGCCGAAGGAATTCTTCGACGACCGGCTGGATGCGCGGATCCGGGCCGCCGTGGAAGAGGCGGTCGCGGCCTGGGAGGGGCAGGGCGCCAAACCGGTCGAGATCTCGCTACCGAACCTGGAGCTCGCCACCCCGGCCTACTACGTGATCGCCTCGGCCGAATGCTCGTCGAACCTGGCCCGCTACGACGGGGTGCGCTACGGGCACCGCTGCCAGGACCCGGAAGACCTGGAGGACTTGTTCTGCCGCTCGCGCGAGGAAGGGTTCGGGGCGGAAGTGCGCCGACGCATCATGCTCGGGACGTACGCTCTGTCCGCCGGCTACCGCGATGCGTACTACGGCCGCGCGCAACGCGTACGGCAGTTGATCCGGCGGGACTTCCAGCAGGCGTTCGAAAAAGTCGACGCGATCGCGGCGCCGGTCTCGCCGGTGCTGCCGTTCAAGCTCGGCGAGAAGATGCAGGACCCGGTGGCGATGTACCTGATCGACTGCTACACCATCCCGGTCAACCTGGCCGGCCTGCCGGGCCTGTCATTGCCGGCGCGGCCGGTGGACGGGCTGCCGACCGGCATGCAGCTGATCGGCAACTATTTCGACGAGGCGCAGCTGCTTGGCTTCGGTGCCGCCTGGCAACGGGAGACGGACTGGCACCGGCAGGTGCCGCCGGAGTTCGCATGAGCGAGTGGGAGACGGTTATCGGGCTGGAAGTCCACACCCAGCTGTCGACCCGAAGCAAGCTGTTCTCCGCCGCCTCGACGCAGTTTGGTGCGGAACCGAACCGCCAGGCCTGCGGCATCGATCTGGCCCTGCCGGGGGTGCTGCCGGTGGTCAACCGCGAGGCCATTCGCATGGCGGTCCTGTTCGGGCTTTCGGTGGGCGCGAAGATCCGTACGCCCTGCGTGTTCGCGCGCAAGAACTACTTCTACCCGGACCTGCCGCGCGGCTACCAGATCAGCCAGTACGAACTGCCGATCGTCGAGGGCGGCATGATCGAGATCGAACTCCAGGACGGCAGCCGACGGCAGATTGACCTGACCCGGGCGCACCTGGAGGAAGACGCGGGCAAGCTGCTGCACGAAGGCTACGCCGGAGAAAGTGCGGTGGATCTCAACCGCGCCGGCGTGCCGCTGATGGAAATCGTCTCGGAGCCGCAGATGCGCAGCCCCGAGGAGGCCTCCGCCTACATGCGCGCCGTGCACGGCATCGTCACCTTCCTGGAGATCTGCGACGGCAACATGGAACAGGGCTCGTTTCGCTGCGACGCGAACATTTCCATGCGGCGCAAGGGCGAGACGGAACTGGGCGTCAAGGTCGAACTGAAGAACATCAACTCGTTCCGCTTCGTCGAGCGCGCCCTGCGCTACGAGCAGCAACGCCAGGTCGAAGCACTGGAGTCCGGCGAACCGATCATCCAAGAGACCCGGCAGTACGACCCGGCGGCCGACCGCACCCGCCCGATGCGGGTCAAGGAATATGCAGACGACTACCGGTATTTCCCGGACCCCGACCTGCTGCCGGTCGTCGTCGACGAGGCGATGCAGGCGGAACTGGCCGAATCGCTGCCGGAACTTCCTCAGGCACGCAAGGCCCGGCTGGTCGAGCAATACGCACTGGCCGCGGATCTCGCCGCCGTGCTGGTGCAGAGCCGGCAGTGGGCCGATTATTTCGAGGCGGCCGTCGAGGCCGGCGCAAGCGCCTCCACCGCGGCCCGCTGGATCACCGGCGAGGTGTTCGCCCATATGCACAAGCATTCGACTGAAGAAGTCGAGCCTCCGGTGTCCGCGGATTCGCTGGCGCAACTGCTGAAGTGCATCGATTCCGGCGTCGTGTCCAACAGCGCGGCGAAAGAAGTGCTGGCCGCGATGTGGCAGGGCGAAGGCGAAGCCGAGACGATCATCGAGGCGCGAGGTTTGCGCCAGGTCGGCGCAGGAGCCGATCTGGACCAGTGGGTCGATCAGGCCATCGAAGCGCACCCGGACGAGGCAGCGCAATACCGCGGCGGCAAGGACCGGCTGCTTGGCTTCTTCGTCGGGCAGGTGATGAAGGCGTCGGGCGGCAAAGCGGACCCGAAGCAGGTCAGCGAACAGCTGCGTGCGAAGCTTCAGGTCGATTGAGATGGGGAAAGACTGATGAAAATCACTTTTTCATCGCTATTGCTGCTGGCTTGCGGTTCGGTTGCGGCCGAAATCGTCGAGGAGCCGGTCGATTTTGAACACGATGGCGCCCAGCACAGAGGCTACATCTACTACGACAGCAGCGACTCCGCCGAACGCCCCGGCATCCTGGTGGTGCATGAGTGGTGGGGCTTGAATGCCTATGCCCGTGAGCGTGCGAGGCAGATGGCTGCCGATGGCTATGTGGCTTTCGCCATGGACATGTATGGGGCGGACAAGGTGACCGAGCATCCCGAACAGGCCAAGGAATGGATGGTGCAGACCACCAGCAATGTCGCGGACTGGCAGAAGCGCGCGCAACTGGGGGTCGAATTGCTGCGCGCCCACGAAATGACCGACGGGAAAAACATTGCCGCGATCGGCTACTGCTTCGGAGGCTCCACCGTCATGCAACTCGCCTACAGCGGCGCGGACGTCAAAGGCGTGGTTACCCTGCACGGCTCATTGCCGCCGGCTTCCGCCGATCAGGCAGAGGCAATCAAGGCCGCGATACTGGTCGAACACGGAAATGCCGATCCCTTTATCCCGGAGGAAAGAGTCCGTCAGTTCCGCGCGGCACTGGATGCGGCCGAGGCCGACTACACGTTCAACGGTTACGACGGCGTGCTCCACGGATTTACCAACCCGGAGGCATCGAAGTACGGCATCGAGGCCCTGAAATACGACGCCCATGCCGATCAGCAGTCGACCGAGAACATGCGGGCGTTCTTCAGGCAGATTTTTCAGTAGTCTGGTCAGAGCCTAGGGCGAATCTTGCTCTGAAAAATTCTTCAGCCTGACACCAAACACGCCTCCGATTTTCAGCTACCGCAGAGGTAGCCCTAGAGTCTTCAGAACCTCCCGAAGCTCGTCATCATGCCGAGCTGCACGCTGGAGGTCGCTCAGGTCAAAACGGGTATCTAACACATCAGCCGATGCAGGCTTCTTGTACTCGGGCCATTGTTTCCGAAGGGCTCGCAAGGTCTTGTCCGCTGCAACGAATTCTTGCTCATGGCCAGCATGAAGTCGCAACAGCAATCCTTCAAGATTAGGTGTCAGATAGACCAAGCGTATGCCTCTCTGGCCTTTTAAGGCGATTTCGGGGTCCCGGTTGTTTGATCGGTCTTGCTTGATCCGGTCGGAATCGAGGAGAATCAACCCGGCAGCAAATTTCCCATGCGCGTCAGTACGTTTTCGATACTGGGCGACAGCATGATTCGCAATCGCGAGGCTATCTCCGCCGTCGCAAACGGTTATGTCGAGATGAACGATAGGGTTAGGGTGGTTGCGAAGGCGTTCAAGCCATCTCGCAAAAGACTTTTCACTTTCCCCCTCGGCACCGATGAAGAAGCGCTTTCGCTTCGGAACCGGGGGGCGGGGCGGCATTCGTCAGCCGAAAGCTGGCAGTCCGCCTAAAGCGCCACTGCGATATTGTTTTTGAAGGTTCGTTCCCCGCCGCAGTCCGGAAATATCCCGCATTCCATATGCGTGGGTTGCGCCGCTCCGGTCTTTTTCGACGATGAAGATTTCTTCTTTTTCAAGTTCGTTGAGAACGGACACATTGTGGAGCGCGCAGATCAATTGTGCTTTCTTAGGGTTTGTTTCATTCTTCCGAAACCAGTTCAGGACTTCCATGGAGAGTTCAGTATGAAAATCGGCATCAAGAGAGTCCATAACCGCTAGGTGACCACTATCGAGAGCGTCGTTGAATGAAGGGTACATGTGCACTAGGCGCCGTGTTCCGGTAGATTCTTCCTGCAGCATAACTGGTGCATTGAGCCCGTGGTGGTCGAATGTAAGAAACCACTTTCCGTTCTGTGCCGACTGGAGCTTTATGTCTTTGATACCGAGATCAAAACGCTGCAATTTGTCCGAAACCTTGTCCGTCAGATCTTTTTGCTCTCGGTAATGATCAACTATATTCTCTGCGCCAGAGCTCCTCGGGCTATTTTCTATTCTGGCGATGTTAGTCTGAGCCTCGCTAATGTCTTCTTGAAGATTCACGAAAAAAGGCACTCCCATCCTCGCAAGGCTCGAAATAGCTGAGGCGTTTTCTGGAATAGAAGATAGGCGGTCGTCACGGGGGCGCAGGCCTATTTCCTTTTCAACATAAATATGCTGGCCTTTTTCTCGCTCTAGAAGGCGGCGGGGACGCCTCTTTGGAAAAGAATATAGTGCTTCACGGCTGACTCTGGTAGCGTAGAGGTTGGTCTCATCCCTCTCCAACTCTAGGGTATACCGAAGCAGTGTGCTCGCAGAGTCATCGTGACCTTTTTGGGGCAATGTCTCAAAATCTATTTCAATTTTAGTGGGGCTAACTAGTGCCTCTGGCCCCAGAAATGAGGGAAAAGTGCGAATATGGCTAGACTGGTAGCCGTATGAATATATGATAAAGCGAAAGGTTTCGACTATGGCACGCAGCAGGGTGCTTTTGCCGGATCCATTAGGGCCGACTAATGCAATTACACTAGGCAGGCGCACATCAGGCCGCGAATGGCTTGTCCGGAAACAAGGTACCTCCGGAGTCGTGCCAGGAATTCGAAAGTCAAGCTCAACGGCATCCCGGATGGACTGGAAATTGCTAATGCTGAATCTGTGAATCATAAGCAAATCATAACATATTTTTGTCAACTGTTATATTTATTATGTAATTTATCGGGTATCTTACATGCGGAAGCAACACCATTCGATTTTACTGCTACGATTAATTAGTGTGATGTCAGGCAGGCTCGCGGTAGACCGGGCAAATCAACCAAGGTCTTTGACCGCCCCCATCCCGCCCGCTCGACGATCTTCCGGCAGATGTCACCCTGATCCGCACCGTGTTCCAGTAGCAGCCGGGTACGCCGATGCGCGTGTCGGCGCGCCTGTACAGCCAGGATCCGGATCGCCTGGGTCCCCCGGGCCGGGGCGACCAATGCATGACGGGGCTCCCGACGCACGCCGGGAGATTGCAGGTGCGGGTCGTGGAGCCTGACGTAGGGCGGATTTCCGAGGATCAGGTCGAAAGTGCCGCCGGGCCACGGGTGACGCCAGTCTCCCTGTGTAAAAAGGATATTCTTCAGCCGCAGCCGCAGGGCGTTGCTTTGGGCCAGCTTGATTGCGGCACGCGACTGATCCAAAGCCAGGACCCGGCAATCAGGCCGGGCGCGGGCGAGAGCCAGAGCGAGCACGCCGCTGCCGGTGCCCCATTCGAGGATGCGCGCGCGGCGCGGCAGTTCGTGCAGGGCTTGTTCCGCAAGCAGTTCGGTTTCCGGGCGGGGAGCCAGTACCCGGGGAGTCAGCCGTAGCGCAAAATCCAGGAATTCGCACTCGCCGCACAGGTGTGCAACCGAATGACCATCCTGTCGGCGGCGGATCAAAGATTCGCCTCGTGCCTGTTCCGCAGGGGTCAGTTCCCACTCCGGATGCGCCATGAGCCAGGCGTGGGAGCGGCGCAGGGCGTGGCTCCACAGCCATTCGGCATCGATGGCTGGGCTGTCGCTGCAGGAACTGAGTCGGGTCCGGGATTCGAGCAGCGCCTGGCGGAGGGTGGGCGGCTCAGCCGTCACCGGCCTGCTCGGCCAGTTGCATGGCCTGGTGTTCCTGCCGCAGGGGGTCGATGACCGGGTTGAGGTCGCCCTCGAGCATCTCGTGCAGGGAGTGCAAGGTCAATCCGATCCGGTGGTCGGTGACGCGGCTCTGCGGGAAGTTGTAGGTCCGGATCCGCTCCGAACGGTCGCCGCTGCCGATCAGGTCGCGGCGGAGGCTGGCTTCCTCTTCGGCACGCCGCCGCCGTTCCATGTCCAGCAGCCGTGCCCGCAGCAGGGACATGGCCTGCTCCCGGTTGCGGTGTTGCGAGCGTTCGTCCTGGCACTCGATCACAATCCCGGAGGGCAGGTGGGTGATGCGGACCGCGGAATCGGTCTTGTTCAGGTGCTGCCCCCCGGCCCCGGAGGCGCGGAACCGGTCGACGCGCAGGTCGTCCGTTGAAAGTTCGATTTCATCGACTTCGTCGGTTTCCGGGAACACCGCGACGGTGGCAGCCGAGGTGTGGATCCGGCCTTGAGACTCTGTTTGCGGGACGCGCTGCACCCGGTGCACGCCGGACTCGAACTTGAGCCGGGCATAGGCGTCCCGGCCGCGCACGCGCGCCACCACTTCGCGGTAGCCGCCTTGCTCGCCCTCGTTGTGGTTCAGCGACTCGATCTGCCAGCCGTTTTGCTCGGCGTATCGGCTGTACATCCGGAACAGGTCTCCGGCGAACAGGGCCGCTTCGTTCCCGCCGGTCCCGGCACGGATCTCCAGGAATGCGTTGCACTGGTCGTGCGGGTCGACCGGGACCAGCAGCGCTTCGATCTCCTTCTCGATCTCGCCCATTCGCTGCCGCAGGCGCACTTGCTCTTCATCGGCCAGGGCGCGCAATGCGGCGTCCGGTTCGTCCTTCAGTTCGGCAATCGAGTCCAGTTCCCGTTGGCAGGCTTGGTGATCCTGGTACCGGTCCACCAGCGGCGCGAGGCGGGCAAATTCGCTGGACAGGTTGCGGTGGAGCGTGCGGTCGGACAGCACCTCGGGGTCGGCGAGCTGCTGCTGGACCCAGGCATGGCGTTCGACCGAACGGTCGAGCCGCGCCTGAAGGGACTCCCTCATGAGTCCGGGGAACGGGTCTTGAGCAGGGTGCGTGCCGCGTCGAGCAGGGAGTGGTCGTTGTCCTGGCCAGCCTCGTTCAGGGCTTGCGTCGGGTTGTGCGTCAGGCGGTTGCACAGCGTATGGGCGAGCCATTCCAGGGTCTCGTCGGGTCCGCGCCCGCGCTTCAGCCGCTGTTGCGCCTGCTCCAGTGTCTCGTCGCGCAGTTGCTGCGCCTGGTCGCGGTAGTCGCGGATCAGGGCGAAGGCGGATTCGCTCTGCGTGCGCCGCGCAAACTCCTCCACCTGCTGGTCGATGATGGCGCTCGCTTCCCGGCGGGCGTTCTCGCGGGATTGCAGGTTCTTCTCGACGACCTGGCGCAGGTCTTCCTGGGTGTACAGGTAGACATCGGAGAGATGTGCGATCTGCGGCTCGATGTCGCGCGGCACGGCCAGATCCACCATGTAGATCGGCCGGTGCTTGCGCCGCCGGACGGCATCCTCGACGATTCCCTTGCCGAGCACCGGCACCGGGCTCCCGGTGCTGCTGATGACGATGTCCGCGTCTTCCAGCGCATGCCCGATGTGGGACATCGGGATGGCATGCGCCAGCAGTTCCCGGGCGAGCTTCTGCGCGCGGTTCAGGTTGCGGTTGGCGATGGTGAGGTGACCGATCCCGGCGTCGTGCAGGTAGCGCGCCACCAGTCGTGCGGCTTCGCCCGCCCCGACCACCAGCGCCCGCCGTTCCTGCAGCTGGTCGAAGAACTGCTTGGTGAGGGCGACGGCGACATGGGCAATGGAGACCGGGTTGCGGCTGATCTCGGTCAGCGTGCGGACTTTTTTCGCCGCCGAGAAGGTGTGCTGAATCAGGCGGTGGAGTTCGCCGCCCAGGGTGCCGGCCTGTTCCGCATTGCGCGAGGCCTGCTTGAACTGCCCGAGGATCTCCGGTTCGCCGGGCACCATGGAGTCCAGCCCGCTGGCGACTTCGATGGCGTGCCGCACCGCGGCCTCGTCGGCATGCCAGTACAGTGCGTCCCGCAGGGATCCTTGGTCAATCTGGTGCCAGTGGCAGAGCCAGTCGCGGGCCTGGGCGATGTCCTCCGCGGTGTCGTGGCTGAGGTACAGCTCGGTGCGGTTGCAGGTGGACAGGATCATCGCCTCGCTGATATTTGGCAGCGAGGCCAGTTCCTTGAGGGCGGCATCCAGCGAATCCTGGGTGAACGCGATTTGCTCGCGCAAGTCCAGGCTGGCGGTCTGGTGATTGATGCCAAGAGTAGCCAATGCCATAATAGTTTGAAGTTCCCAAGCCCCACTGCTGCGACGGCTGTCTTGTTCATTTTACGCCAAAAATCCCTTTCACTATGGCTATTTTCGGCCATAGGCCGGAATTGTTCCAGGATCGCGGGGCTGGCGTTGCTGGTCGGGCTGGCGTCCGGCTGCCAGTCTTTGCCGGAGCCGGTCGAGACGGCCGAGACCCCGGTCGCGGACCTGATGTACGAACTGCTGCAGGCCGAAATGAGCGGCTTTCGCGGAGACCTGCCGGGTGCGTTCGACCACTACTACCAGGCGTCCCAACTGACGGACGACCCCCAGGTGGCCTCGCGCGCCACCGAAATCGCCTTGTGGATGAACGACCCCGAACGTATCGTGAAGGCCGCCTTGCGTTGGCGGGACCTGGTGCCCGAAAACCCGCACCCGCTGCGCGTCCTGGGCTCCATCCATGCGACCCAGGGGAACCTGCCGGCCGCGCTTGAAGCGTACGAGAAGTCCATCGAGGTGTCGCCGATCAGCTTGGAGATGGACTTGGTTGCGATCTCGAATTCCCTTTCCACCGAGACGGCCCAGCCGGTCCGGCTCGACATCCTGCGGGCGCTCGCGGAAAGCCACCCGAAAAGCGCGCATGCGCATCTCCACGTGGCCGGCATCTCGCGCGTGGAGGGGAAAACGGACGAAGCCCTGGCGGCGGTGCGCCGCGCCTCCGAATTGCTTCCGGAATGGCCGGACGCGATCGTGCTGCATGCCGATATCCTGCGCGAACTGGAGCGCACCGAGGAAGCGGTCGCGCTGCTGCGCAGGGCCCTGGAAAAACCGATTCAGAATGCACCGCGCCTGCGCCAGATGCTGGCGGACCTCCTCAACAGCCTGGGACGCCAGGCCGAGGCGCGGGCAGAATTCGCCCGCCTGCTGGAATCCGACCCGAGCAACCCGCACTGGCAGATGACCCTCGGCTCCCTGGCGCTCCTGGCCGGCGACTGGAAGGAATCCGAAGGCCATTTCCTCTCGCTCAGCCTCAACCCCCGCCCGTTGGTGGGCAGCCAGCCGCCGGCGTTCAACCACTCGGTCAGCGCGTACTTCCTAGGCCTGGTGGCCGAAGAGACCGGGGACGCGACGAAGGCCATGGATTACTACTACCAGGTCGAGGAGCGGGACTATTTCGGGGTCGACGAGTATTACCAGAAAGCGCGGGTGCGGATCGCGCATCTGCTCCTGGACGCGGGACACCCGGATCAGGCGCGCATGCATCTGAAGGTGTCGCGCGGGCGCAGCCAGCGTGAAGAGAGCGTGGTGCAGCTGTACGTCGCAGAGGGCGACCTGCTGTATGGGTTGAAGCAGTACGATGCCGGGTTCACTCTTTTGAGCCAGGCGCTGAAGGAGTTCCCCGGCCGTGCGTCGCTGCTGTACAGCCGCGCGCTGCTGGCCGAGCGGCTGGGCCGGATCGATTGGCTGGAACGGGACCTGCAGGCGGTGCTCGCGGAAGATCCGGAGAACCCGCAGGCGCTGAACGCGCTCGGCTACACTTGGGCGGATCACAACCTCAACCTTGATCTCGCGCTGGAATATATCGAGCGGGCGCATGCACAGATTCCGGACGATGCGGCGATCATCGACAGCCTGGGCTGGGCCCACTACCGGCTTGGCAACCTCGAGAAGGCGGAGGCATTGCTGCGACAGGCATTCTCGCTGCAGCCCGAGGGAGAGATCGTGTCGCACCTGGTCGAGGTGCTCTGGGTGCAGGGACGGCGCGAGGAGGCGCGCGAGATCTACCGTGAGGCGGTCGACCGGCTTCCAGACAATGAATTCCTGAACCAGGTCGCCCAGCGCTTCTCCTTATGAGGGGAGCAGGGCTGGGTCCGTTGGCGGCGCTTCTGCTGACGGGTTGCGCTTTGCTGGAAATGCCGGGAGAAGCCGGGGTCGGCGACTCGGGGCAGGTGCGGCTCTGGGAGGAACACCGCCGCAACGTGGCGGATCTCGACGATTGGGGGCTGCAGGGCCGCTTCGGCCTGCAGTGGGACGACGGTCAGGTCCAGGGCCGCCTGCAGTGGCGCCAGACGGGCGCCGATTTCGAACTGCGGCTGAGCGGGCCGTTCGGGTTGAACCCGGTGCATGTGAACGGCAACCTGCAGACCGGCGAGGCCACTCTGCACGACGGGGAGGAGAACATCCAGGGGCAGATCGAAGAGGTCATGCGGGAACGCTTGGGCTTTGCGCTGCCGCTGGCGGAACTGGTGAACCTCGTGCGCGGCATCCCGGTCTCCGACGCCGGCGAGGTGATGCTCGACGGGCAGGCCCGGGCCCTGCGCATCCTCCAGGGAGGGTGGGAGATCAATTACCGCGACTACAGCTGCTGCGAGGAGCCGACCTTGCCCGGCCGGGTACGTTTCGCCCAAGAGGCGATGCGTGGCGTGCTGGTGGTCCGCGAATGGAGCCGGAATTAGCCGATGCGCCTGTACGCCCCGGCCAAGCTCAACCTGTTCCTGCACGTGACCGACCGTCGCGAGGATGGCTATCACGACTTGCAGACCTTGTTCCAACTGATCGACTACACGGACTGCCTGACGATCGAGTCGCGCGAGGACGGCCGTTTCGAGTATGCGGACGATGTGGATGTGGATTTCGGAGGCTCCAACCTGTGCTTGCGGGCTGCCGAACTGGCGCGCGAGCGCCACCCCGGAGGTTGCGGCGCCTCGATCTTCCTCAACAAGAAGATTGCGGTCGGCGCGGGCCTGGGCGGGGGCAGTTCAGATGCGGCCGCCGTGCTGCACGGGCTCAACCGGCTGTGGGGTCGGCCATGGAGTATCGAGGAGTTGGCCGCGATGGGATTGGAGCTGGGGGCGGACGTGCCGCTGTTCGTGTACGGGCGCACCGCATGGGCGGAAGGGGTGGGCGAGAAGCTGACGCCGGTGGACCGCCCGGAAGGTTTTGCACTGGTTTTGCCGACCCCCTCGATGGTGAGTACGGCCGAGGTGTACCAGTCCCTGCAATTGACACAATGGAGCGCCCCCATCAAAATGGGCGAGATGGACGCGTATTGGGGGAGCAACGTGTTCGAGGAATTGCTCCGGTCGCGGTTGCCGGAGGTGGGGACACGCCTGGATTGGTTGCGCCGCTATGCGCCGGCAGCAATGACGGGTTCGGGCGGTTCGGTCTTCGCGTGGTTCGACGATCGCGGCGAGGCCGAGTCCGTGCTGGCGCTCTGTCCGCCGGAATGGAATGGACGGGTTGCTGCGAGCCTCGCGTGCTCGCCCCTGTTGGCGCAGGAGGGGGCGTGAAGGATGTTGGGCCGTCGCCAAGTCAGGTTAAGGCACGGGGTTTTGATCCCCGCATTCGCAGGTTCGAATCCTGCCGGCCCAGCCATTTTCCCCAATTCATGGACGGGAACCTAAATGAGTGACTATGACGACTTGGTGGTGTTCAGCGGAAACGCCAACCCGGCGCTTGCGCGAAAGATCGCCCAATACCTCAGTATCCCGCTGGGCAAGGCCGACATCGGTCGCTTCAGCGACGACGAGGTGCGCGTGGAGATCAATGAAAACGTCCGCGGCAAGGACGTGTTCATCTTGCAGCCGACCTGTCGGCCGACCAACGAGAACCTGATGGAGCTGGTGATCATCGTGGATGCGCTGCGCCGTTCCTCGGCCAACCGCATCACCGCGGTGGTGTCGTATTTCGGCTATTCGCGGCAGGACCGCCGGGCCCGCTCGGGACGCGTGCCGATCTCGGCCAAGCTGGCAGCGAACATCATCACTGCAGCCGGGGTCGACCGGGTGCTGACCATCGATCTGCACGCCGACCAGGAGCAGGGGTTCTTCGATATCCCGGTCGATAACATCTACGCCTCGCCGATCCTGATCAAGGATATTTGGCACCGGGACGGGAGCGACAGACTGGTGACGGTGTCGCCGGACATCGGCGGGGTGGTGCGCGCCCGCGCGTTCGCCAAGCAACTCGGCAGCGAACTCGCCATCATCGACAAGCGACGCCCGAATCCCAACGAGTCGGAAGTCATGAACATCATCGGCGAGGTCGAGGGCATGTCCTGCGTGATGGTCGACGACATGGTGGACACGGCGGGAACGTTGTGCCATGCGGCCGCAGCCCTGAAGGAGCGGGGAGCCACGCGGGTGGTCGCCTATGTCACGCACCCGGTGCTGTCGGGCCGGGCCATTGAGAACTTGACGGATTCGACGCTGGACGAACTGGTCGTCACGGACACCATCCCGTTGAGCGAGGAGGCCGAGGGCTGCGACCGGATCCGGGTGCTCAGCGTATCCGAGCTGCTGGCGGAGTCGATTTCCCGCATTCATCGGAACGAATCGATCAGCACGCTGTTTATTGAGTGAGGGCGCGTCGGGTCGGTACCGGGCTTTTCCTTCAGCGGTACCGGAGGCGGAGCGATCATGAACAATCGGGAGAAGAAAAGGACGCTCAAGCTGGCGAAAATGATTCGCGAGCTCCCTGAAGACCAGTACGACCAGTCGGTCATGGGCCTGGACTGGAAAAGCCCAGGTGACATTTTCTTCCATGCGGCGCGGATTTTCGGGGACCACCGGAGAATTCGGGACATGGACCAGGACGACATTGTGCGGGAGGCGCTCAGGGTCATGGGCTGGGACCGTTTTTTCTCGCTGGAGCCGCTGTACTATCCCTTTCCCTTCGGCGATCGGAAGCCGACCCGGGAGGAGGCGGCCCGGATGCTGGAATTGCTGGTCGCAAGTGGAGGTTGCCATTGGATTCGAGAAGAGGATTTTCCGACGGAAGAAGAGTTGAAAGACCCGAAAAAGTTAAGCGAGGAGTTGAGCCTTCAGCGAGCCCAGCAGATTCTGGAGGCGGGGCAGGAATTGCTGAGGGACCCGGGGAAAGATGACGCGATCCACTGACACCGTAACCGGCGCAGAAACAAGCCAAATAGGGAGTGGTAGTATTAGCGGCAGGATAGGATGGCAAACCTATCCCCAAAACTTCGCGGATCCGATTGCATTCAGGGAGGATCTAACATGGAGGTCTCTTCGCGGATGCGGAGCGAATCCAAGCAACTCGAATTGCTCGGCGGCAGGTCGACAAATGTTCTGATTTCTCCGACTGGTGGCCAACGAGCCATTGAAGACGAAGACTTCCCATTTGAGAAGTTAAGCCAGATTGCGGAGGCAGAGAGCTGGCGCAAAGAGATCAACCGACCTACTTACCACATCCATAAATGGTGGGCGCACCGGCTGGGTTCGGTCTTCCGGGCCATTGCGATTGCCGCATTCGCGCCGGCGGGGTCGGATGTCCTTGACCTTTTCTACCGACGTACGCGGATTCCAGGGCAGATCGTTTTCGACCCTTTCATGGGAAGCGGAACGACCGTTGGCGAGGTAGCCAAACTAGGAGGCAGGGCGATTGGACGGGATATCAATCCCGTTGCTCATTTCTTGGTGCAAAATGCCTTGGCGTCTCACGACCGGCAAGCCATTCTGGCTACGTTCCGGGCGATAGACGAAGATGTAGGCAATTTGATTCGACACCACTACAAAACCATCCTCTCCGATGGGACTTCAGTAGACGTACTGGGCTTTTTCTGGGTCAAGACGCTGGTCTGCCCGGAATGTTCCGAAGATGTTGATCTGTTCTCCTCGTATGTCTTCGCTCGGCACGCTTATCCGAGTCGCCATCCAACGGCTCGGGCGGTTTGCCCGCAGTGTGGTGGCGTCAATCAGGTGCGCTACGATTCTAAGGAAGAGGAATGCGGAACCTGCGGCGAATCTTTCAACCCCCAGGCCGGTCCGGCTCAAGGGAAGAATGCCCGATGCTCGTCCTGTCAGCATGTATTTCCAATCGTGCAGCGGGTCCGAGAAAGTGAGGCCCCCCCTCGCCACAGACTCTACGCGAAGTTGGTTCTGATGCCGGATGGAACCAAGCAGTATCTCCCCGCGACCGAAGAAGACCAGGCCCGGTATCAGGCAGCAGAAGAGGAACTGGACAGAAGAGGAAATCCGTTTCCCGTCGTCGAAATCAAGGCGGGCTACAACACCAATCAGGCCCTTGGCTACAACTACCGGCATTGGCACAACATGTTCAATGCTCGTCAGCTCTTGTGCCTGTCCATCCTTGCGGACCGAATTCGGGCCATCGAAAACCCCGACCTGAAGAGTCTTTTTACCTGCCTTTTTTCGGGGGCACTGGAATTCAACAATCAGTTCGCTTCGTATAAGGGCGAAGGGACAGGCGCGGTCCGGCACATGTTCGCTCACCACATCCTGAAACCCGAACGGACTCCTTTGGAAGCCAACCTGTGGGGCACGCCCAAGAGTTCAGGATCGTTCTCCACGATGTTCGAGGGTAGGATCCGACGAGCCCTGGACTATGCCGAGGACCCATTCGAGATCAGTCCACCAGAGGGTGGAAGGAAGTCCGTCAAGGTCTTCGGGCTGTCGGAACGCCTAGGCTGCGATCTTGCCGAGGGTTACCGGGATTTCGAGAGCGGAAAGCCGGTGTATCTATCCTGCGGGGATTCGAGCTGTACGGATTTGCCCGACCAGTCCGTCGATGCGGTCATCACGGACCCGCCGTTTTTCGACAATGTCCATTACTCGCAATTGGCGGATTTCTTCCATGTCTGGCAACGGCATATCTTGGGGACGGTCGGGCAGAGGGAAAGCGAGACGACCCGTGCCGACGGTGAGGTTCAGAATGGTGATGCGGCAGCATTCACGTCGCGGTTGGAGAGTGTCTGGCAGGAAACCCGCCGCGTCCTAAAAGACGGCGGCCTGCTGGTTTTCACCTATCATCATTCCCGGCCCGACGGTTGGCGAGCAGTTCTTGAGGCTCTTATGGACACCGGCTTCGTCATTACGGCGACCCATCCCGTCAAGGCGGAAATGTCGGTTGCCATGCCCAAACATCAGGCGAAAGAACCGATTGATCTTGATATCATCATCGTGTGCAGGAAGCGCCTTGCTTCGGCTAGGCCGCAGCAGGTCGTCGATTGGCTGAAGGCGGCCGAACACCAAGTCGCAAGGTTGAAGACGGCGGGAAGGGGGCTTAGCCGTAATGATGTGCTTGTTATCCTAATGGCTCAATTTCTGCGCTATCTTTCATACGGGGATTCGGCACAGGAATCCATACGGCTTCTTGACGAAAGCATGGATGAGGTCAATCGACAGGTTGGATGCCTGCACGGAACAGAGCAATTGGAAGTCAGAGGGAAGGCGGCATAACCGTGTCAAAGGCGCTGGTCATTTTTGAAGCTTGCGTTCAGGCTATTCGGGTGGGCACATTGATTGAACGGGAGGGACAGAAGGACAAGGAATTCCATTTCCAGAACTGGTTCGCGAGTCGTCTGGACGAGCTCGGGCTCCACTACGATTCGCCGGGAAGGAACACATATCCCGACTTCTGTCTGGTCAACTCGGCCGAGGGTTTCGAACTGAAAGGATTGGCCTATCCGGGCCGATCAGCCAACTACGACTGCAACAGCCAAGTTCCCCGAGGCGAACACAATGGACGGCAGATCTTCTATGTCTTTGGACGCTATCCGAAAGAGCCGGATGGCGACCGCTACCCGGTGCTCGACTTCGTCATGTGCCATGGAGAGTTCCTGAATGCTGATAGTACCTATGTGCACAAGAACGAAAGTTTTAAGGGATTCGGGAGCTACGGTGATATTCTGGTGCGAGACCGGAAGATGTACGTGGCTCCGACACCATTTGCCCTAGTGGAAGGTACAGCCCACCAGCGGACTCTTATCGTTCCTGCCGAGCATGCCATTGATGGCCCATTTGTCTGTGTTGGTGAAGTGGTCAGGAGGGAAGCGAATGAAATTGTGGTGGCTTACCAATTCGACTTGCGCAGCAACGAGATCTCTACGGCCACTGTTCTCAACCCCAATGCAGGTAAGGAGCATACTTTTTCTGTTTACCGCTTGCAAGGCGACCCGACTGAGCCTGTCTGATGCAAACAGCGAGTAACCGATTTTGAAAACCTCAGGTTAGTTTGCAGTTACTAATTGAAACCAGGAAGACAGTTGCGCGGGTGGGAGGGCACTGACAGTGCCCAAAGAGGAATCGGTATATAATTGGAGTCCCGGTTGGCTGCTTCTGGTTCACCCTTGGGTGAATCACGTCACCGCCGATCTAACCGCTTCCCGCGGTTAGATATAGCGCCGACCGGGACCTCCCAGTTTCTAATATTGAAGGCCGAGGTTTCTCGTCCGAGCGGACGTCCAGGAACCTTACATGGCATGGTTCTTCCGAAAAAACTCTCGGGGGTTATGCCATTTCCAAAACCTGAAAAACAGAACCAAGCGTAACTTGAGCCTATGCTAGCGGTGCTTTTCCCCTGCCATAATAGACATATAAAAATATCTATGATATGGTTTTCCATATGAAAACGACTCTCAATATAGACGAAACCGTCATGCGGCAACTGAAAGAGGAAGCCGCACGACGGGGCACAACCATGTCCGCCCTCGTGGAGGCGGGACTCAGGCGTATCCTCGCGGCACCTTCGCTCCTTAAAACCGAATCGAATACTCCACGGCAACTCCCGACGTGGGATAGCGGAGGGTTCCGGATCGATGTTGCTAACCGTGAAGAACTCTATCGGCTACTGGACGAGGAATAAGTGTTAGTCTTCGACACCAACATCTTGATCTATGCGGCCGACAGGAAGTCGCCATTTCATGACGCATGTCACGCTGGCGTTTTGCAAGCATGCGAGGACCCTGCACCAGCCTTTCTCACCTGGAACGTATGCTACGAATTCATGCGGGTGACGACGCACGCACGTGCGTCCAGGTCTCCTTGGACCTTGCGAGAAGCTTGGGGGTTTCTCAGGTCTTTGCTGGAATCGCCTGGGTTCGACCTGTTGCTGGCGACATCTCGGCATGAAACGGTGCTGGCACAAACCATAGAGGAATTGCCCGACGTGCATGGAAATCTTTGTCATGACCTGAACACTGCGGTGTTAATGCGAGAGCATGGTGTCAGCCAGATCTGCACCCGAGACACCGACTTTCACCGGTTCCCGTTTCTTACCGTGATCGACCCCTTGCGATAAGAATGCATCTGTCGATGCAGATGCGGCAATCGTCAAGCAGGGCGTGTTCCCATATGTACTTGAGCCTGCGCAGGTTGAAGTCGGGTTAAAAAAGTTTTGTATAATGCGCCACTCAACCCCCATCAAAATAACGCAGGATCCAAAATATGTTCACCAGCAATCCCTTTGCTGAGCTTTCGGCGTACATCCCTAACGCCGTGACAGAGACCTTCATTGTCGTCATGTTTGCTCTGGTCGTGGTGGGAACGTTGTTTGACGTAATACATAAAAAAAGTGCCAAGTACTTCTTTGAAGATTGGCAGAAATCGAAGACTAAAGGAACCAATCAAGTCGGGGGCGGACAAGTCATGTCCATGGCGGTACAGACTCTGGCAAGCGAGGTCTTGACGTCATCGGAATTCTGCTCCGCTCGGAGACGAATCGCCCACCTGCTGACGATGTACGGCTTTGTCGGATATATCGTCGCAACCACCGTCATGGTGTTTTGCTATTCAACCTCAGATGGTCCCGCCATCTGGCCGATGATGTGGCACATCGGGGCGCTGATGGTTTGTGTCGGCGGCTACTGGTTCTGGTTCTTCATTCGGGCCGATGTTTCGGCCGAAGGCAATGCGATCTTTAGTGTTTCGCAAGCCGACCTGTTCGTTCTTTCGCTGCTTGCGAGCACGACATGGGCCCTGGTCTGGTCATGGTTGGGGACATCGATCATTGGATGGGTGGCTTTCGGGTTATACGTGTTTTCGACCGCCGTACTGTTCGGATCCATCCCCTGGTCCAAGTTCGCGCACATGTTCTTCAAGCCCTCTGCCGCGTTGCAGAAAAGGGTGGCGGAAGCGGCCGGCTCGAGAAGCAATTTGCCGGCACCGGCGGACAAGCCTGAAACATTGGGTTCGGCGCGCGGAGCGCCGACGAATTATTAACACGCCTAGTCTGTTTTTGATTAGGCCATTAATCTTCAAATAAGGAACAATTGTTCACTTAACTATAGGAGAGGACGGAAAGCATGCCTACTTTCGTTTATATGACTCGCTGTGATGGTTGCGGCCACTGCGTCGATATCTGTCCCTCGGACATCATGCACATCGATAAGACCTATCGACGCGCCTACAACATTGAGCCCAACATGTGCTGGGAGTGTTACTCCTGCGTGAAGGCTTGCCCGCAAAATGCGATCGATGCGCGCGGCTATGCCGACTTCGCACCGCTTGGCCACAGCGTCCGAGTGCTTCGCGAAGAGGAAAAGGGCACGATTTCCTGGAAGATCCTGTTCCAAGATGGTCGGGAAAAGAATTTCGAGTCGCCGATTCGGACCACTGAATGGGGCACCATTCCGTCGCCGGCTGAGCTGGATGTGCCCAGCGCAGAAGCGATGAAATCTCAAGAGCTCGCACACGAACCGGATGCGCTCAATATCGATGGCGGGCTGCCTACGTTGAAAGCGGCCTCACAAAATAATTAAGGAGTAACTAATGGGACTGTTCAATCGAAGAAAAACGGTTGTCGTTGATTCCGATATCCTCGTCATTGGTGGCGGCATGGCCGGCTGTGGTGCGACCTACGAGTCCAGGTACTGGGGACGCGACCTGAAAGTGGTCTGCGTCGAAAAAGCAAACATCGAGCGCAGTGGCGCGGTTGCGCAGGGCCTTTACGCGATCAACTGCTACATGGGCATGCAGTGGGGCGAGAATCAGCCGGAAGATCATGTCCGCTACGCGCGCAACGACCTCATGGGGCTGGTGCGAGAGGATCTGGGCTACGACATCGCGCGACACGTTGACGCCACCGTACACAAGTTTGAAGAGTGGGGCCTCCCCATGATGCGGGACCCGGAAACGGGGCGTTATCAGCGCGAAGGCAAGTGGCAGATCATGATTCACGGCGAAAGCTACAAGCCGATCGTCGCCGAAGCCGCCCGCAAGGCCGCGAACGAGGTCTACAACCGGATCATGGTGACTCACCTGCTGATGGACGAGTCGAAACCCAACCGAGTGGCCGGTGCCGTCGGCTTCAATGTCCGTACCGGGGATTTCTATGTATTCCGGGCCAAGGCCGTGATTGTTTGTGCCGGTGGCGCATCGCATATCTACAAGCCCCGCTCCGTGGGAGAAGGCATGGGACGCACTTGGTATGCTCCGTGGAGCAGTGCCTCAGCCTATGCCCTGCCGATTCTCGCCGGTGCCAAGATGACACAGATGGAGAATCGGATTGTCCTTGCCCGGTTCAAGGATGGCTATGGCCCTGTCGGCGCCTACTTCCTGCACCTCAAGACTTACACTCAGAACGGATATGGTGAAGAGTACGAGTCCAAGTGGTACGAGCACACGAAGGAGATGGTCGGAGAATACATCGATCACCATCCGACCCCGACCTGTCTGCGCAACCACGCATTTCTTGAAGAAGTGAAGGCAGGCAGAGGTCCCATTCGCATGGTGACCAAGGAGGCCTTCCAGGACCCGCACAAGGAAACCGTGGGCTGGGAGAACTTCCTCGGCATGACCATCGGTCAGGCGGTTGTTTGGGCAGCGCAAAACATTGATCCCAAGCATATCAACCCGGAACTGACGACTTCCGAGCCCTATGTCATGGGGTCTCATGCCACCTGCTCGGGAGCCTGGGCCAGTGGCCCCGAAGATGTGGCGCCCTCTGATTATCAGTGGGGCTACAACCGAATGATGACCGTTGACGGACTGTTCGGTGCGGGCGACACGATTGGTGGCAGTGCGCACAAGTTCTCATCGGGATCCTACACCGAGGGTCGGATCGCAGCCAAGGCGGCGGTTAATTACATCAACGACCTGAAAAATGAAAAGCTTCAAGTCAGTGAAAAGCAATGTCAGGATCTGAAGGAAACCGTCTTCAAGCCCATGGAAAACTACGAGGTAGGCCGTAACGAGATCGTGGCGGGGACCGTCTCGCCGAGTTACATCCTGCCGATCCATGGCCTTCAGCGTCTTGAAAAGATCATGGACGAATATGTCGGTGGGATCGGTACGAACTACATGACGAACGAGCCCTTGCTCACCCGTGGCCTGGAGCTGCTGGATATGCTGAAGACGGATCTCGACAATATCGGGGCCGAAGACCTTCACCAGCTGCAAAGAACATGGGAGCTGCATCACCGGTTCCTGGCTTCGCAGTCCGTCACGCACCATACGATGTTCCGCAAGGAAACACGTTGGCCCGGCTACTACTACCGTGGCGATTTCCCGAAACTCGACGATCAGGACTGGCATTGCCTCACCCTGTCCCGCTATGATCGGGAATCCGATGAGTGGGAAATGGAGAAGGCTCCGGTTCACCACATCATCGACTAAGCACACCAGTCAAGCCCGGCAGGGTATCTCCCTGCTCGGGCTGTGGCCGGACCGGCCACGATAACCATTCATTTAATAGAAAGGGAGGTCGAAGAATCGGCGGTCTCCAACCCTGCTCAATGACAGGAATATTAACCCGCCGAAACAGGCTTCCGAGTTTTCCCTTGTGCTATAATTCGCCGCCAGATTTGGTGGGCCAGCCTCCGACCACGGATGCTGGCCTGTTTTTATAAATGAACGCCAATTCATTGATGAGACTATGGCAACAATCAACCAGTTGGTGCGCAAGCCGCGCAAACGTCCTACGAGCAAAAGCAACGTGCCGGCGCTCGCCCGTTGCCCGCAACGACGCGGGGTCTGTACTCGTGTCTATACCACTACTCCAAAGAAGCCTAATTCCGCACTCCGCAAGGTCGCCCGCGTCCGTCTGACCAACGGTTTCGAAGTCACCAGCTACATCGGTGGCGAAGGGCACAACCTCCAAGAACATTCCGTCGTCCTGATCCGGGGTGGCCGCGTCAAGGATCTGCCGGGCGTGCGCTACCACACGGTGCGCGGCAGCCTCGACACCCAAGGGGTGGCGGACCGTCGGCAAGGCCGTTCCAAGTACGGAACCAAGCGGCCCAAAGTCGGCGGCTAATCAAAAGCCTGCAGGAGATCCGTCATGCCACGCCGCCGCGACGTCCCGGTACGCCCGATTGACCCGGATCCCAAATACGGCAAGAAACTGCTGACCCGCTTCGTCAACGCCCTGATGCGTGACGGCAAGAAATCGGTCGCCGAACGAATCCTCTACAACGCCCTGGACGAGATCGCCCGGGTGCGCGGCGGTGAATCGGTCGAAGTGCTGGAGCAGGCCCTGGAGAACGTCCGCCCGCCGGTCGAGGTCAAGTCCCGCCGGGTCGGCGGCGCAACCTACCAGGTTCCGGTGGAAGTGCGCCCGCAACGCCAGGAAGCGCTGGCGATCCGCTGGATCATCGAATCCTCGCGCAAGCGCTCCGAAACCTCCATGATGCGCCGGCTGGCCGGCGAACTGATGGACGCTGCCGACCAGAAGGGCATCGCCATCAAGAAACGCGAAGACACCCTGAGCATGGCCGAATCCAATCGCGCCTTCTCGCACTACCGCTGGTAAGACCATGGCCCGCCAGACTCCCCTGCAGCGGTACCGGAACATCGGCATCATGGCGCACATCGATGCCGGCAAGACCACGACGACCGAGCGCATCCTGTACTACACCGGCATCTCGCACAAGATCGGCGAGGTGCACGACGGGGCGGCCGTGATGGACTGGATGGAACAGGAACAGGAGCGGGGCATCACCATCACGTCGGCCGCGACCACCTGCTTCTGGAGCGGCATGGCGCGCGACATGGACACGCACCGCATCAACATCATCGACACGCCTGGCCACGTGGACTTCACGATCGAGGTCGAGCGTTCGCTGCGAGTGCTGGACGGCACCTGCGCGGTGTTCTGCGCGGTCGGCGGCGTTGAGCCGCAGTCCGAGACGGTCTGGCGGCAGGCGAATCGCTATGGCGTGCCGCGCTTGGCGTTCGTCAACAAGATGGATCGTGCCGGCGCGGACTTCGAGCGCGTGGTGGACCAGATCAAAGATCGGCTACGGGCGGTTCCAGTCCCGGTACAACTGCCGATCGGGGCTTCGGAGGATTTTGTCGGGGTGGTCGACCTGATCGAGCAGAAGGCGATCTACTGGAGCGAAGGCGACATGGGCGCGAACTTCGAACTTAAGGACATTCCGGAAGAGATGGCTGCAGCGTGCCACGAAGCGCGCGAGCACATGATCGAGGCAGCCGGCGAAGGCGACGACGAACTGATGGAGAAGTACCTGGAGGCGGGCGAGCTGTCTCCGGATGAGATCCGCAAGGGGCTGCGCCTGCGTACGCTGCGCAACGAAATCGTTCCGGTGCTGTGTGGTTCCGCTTTCAAGAACAAGGGCGTCCAGGCGATGCTGGACGCGGTGGTGCACTACCTGCCGTCGCCGCTGGAAGTCCCGCCGATCAAGGGGCACTTGGACAATGGCGAAGAAGGCAACCGAACATCGGATGACGAGGCGCCGTTTTCCGCATTGGCGTTCAAGGTGGCCACGGATCCATTCGTCGGCACATTGACGTTCTTCCGCGTGTATTCCGGTGTCCTGAACTCCGGCGATGCCCTCTACAATCCGCGCAAGCACGGCAAGGACCGCATCGGGCGCATCCTGCAGATGCACTCCAACCACCGCGAAGAGATCAAGGAAGTACGGGCGGGCGACATCGCGGCGGCCGTGGGCCTCAAGAACGTGGTCACCGGCGACACGCTGTGTGCGGTCAACTCCCCGATCACGCTGGAACGCATGGAATTCCCGGAACCGGTGATCTCCGTGGCGGTGGAACCCAAGACCAAGGTCGACCAGGAGAAGATGGGCGTGGCGCTGCAGAAGCTGGCGCAGGAAGACCCGTCGTTCCGGGTGGCGACCGACGAGGAATCCGGGCAGACCATCATCTCGGGGATGGGGGAACTGCACCTTGAGATCATCGTCGACCGGATGCGCCGGGAATTCAGCGTCGAGGCCAACGTGGGCGCGCCGCAAGTCAACTATCGCGAAACCATCCGCAGGCCGATCCAACAGGAAGGCCGGTTCGTCCGCCAGACCGGCGGCCGCGGCCAGTACGGCCATGTCTGGTTGAAGATCGAGCCGCAGGAGCCGGGCGCAGGCTATGTCTTCGAAAGCAAGATCGTCGGCGGCGTGGTGCCCAAGGAATACATCCCGGCGGTCGGCAAGGGCGTCAAGGAACAAATGCAGAACGGCGTCGTCGCCGGCTACCCGGTGGTGGATGTCCGGGTCACCCTGTACGACGGGTCCTACCATGAAGTGGATTCTTCCGAGACCGCCTTCAAGGTGGCGGGCTCGATGGCATTCCGCGAAGGTGCCCAGAATGCCGACCCGGTGTTGCTTGAGCCGATGATGAAGGTTGAAGTGGTGACGCCGGAAGACTACATGGGCGACGTAGTCGGCGACCTCAATCGCCGTCGCGGCATTGTCGGCGGCATGGAAGATTCGCCCAGCGGCAAGGTGATTCGCGCCGAAGTGCCGCTCAAAGAGATGTTCGGTTATGCGACCGACCTACGCGGCGCGACCCAGGGTCGGGCCACCTACACCATGGAATTTGCGAAATACGCTGAAGTCCCCGGCAGCCTCGCCGAGGACGTGATTTCGCGCAGCCAAGCTTAACGACTAGGAGACGAAAAGATGGCCAAGGAGAAATTCGAACGGACGAAGCCGCACGTGAACGTGGGGACGATCGGGCACGTGGACCATGGCAAGACGACGCTGACGGCGGCGCTGACGAAGGTGATGGCGGAGACGCACGGCGGCGAGGTGCGGGATTATTCGCAGATCGACAACGCGCCGGAAGAACGGGAGCGGGGGATCACGATCGCGACCGCGCACGTGGAGTACGAGTCTCAGAACCGTCACTACGCGCACGTGGACTGCCCGGGCCACGCGGACTACGTGAAGAACATGATCACGGGCGCGGCCCAGATGGACGGGGCGATCCTGGTGGTAAGCGCGGCGGACGGCCCGATGCCGCAGACGCGGGAGCACATCCTGCTGGCGCGCCAGGTAGGGGTGCCGCACATCCTGGTGTACCTGAACAAGGCGGACCAGGTGGACGACGCGGAGTTGCTGGAACTGGTGGAGATGGAAGTGCGCGAGGAGCTGAGCAAGTACGAGTTCCCGGGCGAGGACACGCCGATCATCACCGGCTCGGCGCTGAAGGCGCTGGAAGGGGATTCCGGGGAGCACGGGATCGAATCGATCGTGAAGCTGATCGACGCGATGGACGCGTACATTCCGGAACCGGAGCGCGCGGTGGACGGAGACTTCCTGATGCCGGTGGAAGACGTGTTCACGATTTCGGGCCGGGGCACGGTGGTGACGGGCCGGGTGGATCGCGGCATCGTGCAGGTGAACGACGAGGTGGAGATCGTGGGGATCAAGGAGACGCAGACGACGATCTGCACGGGCGTGGAGATGTTCCGCAAGCTTTTGGACGAGGGTCGCGCGGGGGACAACATCGGGGCGCTGCTTCGGGGCACGAAGCGCGAGGATGTGGAGCGCGGCCAGGTGCTGTGCAAGCCGGGATCGATCACGCCGCACACGGAGTTTTCGGCAGAGGTGTACATCCTGTCGAAGGACGAGGGCGGGCGCCACACGCCGTTCTTCACGGGCTACCGCCCGCAGTTCTACTTCCGGACGACGGACGTGACGGGGGCGGTGACGCTTCCGGAGGGGACGGAGATGGTGATGCCGGGAGACAACGTGTCGATGGAGGTGGCCCTGGGGGCCCCGATCGCGATGGAGGAAGGTCTCCGTTTCGCCATCCGCGAGGGCGGCCGCACGGTCGGCGCCGGCGTGGTCACCAAGATTTCCAAGTAACGCCGATCTATTCCAAACAACCGCAGACCGAATCAAATCATGGCCGCACCAAAGAAAAAAGCCCGCCAACCGAAACCGGAGACTGCGGTATCCGAAGCGGTCGCGGCCGTACCGAAGAAAGGCAAAGGCCGCTACAGCAGCCTGCGGCTTCGATTGAAAGCGTTCGATCATCGGCTGGTGGACCAGTCGGCGCGCGAGATCGTCGAGACGGCACGGCGCACTGGTGCCCAGGTGCACGGCCCCATTCCACTGCCGACCCGCCGGGAACTGTTCACCGTACTGATTTCCCCGCACGTCGACAAGGATGCGCGCGACCAGTACGAGATCCGCACCCACAAGCGCATGATCGACATCATCAACCCTTCCGAGAAGACGGTGGACGCGTTGATGAAGTTGGATCTTCCCGCAGGCATCAACGTCCAGCTCAAGTAAGGGGACGACGTCATGAGTCTCGGCATCATCGGAACCAAGATCGGCATGACGCGGCTCTTCCGCGACAGCGGCGAGTCCGTGCCGGTGACGCTGGTGGCGGTCGACTCCAACCGGGTGGTGCGCATCAAGAACGGAGAGTCGGACGGCTACTCGGCCGTGCAACTGAGTTACGGCACCCGACAGGCGAAGCGCATGCGTCGCCCGTTGGCAGGCGAACTCAAGAAGATTGGGCTGGAGACCGCCCGCGGCCTCAAGGAATTTAGAGTCGACGCGGACACGGAGCTCCCGGAGGTCGGCGCCGAGGTGGGCGCGGATCTGTTCGAGGCCGGTCAGAAAGTCAACGTCAGCGGCACCAGCATCGGCAAGGGCTTTGCCGGTACGATCAAGCGCCACAATTTCCACGGCCAGGACAATTCACACGGCAATTCGCTGTCGCACCGGGTCATGGGCGCGACCGGGCAGTGCCAGTTCCCGGGGCGCGTATTCAAGGGCAAGAAGATGCCCGGGCGCATGGGCGGCAAGCAGGTCACCCAGCGCAACCTTGAAGTCGTCCAGGTCAGCAGCGAAGAGCAGCTGCTGTGGATTCGCGGCGCCGTTCCAGGCGCCACCGGCGGGCGGGTCGTCGTCCGTCCGGCGCGGTGAGGGCATGGACATGGAACTGAAGACCCGCGATACCCAAGCTGCCGTGACCGTTGCGGACGAATGCTTCGACGTGGCGTTTCACGAGGCGCTGGTCCACCAGGCGGTGGTGACCTATGCCCAACGAGGCCGCCAAGGGACCTCTGCGCAGAAGAACCGTGCCGCCGTGCGCGGCGGCGGAGCCAAGCCCTGGCGACAGAAAGGCACCGGACGAGCGCGGGCCGGGAGTATCCGTTCACCGATCTGGCGCAGTGGGGGCGTGGTGCATCCAGCCAGCAACCGCACGTACAACGCCAAACTGAACAAGAAGATGTATCGCCATGCGATGCGTTCGATCTTCTCCGAACTTTTGCGTCAGGAACGCCTGCATGTCGTGGAGTCGTTCGAGCTGCCGGAGCCGAAGACCCGCTTGGCGCGCGAAAAGCTTGACGGGCTCGGTCTGACCAGCGTGCTGATCCTGATCGAGAGCATGGAGCCGAACGTGTACCTGGCCGTGCGCAACCTGCCGAACTACGACGCCTGCGAGGTGAATGCGGTGGATCCGGTCTCGCTGTTGCGCTATGAGCATGTGCTGATCACCCGGTCGGCGCTGAGCCTTCTGCAGCAACGTCTGGGAGGTGCGGCATCATGAGCATGTTCGGAAAGATCAAGGGCCTCCTGAAGGGCAAGCCGAAGGACGCACCGGTCGAGGAAGTCAAGAAGGTCGAGAAACCGGAAGCCGAAGCCAAGCCGGTTGCGGCGAAGAAGGCAGCAGCAGCTCCGGCCACGCCCAAACCGGCCCCGGTCGAAGTCAAGAAGCCCGGCGAGGAACGCCTGAGCCAAGTGATCCTGAGCACGCGGATGTCCGAGAAGTCGGTCCGTCTGGCGGAAGAGGAACAGTACGTCTTTGAGGTGCTGAAAGACGCGACCCGCAACGAGGTCAAGTACGCGGTGGAGAAGATGTTCGACGTGAAAGTCGATGCCGTGCGGATGACCAACGTCCGCGGCAAGGTCAAACGTCAGGGTCGCCGCAATGACTGGAGCAAGGCCTATGTACGGCTTGCCCCCGGCCAGAACCTAGAAGGCACGGAGATTAGCGCATGACTGTCGTCAAGGCTCGCCCGACCTCTCCCGGTCGCCGCTTCCGCGCCAGCGTTCGCACGCCGGACCTGCACCGCGGACGGCCGCATCGTGCCCTGGTCCAGGGCCAGTCGAAGACGGGAGGGCGCAACAACCAGGGGCGCATCACCACCCGGCACATTGGCGGGGGCCACAAGCAGCTTTACCGGACTATCGACTTCCGCCGGAACAAGGACGACATCCCGGCCCGGGTGGAACGAATCGAATACGACCCGAACCGCAGCGCGCACATCGCCCTGCTGCTGTATGCGGACGGGGAACGGCGCTACATCGTTGCCGCCGAGGGCCTGAAGGCGGGGATGGAAGTGATCTCCGGCGACAAGGCGCCGATCTCACCGGGTAACTGCCTGCCCCTGCGGAACATGCCGGTCGGTATCGTGGTGCACGGCGTGGAACTGCGTCCCGGAGGCGGTGCGCGCCTGGCGCGCAGCGCGGGTGCCTACGTGCAACTGCTGGCCCGCGAGGGCTCCTACGCCACGCTGCGGCTGCGCTCCGGCGAGGTGCGCAAGGTGCTGAGCGAGTGCCGCGCGGTGATCGGCGAAGTAGGCAATTCTGAACATTCCCTGGCCAAGCTCGGCAAGGCCGGCGCAAAGCGCTGGCGCGGAGTGCGCCCGACGGTGCGTGGCGTAGCCATGAACCCGGTCGACCATCCGCACGGCGGGGGCGAGGGCAAGACTTCCGGCGGTCGCCATCCGGTCACGCCCTGGGGCGTGCCGACCAAGGGGCACAAGACCCGCCACAACAAGCGGACCAGCTACCTGATTGTCCGCCGCAGACGCAAGAAGCAACGGTAACCCCATGTCACGTTCACTGAAGAAAGGCCCGTTCGTTGACCATCACCTGATGGCCAAGGTGCTCGAGGCCACCAAGAACAACGACCGCCGCCAGATTAAGACCTGGTCGCGGCGCTCCATGATCGTGCCGGAGATGGTCGGGCTCACGCTGGCCGTGTACGACGGCCGCCGGCATGTCCCAGTGCTGGTCAACGAGAACATGGTGGGACACAAGCTCGGCGAGTTCGCTCTGACGCGCACGTTCCGGCAGCATGCAGGCGACCGCAAGGCGAAAGTATGATGGAAACGCGCTGCATCTCCCGCTACCAGCGCATCAGCCCGCGTAAATGCCGGCTGGTGGCCAATCAGGTGCGCAGCCTGCCGGTCGGAGAGGCACTGGAGGTTTTGCGTTTTTCACCGCACAAGGCGGCGCAGTTGTTGCGCAAGACCATGGAATCGGCGCTGGCCAACGCGGAACACAATCACGGCGCAGACATCGACCTGTTGCGGGTACGCCGCGTGATGGTCGACGAGGGGCCAGTGTTCAAGCGCTTCCGCCCGCGCGCACGGGGCCGGGTCGGAAGGATCCTCAAGCGCACCAGCCACATCACGGTCGTGCTGAGCGACGTGGAGGAGTAACCTCATGGGACAGAAAGTCAATCCGATCGGATTCCGCCTCGGCATCATGACCGACTGGAACTCGAACTGGTACGCGGAGCGTGGCGAGTATCGGGATCAACTCAACAACGATCTCATCATCCGCGACTTCCTGCGCCGCAAGCTGGCGCAGGCGTCGGTCAGCCGCATCCGGATCGAGCGGCGCAACGACACGGCCGAGATCACCATCCACACGGCTCGCCCCGGCATCGTGATCGGCAAGAAGGGCAGCGACATCGAAAACCTGCGCCGCGAAGTCGCGCAGATGATGGACCTGGCCCTCGGTGCGGTCAAGATCAATATCGACGAGATCCACAACCCGGAAGTGGACGCCCACCTGGTGGCCGAAAGCGTCGCCCAGCAACTGGAAGGGCGCATCATGTACCGGCGCGCCATGAAGCGGGCCGTGCAGAATGCCATGCGGCTCGGTGTCCAAGGGATCAAGCTGAACGTGGCCGGGCGCCTCAACGGCGCCGAGATCGCGCGCAGCGAATGGTGCCGCGAGGGCCGGGTTCCGCTGCATACCCTGCGGGCGGACATTGACTACGGATTCGCCGAGGCGCACACCACCTACGGCACCATTGGCGTCAAGGCCTGGATCTTCAATGGAGAGATCGGCGGGCCGGATGGCTCGACCGGCAAGTAACCGAGACCGCTGTCATGATGCAACCCAAGCGCACCCGCTACCGCAAGCAGCAGAAAGGCCGCAACCGGGGCCTGTCCCTGCGCGGACACAAGGTCAGCTTCGGCGAGTACGGCCTGAAGGCGACCACCGGCGGACGCCTGACCGCCCGCCAGATCGAGGCCGCGCGGCGCGCCATGACCCGCCACATCCGACGCGGCGGCAAAATCTGGATTCGCGTGTTCCCGGACGTTCCGGTGACCAAGAAGCCGCTGGAATCTCGCCAGGGCAAAGGCAAGGGCAATGTCGAATACTGGGTGGCCAAGATCCAGCCGGGCCGCATGCTCTACGAAATTGAAGGCGTCCAGGAGGAGATGGCGCGCGAGGCATTTCGCCGCGCTGCCGCCAAGCTGCCGGTCCAGACGACCTTCGCGCACCGGACACTTGCCTGATGGACATGCCGGCCCTGCGCACGAAAGACGACGCGGAACTGCGTGACGAACTGCTGCGGCTACGGCGCAGCGAGTTCGAGATGCGGATGCAACTACGCTCCGGCCAGCTGGCGCGCAACCACACCCTCCGGGAAACGCGCCGCGACATCGCCCGGGTCAAGACATTGTTGACGGAACGTCGGCAGGGAGAAAAGGAATGAGCGAGAAGATCCGCTCCGCAATCGGCCAAGTGGTCAGCGACCGCATGGACAAGACTGCCTCCGTCAAGGTGGTGCGCCAGATCCGCCACCCCTTGTACGGCAAGTACATTCGTCGGTCGACCAAGGTCCTGGTGCACGACGAGGAGAACCAGGCTCATATTGGCGACCAGGTGCGGATTCGCGAATGCCGCCCGCACTCCCGGCACAAGGCCTGGGAGTTGGTCGAAGTCCTCAAGGTGGCGACGGAGGGAAGTTCGTGATCCAGGTCGAGACCATGCTGGACGCGGCCGACAACAGCGGCGCGCGCAAGGTGCAGTGCATCAAGGTGCTCGGCGGGTCCCGCCGACGCTATGCACGCATCGGCGACGTGATCAAGGTCAGCGTCAAGGACGCGATCCCGCGCGGCAAGGTGCGCAAGGGCGAGGTGCTCAACGCGGTGGTGGTGCGCACGGCGCACGGCGTTCGCCGTGGCGACGGTTCGCTGATCCGCTTCGACCGCAATGCGGCCGTGCTGCTCAATGCCCAGATGCAGCCGATCGGCACGCGCGTGTTCGGTCCGGTGACCCGGGAATTGCGCTCGGAGAAATTCATGAAGATCATCTCTTTGGCACCGGAGGTGCTGTGAGGCGGCCATGAACAAGATCCGCAAAGGCGACACGGTGGTGATTACAGCCGGCAAGGACCGCGGCCGGCAGGGCACGGTGCTGCGCATGCTGCCGGACAGGCGGGTGGTCGTGGAAGGGCTGAACCTGGTGAAGAAGCACACCAAGCCGAACCCGCAGGCTGGCCTGCAGGGCGGCATCGTCGAGCGCGAGGCGCCGTTGGACCTTTCCAACGTGCAGATCTACAACCCGACGACCCAGCGCCCGGACCGGGTCGGCTTCCGCACTCTGGAGGACGGCCGCAAGGTTCGCTTCTTCAAGTCCAACCAGGAAGTCATCGACATCTGAGGTTGCCATGGCTCGTCTGAAACAACAGTACCAGGAAGAGATCCTGCCCCAGCTGCAGAAGGAGCTCAAGGTGAGCAGTCCGATGGCTGTGCCTCGGCTTGAGAAGATCACGCTGAACATGGGACTTGGCGCGAGCGCGCGCGACAAGAAGATTATCCAGAACGCACTGGACGACCTCGAGCGCATCACCAGCCAGAAGCCGGTGGTGACCCGGGCACGCAAGTCGGTGGCCGGATTCGCCATTCGCGATGGCTGGCCGGTCGGTTGCCGGGTGACCCTGCGCCGGACCCTGATGTACGAGTTCCTGGATCGGCTGATCAACATCGTGATCCCCCGGATGCGCGATTTTCGCGGATTGTCGCTGCGCTCCTTCGACGGACGCGGGAACTACAGCATGGGCATCCCCGAACAGATCGTCTTCCCTGAGATCGACTACGACAACATTGACCAGATGCGAGGTCTGGATGTGACCATTACCACCAATGCCCGCGACGACGCCCACGCCGAGGCGCTGTTGCGCGCGTTCAAATTTCCCCTTCGGAGTTGAAGCATGGCCAAAGTCAGCATGGTTCAGAGAGATCGTAAGCGTCAGCGCCTGGTTCGCTGCTACGCCAAGCGCCGCGCCGCTGCGCGCGCCGTCATCAAGGATCCGGGCACCACGCTGGAGCAGCGTATGGCAGCCCAGGAGACGCTGCAGAAGATGCCGCGCGACGCCTCGCCGATGCGTCTGCGCAACCGATGCAGCATCACCGGCCGTCCGCGCGGGTATTACCGTCGCTTCGGCCTGGGCCGCAACAAGCTGCGCGAAGCGGCTATGCGCGGCGATATTCCGGGACTGACCAAGTCCAGCTGGTGAGGACAAAGCCATGAGTATGCAAGACCCGATCGCCGATATGCTGACCCGCATCCGCAATGCCCAGCAGGCGCGGCACGAGACGGTGAAAATGAACTATTCGAAGCAGCGCGAGTCGGTCGCCCGGGTGTTGCGCGACGAAGGTTATCTCATCGGCTACGAAGTCGAGGAAGACCAGCCCTGCGACCAGCTGGAGATCGCCCTGAAGTATCACCAAGACAAGCCGGTGATTAACAGCCTGCGCCGGGTGAGTCGGCCTGGGCTTCGCGTCTACCGCGCTGCAGACGACTTGCCGTGGGTTCGGGGAGGCCTGGGCATCGCGGTCGTGTCGACTTCGCACGGCGTCATGACCGACCATGCGGCCCGGAAGGGCGGCCATGGCGGCGAGATTCTCTGTATCGTGGAGTAAACGATGTCGCGAATCGCAAGCCGCCCCATCCCGCTGCCGGACAAGGTCGAGTTTTCCCTCGACGGCCGACAGATGACGGTCAAGGGGCCCAAGGGTGAATTGTCGCTGCAACTGGCGGAGTCGGTCAGTGTGCGCGAAGAGGATCGCGTGGTGTACTTCAATGCGCCGCCGCAGGCGTCTGCGTTGGCGGGAACGATGAATTCCCTACTTGTGAACAATATCAAGGGAGTTCAGGACGGCTACTCGAAGAAGCTGGAACTGATTGGTGTCGGCTACCGGGCGCAGATGCGCGGCAAGGCCCTGAACCTGAACCTCGGCTTTTCGCACCCGATCGACTATACCGCGCCTGAGGGCGTGACCCTGGAGACCCCCAGCCAGACCGAGGTGGTGGTGTCCGGGATTGATAAACAGCAAGTTGGCCAGGTGGCGGCGGAGATCCGCTCGTACCGGCCACCGGAGCCGTACAAGGGCAAGGGCGTGCGCTACAGCGACGAGCGGGTGCTACGCAAGGAGGCGAAGAAGAAATGAGCCAGACTGATCCGACCCGCCGCCGGCGCATCCGCCGGGTCCGCACCCGACTGCAGGACTCCGATCGGTGTCGGCTGACCGTGCACCGCACGCAGCAGCACGTGTATGCTCAGGTGCTCAGCCCGGATGGCGCCCAGGTGCTCGCCCAGGCCTCGACCCTGACTCCGGACCTGCGCAAGGAAATCAAGACAACCGGCAATTGCACGGCGGCCGAACAGGTCGGGCGCGTATTGGCGGAACGGGCACTCGAAGCGAAAGTCGAAGAGGTCTGGTTCGACCGCGGGCGGTTCCGGTATCACGGTCGCGTGCGCGCGCTGGCGGAAGCCGCGCGGGAAGCGGGACTCAAGTTCTAAGGAGACGAAAATGGCGACGAATCTTGAAGTCCTGCAAGGCAGTGAAGAACTGGTCGAGAAGATGGTCGCGGTCAACCGCGTGGCCAAGGTCGTCAAGGGCGGCCGGCAATTCGGCTTTACCGCACTGACCGTGGTCGGCGACCGCAACGGCCGCGTCGGGGTCGGCTACGGCAAGGCGCGCGAGGTGCCGCTGGCTATCCAGAAGAGCATGGAGAAGGCGCGGCGGTCCATGATCACGGTGCCGCTTCGCGATGGCACCCTGTACTATCCGATCACGGGCATACATGGAGCGGCGCGGGTCTATATGCAACCCGCCTCCGAGGGAACCGGAATCATTGCCGGCGGACCCATGCGTGCCGTGTTCGAGGTGCTGGGCGTGCACAACGTGCTCGCCAAATGCATTGGTTCGCGCAATCCGATCAACACCGTCTACGCCACCCTCAAGGGGTTGCAGTCCATTCAGTCGCCGGAGCAGGTGGCCGAGAAGCTCGGCAAGCCCGCCTCCGAAATGAAGGAGCGCATGCAATGGCGAAAAGCCTGAAAGTCACCTTGGTGAAGAGCCTGATCGGGCGCTTGCCGAAGCACCGGGCCTGCGTACGCGGCCTGGGTCTGCGCCGTTTGCACCATACCGTCGAGGTGCAGGACACGCCGCAGAACCGCGGCATGGTGAACAAGGTGGACTACCTGCTTAAAGTGGAGGAAAACTGATGCGCCTCAACACTCTGACACCGCCGCCCGGCAGCCGTCGCTCGCGCAAGCGGGTAGGGCGTGGTATCGGCAGCGGGACCGGCAAGACTGCGGGCCGGGGCCACAAGGGCCAGAAGTCGCGCTCCGGGGGCTACCACAAGGTCGGCTTCGAAGGGGGGCAGATGCCCCTGCAGCGCCGGTTGCCGAAATCCGGTTTCCGCTCGCATCGTTCGCCGTGTGCCGAGGTCGGTTCCGGTCGCCTGGAGAGCCTGGAAGATCTGACCGTCACCTTGGATTCTCTGCGTGCCGCCAAGCTGGTACCAAACCATGCGACGCGTGCGAAGATCATGTTGCGCGGCGAGTTGACCCGGGCCTATACCGTGCAGGGGGTCGCCGTGACCCGTGGCGCACGCGCGGCCATCGAGGCCGCCGGCGGAGAGATCAAGGAGTAAACGATGGCACCGCCCAAGGCCTCGCCGTTCGCCGAGTTGCGCCAGCGCCTCCTGTTCGTGGCGGGCGCGCTGATCGTGTACCGCATCGGCACCTACATCCCGGTGCCCGGAGTGGACCCCAACGCATTGGCCCGCTTCTTCGAACAGCAAAGCGGAACCATCATCGACCTGTTCAACATGTTCTCGGGCGGCGCGCTGGAGCGCCTCAGCATCCTGGCGCTCGGCATCATGCCGTACATCTCGTCCGCGATCATCATGCAGTTGATGACGGCCGTAATCCCCAGCCTCAAGGAACTGCGCAAGGAAGGAGAGCAGGGGCGGCGCCAGATTACCCAGTACACGCGCTACGGCACCCTGGCCCTGGCGACGTTCCAGGCTGGCGGCGTGTCAGTGGCGCTGCAAAGCCAAGGCATTGCGCTTTACACCGGCTACGGCTTCGTGATCACCGCCATCATCACCCTGGTGACTGGCACCATGTTCCTGATGTGGCTCGGTGAGCAGATTACGGAACGCGGCATCGGCAATGGAATCTCGCTGATCATCTTCACCAGCATCGTCGCCGGATTGCCGACCGCAGTCGGCGGCACTCTGGAGCTGGCCAGCACCGGCGAGCTGTCGTCCGCGCTGGTGGTATTCCTGTTCGCCCTAGTGCTCGCCATCACCGCATTCGTCGTGTTCATCGAACGCGGGCAGCGTCGCATCACGGTCAACTACGCTCGGCAGCAGCAGGGCCGGAATGTCGCCATGCAGTCGACGCACCTGCCGTTCAAGCTCAACATGGCCGGCGTCATCCCCCCGATTTTTGCTTCCAGCATCATCCTGTTCCCGGCCACGTTCGGACAGTGGGCGGGCTCGACCGAAGGCATGGGCTGGCTGCGCGACATTTCGTCCACCTTGGCGCCGGGGCAGCCGCTGTACGTGCTGTTCTACGCACTCGCCATCGCGTTCTTCTGTTTCTTCTATACCGCGCTGGTGTACGATTCCAAGGATACCGCCGACAACCTGAAACGCTCCGGCGCGTTCATCCCGGGCATCCGCCCGGGCGTGCAGACGGCCCGCTACATCGATACCGTGATGACTCGCCTGACCGCGGTCGGCGCGATGTACATCGTGTTTGTATGCTTATTGCCCGAATTTCTGATTCTGGGCCTGAGCGTCCCGTTTTATTTCGGTGGGACTTCGCTGCTGATCATCGTGATAGTGGTGATGGATTTCATTGCCCAGTTGCAGACGCACCTGATGTCGCATCAGTACGAAGGACTGTTGAAGAAAGCCGAGGCGCGGGGCATGCGCTCCCGCAGTCTCCTGCGATAAGAGGAGGATCCCATGAAAGTTCAGGCTTCTGTCAAACGAATTTGCCGTCATTGCAAGATCGTACGGCGCAATGGCGTCGTCCGGGTGATTTGCAAGATTCCCCGCCACAAGCAGCGGCAGGGCTAATGCGGTAAAATAGATCCTTTTACGCACAAAAACAACCATGGCACGAATTGCAGGCGTTAATCTCCCCGATCACAAGCATACGGTGATCGCGCTGCAGTATATTTTTGGCGTTGGACGCAGCCGGGCAGTAGAGATCTGTGCGGCCTGTTCGGTGAACCCGGCAGAAAAGCTCGGCAGCCTCAGCGAGGCGGAACTGGGCACGTTGCGCGAGGCGGTCGGCAAGTACACCATCGAAGGTGACCTGCGCCGCGAGGGTGCCATGAGCATCAAGCGCCTGATGGACCTCGGCTGCTATCGGGGGGTGCGCCACCGGCGCGGCCTGCCGCTGCGCGGTCAACGAACCCGAACCAATGCGCGCACCCGCAAAGGGCCGCGTCGCCCAATCCGAAGGTAACCCATGGCTGCTCCCAAGTCCAAACCAAAAACCGCTACTCGAGCGCGTAAGAAGATCCGCCGGACCCTGACCGACGGGATCGCGCACATCCGCGCTTCGTTCAACAATACGATCGTGACCATCACCGACCTGCAGGGCAACACCCTGTGCTGGGCGACCTCCGGGGGCTCCGGCTTCAAGGGGTCCCGCAAGAGCACGCCGTTTGCCGCCCAGGTCGCGGCCTCACGAGTCGGCAAGGAAGCCCAGGAATTCGGCATCCGCAATCTGGAAGTCCGGGTGCGCGGGCCGGGACCGGGCCGCGAATCGGCCATGCGGGCGTTGAACGCCAGCGGATTCCGCATCACGAACATCCGGGACATCACCCCGATTCCGCACAACGGTTGCCGCCCCCCGAAGCGGCGCCGCGTCTGAGGCAGGGCCATGGCACGCTATCTCGGACCCCGATGCAAACTGATGCGGCGCGAGGGCACCAATCTGGAGCTCAAGTCGCCAGCGCGCGATCTGGACAAGAAGTGCAAGCTCGACGTGCCGCCAGGCAGCAAGGGTGGGCGCGGAGGCCGCCGCGGGCGTATCTCCGACTACGGCCTGCAGCTGCGCGAGAAGCAGAAGATGCGCCGCCTCTACGGCGTACTCGAGCGGCAGTTCCGCAACTACTACCAAAAAGCCTCGCAGGCCAAAGGCTCGACCGGCGACAACCTGCTGCGTCTGCTGGAGTGCCGGTTGGACAACGTGGTGTACCGAATGGGATTTGGCACGACCCGCGCGGAATGCCGCCAGATCGTCTCGCACAAAGGCATTGAGGTGAACGGGAAGGTGGTCAACATCGCATCGTATTCGGTCATGGCCGGCGACGTGATCGCGGTTCGCGAGAAGATGCGCGAGCAGGTACGGATCAAGGACGCGATCGGTATCGCCAAGCAGCAAGGTCTGCCGGACTGGGTGGACGTCGACTTCGACAAATTTGAAGGGACCTTCAAACAGCCCCCTGCGCGCGAAGAGATTTACAGGGAAATCAACGAATCTTTAGTCGTTGAGTTCTATTCGAAATAACCCTGAAGAGGACTGAAAGAATGCTGAGCAGCGAATTGATGGTGCCCCGCGTAGTGGAGGCCAAGTACACGGCCGGCCGCGAAGCGCGCGTGGTGTTGGAGCCGATGGAGCGAGGATTCGGGCATACGCTGGGGAATGCACTGCGCCGGGTCTTGCTGTCGTCCATTCCGGGCTCGGCCATCACCGAGGTCGAGATTGAGGGCGTGAAGCATGAATACGACACGCTCGACGGGGTGCAGGAGGATGTCGTGGACATCCTGCTCAACCTCAAGGGCGTCGCCATCCGCATGCACGAACGCGTGAAGGCGGAGTTGCATCTGAAGAAAAGCGGTCCAGGGGTCGTGTGTGCGAGCGACATTGAGCTTGGCCACGACATTGAGATTTCAAACCCGGATCATGTGATCGCACACCTGACCGATACGGGCTCCTTGGATATGCGGCTGAAGATCGAACGGGGCCGCGGGTACGTCCCGGTGCCGGCTCGCCAGCGCGACGAACAGGAACATTCCATCGGCACCTTGCTGTTGGACGCCAGCTTCAGCCCGATCCGCCGGGTGGCCTACCAGGTGGAGAACACCCGTGTGGAGCAGCGCACCGATCTGGACAAGCTGGTGCTGGACCTGGAGACGAACGGCACCGTTGAGCCGGAAGAAATCATCCGCCTGGCTGCGGTGATCCTCAGCGAGCAACTGTCGGTGCTGGTTGGCCTGGAAGGCGAAGTCATGCGCCCGGTGCCGACCCATACCACCGAGGTCGACCCGGTCTTCAAACTGCCGATCGACGAGTTGGAGCTGGGCGTGCGTTCAATCAACAGCCTCAAGCAGGAAAACATCTTCTTCGTGGGGGATCTCGTGCAAAAGGGCGAAGAGGAGTTGATGAAGCAAACGCCGAACATCGGAGTGAAGACCGTCGCGGAAATCAAGCAGGCCTTGGCCGCACGCGAGTTGACGCTGAGCATGGCGATCGAAAACTGGCCGCCCGCCGACCTGGTGCGCGGACGTACGCCGCTGTTCTGAGGGATTTGTCATGCGCCACCGCAAGGCCGGCCGCCGCCTGAACCGTACTTCGGCACATCGCCGTGCCATGTTCCGCAACATGGCGGTGTCGCTGCTGCAGCACGAGGGAATTCATACCACTCTGCCGAAAGCCAAGGAGTTGCGCCGTGTCGTCGAGCCGCTGATTACGCTGGCTGGGGAAGATACGGTGGCCCATCGTCGCCGTGCGTTCGACAAGTTGCGCGACCGTCAGATCGTCGGCAAGCTCTTCACGGAACTGGGTCCGAAATACAAGGACCGTCCCGGGGGCTATATGCGGGTTCTCAAGAATGGCTACCGCCCTGGGGACAAGGCCCCGATGGCGTATGTCGAGTTGGTGGACCGGGAGACGAGTCTAGAATCGGAAGCAGAAGCGCCTGTTCCCGAAACTGTCGAAGAAGCTGCCAAAGCTACGGAATAAGCGAAACCTGTTTTTAGGCGCGTCAGGCCAAGCCGCTAAAATTCCGAGTTGTAGGCTAACGTACTGCCTGAACTTTCAACTGCAAGCCTTCATGTTTTTGGAGGCAATTGATTATTTGAAATAAATTGCGGGCTTGAGGGTTGCCGGTCGGGCCGAGCATCCTGATCAAGCTCTTTGGTGACTTATCAGTCAGCCTTCCAAGTTCTTGGAATCCAACGGTTGCGTTGATGTAATCGCGCAGTACCGATTTGCCGGTTTCCACATCACCGGAAAGCAGGCACTGTACCCCTTCTTCAAGAAGAGCTTCGCGAAAATCAGGATCGCGCTCAATACGAGCGAGGATCGTTTCTTTAAAATCTCGTGTCAAAGCCATAAGTTTTACTCCTTCCGCAACTTACGTCGCTTGTAATCTTGCCATCGGTTCTTGGCGGTCTCAATATCTTGTTGTTGCCGCACTTTCGTCCCAGCTCCCAAAAGAATAATCAAAGAGTCGCCATCTTTGCCGAAATAGACTCGATAGCCTGGGCCGTAGTTGATTCGATACTCAAGAACGCCAGCTCCGACACTCTTTGCATTGGAGAGATTCCCCTTCTCCATGCGGATTATGGAAACTGCTACTCTGGCAGAGGCATGAGCGTTGAGACGATTGAACCATTTGGCGTATGGGCTGTGACCTTTGGAGTCAACGAACTCCCTGATTTCGACCATTTTCTTATGGTGACTTATATGTTACTAATTGTCAAACAGTCTACCCTAGCCAGAGCTGTATTTAATTCTTACTTTAATGCCGGGGCCAAGAACTGCCCGGTATAGGATCGCTTGTTGCGCGCGACTTTCTCCGGTGAGCCTTCAGCGACAATCCGGCCTCCCGCTTGGCCGCCTTCCGGGCCGAGATCGATAATCCAGTCGGCCGTCTTGATGACGTCCAGGTTGTGCTCGATCACGATCACGGTGTTGCCGCGGTCCCGCAACTGGTGCAGGACGTGCAGCAGGAGCTTGATGTCGTGGAAGTGCAGCCCGGTGGTCGGCTCGTCCAGGATGTAGAGAGTTTGCCCGGTTCCGCGTTTGGACAGTTCGCGGGACAGCTTGATACGCTGGGCTTCTCCCCCCGACAGGGTGGTGGCGCTTTGCCCTAAGTGCAGATAGGACAGGCCGACTTGGGCCAGGGTGTCGAGTTTGCGGCGTACCGGAGGGATGTTCTCGAAAAATTCGCGGGCCGTCTCGACCGTCATGTCAAGGACTTCCGCAATGTTCTTGTGCTTGTAGCGGATATCCAGGGTCTCCCGGTTGTAGCGCAGGCCTGCGCAGACGTCGCAGGGAACGTAGACGTCGGGCAGGAAGTGCATCTCGACCTTGATGACACCGTCACCTTGGCAGGCCTCGCAGCGGCCGCCGCGGACGTTGAAGCTGAATCGTCCGGGCTGGTAGCCCCGGGAGCGGGCTTCCTCGGTACCTGCAAACAACTCCCGCACCGGGCCGAACAGGCCGGTATAGGTGGCCGGGTTCGAACGAGGCGTGCGGCCGATCGGGCTCTGGTCGATTCGGATGACTTTGTCGATCTGATCCAGACCTTCCAAACTCTCGCAGGGGCCGGGAATCCAGTCTTTCGGTCGGATCAGCTGACCGTACAGGGTGTCGTTCACCAGCGTGGACTTTCCGGATCCGGAAACTCCGGTGACGCAGGTGAGAAGCCCGACCGGGATGGACACGTCCAGGTCGCGAAGGTTGTTTCCGGAAGCTTTGCGAATCACCAATTGCCGGTCCTTCTGCGCCCGCACCCGTTGCAGAGGTATTTCGATCTTTTGCTGGCCCGAGAGGTATTGGGCAGTCAGGGAGTCCTTATCCTGGACCACCTCTTCCGGTGAGCCTTGGGCAACTATGCGGCCGCCGTGGATTCCTGCGCCGGGTCCCAGGTCGACTAGATGGTCGGCACTCCGCATAGCACTTTCGTCGTGCTCGACGATGATCACCGTGTTCCCGAGATCGCGCAGGTGGGCAAGTGTCTTCAAGAGCCTGGCGTTGTCCCGCTGGTGTAGGCCGATGGACGGCTCGTCCAGGATATAGGTCACGCCGACCAGCCCAGCGCCAATCTGACTGGCCAGGCGGATGCGTTGCGCCTCGCCACCGGACAGGGTTTCGGCCCGGCGTTCCAGACTCAGGTATTCAAGGCCGACATCCATCAGGAACCGGAGTCTCTGGCCGATCTCGGCAATGATTTTCGCAGCGATCTGTGCCCGGTACCCGGAAAGGTTGAGCTTTTCGAAAAATCCGGAAACCTCGGAAATAGGCCAGCGCAGCAATTGGGGCAGGGGGGCTCCGTCGATGAAGACGTTTCGGGCGGCTTCGCACAGGCGCTCGCCTTCGCAGGCCGGACAGGCGCGCTGGCTGCGGTAGCGTGACAACTCGTCGCGCACGGCAGAAGATTCCGTATCTCGGAAACGGCGTGCCATGTTCGGGATCACGCCTTCGAACGGATGCCGGGAACGCATTCGGCGACCATGGGTGTCGGTGTATCCGAAGGAAAGGGATTCGCCGTTGGAGCCGTACAGGATGATGTCGCGCGCTCGGCGCGGTAGCCGCTGGAAAGGCAAATCGACGGAAAATTCGTAGTGTTTCGCCAAGGTCTTGATCATCCGGAAATAGGCGACGTTCCGCTCGTCCCAGCCACGGATTGCGCCGTGGCGCAAGGATCGGTCGGAATGGATCACCTTGCCCTCGTCGAAGAACGTCTGCACGCCCAGGCCGTCGCACTCACTACAGGCGCCGACCGGACTGTTGAAGGAGAACAGCCGGGGTTCCAGTTCGTTCAGGCTGTATCCGCATTCCGGGCAGGCGTACTGGCTGGAGAAGGTCTCGTCGATGGGATCGCCATCCATGTTGACCACGCGTGCCACTCCTTGCCCGAGCCGTAGTGCGGTCTCGAAGGATTCGGCGATGCGGGTGCGGATTCCGTCGCGAACCTTGAGTCGGTCGATGATCACCTCGATCGTGTGCTTCCGGCGGAGGTCCAGGCGGATCGGCTCGTCAAGCTCGCGAGCCTCGCCGTCAATGCGCGCGCGCAGGAAACCTTGCGCCATCAGCCCTTGTAGGAGTTCCTGGTGCTCTCCCTTACGGTCGCGCACCACCGGCGCGAGGATCATGATCCGCCGGCCCTCGGGCAGGGCCTGCACGTGATCCGTCATCTCGGTGATGGTCTGGGCTTGCAGGTCATGGCTGTGGCGAGGGCATCGGGGGGTCCCGACGCGGGCGTACATCAGGCGCAGGTAGTCGTGGATCTCGGTGATAGTGCCGACGGTGGAGCGGGGATTGTGCGAGGCACTTTTCTGTTCGATCGAGATGGCGGGGGATAGCCCTTCGATGCTGTCTACATCGGGCTTTTCCATTCGTGCGAGAAACTGCCGGGCGTACGCCGACAGGGATTCGACGTAACGACGCTGTCCCTCCGCGAAGATGGTGTCGAAGGCGAGCGAAGACTTACCGGATCCGGACAGGCCAGTCACCACGGTCAACCGGTCGCGCGGGATGTCTAGGTCGATGTTGTCGAGATTGTGCGTCCGTGCTCCGCGGATCCGGATTTGTTCCATGTCGGGGCTTCCTTACGGTTAGCCCCCTACTATACGACAGAATCGGACTTGCCCGCTACCTGACCAGCTACTGTTGCCGGGTGCTGTGTTCCATTCTTGAGATTATCTAAAGTCAGCACTCATCTAACTGGTTAAGATGTGTTTCAATCAAAAAGACAGCAACAGTTCCTGCCATATTGACGGCTAAATTGGCATGACGTGCTGATGGACGAACAGGTAGAGGCCCACCTCGCCCATGGGAATCGGACAAGCGGTTACGAAGTGTGGCAATGCCGTTCACCAGATTCATTGCTCCCCCTAAAATTGCTCGAAATGCTTCCTCTGAATGTTGGTTTGGGGCGAGGTTCAACTCGACCGCAACCATGCCGTGGAGTTTCGGCAAATCCTCTTTATCCATATATTTTTTCCCTCTCTCATCAAGAATACGTTTCATCACAGCCTCTAACAATGTTCGTGCTATTGTGATCGCACCTTCCGGATCGGTTGAACGCCTTTCAAGTGCTTTAACCCAGATAACGTGGACATTTTCAGCATCAAACTTCTTAAGCACATCCGATATGGCGGCATCACTTGGCATGCAATCCAAACTTTCAAGTTGATCGACCAGTGGATTGAATGCTGTCCCAATGATTTGGCGTCGTTCGGCATAAGTACTCGCTTGCTCTTTGATAAAGGGCCAGAATGCTGAAAGGCTTCGATAATCACGGACGAAGTCCGGGAGGAGTGGCTTTATCTTTGGACTATTCATGAACTCTCGTCGCAGACGCTCATAGTCATGGTTGTGATCCTCGTGGGAGCCGCCTGTTGCGGCTGCAATAAGGATGCTTTCTAAAGTTTTGACGTGTTCAAGCGCCAAGTTGGGGGTATCTTCTTCGGCTACCATGGAGTGTTATTTCAGATCAACAAGCGGCGTATTGTAAATCAGGGTGATATCTCTAGCTAAGACGAAACGCCAAGTTGACCTCTAATTGATAAAATAGTTCGACAGCCAAGTATCTGCCGCATCAGGTCCGCGGGCTGCACGAATTTTTTGATGGCCTGAATCCCTCCGTGACCGACTCTTCACTCAACGCGCTGGAACGCAGGGCGGTGGGCACCCTTGGCGGGGTGTATGCCCTGCGCATGCTGGGCCTGTTCATCATTCTCCCGGTCTTTGCCATCTACGCGGAGACCCTGCAAAACTCGACCCCGATGCTCGCTGGCATCGCGGTGGGCATCTACGGATTGACGCAGGCGGCCCTGCAGGTGCCGATGGGCTGGCTGTCGGATCGCTTCGGCCGTCGTGCCGTCGTGCTGCTGGGGCTGGCGGTGTTCATGGCGGGGAGCTTGGTGGCGGCGGATGCCACCAGTATCGAGCAGATGATCATCGGACGCGCATTGCAGGGGGCGGGCGCGATTTCCGCGGCCCTGACCGCATGGGTGGCCGACCTGAGCCGGGAACAGGTGCGGGCTCGGATGATGGGGATGGTCGGGATGCTGATCGGGACAACTTTCATTGTCTCCTTGATTGCTGGACCTTTGCTGGCCGGGAAAATCGGGGTCGACGGAATTTTTGCTTTGGTGGCGAGTCTGGCTGTGTTGGCCATGGTCATGGTGCTGGTGCTGATTCCGGCAGGGCGGGAGTCCTCCCATCAGGCTGCAGGCACGTGGGGCGACATGGGGAAAGTATTGCAGGATTCCAGGCTATTGCGATTGAGCTTGGGCGCAGCCGTCATTCACATGTTGCTGACTGCGAATTTCATGTCGTTGCCGCTGGCAATGCGGGACATGGCTGGTCTTCAGGTCGAGGAGCACAGCATGTTTTATCTGGTCGTCCTGACCGGATCCGCATTGTTTCTTTTTCCGGTCCTCCGCTTGGCACAGTCCCGTGTCACAGGGTGGATGCGGGTTTTTGCACTGGTACTGGTGGGTTGCGAGGTTCTGTTGATTTTCGTGCGCCATGAAATCTTCTTATTGGGAAGTGTGCTGCTGCTGTTTTTCATTGCATTCAATTTCCTGGAGGCTCAATTGCCGACTCAGGTGTCCCGCCTGTGTCCGGTGGATCTCAAGGGCATGGCGCTGGGAGTTTTCTCCTCAGCTCAGTTCGGAGGGGCCTTTCTGGGAGGACTTCTGGCGGGGGTGTTCCTGGAATGGCAAAACGCGGAACTCCTGTACTTGACCCTGGCTGGTTTCACTGTGTTTTGGGCTCTGCTTCTGAATGGGCTAGAATTGTCGGAGGAACGGCGCATATAAGGCCACCGCGAGGAGAATAGTTTTTCTAGTAATATGCGGTAGTGCGTTGAATTATAATAAGAATATGCTTAAGTATTAACGCAAGGAAGCGAAAGCATGACAGTCCGGAGGATGAACAATGTCGAGAGGAGTCAATAAAGTGATTCTGGTGGGAACTTTGGGGGCTGACCCCGAACTTCGCCAGACCAACAGCGGATCCAGTGTTTGCAATATGCGAATCGCCACCAACGACTGGCGGCGGGATAGTGCGACGAATGAACGGGTGGAAACGACCGAATGGCACAACATCGTGCTATTCAAACGCTTGGCCGAAGTAGCGGAACGATACCTGAAGAAGGGGTCTCAGGTGTATATTGAAGGAAAGCTGCGGACCCGAAAATGGCAGGATCGGGACGGAAACAATCGCTATAGCACCGAAGTGATTGCCAACGATATGCAACTGCTGGGAGCACGCGGCAGTGGTGGTGGCAGCTATGCATCGGAAAATCAAGGAGGCGGCAACTATATGCCGGAAAACTCGAAGCCGAGCGGCAACAGCCCGGGCTCGGGTGGGGCTCCGACGGGAGATGATGCCGACTTTGATGACGACATCCCGTTTTAAATCTCTGTGCAGGCACACCCTGCCGCGCTGGCGAAAAGGGTAATGGCAGGCAAGGTCTACATCGAGACCCACGGGTGTCAGATGAACGAGTACGATTCCGCCAGAATGCGGGATGTGCTGCGAGATCGATTGGGCATGACTCCGACTTCGGACGAAACCGAAGCCGATTTGTTCCTGCTCAATACCTGCTCGGTACGCGAGAAGGCCCAGGAAAAAGTATTCAGTCGCCTGGGCCGACTCGCCCGGTACAAGGAGTCCAAGCCCGATGTGCTGATCGGTGTTGGCGGATGCGTGGCCAGCCAGGAAGGCGAGGCTTTGCGCAGACGCGCCCCGCAAGTCGATCTTGTGTTCGGGCCTCAGACCCTGCATCGCCTGCCGGACCTGATCATGCAGGTGCGTCAGGGGAGCGAAGGGGCCGTGGACGTCAGCTTTCCGGAAATCGAGAAATTCGACAACCTGCCCGAGCCTTCAGTCCAAGGGGCATCGGCGTTCGTGTCGATTATGGAAGGATGCAGCAAATATTGTTCATTCTGCGTGGTGCCGTACACCCGTGGGGAGGAAGTCAGCCGACCCTTCGACGGAATCATCCAGGAAGTGGTGGGTTTGGCGGAACGCGGTGTTCGGGAAGTCACGCTTCTGGGACAGAACGTTAACGCTTGGCGAGACAATCTGCACAACGGGCAACCCGCCGACTTTGCTCTCCTGTTGCGTTACGTTTCGGCCGTCGACGGCATCGAGCGGGTTCGGTACACGACGTCGCACCCGAGGGAATTCACCGACTCGCTGATTCAGGTTCACGCGGAAGTCGAGGAACTGGCGGCGCATGTGCACCTGCCGGTTCAAAGCGGCTCGGACCGAGTGCTGGCCGCGATGAAGCGCGGCTACACGGCGCTGGAATACAAATCCATCATACGCAGACTCAAGGATTCACGCCCTGAAATTTCCATTTCTTCGGATTTCATTGTGGGATTCCCTGGAGAGACCGAGGAAGATTTTGATTGCACCTGCCGTTTGGCGGAAGAGGTCGGCTTCGACCAAAGCTTCAGTTTCCTCTACAGCCCGCGCCCTGGCACCCCGGCCGCGGAATTGGCTAACGACACGCCGCTGGAAGAAAGAAAAGCCCGCTTGGCACGGCTCCAGAAGCAATTGGAGGCACAAGGGACTGCGATTTCGGAAACCCGTCTCGATACCGTCCAGGAGGTTCTGGTGGAAGGCCCTTCACGCCGTGACCCGGAGGAATTGGCAGGCCGAGCCTCGGACAACCGGGTCATCAATTTCAGGGGCCCGAAAGACCTGATCGGGACGTTTCAACCGGTCCGCGTCACCGGGATGCGGGCTCATTCACTGCGTGGAGACTGGGCTTCAGCCCAACAGCATTGAGCACCCAGGCCAGTACCCTGAAACTGCTCCTGCAGCCCGCGGACAACCCCCGCTTGGCCAGCCTTTGTGGCCCGCTCAACACACACCTGCATCAATTGGAGGAACGGTTCGGCATTGAGATTCAGCACCGCGGCCATGACTTCCAGTTGCTTGGCGAGGAAGCAGCCGTGGCGGCGGCGGCGGGCGCATTGCAGGCGCTCTACCGCCAGACAGAACACGCGGAACTTTCAGAGGATAGCGTCAATCGGTTTCTGCTAACTTCCAGACAGGACGAGGGCACGGCACCGGGACGGGTGAAGGAACTGGTCTTGCGTCACTCCCGCTTGCGCGCATATGGCGAGAATCAGGAGCACTATCTGTCAACCTTGCAGGATCACGATCTGGTGTTCGGCGTGGGGCCTGCCGGCACAGGCAAGACCTACCTGGCCATCGCACAGGCAATCTATGCGCTGGAACAGGATCTGGTCCAAAAGATCGTCTTGGTGCGACCGGTGCTGGAAACCGGAGAGCGGCTGGGATTTCTTCCCGGTGATTTAGCGCAAAAAATCGATCCCTATCTGCGGCCGATGTACGACGCGCTGGACGAATTGATGGGGCACGACCGGGCGACGCGGCGGATGGAAAGCAATATCATCGAGATCGCGCCTCTGGCGTACATGCGCGGGCGGACCTTGAAGGATGCGTTCGTGATTCTGGACGAGGCGCAGAATGCGTCGCGCGGGCAGATGAAGATGTTCCTGACCCGGCTCGGTTTTGGTTCACGTACCGTGGTCACCGGCGACCTGACGCAGACCGATCTGCCGTCGGATGAATGCTCGGGGCTGGAAGAGGCTCTCAATCTCCTTGGCGACATGCCGGACATTGCGTGCGTGCATTTCACGGAGCACGATGTCGTGCGGCATCCATTGGTGCGACAGGTCATCAAGGCATATTCCCGGAAGAGCTGAGATGGCCATTCAGACGGAGGTCCAGCACGCCATCCAACCGTCCGGGGTGCCTTCGGCGGAGCGATTTCAGGATTGGGCCGAGGCGATCGACCACCCGCGGAAGGTCACCGCATGTATCCGGGTCGTCGATGAAGCGGAGATGGAAGCACTTAACGAACGCTACCGTGGAAAGTCGGGGGCAACCAACGTCTTGGCCTTTGAAGCGGACCAGGCTGAACGCGATCAGGGTTGCTTGGGCGATGTCGTCATTTGCGCGCCGGAAGTGTTTCGGGAAGCACGCCAATATGGGCATGCGGCAGAGGCAAGATTCGCGCACATGACGATTCATGGGCTGCTGCATCTATTGGGATACGATCATGGCGATGCCGGGACGGCAGCTTGTATGGAAGGGATGGAACGTGCCGCAATGGAGCGGTTGGGCTATCCGGATCCCTACGCACTCGGATGAAGATTAAGTTCTGGCATGCCTTGGACTCTCGTATCCGGCGGTGGGTGTGGCGGAGGGTTTGGTTGCAACCGAAGAATCAGGATGAGGCGAGAACCCTGATCCGGGAGCTCCACTGGAGGGATCTGCTAAGCGAGAGTTTGCGAAATATGCTCGAAGGGGCTTTCAATATTTCGCGGTTGCGGGCGTCGGACATCATGATTCCGCGCTCGGAGATGAAGGTGATCCAGATCGACGCTTCGCACGAGGACGTAATCGAAAGTGTAATTCAGCATGGCCATTCCCGCTATCCGGTCATTGACGACGACCGCGGCGTGGTCGAGGGAATTTTATTGGCCAAGGATGTACTAACTCGGGTAAGTGCCTCGGAAGATCGAGATTTCTCGATTAAGGACATGATGCTGCCGCCACACACATTGCCGGAAAGCAAGCGGCTCAGTTCATTGTTGCGGGACTTTCAGCATAAACGCAGCCATATGGGCATCGTGATCAACGAATACGGGGAAGCGGCGGGCTTGGTGACAATCGAAGATGTTCTGGAAGAGATAGTCGGCGAAATTGAGGATGAACATGACCGGGAAATAGAGTCGCCGTCGATTCGCGTCGTCGGGGAAGGGCACCACGAAGTGAACGCGACCGTGTCGATTGCGGACTTCAACCGGCATTTCAAGTCTTCTCTGGATTCGGTGGGGCAGGAAACCATCGGAGGGCTTGTACTGAAAAGGATCGGCCATCTCCCTGCAATCGAGGAACGGGTCGAGATCGAAAGGTTCGTGTTCACGGTGGTGAGGGTCTCGGATCGGAGAATCCGCCTGTTGGACGTGTCTCAGGCACCTTCCGGTAGATAATGTGGACGTCAACCTGTCCGGTCCGCTGAGGCTTTGGCGCGGACTTGGCCGGTTGCCGTGGGGTCACGCCAGTGCTCTGGCGGGCGGCATTATCGCCTCGTTTGGGTTTGCCCCATACGCTTTCCGTCCGGCACTCTGGGCTGGACTGGTTCTATTCTTCTGCACGCTCCACTCGGGCACGACCGCAACGGCTGCGAAGCGAGGGGGATTATTCGGCCTTGGATATTTCGGATTCGGGGTCTATTGGGTCTACTACAGCCTCTACAACTATGCCAGCACGCCATTGTGGCTGGCCATCGCGCTCGCTGCACTTCTGGTGTTGTATTTGTCCTTGTACCCGATGCTGGCGGCATCGATGGCCGCATGCCTGTTGCCAAAAGGGGTAAAACGTTTGACTGGCGCAGCCGTGTTGCTGGCGGCGGCGGAATGGTTGCGCGGAACGCTGCTCACCGGATTTCCCTGGGTACTGATCGGGCAGGGGAGCTTGGATAGCCCCTGGGCCAGTTATTTGCCGCTACTGGGAGTGCATGGGGCCGGATTGATGCTCCTGCTGGCGGCAGGGTGGACGGCGGCATGGTTGCGCCGGCCGTTTTCCATGCGGGCAGTCTGGCTGGGAGCCGTGATGGTGATAGTCGCGGGTGGAGAATTCCTACGCCCCGTCGCATGGAGTATGTGGAGCACGCCGTTTGGGGAATCAATTGAAGTGGCCATGGTTCAGCCCAATCTGAATCAGGACGCACGCTGGCGGGCGAAAAACCGGGGGTTCATCAAGGAGACTTACTGGCATTTGACGCAACAGGTAGAGGAAACCCCCCTAATCATCTGGCCAGAAGCGGCAATTCCTCAATATTACAGTGAGATAGAAGATTTCTATAAAAATATTCAAGATGAGGTTCTAGGCGACGACACCACGCTGCTTGCCGGTGTTTTCTACCGCGAGGGCGATCAGTCCGGCCCGCACAACGGACTGATGAACATCAGGACTGGCCAGCGTTACGGAAAACGCCGGCTGGTGCCCTTCGGGGAATATTCCCCGCTGGAAGACTGGCTCGGCCCGCTGTATCGGAAGATTCATTTCAGGATGCGCGCGTTGCAGCCTGCCGAAGGCCGGCCCCTGCTTCAGGTGCGCGGCAGTCCGGTCGGGATAACCATCTGCTATGAATCGGTCTATCCGTCGATCACCCGCCTGTCTTTTCCAGAAGCAGCCTATCTGGTGAACGTGAGCAATGATGCATGGTTCGGGGCGACCCGGGCGCCATGGCAGCATCTGGAATCAAGCCGAGTGCGCGCTGCGGAGACGGCCCGAGAGCTCCTTCGGGTCGCAAGTACTGGCGTGACCGCGATTATTGGCGCAGACGGGACTCTCCGGGCAACTGCCCCTCAGTTTGCAACGGCGATCTTGGAAGGTGAGGTGCAGCCCCGGGAAGGGGTTACGCCGTATGTTCGATTTGGAGAATGGCTCTTTGCTGCTCTGTCTTTGCTGGTTCTTACGTTTTGCTTCTACCAGCGTGAAAAACGAGTAGGTTTGGATTTTCCCAGAAGGTTCCGATAGGATCGAACGGCCTCGTCGGAAAACTTATAGCGCATTGTCAGGAGCCAAGGCAGGACGCATGTCGATCATAGTCGGCAGGTCCGGCAATTCGGCACTGGATTCACGCAGAGTTTCGAGTAACCTGAGGGTCGTCTCCAGGCAGATGGGTCCAGTCCTGATGGAACGGTTGCACAAGGCGCTTCGAAAACCTAGGTAATCTGGGCGGGCGGATAGAAAATACCGGGCGGATTCGGCATCCAAGCGGCCGGCCAGTCCACACAACAGCCCTGACTCCCTGGTGGCCCGCACCCAGTCTGCTGCCTGTGCCAAATCCATGTGCTGATCCAGCGACCCGGAATGCTTGTCGGCGGTGTCCAGCATCAGACCGGCAAAGCCCGCCATGCGGGCTGGACCGACCCACTGCATGGGGTCGATTTCCGGGCTGTCCGCAAACAGCACTGCAACGGCCTGGACGGGGGCGGTGATGGCTGCCCGGAATTCAGGCAGCAGGGCCTGCTGGGATGGGCGGGAAAATCCAATCTTGACGAAATCGACACCTTCCAGAGACAATCGGCGGGCTTGCTCCAGTACATCCCCATCATCTGCCGAGCCGGCAGCCGCACTGACGTGACGCCGGCCTTGGACTTGGTCGACGACTTGGCAGACCGCCACAGGGTCTGCTGCCCCCAGTGCTCCTCGGGCAGGATCCTTCAAGTCCAGAATTGCGACCGAGGTCTGGAGGAGCAGTTCAGCCTCCTGGGGATTGCGCACACTTCCAAGGATACGGGTCATGATGCAGCCTCTTTGGGCGCAAAGTGCTCGTGGACGCGTTCCATAAGCCAATTCCATGCTTCCAGTTCGATTTCCCCAGCGGTTTTCTCAATTGCGATTTCGAGATATTCGATTTCGCCGCGGATTTTCTCATCCGGCAGCCGGCCCAGCCGGCTGACCAGGATGGCCAGTTCAATGACAGCTGCTTGCGCCCGGTTATAGCCTTGGAACGGAGCATGAACCGTCTCATGCACGATCTTGCAGGTAAAGGTCGGGCGGATGGGATCGTCGTCGAAACTTTCTACTTCCACTTCCGCATGTGACAGGCAATTCTCCAGTCGCTGGCAGGGTACGATTTCGGCGCTGGTCAGGGGCCACTCGTAGCGTCCGGTCAGGCACCCGGCGTAGACGCGGATATCGTCCGGGCGATTCACGACGGCGCAACCTTCCCGCTGGAGGTTTTCCAAGGTCTGCGAAGGCCGAAACGGCTTGAGCAACAATCTTCGATCAAGGCAATGCACGCCCATCGGAGCGATGTGCGTCTGATCGTCGGCACCGCGCGTCGTCACGATGCTTTCCAGGATTTTCGGCATTAGGATGACTTCCTGTGCTTGATCTTGTCCTTGTGTTTCTGGCGGGTAGGGCCGACTTCCCTGAAAGCCGACAGGTCCTTGGCGGATTCCGTCACGGCACAGCCCCACAGGAATTCCTCGTCCTGCTCATAACGCTTGCCAAGCTGCCATGCGATCTGGGCTCGTGTCAGTTCGATGCCTAAATAGAACAAGTGCCCGGGGTCGTCGTCCAGATCCAGGTCCGGGTAGAAGTCGAGCGGGTCCGTATGAATCAATTCGCCGTCCCGATTGTACAGGTGAACGCCGTCTTCGGCGACCCGAATCCTGAAATTGGGGTCTTTTACTTGGGCTGCGAATTCGGCGATTTCTTCCGGGCTGTACGGGAAAGGGTGCCGTTCGTGCAACATCATCAACTGGTCGTCAATGCCTTTCGGAGGAATCCCGTGCGCGGCCGCGGCCCGCATGATTCTACGGGCGCGGTCGGCTTCGCGCAGCGAAGCCCGGCAGTGCTCGCTGACTTGGGTGGTCAGCGCGTACTGAATGTTCAGCTCGGAGATCAAGCCGAACAGCAGGGCATTCATGCCGGCCGTATCTGCATGGGTCAGTTCGGTCAGGTTGCCGATGCCCATCATGATCTGGATGTCCGGATAACGGCGTCGAAGCTCGACATAGCGAGCAATCGAGTCGGCGCAGCCGAAATGGATGGGATCGAGAATGGGGTCGGCGAGAAACGGCTGGTCTTTCTCCAGACAGTGTTCGATGCAGGCGTACAGGGAGTCGAGATCCGTGTTGTTGTCGGCGATGAGCACAGGGATGGAATCAACCTCGTCGGCAACCCATAGAGTGTCCGATCTCAAGCTCAGGAGGAAATCTGCTCCCGCCTGTCCCCCAGCGATCAGATCCTGTGTTTCCAGCGAATCGACGCTCACCACGAAGTCTTCCTGTTTCAGCATCTGCACGGTTTCGACCAGATGCGGGAACTCCACTCCTGGCAGGCAGCCGACATCGATAATGTCGGCGCCATCTTTCTGATAGCGGCGGGCTTCGGCCAGGATGGCATCCAGGCTGAGATTGGGCGCTTCGGTGATTTCGGCGAAGATTCGGACATCGTAGCGAGTCAGGTCTTCGGCCATCGCAGCCCGGCCAAAATAAGTAGGGAGATCCTTGAGTTCATCGGGGCCGCGCTCGACCGGCACTCCGAATTGCACCTCCAGTGGCTTTAGGTCTCCGCGAACCCGGCCAGGCAGGAGAATGCGGTCGATTCCCGACGGGAGTTCAAGCCGTTTCTGGATCAGTTTCGAGGTCATCAGCGCGGCAACGCTTGCGCCGACTTGGCGGACCTCGTAGTCGAAATCCGTCGGCTGCATGGATTCCAGCACGCGATGCAGGCTCCGCTCGGCAAGCTTCCCAGTCAGAAACAGGATTTTTTCGGTCATGAATACGAGCCTGAACCTAATTTTAGCAAGGAGACCCATTCGAACTGACATTGACTACTGTCGATAGACACCATACAATAAGCAAATGATCAAGACGTTTCGGCATCGCGGCCTGAAAGAGATCTATGAACGAGGACATTCCTCCAAGGTGGCACAAAGTCACGTTACGAAAATTATGCGAATCCTAACCGTATTGGATCAGAGCCTCAGCCCCACAGGAATGGATATCCCAGGCTTTCGATTACATCCACTAAAGGGTCGCATGAAAGGTTATTATTCGGTTTCTGTCTCGGCCAATTGGCGAGTTGTATTTCGATTCGAGGAAGGACATGCTTTGGATGTCGACTATCTTGACTACCATTAGGAGGTGTTGAAATGGCAATGAAGAACCCTGTGCACCCTGGCGTCATCGTGCGCGAAGAGTGCCTGAAGCCGTTGGGTCTGTCGGTGACCGAGGGAGCCAATAGGCTCGGAGTCGGGCGCCAGACACTCTCCAATCTGGTCAATGAAAAGGCATCTGTTTCGATTGAAATGGCTTACCGGCTATCGAAGGCGTTTGGTTCAACCCCTGAAACGTGGCTTGGAATGCAGTTGGCTTTTGACCTTGCCCAGTCGCGCGACCTAGAGCATAGAATCAAAGTTGAGCGAGTTGCTGCCGCTTAGGGCGACGCAACTGCCGCATAGCGAAAATTCAGAGCAAAAAAATTTAAGGCACGGTTAGAGGCAGTCCTGTAAAATTTCTATCAGGTGATCTGCTCTTTCAAAATTCTAGGACAAGTCGCGCATTCGGACCGCATCGTTTTTGAACACTAAGCCTCAGCCCAAGATCATCCGCAGGAGCGCTTCTCCGGAAGCGCTGGATGCGCTTCAGGTTTTACCGCCATTGCAACGGCGGGTGTTTGCTCAACGTGGGATCACTGATCCAAGCGAACTCGAACTGTCATTGCGGCAATTGCATCCGGTCAATGAATTTCCGGTCTGCATCCAGGCGGCAGAATTGCTGTATTCCGTGATGCGCGAGGACGGGCGAATCCTTCTGGTGGGGGATTACGATGCGGATGGCGCAACGGGCGTGGCCGTCGCGATACGCAGTTTGCATGCGATGGGCTACGAGCATGTGGATTATCTGGTGCCGGATCGCTTCCGGCATGGCTACGGATTTTGCCCGGAGCTGATGGAGGAAGTCGAGCAGCGAAGCCCCGCCTTGATCGTCACGGTCGACAACGGGATGTCGAGCCAGGCGGCGGTTGCGGAGGCTCGCAAGCGCGGCATCCGGGTGCTGATCACCGATCACCACTTGCCGGGAGACGAGTTGCCGGAGGCCGACTGCATCGTCAATCCGAATAGCCCGCCCGACAGTTTCGCAAGCACGGCGCTCGCTGGTGTTGGAGTGATGTTCTACGTAATGCTGGCCTTGCGCCAGCATTTGGAAGGGGAAGGATGGTTTGCCCGGCATGGCATCGAGATGCCGAACATGGCCCAGTTTCTGGACCTGGTGGCGCTGGGCACGATCGCCGACGTGGTGCCGCTGGATCAGAATAACCGGATTCTGGTGGAGCACGGGCTACGGTGCATTCGGCAGGGCCGGGGCGCCCCCGGCATTATTTCGCTCCTTCGCTGCGGCAAGCGAGACCCACGGCAGGTCGGCAGCACGGATCTGGCCTTCGCTGTGGCGCCGCGGATCAATGCGGCCGGGAGAATGGAAGACATCGCGATTGGAATCCGGTGCCTCCTCACGGAAGGACGTGTAGAAGCGCACGATCTTGCCCAGCAATTGGATCAAATCAATACCCGGCGGCGCGACGAGCAAGGGTCGATGCATACGGAAGCATTGCGCGAGGTCGAGCAACTGTCCCTTGATGCCGAAAAAACTATGAGCCTGTGCCTGTATCGGTCCAATTGGCATGAAGGTGTAGTCGGGATTATTGCGTCACAAATCAAAGAGAAGGTCGGCTTGCCGACCATTGTCTTTGCCCGAAGCCAGGACAATCTTCTTAAAGGGTCAGGGCGTTCGGTTCAGGGGCTGAACCTCAGGGATGCGCTGGTCGATGTCGAACAGGCGGAACCGGGGCTCATGCAACGCTACGGGGGTCACGCGATGGCCGTCGGGCTGACTCTTCAGGAAGACGGGCTGGAGAGGTTTCAGGGGCTGCTCGAAGAGGCGGTCTCGAAGGCGTTGGGCGGCAGCCGCCCGAGCCAGACCATCGAAACAGACGGTGAATTGGCCAGCAAAGAATTGACGCTGGAAAATGCGGAATTCGCCGTACGGGGCCACCCTTGGGGTCGGGATTTCCTGCCGCCGCTGTTCGAAGGCGAATTCGAGATTCAGGAAAGAAAGACCTTCAAAGGCGCACACACCCGGTTCCATCTCAATCCGGTTGGTCATCCGGAGTGCCGCATCAAGGCAATGGCGTTTTCTCACGATCGCTTCGACTGGGACCCGGAAAGTTCCCGATTCAGGTTGGTGTACGAGCTGAGTGTGGACGAATATCAAGGGCATCGGTCGTGCATGCTGAATATCCAGCACATTGAGTCGCTCTGATCCGATGCGCGGCATTCTCGGCGGACTGTTCGATCCTATCCATTTCGGGCACTACCGGCCTGCGCTGGAATTGATGCCGATTCTGGGCCTGACGGAGGTCCGCTTGGTTCCATGCGGCCGCCCGGTGCACCGCGCCGTGCCGCACGCCTCTGCGGAGCATCGCTGGAACATGGTGCGGTTGGTGGCGGACGGCGTGAAACTGGTGGCAGATGATCGGGAGCTCAAGAGCTCGGATCCCTCCTACACTTACGAAACGCTGCGTTCCTTGAAAGATGAGGATCCGGCTCCCCTGTGCCTGCTGGTCGGGGCAGACGCACTGGAGGGGCTGCCGTCCTGGCACCGGGCGGAGGAATTGATTCAATTGTGTCATGTGGCGGCCATCGCACGATCGGGAGATGAATTGGGGGCGTCGCTGCCGGATTCGTGGGCTTCGCGTTGCACCTCGGACCCCGAGGCCCTGGAGCAATTGCCCTATGGTAGGATTTACCTTCATCAAGGGACTTTGTACGATTTCTCGTCTACTCAGGTTCGCGACCTCATCCGTGCCGGAACGTCACCGCGTTATTGTGTCCCAGGCTCCGTGTGGGCCTATATTCGCCGCAATCGTCTGTACCTCGATTGAGCAGGATGCTGCCGGAGACTGATTCCCGTATGGAGGCCGATGCGCTCAGGCAACTGGTGGTCGACGCGTTGGACGACATGAAGGCCGAAGAAACGGTCGTGTTGGATGTTCGGGACAAAACGACGATCGCCATCTATATGGTTGTCGCAAGTGGACGTTCGGATCGGCATGTGCGCAGCATTGCGGATCGGGTGGTGGAGAGGGTGCGCGATGCCCGCATGGGCAGGGTGTCTGAAGAGTGCAGTCGCGACTGGGTGTTGCTGGACGCGGGGGACGTCGTGGTGCATGTCATGCTGCCGGAAACCCGCCAACTGTACGCTTTGGAGAAGCTTTGGTCGGTTCCATCCGCTGAAGTACGCGCCAGCGTTGGCCAATGAACCGTCTGATCTTGGCTTCGGCTTCGCCGAGGCGGGCCGAACTGCTTCGCGTGGTCGGGCTGGATTTTGAACCACATCCGGTTTCGATAGACGAATCGCCTCGCTCGGGGGAAGAAGGCATTGCGTTGGCAAGGCGGCTGGCGCATGACAAGGCTGCGGCTTGCCTGCGAGAGCATCCAGAAACCGTAGTGCTAGCGGCGGATACCGTGGTTTTGTGCCGGGGCGAGCCTCGAGGCAAACCTAGGGGTCACGAGGATTACGTGGCGATGATGAAAGAATTCAGTGGTGCTTCCCACGATGTGGTCAGCGGTGTTTGCGTAATGTCGGAAGATCGGGAGAAGATTTTTCATTGCGTGACGACGGTTGTGTTTGGGGATTTGTCGTCGGCATGGATTGAAGCGTATTGGATGAGCGGGGAACCGAAAGACAAGGCAGGGGGTTACGCAATCCAAGGTCGGGCGGGGAGCCAGGTGCGGGAGATTCGAGGCAGTTACACCAATGTGGTCGGGCTGCCTCTGAACGAAACCTGTGTGGTGTTGTCCGAATTCGGCATTCTTCCAGATTTTGAGGAAACATCGCCATAGTGAGTACATTTTGTTCCTTGTGCCAATTCGGCGTTCCCTCGTACAATCACTAGTGTCCGGTCAAATAATCAAATAGATTCAATTGGTTAGCGTGGCGGTTCCGGTGACAAGTGTATTCGGGTTTCAGAAAGTCTTGATTCAAAACGATCTTTTCAAACAACGTGACCGAAAAAA
>MKWU01000309.1_pt1 | contig 92829 bp, 76 predicted proteins | sample 809101 | NCBI WGS metagenome assembly MKWU01 (sample SAMN05860141, study PRJNA318959) | sponge metagenome | host: Aplysina aerophoba | place: Slovenia: Piran, Adriatic Sea, Gulf of Piran | collected 2013-05-07
GTCCCGACACAGGAATGAACCGGGGAGCCGATGGAAGGCAAGGCAATGGTTTTCCACAGGAATCCGCGCCCAAATTATCCACAGCCACCTCCTGATTCGTTTCTGATTCTTTGAACATACGAGGTGCTGCGCTTCTCGCGCGACTCCTCGGTTCCGGCAACCAACAACCTGGCGGAGCGCGTTCTGCATCTGTACAAGATCCAGCGGAAGATTTCCGGCTACTGCCGAAGCGTGGCCGGCGCGGTGGCCCAGGCGAACCTGAGGACGATGCTGGAGACGGCGCACATGCAGGGCTGGAACGTATTGGAGACGCTGGAGGCCGGACCGGCGGCGGCTTCGACCAAACTGAAGACGTCGTAGCCGGGTGCCTCCGGCTTCACGCCCCCCGAATTCCGCCCAAAAGATGCCGAACGGTCCCGCGACGGTCGAATCTCGACTTGAAAATCCAAGACCCACCGGAAAAAAGATGGAAATTGGAACGTCACTAGTTACACGCCATGAAGACCAGAAGGACGCGGGTCTTGCTGGCTGCCCAGGATTCTGACGGCAATAGCTCGCGCCTACCCACCCAGCTCGATTCCTTCTCAATCGTCAGACCGCGAAAACGAATCCCGAACTCCCAAGTCAACCCTTGGACGGGCGCAAATTCTTTTTGGCGAAATTACTTTATCTCGCTGCTAAGCGCGTGTCGCCGCCGACTGACTTTCGTAGGCCGCCATAAAATCCAAGCGCGGTTAATCCGTCCCGTCTCTACGAGGGCGCCAGAGTCCGGATATCGCCTTCAAAGGGAAGGGGAATTCGCGATAATTCCCGGCCCTCGATAAAATCCCGTAGGTCTCGAACTATTTTCTTCCCGGTGGTCGCAAAAGCGCCAAATGGCGCCAAAGCTCCGAGAAAAAGCGAGAGTCTTGTCGCAGCCTTCAGTCGGCCCGGCGGTCCTCCGGGCCATGTTCAATGAAGAGAAAATCGGATTTGAGGCTCGCCGCGGTTTTTCGGCACCTTCATGCAAAATTAAGATTTCCTCGTGCCAAGCGATGCGGAAAAGAGTCTTCGAATTGCGTTCAAAGCCCCATTGAATCCAAATTGCGCTTCATGCCGTCCATTACTCGAAGCAATTCGGCCTGGATATTCGTTTCGGTAAGCGCATGGCCTGATGCCGATACGATTTTCAACTGGCTTCCTTTCCATCTTCGGGAAAGCTCATAGGCCGCCGCGGGCGGGCAAACCATATCGTATCGCCCTTGAACAATGACTCCGGGAATTCCGTCTAGCAAGCTCGCGCCATCCAATATCTGGCCGTCATAATCCAAAAAACCGCCGTTCTTGAAATAATGGCACTCCAGTCTAGCAAATGTACGAGCGTAGACAGCGGGCACCTCCCGTTCTCCGGCATCGGCGAGAGTGGCGAGCGTACTTTCCCACCTGAACCAGCGATGAGCAAACGCGATTTCCTCCTGGATATCGCCGTTAAATAGGCGAGCATGGTACGCGGCAATCACGTCGGAACGTTCGGTTTCTGAAAACGGCTCGACAAAATGCTCCCATTCGCTTGGCCAGAATTTGGCGGCGCCGCCTTGGTAAAACCATTGCAGTTCGTCGGAAGACAGCAGGAAAACGCCTCTTAGCACCATGCCGGCAACGCGATCCGGATGCATTTGGGCATAAAGCAAAGCGAGCGCCGCGCCCCATGAGCCGCCGAACAGAATCCATCGATCGATGCCGAGCGCTCGCCGAATTTTTTCAATATCGCCGAGAAGATGCTGAGTTGTATTGGCTTCGACGGATGCGTTGGGCTTGGAACGGCCGCAGCCTCTTTGATCGAACAATATCGCTCTATAGATGGCAGGGTCGAAGAAATGGCGCATGGACGGGCTGCATCCGCCGCCGGGACCGCCGTGCAAAACGAGAACAGGCGCGCCTAAAGGAGAGCCGCACTGCTCAAGATAGATTGAATGTCCGTCTCCCACGTCGACAACGCGAATGTCGAACGGTCTGCAGGCGCGATAAGGTCTGATACCTGCCTGAAATTTGCTCGAAGGCGAGTCCATGCTATATGCTAAAGCAGAATTTTCCACGGGCGACTTAAGCCATATCAACTGGACGAACGCAATGCCGGCAGTCAATACGGCGGATAGCCGCGAAATTGAAAATTTCGAAGCCATTGCCGACGAGTGGTGGGACGCCAAGGGAAAATTCCGGCCGCTCCACGAGTTGAATCCGGTCAGGCTCGACTACATCGTCGCACAGCTGGCCGTCGAATTCGAAAGGGATTCGACGGCATCCATGCCCTTTAAAGATCTTCGAATCGCAGATGTCGGCTGCGGCGGAGGCCTGGTGGCGGAACCTGTCGCCAGACTCGGCGCACTGGTTACCGGCATCGATGCCGCGGAGGCGAATATACGCGTTGCCAGAGAGCATGCGAAGCAAATGGGACTTGAAATCGATTATCGAAATATACCCGTCGAAAGGCTCCTGGACGATAGCGAAAAGTTCGATGCGGTCTTAAGCTTGGAAGTAATTGAGCACGTGCCCGACCCCCTTCTCTTTTTGAAAATTTGCGGAGAGCTGCTGAAGCCCGGCGGGGCGATGATTTGCTCCACGTTGAATAGAACGACAAAATGCTTTGCGCTGGCAATAATTGGCGCCGAGTACATCCTCAAATGGCTGCCCAAGGGCACTCATGAATGGACGCGTTTCCTAAAGCCGGATGAACTATACGCTTGCATTCGCGAAGCGGGGCTGGAACCAATTGACAGAAAGGGGTTTGTATTCAATCCTTTTCGCGGTTCCTGGAAAGTTTCCGAAACCGATCTTCAGGTAAACTACGTAACGACGAGCCGAAAACCGCGGCCGGCGGCGGCCTAGACAAGGCAACGGGTTCTTCGGCGGACTAGGATTCAGAGTCCGCCGGGAGAATTTTCGTCGTCATCCGGCTGCATCGGAGCATCCTCGCGAATAGGCCGCTGAACTATGAGCCCTATTGTTCGGGCGGAACCATCGCGGGCTTGTGCGGCATGACAATTTCGCGGCGCTCCGGCGAAAGTCGACTCAGCAGCGCGGCGCTCGGGCGGTAATTGTGCCGGAAAAAGCCCCAGGACGGACCGTATCGATACACCGCGATGCGACGCTGCCCGGAATTTCTGCGAGCTGCGGAGCCATGCATAATTGCGTCGACAAACAGGATCGCATCGCCGGCTTCGAGAAAAACCTCCTCAGCTCCGGCTACGCCTTCAGCCGATGTCGCGACTGTCGACATCGCCGCCGCATCGAATTCGGGATGCTGGATGTTTGACTTGTGGCTTCCCGGTATAACCATCGTGGCCCCGTCGCCCTCGCTAATGTCGTTGAGGGCCATCAATATATTGATTTGACCGCAATGAAATCTGCCGTCGTGATACCTGAATTGACACCGGGTTATCCGATCCTGACCTCCGGAATGGAGGCCGATTGCCTGGCCCGGGCCTCTGATCGAAGCAAAATTCTCGTCGATGAAGCAAGGGCCGTGCAGCCCGTCGAAATTTTTTTGGTCTGTTCCAATGAAGTGGATTACCTTTTCTATCCAGGACGGATGATCGATTAGATTTTCAAAGGGCGCGCCGGCTTCGTAGATTTGCTGAAGGTTGAGCCCTTCGTGCGAACCAGTAAAATTATGGCCCTGGACATAGCCCCGCCATTCTCCCGGCCCGACATCCTGCAGTTCATCTAGCAATTCGTTGCAAGCGGCAACCTCGTCTTCCGAAAGGGCATTCTTCAGGACCAGATAGCCGTTCAGGTCGAACAAATATCTTTCCATTTCAGTGCATCGAGACAATTTCTCCCTCCCTCTGCCGGTAAAAGGTTCGATTTTCGCTTATTTGGGCTTGGTTGAAGGACATTGCAAGATATCAAGGCCCGCCCTTTAGTTTACAGAAAAAAATCGAAATGGCCGCTTCGAAGCATTCAAAATTTGGCGCAGCTCAATCTTTTAGATTCCTGAAGTTCCGGGCCGCTAGTTGCCCTGTCGGGCGAACCGAAAGAACAAGCTTTTAATTTCGGCGATTATCCGGTCCTTTGCCGCGGCGTCGGCGCGAATTGCGCGCGCCATGCCGAACTGTCGCCGGACCTCTCCGGTCCCAACGAATTGCGACAACAGCCGGTAGTTCCTCCTTCCGTATCGAACCTTCCCTGCGACGATCGCGGGATGAACTTGCAGGGCGTTGGCGAGATTCATCACGGCCATGGTCGTCGGCCGATCCCGCACTGCGCTTGCTTCCCAATCGATGCGCGGAATAAGCGATTCATCCGCCCATTCGTCTGCCTGCGCCTTCCTGGGATCTTCCCGTCTCCGATCGAGTTTGCGAAGCGTGAAGTCGTCGGCGAAGGCTTCGCCACTGTCGTTGTCCATATGTCTGCCCGCATGGGCCAACTCGTGCAGCAAGCAGAACCAGGAATTGTTGATTCTGTCGTAGCGAAGAATGAGTCCGATTACCGGTCTGCCATCACCGAGCCGGAGTACCACCCCATCCAGATACGTCTTCGGCAGATGCTTTTCGATCACCAGCGGAATGCCGTGCTTGGCCAGAAACTCCTTCGCCAGCCGCGGACCGTCTTCCGACCAACTCAGCCGCGCGACCTTCCTAAGGAAGTCCAAAGTTACGGTGCCAGGTTCATAGTCCGCCTTGGGACGGTTCTCGGTGGCTCTTGCAAGAATCTGCCAACACCGCGCCCCGAGCGCAAAGGGGTTCATTTTGGCATTCGCGCGCACGTGATCGTTCTTTCGGTAGAGCGAGGCGATCGCGACATCCAGTCCCCCTGCTCGATTGATCAGGTCCCGCATGACGTGCTCGGCGCGTCCCGCTAGATCGGGTCTATCCGGAATCCAGCCCAACTTTGCCATTGGCTTGACGGGAGACCGGCTCCACTCCATGTCGGCCCACGGATCGTCCAGGTCGACATCCGGCTCCTGCAGTAGCCGTCCGCCGGAATCCCGAGATGCTCATGCAGCGCGCGCGCCACCGGCATGGTGATTGCGCACTTGCCGGAGAGAACTTTCGAGACCTTAGCGCGGCGACCGGACTCGGATAGCCCATCGGCACTTGTTTGCTTTCGTACAGTTTTACGAGATCGACCAGCACATTGAGCTCATCGCCCTCCGGGCTGTCGGCTTCCGTGTCCATGAGTTCAGAGATCCGGTGCAAAGCCACCTCGTAGTCCCCTTCGGACCGGATTGGCTTGAAATTGGCCATCTCACACCTCCTCCACGTCTACGGCGTCGTACTCGGCGTGCGTACCCACAAAGCGGATGTAGACGGCGTGATACCGGTAATTGATCGTCACCACGAGGCGATAGTCGTTGCCTTTGATGTTGAAGATCACCCGGTTGTCGCCAACGATGCTCGCGTGGCCGTACATCTCCTTCATGGCGGCCGGCGTGTGTCCCAATCCGCTTGCTTCACTTCCTTGTACCAAGCGAGAAGCGGCTCTTCGGCATCTGGGCGACGCTTCCAGAACTCCCGGAGCGTCTTCTTGGCAATGATCCGCATGACCTAAATGCACCGTTCTCGAACATGTTAAGTACATTATTCATAGAACAGAAACTATTGTGTACAGGGGGCGCAGTCTCCCGTGTCAAGCGATCTGGCTTGGCCGGGCGCGAGTCAGATTTGTTCCTTAGGCCACTTTCTTTTTCTCCGCCCAATACTCCCGGAAGTCGTCGAAGGCGTTGGATTCGACCGCGCAGCGCAGCGTTAGAATCTTGTTGGCGCCCCTCGACGCTCCAGAACCCGAACGGTTTTTCGTTCCGAATTCCTCGGGAAGAGCGCCGTCCGCCTCCGAGTTTTCCGGATTCGGCAATCCTGTCCGAAAGTCGGCGACCCGAAAACCGCTGATTCACCAGCATGGAACCGCCCCGTTTCGACGGGCTCGGCGCGAAGCCCTTTATTCCCGGAGAATTTCCAGGAATTTCCTGTGGCCGAGCGCCTTGATAGACTCCCGCCAAAATTTTTTCTTGAACTTCATGGCCACCATTCGCGCAGTGGCTCGAAGTTTCGGATTTCTTGCAAGTTCTTCCTTCGCTACCCGTCTGTCCAATAGCCCGAGCCCGTCCAGAACCGGATAATACAGCTCAGCTCCGATATGAGGAAACTGCCATGGCAACTCAGCGAAATCCGTTTGAGTGGGAAGTCGGCGCGACCATTGGCGCAGGCGGCGTTTAGTCGCTTCTCCGAGGCAGTTTTGGCTCACGTGCCGCCAAAACGCCGAATCTCTTCTCTCGCTAACGTAGTGCATGTTGATAAAGTCGCAAAAATCATCGACTTGCTGCGCCGCCACCCGATTGTACGCTTCTCGATTGCCATCAAGTCCCTTGGCGATTGCGGTAAGATGGTGGTTTGCGAACAGGAACATCTGTACGATGGTACCGTGAATGGACGTAGCTTCAAGAGGCTCGAAGAAACTTTGCGCGAGGCCGGCTGCCAAGCAGTTTCCAATCCAGGAGTCGTCCAGCCGACCGGAATTTATCCGAATATCGCCGCGCGGTTCAATTTTGCGTTTCAGCGCGCTTTCAACTTCCAGCCGCGCTTCATCCAGAGTCGCGAATTGATCGGAAAAAACATAGCCGCAACCTAGTCGCGACTGGGTGGGAATTTGCCACATCCAACCTGAACTTAGCGCCCATGCCGTTGTTAATGGAAGAATTTCGCTTTCGGGCGCATGCGGAAGCCAAAAAGTGAGAGCTCGATTTACAGGCAGCTGATCGCTAAACGATTTCCATTTCGCACCCATGATGCGACCGATTACCGCGCGCCGGAAGCCTGTGCAGTCAACGACGAAATCAACCTCGAGTTCCTTGCCGCCTTCAAGAATTAGCGCGGTGATATTTCCGGAGCTCCCGTCGCGTCGGGCATCCGCGACTTTCGCATCCAGGTGTTCAATGCCTTCCGATTTTTTCTTCAAATACCGCCCGACCAGGGCTTGATCGAAATGATAGGCGTGGTGGTAGGGGCTCATCGACTTGAGCGAGGATGGCGAATCGCCTTTGAACGGCGCGCGCGAATGCTTCATAAAATAGGTAAACAGATGCGGTTCCGTTACGGAACGGCCGGTTGCGACGCAGAATTGGTTGAGCCAGGAAGATTCAATGTGCTTCAGGTCCGGGACCAGCAAGTGCGGGTCGTCGATCGGACCGTCGTAGGTAACGCCGACATTGCGCCAGTCGCGGTGGCGAATTCCGTATTTGATCGTGGCGCCCGTTTCGCGAATGAACTCCAGTTCGTCGAATCCCATGCTGTGCAGCAATCCGCGAAAAACCGATGTTGTGCCTTCGCCTACTCCTATTGTTGGAATGTCGCTTGATTCAATGACCGTCAGGCGAAGCGGAAACTCGTGGCGTTTCGCGGCATCCTGCAATATTAGCGCGGAAAGCCAGCCTGCAGTGCCGCCTCCGACAACGCCTATGCGCAACGCATCCAATATCTTTCCTCAATTGCAGCGCTGGCGAAAATTGATCGCCGGCAACGGCATCTTGGCATTTTTTCGAGCGCATTCAAAATAGATTCGGCATTTTTCCCGTGCAAGATAATTGAGTCTCCCTAGCACAGAATGCCGGTTCGGCGCAGTTTTCCGATGATCGTTCACAGGTAGGAAAGGGAGCGATTGAAACTTCCCGCAATCAAGCCGCATGAGCCCACTCCGGAAGCCAATTTCCATGCGATTCGATTAGCTCGTCGACAAGCGACCAGATTTGGTCGAGAGCAAGTTCCGCGGCCGTATGCGGGTCCATCATCGCCGCATGGTATATATGCTCGCGTTTTTCCTTCATAATCGCGGCCACTGTCAATTCCTGAACGTTTATGTTCGACCGCATGACTGCGGCAAGCTGCGGCGGAAGTTCGCCGACAAAGGTCGGATGTATTCCATTCCTATCCACGACGCAGGGAACTTCGACTGCGCAATTGTCGGGAAGCGACGTTATATGGCCTTTGTTCGGCACGTTTCCGTAGATAATCGATGGCGAGCCCGTCCAAACGGAATTCATGATGTCGGAGGCGTATTCATTACTCGCCTTGAATTTTTCGGTGTCGATGGCCAGCGATTCCTGTCGCTGCGTTTTCCATTTTTCAATCTGCTCGATGCAACGAACAGGATACTCGTCCAGAGGAATGCCGAATTTCTCGATCAGGTCGGGCCGGTCGCGCTTGATGAACCACGGCACGTATTCGGCGAAATGCTCGGAGCTTTCCGTTACAAAGTATCCTAGGCGCGACATCATCTCGTAGCGAACTTTGTTCGGGCACCTGGGATTGCTTTTGTTGTCCTTGGGCGCTCGGCCCTCCTCCCATGCTCGGCGAATTTCCGGATACAGCGAGCGCCACTCCCCCATTTCGTCGACCGCTTCGAAATCCAGGAAAAACGCCATGTGATTTATCCCGGCGCATCGATAGCGAATGCGATCAATCGAGACGCCTAGATCTCTCGCAAGCTCGCGGGCTGTTCCTTGCACCGAATGGCACAGGCCGACTTGGCGAATTCTCGGATATTTCGCCGAAATCGCCCATGTATTTATCGCCATGGGATTGACGTACTGCAGCATGATTGCATCCGGGCATAATTCGGCCATGTCCTCGCAAACGTTCCAAAGATGGGGAACCGTTCTGATGCCTCGCATTATTCCGCCAACGCCGAGCGTATCGGCAATCGTCTGTCTAAGCCCGTACTTCTTTGGAATCTCGAAATCCGTAATCGTGCACGGGTCGTAGCCGCCGATCTGAAAAGCGACAATTACAAAGTCGGCTTCATCAAGCGCTTCTCTGCGATCGATATGCGCCGATACCGAGGCGCCCTTTCCGAATGCGGCAACGAGATTTTCAGCCATGCCCCGCGCTTCTTCGAGGCGGCCCTCATTAATGTCCATCAATGCGACGCGAGCGCCTTTCAGAGCTTCCCGCTGCAGCAGGTCGCCTACGATGTTTTTCATAAAGACCGTCGAACCGGCGCCAATGAACGCGATTTTAGGACCGCAGCTTTCGGACATTCTTAAATCTCTTATGTTTTTCACTGCATTGGCGAGCGGGAAGTCTGGCAAGTCGAATGCAACCGCTAATAGTCGGCAGGGCTTGGATTCTACCGAATTCATCTTATAAATTTTCGAATTTCGATTATTGCCGTCGACCGGCCTGCTAATTCAAAGGAATTCCGCCGGCTTCCGATAGAGATATGGAGAGTCTCGCTCGATAATTCGCGCGGCAGCCCCTCTTTCCGTTTCGCCTGCATCTTCGAAGAGTTCGGTCGCCGGAATGGAAGAAGAATTCCGGTATCCTGAAAGTGCGGAGACTGGCGAAATCGGCGTTGCGCCGCTAGGTTTGGAGTCTATTGAATTCGCCTGGAAGCGAAGCGGCCAAGGACGCGTCCAAATCGACATGAATGCTACTTGAATTCTATTCCCGCGCTTCCATCCCCCGTGACGAATCCCGGAGCAAATGTGAACGAATTCCCGAAAATCGTGCAGGACTACTGGTATTCGATCGATTGGAACGTCGAAGAGATCTGGAAATTGGACCTCCCGACGACGGAAATTCCCGTCCGCGATTTAGAGTGGCATCTGGATGTGCCGATTTGGCCGGACGGCGAGACGCGGTATCGATTAACGCCTCGGCAAGTTTTGGCCGACCCGTCTAGATACGTCGCGGAAGCCAAGCGAATAGACGATGCGTCGATGGCTTACCCTATCGATGTTTTCTTCAACCGCGACCGCTTGATGATTTTGGACGGCGTGCATCGTTTGGCAAAAGCCTGGAGGCAAAATCGGAAGTCGATGCGGGCGCGGCTAGTCCCGGAAGGCGCAGTGCGGAAAATTGGAACTATTGGCGCGATTCGAGCCTGAACGCCGCGGGGGTCTTGTTTGCAAGGGAGCAAAAAGCTTCGTAAAAACTCGACAGCGAATTAAAGCCGCTGTCCATGGCAATGCTCAAGATTTTCAGATCCGTATTTGCTAGCAGCATTTGCGCGTGGCTTAGCCTAATGCGCGTAATGTGCTTTTTTATCGGCACGCCGACCGTTCGCCTGAACAAAAGCATGGAATAGCTTGGCGACAAGCCTACGTGGTCCGCGACGTCGGCAACGGTGATCGGACTAGTATAATTGTCCGCGATGAAACGCAGCATCCTATCAATATAGTGCATTGAGGACCGGCCGTTCGCGCAGATGCTGGCGGAATCCGCCGCAGGCAATATGACCTGGTAGCCTTCCAGCGCCAGCCGCCTCAATCGCATTTCGATTTCTCCGAGCAAGAGGCGTCTCCAGGCTATGTTGGATCTAGCGTACTCTTGCGCCCATTTCGTAAAGCTTGTGAAATCCGATGGATTGGCTTCATTGGCGGAAACCGCGGCGCCGCTAATGATGTCCTCGATAAAAGATCTAGGAAGCCCCCATTTCAGCAATTGGGCGAGCGAAATGTAGATGTTCACGATCATTCCGTCGCCGGCGACATCGGTTACGCCATGCGGAACCGCGCCCCAAAATACGGTCATCTTGTTCCTGGGCAAGCGCACTTTCGTTCCCGAGAAGGAATACTCAAGCTCGCATCCGTACAGGTAGTTTACCTCCACCGAAGCATGATGGTGATAAGCCGCCCTGAATTTTTTCGGTACGTGCGTCTCCACCATGAATTCCGTTCCGTCGGGCACAAGATGGGCATCTACGTACTCTAGATATTGGTCGTCAATCATCGCGCGAATTCTGATACGGTTGAGTTTGTGCCGCCATGCGCCGGAACGACATTCATTATCATCGCGACATCGGGATTTTCAAGCGCTGCGAAGGCGGGCCGCCCGGTCCGGCTTCCGCCGAGATGCCGCCGGCCTTGGCCCGGCGGCGGCGGAAAAGCCGGCAAGCCGAATTCTAGCGAATTCAGGAGCAGAGTTCGCCTGAAGGAATTTAAATGATTCGGCGTCATCTCCTTCGCCCCGGCTGCAGGTAAAAATTCGAAATCATTGGCGATCCGAGCTTCCGAGGATTTTGGCGACGAACGGTTCGGTTCCGCGGCATCCTCCAGTCGGTCGAATCCCGCCAGGCGCATTCGCGGCATAATTCTCGGCGCGCCTGGAATCAACCGTCCCGTAACGAGGGTTCGCCGGGCGGGTTTCAAGACGGTTTCGAGCCAACCCTGAACTCCCTGAAATTTTCCGGCCCGGCCCGGGCAGGCGGTTCGCATTGCCTACAAGGGCCGCGGCAATTTTTTCGCAAGTTCGCCTTGGCGCAAAGCCTGGCAGTGAAATCTAATCGACAAATCCGCGGCGCGCATGATAAAACCGGAATTTGAAAAAAGAAACTCGGAAGATTATGCAAGCAGTTTAACTATTCAGCGTCGATGAAACGATCGAATACGGAGGAATGATGAATGACGAAATCGAATCCGCGACAATTGGCGGCACTTCTCGCAAGCGCCAGCATGATCGGCATGATCGCCGCGAGCGCGAGCGCCGACATGATGCCCGAAGAAATGAGCATGTCGAGCTTGCAGTATGAATTGCTCGGGCGAGACGATCTATGGACGTATAAATCGCTGGACAGCTACTCCGAAGCTCCCTTTCTCAGCGAACTGGTGGCCGCGGGCGAATTGCCGCCTGTAGAAGAGCGGCTGCCCGACGAGCCGCTCGTGCACCTTTCGGGCGCAATGTCGGACGGCATCGGAGAATACGGCGGCGTATTCAGGCACGTTATCGGCGGCAGACCGGAAGGTTGGAACTGGATGGCGGGCCAGCACCAGGGCTGGGGCGGCATCAACATGGCGATGCAGGAATGCCTGGTCCGCGTGGGGGCGCTCTGGCAAGTCAAGGCGGAAGACCAGTCCGGTCCGCTTCCGAATCTGGCTAAAAGCTGGGAATGGAACGACGAGCGAACCCAGTTGACCCTCGATCTCGTCGAGGGCGCGCGATGGTCGGACGGCGACCCGTTCGATGCTGAGGATGTCCGCTTCTGGTGGGAAGACAATGTTCAGGACGACAACGTCTCGGGGTGGATGTCAAAGAACGGCATGGGCGAAGGCACGACGATGGATGTCGTCGACGACGCGACGATAAGATTCAATTTCCAGAAGCCGCAGGGTCCGTCCAGAGTTCAGTCGCTTGCCTATATTCAAGGATGCCCGGGACCGAGCCACGTTCTGAAGAACAGCCATCCGCGGTACAATGGCGACGCCACCTACGAAAGCTACCGAAATGCCCTGCCGGCCGACCAATTGCCGGCGGTGGTTCTCGGCCCGTGGGTGCCGGTCGTTCACAGGCCCGACGAAATCGTCATAATGCGCCGCAATCCGTACTACTGGAAAGTGGACGAGGCGGGCAATCAGCTTCCCTACATGAACGAAATGCATTTCAAGCTGACGACTTGGTCGGACCGCACCACCCAGGCGGTCGCTGGAACCGGCGACTTCTCCAACATGGAGAATCCGGGCAACTACGTCGCGGCGCTCAAGCAGAGCCAGGCGGAAGACTCGCCGACCAAGGCGCAATTCGGCCCCCGCGTCCTGTCCTGGGAGATCGAACTCAATTTCTCCGAGACCGTCGGCGTCGAAGACGATGTCGATGCGGAATTTCGCGGACTGTTCCGCAACAAGGATTTTCGGGTCGCTCTCAATCATGCGCTTGACCGCGACGCGATTGGTCAATCCATAGCGCGCGGACCGTTTTCCTATCCCTATCCGGGCGGATTTTCGACCGGGTCGCCGTACTACGACTACGAATCCACGGTCTACTATCCGTTCGATCAGGAGAAGGCGAACGCCCTTCTTGACGGCCTCGGCCTTTCGGACACCGACGGCAATGGCGTACGCAACCTTCCGGGAACCGGCTCGGACTTGGAAATCGATCTCGCCTACGATACCGGCGAGCCGACCGACAAGAAGCAGGTCGACGCCGTCGTGTCCATGTTTGGCGAGGTGGGCATTCGAATTCTTCCGAGAGCTCTCGACGACATCGAGGCATTGGCCGATTCGGGCAATTTCAACATGATCGAACGCAGGCACCACTGGGTCATTCCAACCAGGCAGACTTGCGACTACGTTCCGGTTTCCATCGGCTGCCCGGACTGGCATCCCGCCGACGACAACGGCAATCGCAATCTATTCGACTGGGAACAGGAGATGGTCGATGCGGTCAACCTGATCCAGGAGACATGGGATCCGGCCGAAGCCGCTGAAGCCGCAAAAACGATTCAACGGAACTGGACCGAAAACGCCTATACGATCGGACTGACCCAGGCCCCGGCGGCGCTTCTGATCAACAAGCGCATCAAGAACGCCCACCCGGGAACGCCGGTCTTTATGTTCGAATGGGCGGAAGACGGCGTAGTTCGCGAACGCTTGTGGGTGGCTTCGGACGAGCAAATCAAGGAATTGCTGCCCGGCGAGGCTCCGAGCTACTGATTTCAAGTTGCGGGCCCGGAAGGGCCCGCAACCTCAAGGCGGAACCGCGCGTCTCGATAACTTTGCAGGAGCATTGAATTGGGACTTCTGATCTTTTTAGCGCAGCGGTCTCTTGCAACTGTTCCCCTCCTCATTGGAATATCCATTGTCTCATTCGGCCTGATTCTGGCTGTTCCGGGCGACTATGTCGACGGCTGGGTTACACGGACCATGGCTATGACCGGGCAAAGCCGGCTGGACCTGCAGCCGCAAGCCGACGCGATGCGCGCGGCGATGGGTTTGGACAAGCCGATTTGGGTCCAGTACTGGATCTGGATCAAGGGCATCGTTTTTAGCTGGGATTTCGGATATTCCTTTTTCTACAACCTGCCGGTAACCGAGGTCATCGGAACCCGCCTTCCACGCTCGATCGGCATCGCCCTGGTCGCATTGATCGTCGGCCAGTTCGTCGGGGCTTCCCTAGGCGTCTACGCGGCGATGAACCAGTACAAGATCGGCGATACGCTTTCGACGGTTTTCGCATTCCTAGGAATCGTCATTCCGAAATTCGTCATGGCCCTCGTTATTCTGTACTTCCTGGCATTCGTCTGGCACTCGCCGTACATCGGGGCGCTCAACTCCGCCCAGTATGTATTGCAGGACTACTGGACTTTCGGGAAGCTTTGGGATTTTTTCAAGCATGTATGGCCGGTCCTTCTTATTTCAATCTGGGCCGGACAGGCCTATACCCTGCGAATGATGCGCGGAAATCTTCTCGATGTAATGAATGCGCAGTACGTCGAGACGGCTCGGGCGAAAGGCCTCTCGCGCAGGCGAATAATTCTGATCCACGCCATTCCCAACGCCTTGCATCCCGTAATCATGAACATGGGAACGCGGTTCGACTACATGATCAAAGGCGAACTCGAAATCGCAATCGTTCTGGGCATTCCGACAATCGGCCCCCTAATCCTCGGCTCGATCGGAAATAGGGACATGCTCGTCATCGCCGCGATTTTTCTAATCGTCGCGGTCATTATTGTCATCGGCAACCTCGTCGCGGACCTTCTGCTAGCTCTGCTCGACCCGCGAGTCCGCCAAGCCACTCTTTCGAGCAAGAGCTGATGGCAGGCCCCGAAAGCGCATCGCCCTCCGGCCAAGGCATGAACGCGGAGGCAAAGGCCGCCCACTCCTTTACCTACTGGCAGCTCGTTCGGCTGAGATTCAGGAGAAACGCCTACGGCATGGCCGGACTCTTCGGCTGCCTCTTCATAATTTTTCTGGCGATATTCGCCGAATTCCTTTCTCCCTACGCTTCGCACCAGTCGAACCGGGACCTGCTCTATACGCCGCCGCAGTGGATCAAGATCTACGATCCGGTGAACGGCTTCCAAAGGCCTTTCGTCTACGGCTTCAAAGAGGACATGGATCCGAATACCTTCGAAATAACATTCAGTTCCGATCCCGAAAGGAAGTCCGTCATCAGGTTTTTCGTCGAGGGCAGCGAATGGTCGCTGCTCGGGCTGACGTTCAACACGCATTTATTCGGCACGGACGAAGGATCGACCGTTCACCTTCTCGGAACGGACAATCTCGGGAGGGATGTCTTTTCCCGAATGATCATCGGCACGCGGATCTCCTTGTTGATGGGACTGGTCGTTATGGCGACCGCATTGGCCATCGGGACCCTGATCGGCGTTACCGCCGGATTTTTCGGAGGATTTTACGATCTCGTCATTCAGCGCATTGTAGAATTCTTCAAAGCGTTTCCCGATTTGCCGCTATACTTGGCGTTGACCGCAATCCTGCCCCGGAGGGCGGACGCCGTTCTGATTTTCGTCATGTTTGCAGGAATTCTGGTACTGCTGAGGTGGGCGGACCTGTCGCGGGAAGTCCGGGGCAAGGTAATTTCCATGCGGCGGCTTGAATACGTCCGCGCGGCCGAAGCCGTCGGCGCATCCAACGGGCGCATTCTGTTTCGCCACGTGGTGCCGAATATTTCGTCGCACTTGATCGTATGGGCGACATACCAGCTGCCCGAAGTCATCCTTTTGGAAAGCTTTCTATCCTTCCTCGGAGTCGGCATTCAGCCGCCACTTGTAAGCTGGGGCGCCATGCTTAATCAAATTCTCGATTTCCAGTCGTTCTCCGCGGCGCCCTGGATGATGTCGCCGGTCGGAATGATTATTATTACCGTCATGGCGTTCAACGCTTTCGGCGACGGCTTGCGCGATGCCATGGACCCCTACAGCAATGCCTGAGACCGGGCATTCCAGCGAGGCCTTGCTCGAGGTCAGAAACCTGTCCGTGCAATTCCGCACGCTCAGCGGATCTCTGCTAGCCGTTCGAGGGAGCAGTTTTAGCGTTTCCCGCGGCGAAACTCTCGCCGTAGTCGGGGAAAGCGGCTCGGGAAAATCCGTAACCGCGCGCGCGATAATGCGCATGCTCGCCGAAACCGCTTCTATCTCGGAGACTTCCGAGGTGTACTTCAAGGGTCGAAATCTTCTCAAGCTGTCAGATATTGAAATGCAGCGGATTCGCGGCGACAGGATCACGATGATATTCCAGGAGCCGCTAACGAGCCTGAACCCCATCTACAGAATTGGAGACCAGGTGGCGGAGATAATCCTGCGCCACAGGAAGATTTCCAAAAAAAACGCTAGATCGGAAGTCGTCAGATTGCTTGACGAGGTGCAAATCCCCGATCCCGAGGCGAGAGCCTCCCAGTACCCCCATCAACTGTCCGGCGGTCAGCGTCAAAGAGTCATGATCGCCATGGCGCTCGCCAACGAACCGGATCTTTTGATCGCCGACGAGCCGACGACGGCCTTGGACGTAACGGTACAAGCCGAAATTCTCGCTCTGCTCAAGGACCTTCAAAAATCCCACGGCATGGCGATCATGCTTATTACGCACGACCTCGGCGTCGTGCGAAAGACGTCGGACAGGGTCTGCGTCATGCGAAGAGGCGAAATCCTGGAGCAGGGTCTTGCCGAGCAGATATTCAATTCGCCGAAGCATCCATATACGAGGCACTTGATCGACAGCGAGCCGTCGGGACGACCGGACCCGCTTCCGAAAGACGCGCTGGAAATAATAGGCGGCAAGGGAATGAAGACCGTCTTCAAGATTAAGCACGGAAGCTTTTTCAACCGGAAAACGCTTGATCTGGTCGCGGTAAACGACCTTTCGCTTTCTGTAAGAGCCGGAGAAACCCTTGGAATCGTAGGCGAAAGCGGCTCCGGCAAGTCGACGCTCGGGATGTCTCTGATTAGGCTCCAGGAGCCGACTGCGGGCGAAATAAAATTTCAGGGCCGTCGCATCGATAAATTGAGCAAGCAAGAAATGCGCGGATTTCGCACTGATCTGCAGGTCGTATTCCAAGATCCATTCTCGTCGCTGAATCCCAGGATGATTGTTCGCCAGATCGTTGCGGAAGGCCTAGTCGTCAACAATATCGGCGCGAGCGGCAAGGAGCGCGAAAAGCTCGTGCGGGAAGCGCTCGACGAAGTTCAACTCGAACCGGACTCTCTGGACAGATTCCCGAATGAGTTTTCCGGAGGCCAGCGGCAGCGCATCGCCATCGCCCGAGCCATGGTCATGCGACCGAAATTCATACTGCTCGACGAGCCCACGTCGGCTCTCGACCTTTCAATCCAGGCGCAGATTATAGATTTGCTGCGCGAACTTCGGCGCAAGCACGACCTTAGCTATCTGTTCATCAGCCACGACCTAAAAGTCGTAAAGGCTCTATGCCATCGCGTGATCGTAATGCGCGACGGCGACGTAGTCGAGCAAGGTCAAACGGCGGATGTGCTTGACAATCCGAAAACGGATTACACGAAGCGACTGGTCCATGCCGCGCTAGATACTTTTGCGTGAATCCGGCGGCTCGCAAGTTGAAGCCGGAACAAAACAATATTCGGGAATTGGCTTGCCTCCATGGCGGCCAAGATCGATTTCGCCGATGCGAAGCCCGCTAAATTTAACCGATACCGATTCGCTGGGCAAGCATCGCAGGCGCGCCCGGGCCGAGGGCCGAAACGATGCCATGTTTCTGCATTCGCAGGTGCAGGATGAAATTCGCGTTCGATTAGAAGAACTCGACGGGCGGTTCGCCGCAGCGGCGCTTGTTTCCGGATTCCCCGAATTCTGGAAAGGAGCATTCGAAACCGCCGAGCTGTTCCCGGACAGGGAAATTCTTGGCGCACCAGCTTCGCGGTTCGACCTGTTCATTCACGCCATGGCGCTTCATTGGTCGAACGATCCCGTAGGACAGCTTATCCAATGCAGGATGGCGCTTCGTCCCGGGGGCTTGTTTCTATGCGCGCTTCTCGGCGGCGCGACGCTGCAGGAGTTGAGGCAGTCGATCGCGGAAGCGGAAGTATTCGCCGCCGGCGGAGCAAGCCCTCGAGTCGCGCCGATGGGAGACATTCGCGACCTGGGGAATTTGCTTCAGCGGGCCGGTTTCATCGATGCAGTCGCTGACAGCATTACTGTAAAGGCGACCTATTCAAGCGCATTGGAACTCATGCGGGATTTGCGCTCCATGGGCGAAACGAACGCTCTTGCGGAACGAAAAACGGAATTCGCCTCGAAAAAGTTGTTTTTGGAATGCGCCCGGATCTACGCCGAGCGATTTTCGGCTCCGGACGGTAGAATTCCCGCTACGTTCGAGCTGATATTCCTAACCGCCCGAGCGCCGAGATCCTAGACCTTTTATCCGTAAACAGTTAACTCAGATCATGCCGTAGTCTCGCCAAGCTTTGAAATCTTCGACGAACAATGATAGCAGCATGTAGCCCTCCCAGAGTTTTTGGGTTCCCGGCAGCGGCTGCCTCTTCCCGGGGATGAATCCGGCGAGGCGGGCCGTGTTGACCGCGAAACTCGCGATCGTCTGGTTCGGGTCGGGCGGGCCGCGCTGCCTCCGGTGGGTCGGCTTGGACATGTGAACGGGCCGAGCCCAGATCTCGTCCCAGGGGACGACCCGGCCCGCGCTGCCTCCGGTGGTGCGGCTTGGACATGTGAACGGCCGGAGCCATGATCTCGTCCAAGGGGACGACCGTGCGCACGGGGCGCTCGATGGACATCACCGCGCAGGCGATCACCGCGTCGAATGCCAGGCGCTTGCGCAGGTCGTCGGCCGGATTAAGCTTCCGGTCCTTGATCCGGGTGCCGACCTTGAGGGTTCCGGAATACTCCTCGATCAGCCACCGCTTCTCGTACCAGGACACGAGTTGGAGCGCGTGGTCCGGCGTTGCGTCGCCGAAGGTGGCGAGCAGCAGCCGGATGATCGCCTACCGTGCGGAGTCCCGAATGATGCCCGCCGTCGCCGATACGCAGGGCAAAAAGCAGCGCCCCGTCGGCTTCTCGCCGAGCTCTTCCAGTCGGAAGCCGACATTGCGCTCGAGTCGGACAACGGAATCCTGCGAGTCCGCATCATCGGCACCGCCAGCAACTCCGGCGACGCAGCGATCGCCGGGCTCCTGGAGGAGCTGACCCGAACCGTCTTCCCCTGAACCGGCCCGCACATGGTCTATGAATTGCCGGCCAGAGCGGCGAAACCGAATAAAGGGGCCGGGAAAGCTCGCCGCCGTAAAACCCGAGGTCAGGAAGTCTGAAATTAACGAAAAATCCGCGACAGCGGGCTCGAGCAGTTAAGCCCGGACAAGGCAAAGCGAGAGACGCGATTGCAGGAGCTCAAGTCCAGGCTGAAGGCCGGAGTCGTCGCCTCGATCATCGGCGAACTCGAGCCGCATCGCGAACGAGGCGAAGCCGTGGCGAAGCCGTGGCGAAGTGCATCGACTATTTTAAAGAGAACCGGGAGCGCATGCGCTACGGAAGCTACAGGAAGCGCGGCATGCAGATCGGCTCCGGAGTGGTCGAAACCTCGTGCCGGCACATCGTCGGGCTGCGCCTCAAGCGCCCCGGAAGCCGCTGGACGCTCAAGGGGGCGAACGCCATGCTGGCAATCAAATGCGCGCTCGCGAACACGCGCTGGGTGGACTTCATGGACTGGAAGGTCGGAATGTCGCAGGCGGCCTAATCAAACCATTTGACCTACACCCTCGATGCGCGTCCGCATGGCGCTCATCGAAAAGGGACTTCCCTGGACCAGTCATCACCTCGACCTGAAGAAGAAGGAAAATATTTCGGATGAATTTTTCGGTATAAATCCGAACGGTCTGGTGCCGACGCTGATCGATAGCGGCGTAGTTCACATAGAGTCCAACGATATTATCGCGTATCTCGACGAAGCCTATCCCGAACCCTCGTTGCGAGCGGTCGGCGGCGAAGATGAAATGCATGGATGGCTTCGTCTCGCCGCGTCGATCCATGTGCCGGCGGTCAAGCCGTACGTCTACGCGACCAAAATTCAGAACAAGGTGAAAAAGACCGCCGACGAGCAGAAAAAGTACGACGAGCTTCAGAAGAACGAGGAGCTGAAAACTTTCCACGCGAAGCATGCCGGCTCCGGCGCATTCGGCGAGCAGGACATCGCTAGGGCGCAGGGAATTCTGGAGGAGTGCTTCGCCAAACTCGAAAGCTCGCTTGAAGGCCGGAATTTCATTATGGGCGATCGGTTCACTCTGGCCGATATCTCCTGGATACCCCTGCACTTCGTGCTCATCGGCTGCGGCTTTCCGTTCCAGCGCTTTCCGAATATCGCGCGCTGGGCAGCGGCTGTCGGAAGCAAGGAGAGCTTTCGCGAAGGCATCCTGAAATGGTGCCCGGACTTTTCGAAAGTCTGAACCGACCGAAGCGAGGACTTCGTCAAGTGCCGAACGAATCGAACAGCGGAAAGACCCGCGGCGGAACGCGGCTCGGGCTTCAATGGCTCGACGCTTTGCTAAGCTGGACGTCCCTGGCTTGCGGAGGAGCGGCGCTGGTCTTCATGACGGGCTTTTCAGTCTTGAATGTACTGGTCATGCGCAAGGCCTTGAACTCCCCCATCGTCGGCGCGGAGGATCTGCTGATTCTGGCGCTCGTCGTGATCGTCGCGCTGTCGGTCTCGCTCGGCGCGCGGACGGGCGCCCATATCGAGATCGAGGTGCTCAGGTCGCGCATGTCGGCCGGATTCGCGAAATGGTCGATGATATTCGTTAAGTTGCTCGGCGCGGCCCTTCTGGCCGTCATGGCTTGGCGGCTTTGGCATTCGGGGCAGAACGCGGTTCGATTCGGTGAAACCACCCAGCAATTGCTGATTTCGTTCGAGCCGTTCTACTACCTGCTCGCTCTTTCGGCGGCAATTTACGCAGTGGTTCTGGCGTTCGATATCTGGCAACTCCTGAGATCCGGCAAGGTCGCGTCGATAAAGATCGGAGGCGGCGCGCTATGATCAGCATGACGCTTCTCGGTCTTTTGGGACTGCTTTCGCTGTTCGCATTGCTTGCCCTTCGCATGCCGGTCGCACTGTCGATGCTGGGCGTAGGATTCCTAGGCACGGCAGTCGCCAACGCCAACAAGTTCATCGGCGTCGGGATGGCCCCGGATCAAGCGTGGGCGCGGGGCTGGAAGATCGCCTATTCGAACCTCGCGGGCGAAACGTTCGAGGCCGCTTCGAACTATAATTTGCTAGTGATCCCGATGTTCGTACTGATGGGCAATCTAGCCAGCGTTTCCCGGATGTCGAACCACCTCTTCGAAGCGGCCTATCGCTGGATGGGGCATCTGCGCGGCGGGCTGGCCTCGGCCACGATCGCCGCCTGCGCGGGCTTCGCGGCGCTGTCCGGCTCATCGCTCGCATCCGCAGTTACAATGGGCCGCGTCGCGCTGCCGGAGATGAAGCGGTACAAGTATTCCGATAGGCTTGCCACGGGATCCGTGGCCGCGGGCGGCACGCTCGGCTTCCTTATTCCTCCATCCGGCGGCATGATCATATATGCCGTTCTCACCGAGCAGTCGATCGGCCGCCTCTTCATGGCGGGGGTGTTCCCGGGCATTATCCTGACGCTGCTCTTCATCGCGGCGGTCTACCTTGTCGTCGCGCGAAACCCCGAGGCGGGTCCGCGCGGAGAGCGTTCCGGACGCGCGGACCGACTGGCCGCGCTCTGGCGCGCCGTTCCCATTCTGGGCGTTGTTCTGATTACGATCGGCGGAATGTATACGGGATTCTTTACTCCGGTCGAGGCATCCTCGGTCGGCGCTTTCCTAACCTTCGCCGTGGCGGCCTGGCGACGGTCTCTGACGCTGGAAGCGGCGCGAACCGTCATCCTGCAGACGATGAACGCCACCGCGACGGTGTTTCTGATCATTATCGGCGCGTTCGTGTTCATCCCGTTCATGTCGCTTACGGAATTGCCGGCGCAGCTGGTGACAATTCTTACATCCCTCCCGATCGGAGACCTCGGCGTGCTGCTGGTCATCATCCTCGCCTACATGGTCCTCGGCATGTTTCTCGAGTCGCTCGCGATGCTAGTACTTACAATCCCGGTCGTCATCCCCATTGCGATCGGCCTCGACTGGAACCTGATCTGGTTCGGCATCATCGTAGTGATCGTGCTTGAAATGGGCATGATCAGCCCGCCGGTCGGCATCAATGTCTTCATCGTGAAATCCATCGCGCCCGAGGTTCCGATGGGCCAGATCTTCCGCGGCATCTGGCCGTTCTGGTTCGCCATGGCCGCGATGATCGGCCTTCTCATCCTCTTCCCGCAGATAGCGCTTTTCCTACCGCAGACGATCGTCGGCGGATAGCAGCAACAGGAGCCGCTCCATGACTACGAACACCGGCATCAAGAATCTTCAGCATTTCATCGGCGGCGAATGGGTCGATTCCGAAGGCGGCAGGGACTTCGACGTGCTGAACCCGCTCGACGACAGCCTCTACGCCCGCGCGGCCAAGGGCACGGGCGGCGACATGCGCCGCGCCGTAGCCGCGGCCAGGGCCGCGTTTCCCGGATATCGGGAATCTCCGCCCGCGGATCGCGAGCGCCGGCTGCTGCGCGTCGCGGAAATCATGGAGAAGAGGAAGTCCGAGCTCATCGACTGCCTGATCGACGAAATCGGCTCGCCGATTCAAAAGGCGGCCTTCGAATTCGAAAAGGGCCTGACCATGGTCCGCGCGGCGGCGGGACTTTGCCGCAACGTGCGCGGCGAAACGATCCCTTCCGACGCGCCGGGAAAGTTTTCGATGTCGATTCGCGAGCCGCTGGGCGTCGTAGCGATATTCACGCCCTTCAACGTGCCTTTGATCAAAACGACCCGGCTTGTCGCCAATGCGCTGGCTGTCGGGAATACGGCCGTGCATCTACCGTCCGAACTGGCGCCGCATCTCACCGTGCTTTTTGCCGAGATGGTCGCCGAGGCGGGATTCCCCGCAGGCGCCTACAACGTCGTAACCGGCTTCGGCCACGAGATCGGCGACGATCTGACCGGGCACAATGACGTGGATTTTGTCACATTCACAGGATCCTCGGTGGTCGGGCAGCACGTAAGCGAGGTCTGCGCGAAGAATAAAACGCCTAGCACGCTGGAGCTGGGCGGCAAGAGTCCGACCGTAATTCTGGCCGATGCCGACCTGGGCAAGGTCGTGCCGCTCGCGGCGCGGTCGATCTTCATGTTCGCCGGGCAGGCATGCATCGGGTCCAGCCGATTCTATGTCGAGCGCCCGCTCTATGAAGAATTCGTGAAGCGGTTCGCCATGGCCGCATCGCGGGTCGGGATGGGGTGCCTGCGAGATCCGGGCACGGTCATAGCACCCATAATCTCTGAAAGGCAGCGCGCCCGGGTCAAGGCCCATATCGCCGATGCCGTCGACAAGGGCGCGACAGTAGTCGCGGGCGGAGGATGGGTCGGCAACCGCTGCCAGCCGACGCTGCTAACCGGCGTTACCGAGGACATGACCGTGTGCAAGACCGAAACCTTCGGTCCGGTTACGTCGATCTACCCGATTGACAGCTACGAGGAAGGGCTGGAGAAAGCCAACGACACGGAATACGGCCTCTCGTCGGCGATCTTTACAAAGGACATCGACAAGGCTTTTCATTTCGCCCGGAACATAGGCGCCGGCATGTGCCACATCAACGGCCCGACGATTCACGACGAGGCCCACGTGCCTTTCGGCGGCAACGGCGAAAGCGGCGTAGGCAGAGAAGGAACGGACGCGGACATGGAAGCAATGACGGAACTCAAGTGGGTAACGGTGCAGCTATGACATTTACGCTCTATCATCACGGCTCTTCGGTATGCGCCGCCAAAGTACGGTTTGCGATGGACGAGAAGGGACAGGACTGGGATGGCGTCTATATCGACATCCTGAAAGGCGAGCAGTTCGATCCCGAATACCTCAAGCTCAACCCGAAGGGCGTGGTTCCGACGCTGGTTCACAACGATCTTGTTATTCCGGACAGCACGGTCATCATCGAATATCTCGATCAAATCGCTCCCGAGACCAGCGTTCATCCCGCGGACCCGTGGGAGCGCGCGCAGGCCAGGTATTGGACCAAGGCGGTCGACGAGGATCTTCACCCGGCTTGCGGCGCCGTTACCTTCGTCTGCTCGCATCGGCACACCGTCCTCAAAAATCTTGGACCGGAAGGCGTAAGGAAATTCCTTGCATCGACCCCGCCGATGTCCGTCACGGCCAACTGGAAGAGCCAAAAGGACGCCTTTACCCGCTACGGGTTCGAAGCTCCGGGAATAGAAGACAAGATCAGGCTTTACGACGCCTATCTCCACAGGATGGAGAAAGCGCTCGACGACGGAAACGCCTGGCTGGTCGGCGGCAGGTTCTCGATCGCCGACATCGCCATGGCGCCCTATGTCAACCGCCTCGCCATGATGTCGATGCGCGGCATGTGGGAAGGAGGGCGCCTGCCCAATGTAGAGACGTGGTTCGCGCGGGTCGAAGCGCGGCCCAATTTCAAAAAATGCCTGATCGACTGGGTGCCCGAGGACCTTGCCAATGATCTGCGGGACAACGGCGCCAGGAGCTGGCCGGAAGTCGCTAGAATTCTCGAAATCGAAAACTGAAAAAGGAGGAGCCGATGGGCCGCCTAGAAGGAAAAACCGCCTCAATCACGGGAGCCGCGCAAGGCATCGGAGCTCTCATGGCCAAGGCAATGGCCGACGAAGGGGCCAAGGTGCTGGTATCGGATGTGCGGGATACGGCCGGCGCCGTGACGGCGATTACCGCTTCCGGCGGCACGGCGCTGGGCATGAAGGTCGACGTGACGTCGAACGGCGACCTCGCTGCGATGGTCGAAACGGCCAAAACCGAACTGGGCGGACTCGATATCATGGTCAACAACGCATCGATCTTCGCCGCGATCCGGCCGAAGCCGTTTTTTGAAATCGACGACGACGAGTTCGACCTGATCATGCGCGTGAACACGCGGAGCGTTCACCAGGTCATGCGCGCGGTCGTGCCGACCATGATCCAGGCCGGCGGCGGCAAAGTCGTCAACATCGCGTCCGGCACGTTTTACTACGGCCCTCCGGGATTGTCGCACTACACCGCCTCCAAAGGAGCGGTCATTGCGCTGACCCGCTGCCACGCGCGCGAATTGGGCGACAAGAACATCCAGGTGAACGCCATCGCGCCCGGGCTGACTGAAAGCGAGGGCGTAAGAGCCAACGATGGCTTCAACATGGCCCGCGGACCGACCATCGCCTCGCGCTCGATCAAACGAGAAATGCTTCCCGCCGACCTGCTTGGCACCCTAATCTATCTCGCCTCGTCCGACAGCAACTTCGTAACTGGCCAGACGATCAATGTCGACGGAGGCAAATACAACCTCTAAAGGCCACCCGACCGTGTTCAGAAGCCTTAATGGGCGCTCCCGCGATTGCTACGGCTGGCCGCAAAAAGGCCGGAGGGCCGCGACATCTCGATTGCGTCGGTCGTTGGTCCCGGACTGCCTGAGCCAACTGATGCCGGATGCCGGCAAAGGCAAATTCAGGCCGCGCCTCCGCGCGCACGGATTCCTAGCCGAGACTCTTGAAATTCTCGACGAGCCGGCTACCCCTATGTCGACAGCCGTGTCATGGCCGCCATAGGCGCGAGGGCTCCATGAGCATGCCGATATCAACAACTGTTGCATTGACGCCGGGCCAGGGCAAAAACGCCGGCGATAATCCGATGGCCGCGACGTTTACTTCCATGATCCATCCGTCGCGATTCCGCTGTTGACCGCATATTTCATCCGAGCTTTGACTGCGGCAAGGCGCAGCGTATTCTATGCTTTGAAAATTCGCGCGCATGCGGATTCGCGCCTCGCTTCCGAAAATTTTGGTTGTCCGGCAATCTAGATCGAAAGGAGAAACCGACTTGGCGAAACTTGGAGACAACGTCATAGGAGCCAGCGGCCTGCCAGCCTTCTTCAAGGTGGCGAACGCCGATGAGGTGAAGATCGATACTCCCGAAAACCGCAAGGGCGACGCGCTGCGAACCTGGGTGCGTTCGCTGTCGGGTTTCCAGAAAGAGGCATTGGTGAGGTCTGCGAAAACCGGCGACACTTGGCGGCTGGTTTCGGACGAAGGCCCGTATTTGAACGGTCATGACGCCGCTCCGTGTCCATTGGCGTTTCTCAGCGCGGGAATGGCGGCGAGCTTCATGAACGAGATGCTTGCTCTGGCGGAAAGCCGAAGCACCGAGATCCGCAAGCTGAGGCTTGTTCAAAACAACTATTACACGATGAAGGGCTCCATGCCCAAGCGCACCATGGAAGGCGGGGCCGAGAATGTCGAGCTGGAGGTCGAAATCGACTGCGACCTCGACGACGGCGCGCTCAGCGAATTTCTGATCGACGCGACCTGCGCGTCGCCTGTGAACGGCCTAATGCGCGGTCGACTCGAAAGCCTTTTCAAGCTGGGCAGGAACGGGCGGCCATTGCCGACGGCCAAGGCCGCCGAACTTGACGCGCCGCTGCTGCCCGATCCGGGCGGCGACCGTTTCGCCGCGTCGGCGCCCGCGGCGAGCGATCCGGCGCTCATGGAACCCGTCGGCGCAACGCCGAAGAAAGACGTAGCCAAGGGCACCGCGTCGGGCGGCTCGTCACTTTCCGACGAACAGGATCGGCGGCTAAATATCGGGGCGGTCGCGGTGCTTCGAGAGGACGGCATCAAGGAAATCCAGCAGATGCAGTATTCGCCCTACGGCACCTCGTTCCGGTTCCTCTCCTCCGAAGACGGCCGCGCGCCGGATGCCGGCACGCTTGTCAGCGCCGGCATAGGATTTTGCTTCATGACCCAGTTCGGGCGCTTTGTCTCGATGCTTCATCTGGATCTCCCCGACTACCGCATTGCGCAGGACACGCATTTCAGCCTCGGCGGCGCATCCGGCGGCACGGGCAAGGCCGGAGAGGCGGACCCGATCGAGACTCATGTCTATCTTGAGACGGGTGAAAGCGACGAGACCGCGAAGGAGATGCTGGATATCTCGGAGCAGACCTGCTTTTTGCACGCCCTTTGCCGGACCGACCTGAAAACTAAACTCAAAGTCGTGCGAATTTAGCTTTGCCAGCCGCGCAGGGTTTCACGGTGTTCGCTGCGAAGCCCTGCATGAGAGCCTAGTCCGAGTAGCGAAAATGACCTGCCGGGAAGCTACAGCGCAGAGCGACATGCACCGAATTGCATCCGATCCGTTACCGATAATCGCAACCGGTGCAATTGCCGTTCGCAAGATCGGTTTCAAGGACACTTAGCCGTGATCCGGCCAAAGCGCGCCGAATCGCAAGTATCCCGTGATTTTACCCAGCCACCGACACGCGCGGGCAGTGGTGCCTGCAGGAAAGATTCGACAGACAAGCTGCCTCAATTCGATTATCGAGAACGCAAAAATTTTCAATCTCCCTCGGGCGATTCCGAATTTCGCAAAGCATTTGCGCAGCACTTGATCTCTGTCGTCGACGATGTCCTCGATTAGGTTGTTTCCTTCAAGAAAAGCCATTACCGATGGCTATCTCGTCGACCTTCGATTGTGTCGGCTTCCACATACCGAGGCCAGCAGAATGGTCCGTGTTTTCGATGTAGCCGCCTGCATACTCAAGCGGCAGGGTCCTATGACCACATGGAAGCTGCAGAAGCTGGTCTACTACTGCCAGGCATGGTCGCTCGTGTGGGACGATGACATCCTTTTTCCCGAAGAGATCGAGGCATGGGCCAACGGGCCGGTGGTGCGAGAGCTCTACGAAACCCATCGCGGCGATTATCGAATCTCCTCTCTTCGCAATGGCCGCCCGGAAAACTTGACTGAAACCCAGCGCGAGACTGTCGACGCAGTGCTGAAGTTCTACGGGGACAAATCTCCGCAATGGCTGAGCGATCTTACTCATATGGAGGATCCCTGGCAGTTGGCGCGGCGCGGAATTACTGACGGTAAACGCGGCAACGAAATCATTCCGAAGGAATCCCTGGCCGAATATTACGGCAGCCTGTAGCGTCGGCCATGGCCCGGAAGCAGGCTAAGCAGCCAAACGCAAAATCTTATCCTATTTGCAAGAAGCACACCCGCACTCTGCCCATTAGCTGCAAACAAGCTCTGAACGCTGCCCGGCTTTTCCGGCATCCGGGCGGCATGGAGAAGCAAAGCCTGATTCGCCGCACCCTGTCCTCCTGGAGGGCGAGGCGTTCGAGAACCGCTCGGCCGCCGTCCGCCGCGTTTGCGACGCCCGCGGCCGGCCCCGGGCTTCAAGCTGCCTGTCGGCTCTGGCGGCGATGGAGCCCGGTTCCCGACCCGTCCGGCGTTCCGGCCTATGAGCAATCACATTAAAGGAAGCAATTGGCGGTTCCCTCGTTCACGGTTTTTAGGGAACCCCGGGCTGGTTCCACCTTAGGCGCGAACGCGCGATCGCCCTTCGGAAGGGCTTTAATTTCGCCTTCTAGTGAACCGAGTTAACTGCGTCGGGATGAAAGGCGCGGCGGCGCCGGGCGACCGGAGAGTTCTTGAAATGCAGTATTGATTCGACTTGGCCGAATCAGTACAGGAACGAATAATTTTTGTTTAGAGGCTATCAGGCTAATGGGCAGACCGCCCCACCCTGTCCTGTCCAGCATCCCACCGCTATAACCTCCAGCTCTCGAGCCCCGCCGGTACGCGGCCGCGAATCTGCCGACGACAATGGCGAGCCGGTTCGTCACGGTCGCCGCAGAGTTTGCCTAGCAGACATTCCAGCGGGCGTCGGGGGCGCGAGAGTAAGCTCATCCTGTCATCGAAACAACATGATTAGTTTAGTATTTACAATGCATTACCGACGTCTACGCGCTGCCATGCGCTGCGCAGCACTCACTCGCGAAAAAACGTCGAGTCCCGGAGAACCGGAAACTTTGCCCGCCCTGCCGCCGAATGCGCGCCTTTATATTCGTGCCGTCGCGGCCGAACCGCTTTTGCCCGTCGAGAAACACAAGGAGGTGCTCGGATATGCTCAAATTGACATTGCTGATCGTGAGGTCGCATCGACACGGTCAGGTCGCTGACCTCCCCGTTGCTTGCACTGCAAGCGTGCGGTAGTTTGGACATGTTCCGACAGATAGGGAGGAACCGCCAGTGGCAAGCATCACCATCCGCAATCTCGATGACTACGTGAGTACGCGCCTGCGCGTCCGCGCCGCCGCGCACAGCCGCTCAATGGAAGAGGAGGTGCGTATCATCCTTCGCGAGGCCGTGAGCGACAGCCAGTCCGCCCCCCGGAACTTGGCGGAGTTCACCCGGGAGTGTTTCGCACCCCTTGGCGGGGTCGAGCTAGACCTGCCCCCGCGCGGCCCGATGCGCGAGCCTCCGGACTTCTCTTGAGGCGCATCGGATGCTGGTGCTTGACACGAACGTGGTTTCCGAACTTATGCGCCCGGAACCGGCTCCTGCCATGGCTGCCTGGATCGCGGATCAGGATGCAATGTACATGTACCTGACTGCGGTCAGCGAAGCGGAGCTTCTTTACGGCATCGCGATCATGCCGGCAGGCAGGCGCCGGGACAGGCTAGTGGCTGCCATGACCCGGTGGCTCGACTTCGGCTTCTCGGAACGCATCCTGCCGTTCGACAGCGCCGCCGCCCGCGCCTATGCCGGCATTGCTGCAGACCGCCGCTTCGCAGGTCGCCCGATCGGCGAAGCCGACTGCCAGATCGCCGCGATAACCCGCTCGAAGGGCGCCGTCCTAGTTACGCGCAACGTGCGGGATTTCGACGGCATTGGCGTGGATGTAATCAATCCCTGGTCGGTTGCGCAGGCATGACTTGGGCAGCCGTCGACTCATACCTTCGTCACACTCAAACTCTGGCTGCCTTTGCCGACTTGTCGATAACGAGGCACGATTCAGTGTCCGTGGCCCACCGCACATGCTTCGATCTACTTAAGGGGCATACTTCAGAACTGGGAATTCTTCGATGTCGCTCCTGCTGAAGACGATCGAGGCATTTCCACTGGGTCGAACCACCAACGAGTTGGTGGTCCTGCTCGACGTTGCGTTCGATGGTGCGCGGCGGGAGGCCGTTGGCCGAGAACTTGCTGAATTGCAAGCCAGGGGCGTGGTCTCGTTAGGCCGTGATCATCGATGGCGTGCCCAGCACCGACCCCTCGCGCCGTCCTCAACCTCGGCACTGCGTCCAGTCCACTCCGGCAACGCGCCTTCCGATCCTCTGATCGCCTCGCCAGCCACCTTCACCACAAAGCCGGTAGCGGCAGATGTGCTACCTGACGAAGACTCAGCCGCATCGGAATCCGAGTTCGATCCCCACGCGTTGCTCCGCTACTACAAATCCGCGCTCCTGTACGACCCACGAGGGGCTCTGACTCAGACCGGCGACCGCCATGGTGAAACCTTCCAACTTCTTGCCGGCGAAGGAAACCTGTTTCCGGCAAGCGACGAGGAAGTCATTGTACGAATTCGGGCCGACGACCTACCAGGTGCCTTCCGCGAGGCGATGATCCGGCGCGATGACGAAGAGAACGGAGTCGCTTTGGGCTGGCCGCTGGATCTGGGGCGTCAATCTGGCGCCCCGGCGATCCGACCGGTCGGGCTTCTCGCTGCTGTGTGGAGCCGGAAAGGAGACTTCATCGAACTGCGAGTTGACGCCGACGATGTCCTCGTGAATCCCGATTGGGTGCGGAGTACGGCGCGGGTCACCGCGTGGACACGGAGCGAACTTCAAAACCTCTTCCGCGGGAATGGAGGATCAGGACTGCCGGGCGAGGAGTTTCTCGGGCGACTTCGTGAGGCGGCAGCGCGCGCCATCAGGGGGAACCTCGTGGGCAACAGCTTCGCCGCCATGGTTGACCCTAGCGAAACAGGAATCCACGATGCCGTCGCCCTGTTCCTGTCATTGGGTTCCACCTTCACCGCAGGCGCGGTACGCGATCTCGATTCCATTGCCGCTTGGCCGTCTGATCGCCTCTGCCGTACCGCCCTCGCACCGCTCATTGGTCTGCCCAATCAGGCACCTGTCAATCCAGTTCCACCGGTCAATGTCGGTCCGCTCAACATGGAGCAGATCGAGGCAACCGCCCAAGCAATGCGCACCCCCCTCTCAGTCGTAACCGGGCCGCCCGGCACCGGGAAGAGCCAAGTGATCGTAGCCATTGCCACGACTGCACTTTGGGCCGGGCAAACAGTAATCGTCGCATCCAAGAACCATCAAGCCCTGGATGCAGTCGAACAGCGCCTGTCCAGCATTGCTCCCGGCGCATCTTTCATCGTGCGCACGCTCGACCCCGCCCGTGACGTAGACCGCGACATGGCCGGCGTGCTTCGCGATCTCGTCTCCGAGCCCGCAGGGACGAGTGTCGCCGCTCCGGAGTCCGATGTCTCGGCAGAACTCGACAAGCGGGCCAACGCGCGCTTGGATACACTTGAGCGGATCGCGAGGGAGCGAAGACTCCGCCTCCAACTTGCCGACGATATTGAGCGTTTGCAATCCCGGCAGCTCGCCGGTCTCCCGGATACGACCGTATTGGTGGCCGAACCGTCATCATCGGGATTTTGGCGCCGGCTGCTCAGTTGGCTTGGGTTCGCGCCGTCACTCGCCACTCCAGATATGGATGACGGCACGATCCCGACGGTGGCGCTCCGGGAACGAGTAGCTGAAACACGCGCTAGTCTCGCGAATTTTGGCCCCATAGAAAACCCAGTCACGTCAACTCAAGAGATTGCGTCGTTGGCTCGGCAAGTACTCGGCCGCCGTGTCACGGCCCTCAGCACTCCAGACGAAAGAACGCGTTTGGCACTCTCCAACGCCCACGACGATCTTCAGTTGCACGGTCACATCGCGGTAGACCGCGAGTTAGCCAAGAGCGTGCTGCTGCATCGACCGCTCTGGCTCGCCTCCGTCCTCGGAGCGCCGAGACGGCTCCCACTGGAAGACGGATTGTTCGATCTGGCGATCTTCGATGAGGCGAGCCAATGCGACATTGGATCCGCGCTGCCGGTTCTCGCCCGTGCGCGTCGCGCCGTCATCGTAGGTGACGACAGACAACTCGCCTTTATCCCTCAGGTCGGCATCGCAAAGGACCGAAACCTGATGGCGGCGCAGCAATTGCCCCAGACTGGGATGGGGCGGTTCGCGCAGAGCCGCAAGAGCCTGTTTGATCTCGCTCGATCCAACCCGGACGTTCCCGCAGTGATGCTGCGAGATCAGTACCGCTCGGCGGCCGATATCGTTGCCTACATTAACCAGGATTTCTACGGCGGCAAGCTTCGTGTCGCTGCCGACCAAGATGGATTGCGCGTACCAACCACCACACGCCCTGGCCTCCATTGGACGCACGTTCCGCCGGCTACTGGAGTAGAGACTGCACGCGGCAATGTTAATGCAGCGGAAACTCGCGCCATCGTCACACACCTTGAGCAACTTCTTCTCAAGCACGATTACGATGGTAGTGTCGGTGTGATCTCTCCCTTTCGTCCACAGGTAGCGGCTCTGGCCGAGGCCATCACCACGCATATCCCTGAGAATCGCCGACACGCCGCGAACTTGCGTGTGGGCACGGTTGACGCATTCCAGGGCCAGGAACGGGACTTGATCTTGTTCTCGCCTGTCCTTCACGACCGAATAGCTCCAAGCGCAATCTCTTTCCTTCAGAAAGACTGGCGGCGCCTGAACGTGGCAATCAGCCGGGCGCGTGCGATCGCCCATGTATTCGGCGATCTTGACTTTGCTCGTAGAGGAACCGTGCGGCGATTGCAAAGCCTCGCCGCTCGTGCCACCGAATCGCGCCAACCACCCGACGAAGGAGTTTTCGACAGCACTTGGGAACGTCGGGTCTACGAAGCGTTGCGCGCCCGCGGCTTGGATCCCAAACCACAATACGAGATCGCGGGTCGCCGGCTCGATTTCGCCGTGTTCGGCGCAAGCGGCATAAGGATCGACATCGAAGTCGACGGACGCCGCTGGCACCAGGACATCGACGGTAACCGCAAGTTGGACGACCATTGGCGGGATCACCAGCTGCATTCCCTCGGCTGGAAGGTCCGGCGCTTCTGGGTGGACGAGTTGGACAAGGACTTGGAGAGTTGTCTTGACCTCATCGAACGAGACCTTTCGTAAGTCCCGCGCATATACGTGGACCGCGGGTCTCGCCGCGCTGGCGACAATTGGCCTGCTGGGCTTTCTTGTGTGGAAGGTTAATGAACTCGAAGGCAACTTCGGTGCCATTCGAGATGACCGTGCCCGCATAGAGAAGGCTCTGGCAGCGGACCGGTCTGAGATTGCCGAGCTTGCCGACCGTCGCGACACCCTCCGGACGGAGCTTACGCAGCTTGGAAGCGAGTTGCGCCTCGCCCAGGCCGCACGCGCCGAACTCGGCAGCTTGGAAATCGCGGTGCAGGATGCGAGAAAAAAGCTCTCGGAGCTACGGGACGAGGAACAAGACATCCAGGACAGCCTCGCAACACGAGAGCGGGTTCAGGCTGACCTCTCGTCGACGCGAGACGCCCTTCTGAAGGCTGAGACTCGACGCGACGCACTCCTTTCAGAAATCGAGGAGATTGAGGATCGCCGCGCGAGAGCCGAACAATCCGCCGCGACTGCGGAGATGGCGCGAGACGATCTGGTTTCGCAGCGTGATCGACTGACGGCTGATCGAGATCAGTTGCAAGCTGAGGTGAGCAGGCTGGCAAGGGAGCAGCGCCGTCTCGAAGACGTGGAACTGGAGCTCAGTACCGCCCGCGCCACGCTCGCGGGAGTGAACTCAGAAGCCAAGGCCGCCGAAGCCCGTCGGGCAGGAGCAGAGGAACAGCGCACCGGCATACTCGCGGGAATTCAAGCCGCCCAAGCAGAAAAGGATGAAATCGCCACCGAAATTGGGACAACCACCGAACGCCGAGCCGCACTGGTAGAGGAAGTCGTCTCGCTCATTGCACATCGGGACGATCTGCAGAAAAACGTAGCGGCCCTTGAGGGGCGACTGCGCGAGGCAAATGGTCTCCAGGTTCGACTCGACACCATGCGGCTGTTGGTAAATGAAACCAGTACCGAACTGCAGACTCTCCGGGGTGAGATAGCAGCCGAGCAAGAACGGTTAGATGAGGTACGGCAGGCCCGGACCGTCACCGAGGCTCGAATCGCGGAGCGGCAGACCAAGTTGGACGCGCTGGAGCAGAGTCTGGCGGAGACCGAAACACGACGAACCGATGCCCAAACCCAGCTTCGACGCATCCAAGCCGACGCCGACACCATGCAAGAGCGCAAAGATGCACTGATGATCGAGGTTCGCGATCTCGCCGCCGAGCAGGCAGCGGGACAGCAAGCCCTTGAGGAAGCACGCGTCGCACGCGCCTCCCTCGAGGGGCAATCAGCGCAGCGATCCACGGAACTGACAAGTTTGAGGAGTCAAATCGAAGAATACAAGATTCGTATCAAAGATCTCCAGACGCAAGAAGCTTCCATCGAGGGTCGACTCGACACCAAGCAGAAGTTGGTGAATCAAACCAATGCCGAATGGCAGACTCTCCGGGGTGAGAGAGCAGCCGAGCAAGAACGGTTAGATGAGGTACGGCAGGCCCGGACCGTCACCGAGGCTCGAATCGCGGAGCGGCAGACCAAGTTGGACGCGCTGGAGCAGAGTCTGGCGGAATCCGAAACACGACGAACCGATACCCAAACCCAGCTTTTACGCATCCAAGCCGACGCCGACACCTTGCAAGAGCGCAAAGATGCACTGATGATCGAGGTTCGCGATCTCGCCGCCGAGCAGGCAGCGGGACAGCAAGCCCTTGAGGAAGCACGCGTCGCACGCGCCTCCCTCGAGGGGCAAACAGCGCAGCGATCCACGGAACTGGCAGGTTTGAGGAGTCAAATCGAAGAATACAAGATTCGTATCAAGGATCTCCAGACGCAAGAAGCTTCCATCGAGGGTCCACTCGACACCAAGCAGCAGTTGGTGAATCAAACCAATACCGAATTGCAGACTCTCCGGAGTGAGAAAGCAGCCGAGCAAGAACGGTTAGATGAGGTACTGCAGGCCCGGATCGTCACCGAGGCTCGAATCGCGGAGCGGCAGACCAAGTTGGACGCGCTGGAGCAGAGTCTGGCGGAGACCGAAACACGACGAACCGATGCCCAAACCCAGCTTCGACGCATCCAAGCCGACGCCGACACCTTGCAAGAGCGCAAAGACGCACTGATGATCGAGGTTCGCGATCTCGCCGCCGAGCAGGCAGCGGGACAGCAAGCCCTTGAGGAAGCACGCGTCGCACGCGCCTCCCTCGAGGGGCAATCAGCGCAGCGATCCACGGAACTGGCAAGTTTGAGGAGTCAGATTGAAGAATACAAGATTCGCATCAAGGATATCCAGACGCAAGAAGCTTCCATCGAGAGTCGACTCGACTCCCAGCGGCTGTCGGTGAATCAAACCAGTACCGAATTGCAGACACTCCGGGGTGAGATAGCAGCCGAGCTAGAACGGTTAGGTGAGGTACGACAGGCCCGGACCGACACCGAGGCTCGAATTGCGGAGCGGCAGACCGAGTTGGACGCGCTGGAGCAGAGTCTGGCGGAGACCGAAACACGACGAACCGATGCCCAAACCCAGCTTCGACGCATTCAAGCCGATGCCGACACCTTGCAAGAGCGCAAAGATGCACTGATGATCGAGGTTCGCGATCTCGCCGCCGAGCAGGCAGCGGGACAGCAAGCCCTTGAGGAAGCACGCGTCGCAAGCGCCTCCCTCGAGGGGCAAACAGCGCAGCGATCCACGGAACTGGCAAGTCTGAGGAGTCAGATCGAAGAATACAAGATTCGTATCAAGGATCTCCAGATGCAAGTAGCTTCCATTCGTGAAGACCTCTCGGTCCTCGAAGAGAGACGGAACGACATCGAAGCGAAGCGCGTCGCAGCTGGGGAAGATTTGAACCGGGCCGAGAGAGATTTCGCGGCAACTCGTGCCGAGGCGGCCGAACAGCGCGCGGCAGTTAAACGACTGGAAGAGCGCAACACCGAGTTGGAAGCGCTGATTCCAGCCTTGGAAACTCGACAGAACACACTCCAAGAGACGCTAAAGGAACTGGAGCGGACCGCAACGGAGTCCCGAACGATGCTCCACATGCTTGATGAACAGATCCGCGAGAAGCGCGAAGTCCTCCACTCAATGGAGGATCAGCGTACAGCACCGAAAGACGAACCTCCCGCTGCCGAAACTGTGCCATCACCTAGCCCCGACGACAACGACCCGAACGGACCTACCGCCGGTCGTCCACCCACCAACGAAGGCTCCTCTGACTGATGGATCCTCTCGTTCTCACAGTTCTCATTGCCGCATTCGGACTTGCCACGCTTATCTTCGTCACGGTGCTCGTTGCGGCTCGCGCGGATCACCAGGCCACGGTCCGCGGGCCGATGGCCACGCTCGAAGAACTCGACCGTCAAATCGAAACGAAACGCGGAACGCTCGTCGATCTCGACGACGACCTCAAGCAGCGACGTGAAGCTCTCGCTAACATTGCCGGGATGCAGGCTGATGTCGATGCTCTAGCACGTCAAAAAGAGGAATTGCTCGCCGAGCACAAGACGTTGGAGGAAAAGCGTCAGGAAGTCCTTGCAGTCCGCGGGGAAACCGAAGAGGCCACCGCGCGACACGCGGACGCCACTCGGAACCTTGCGGAGAAGATGGCTGAACTTGAGCATGCTCAAACAGAGCTTTCTCAGGCTCGCCGCCTTGTTGACGAAATCGACGAATTGACCGAGCGCCACAAGTCTCTTTCGGATAAGACCTCGAAACTCCGAACCGAGGCAGCCGAACTGGAAACTCTCCTCGCACAAGAGGATTCCCTCCGCGGGCGCCTGCTGGAATGCGAGCGCGAAGTCGTCCGACTCGATGCTGAAATCGAGGCGCGTCGAGCCCAACGGGAGGTTGCCGAAGCCGAAGCGAAATCTGCAGAACAGAGGCTTGGCGAACTGCGCGCGGACCTCGTTGTAGTCGCCGCCGCCTCGGCGGTCGCTCGCCAGGAAGCTCGAGAGTTGGACGACAAGATTAATGAGTTTCAGAAACGCCGGTCCGAGCTCGAGGCGCGCACGGCAAAGTTGGACGCAGAACTCCAAGACCTAATAGAACAGCGTGCGCAACTCCAGCCGACGAGGAAGGACGGTGATGACGACAAACTAGCGGAGCTTACTCGCCCCCCGCAGTGTCTTGTTGCAGCCAAGAACAGCGGGTGGAAAAGACCGCTCGGCGCAAGGAGCGAGAGAGAATCCCTTAGCGCGGTAGAAGAATCGTTGAGGCAAGCGGGACTGACATTCGGACAACGCACAATCTACGCCTTCCATACCGCGCTCAAGGTGGCGGACATATCACCGATGACCGTTTTAGCGGGAATCAGCGGTACCGGAAAGAGCCAACTCCCCCGCGCTTATGCGGCGGCTATGGGGATTCACTTCCTTCAGGTTCCGGTGCAACCGAGATGGGACAGCCCGCAGGATCTAATGGGATTCTATAACTTCGTCGACAAGCGGTACCGGGCTACAGATCTTGCGCGCCTGCTCGCGCACCTAGACTCCGAGAACTGGCCGGACATAGCCCATGAGTGGCAAAACCGAATGGCGCTGGTGTTGCTGGACGAGATGAACCTGGCGCGCACGGAGTATTACTTCTCAGACTTCCTGAGTCGATTGGAAATGCGCCCTCATCGCAATGAGAACAGCAACCCTGCACGGCGTGCGGACGCAGAGATTGAACTCGATATCCCCGCGGAAAGCAACGGTACTGCACGACGGATCTACGCCGGATACCGGGTCCTCTTCGCGGGCACGATGAACGAAGACGAGAGCACCCAGACCCTCTCAGACAAGGTCCTCGACCGTTCAAACGTTCTGCGTTTCACTCGGCCGGAGAAGCTCGAGTTCGGTGGAGACAGCACGCATGATACCGACCCTGCAAGCGGCTATCTCAATGCCGCGCAATGGGACCGATGGATCAACGATTGCGGACAACACGTCGATAGCGAGAGTATCGAGACTGCGATCGAAAATCTGAACCGGATTTTGGGACGGATACAGCGGGGCTTCGGGCACCGCATGGCGCAGGCAATTGAACGCTACGCACAGCAGTACCCCAATGCTGGCGATTGGCGGCTCGCGATCGCGGATCAGGTCGAAATGCGCGTTTTGCCTAAGCTTCGTGGCGTGGATCTCGCGGACCCCGCGACAGAGCAATCGCTGAAGGAGCTCATGCAGTACACCACCGAGACGCTTCAGGATCAGAATCTAGAGGAAGCGATACGACGCGATATCTCCGCAGGCGAAGAGCGGGGCCTCTTCGCCTGGGGTGGGCTTGACCGGCAGGGACACGGCGGATGAGTTTGGAGCCACACGCCTTCGCTCTCGCAGGCGTTTGGGATCTCGCGGAGGCGCTCTACAACGAGGCGAGTTGGAAACCACAGTCCACCCCTGCGGACGCCGATACCCTCATAGCGTGGAAGTACCTGCCGGCGTCAAAGTGCCCGCCTCCGCAAAACGTAAGCGCCGGAAAACGCATCATGCTCGCCATGGTTGGAGAGGCGGGCGGTGCCTTGGAGGGCTTCCGGATCTATCAAGTTCCGATATCCTCCCGTCTCAAGCATACGCTACGCATCGAAGACAACCGTGGTAAATCATTCAGGGGCATCGAATGGCACCGCGATGTTCTCGAAAAACCACACGCAAGCAAGCATGCAATCAAAGACGCTGGGCGATCAAACGAGCGATGGCTAACGGCAATCTGGACCCTCTCTGGGCGGATCCACGCGGTTGAGCGATGGATGGAGAAGACGGCGAATGGAGTCTGGCAGTGGGTCGACGAAGCGTTTTTGGATCCGTACGGTCAGGATTACGAGCCAACGATGGAGGTGCTGGTCGAGCACGCCCGAACGCTCCATCCGGTGCTGGCCGATCTATCCGCAAGCCCGCGCAAGGTGCTGCGCAGAGTGCACCGAACTGTCCCAGTCGGCGCTGCGACGGAGATGGATGATCGGACCCTCCGCTGGCTCTTGAAGCAGCCCGGACGCGATACTGCGGAGCGCGCCGGCACCCGGCAGACAATACTCGCGCCGGTGCGCGAGGAGAACCTCGACACCCTTGAGAACCGGACCCTGCGGACGGTCGCGGAGATGAGCACGCGGTTGGTCGGAGAGTACGTCGTACGGGATCCGAAGAAACGCGAATTGCTCGCAGCTTACCGCCGGCGATGCCGAACTTTGGACCGCGACTTGCGACTGCGCGGTGTGAGGACCGTTCAGCCGGGCGTATCACCCAACTACGTTCTTCAGCACGACGCGCGGTACCAGACCGTCTGGGCCGCTTGGCAAGCGCTGATAAGGCACGACCGGGCAAGAGATTTGGTGTGGATCTGGCAGAGCCGCAGCTGGGATGAATTCTGCTTCTTGTTTGCTCTGGTGGCATGTCGGATGCAAACGCAACTCATGACGCCCCTTGCAGAAATGCCACTCCAAGCACGTAACGAACAGCGCGAGGGAAGGTGGATCGCGTTACATGAGCCCGCAATGGTGTTTTTCCCGGTCAAAGGTGGGCATCAGTGGACCATCGAGGTGCATTCACCCATGATGGACAGCGATCAAGGCCGACTGCCGGGAACAGCCGCCTCCCTTCACGTCAAGTCCTGGAACGGACGGACCTTTGGACGGATGCCAATCTACGCGCTGCACAGCTTTCGCAAAGCCACAGAGGATGAAGATCTTGCGGGCCTTGAGCGTACGTGCGACCTCATTGAGCGTAAGGAGAAGTCACTCGGCAAGGTGTATGGCGTTGCTCTGCGCTCGGTGTTCGATAGAAGCGGCAGTGAGCCGGAGTCGACACGACGAGACGCACGGCTCATGCGCGCGGCCTTTGAACCGGGCAGCGAGTTAACCAAGCCAATGGATCACTTCGGAGAACACATCGAGGCATGGCTACAGGACGCGATACCATGAAGAAGGAGCGTCGAACGAAGACCCTGGCAGGCCTCGATCTGAACGGTCTTCAAGATTTTTGCGCGCGGGAGCCCGGGCATGCGCCCGACGAGTCCGAGGAGGTGCACTGCAACCGGTTCGGATGGCGTTCCGTCGCTGCCCGAATCGACGACACGGAACAACTCGGTGATGTCATTGCAGGGCCGCAGGCAGAGCGCTCGCCTTACGGTCGCGGAGCCGGATACGGCGAGCATGTGGGCGATCCCGATCGCCGTCTCGAGTTTTGCCAAATTTGGGAGGAAATCGAAGGTGGCCTATGGGAAATACCGGAAGGCGGCAGCGACGCCAATCTACATGGCGACGAATTAACGCAATCGGCTGCACCGTATGCCAAGGGCGAACGTCGTCCGGGTTCAACATCGGAGCGCAACTCCGCCCTGCTCCTAGCCGCAAACAATATTGGGGAAAGTGATCGAGCACGGAACAAGCGAGAGCCAGGGACCGACGCAGCAACCCGCGACAACCTAGAGCCAGTTCGCAGGCCTACTCTGGGCGAAGCGCTACGGGCCGGGGTAATGGGTACAGCACCCAGCGCCCGACGTGCTGTGCTTGTTGTATCCGATGTCCCGGCGATAGACGAAGCCGCGCAGGCGCGAATCCTTGATGAACTCGCTCGAACAAGGTTGGGCGGATGCACCATTGACCTTCTCTGGCGGCCAGTCGCCGTCGTTCTCGGAATCCTGAACGAGAGAACAAAGCACCACGAAATTGCCGCTGCGAGTCGAGCAAGAAGGATACTGCAACAAGCCCGAGACAACTCAAGTAAACCAATTTCCCTCGTAGTGTTAATCGCCGGAACGAAAGGAGTTGAGACCCAACAACTCTTGCTCCACGAGTGGAAGGGAAAATTGCTCCCAGAACGAAAGGAGTATGGTCAGCGGCTGAAATGGAAAGGGGATTGGACCGCTAGAATTCACGAGATCCGAAGGCAGATCCAGGCAGTTAGCGGACACGAGGCAATGGAACTTCTCCATCGGCAGACGAGATTGGTCGAGAGCATTGCTTCCGGGGAAAGCACCCTAGGGCATTTCGACGCTCAGAATGCCATACGAGACGATACGGGAACCTGGAAGAAGATCGCAATCGGGCAGCCATCACCGTTTCACGAGGAACCGCTGCCGGAGGAGGCGGTACACGCCGCTAAAGAATCCAGATATGTGCTGCTGTACTCACCCGCGGGCTGCACAATGGCACGAGCATTGGAGCTGGCCTTGGAGAAACAAGGCGTTTCCTCGGAAAATACTTTGAAGCTCGATGCCGCCTGCGCTGCTTGGGGAGCACTCGAAGCCGCACGGCGCCTAGAACGAGGCGAGGCCCCGTATCTGGATCACCTACCGCAACTCGATCTCTGGGCGAGACAGCCTGACGGAACTCGAAACTGGTCTACGCTAATACCGGCGGGGGAGATCGTCGAAGCGGGAAAGACTTATCGAACACAGGAGCCGATCCTATTTGAGATACCAGCACGGATGCGATGCCTCGACTTCAGGCTGAAGAAGGGAGAGGAGATACGCGAAAAAATCCAACCGCTGAAGGAGCATCCGCCAACGAGGTACGAGGTGCAGGTTTATGCCGAACAACGACCGGTCTCAGGGTTCGCTACTTGCACGGTTTCCTCTAGAAGCTACGAACCGCTACGACGATCACCTCTCCGTTTCAGGTGGAGCGATCTCTTCCGAGACGGCGATCAGCGCCAGGCATGTCCTTTCAGACTTGCGCCGGATCTCGTGGAGTACGAGGCATATCCCCGCTTTTGGCATGGGCCTCGGAGCACCGAGGTAGCGCTGGACGCGTTTCTGTCCGCACACTCCTACGAAGACAAAGCAGATGTTCGAGACAGACTGTACCGCAAGCTAAGTAGGACTTCTTTGAATGGAATTGGAATCCCCAACCAGCGCAAATACGTAGTGAGTTCTTCGGGACAATTACCGGGAAAGGATCAGATCGGTGAAGAGAAATTGACAAGAATCGAACACAAGCTGAACAGAGTCTTGGAAGCGCTAGCCACCGATCTGGATGCTTTCATTCGGCAGCCCACAGTGGAAGGAATAGGAGTGACAAACAGGCGACATCTGCCGGCGACATGGTGTTTTGTGCGGTGTCCAGACTCTATCCAGGACCGTATTATCGAAGAAGTTGAGAAGGCCGCGATGGGTTTGTCTATTGGACCGGCTGGTCCACTAGGAGCCACGGATGCATCGGCGGCAGTTGCATGTTATCATGGTCTCGGACGTACCGTTTCCGATTCACTTCGGATTAGAAGAGTAGTTCAACTCATTCTTGGGCAGAAGAAGGCGGGACAACGAGTTGAGCGGCTTGCTTGCCTCTCACACATTATCAGTAGAAGAGATTCGGCAGCGGCGGTTGTATTGGAAAATCACGAAAACTTGGTTCATGCGGTTAGTTTCAGCGTACGTGTTTTGGACCAACTCGTAGATGGTGAATGGAATAATGAGATTTACAACCGCACTTTATTTCGGTACGCGATCCTGCTTCTTGGGGGCCTTTGCAGAGTGCGTCTTCTAGACTCCGAAGCGCTGCCGCCGGAGGGAAAACTTTCCCGCGATGCGGTCAATGCACTGGAACGGGCCGTGCAGTTGGAATGGGTGCAGGCCCGGAAGGACACAGCAACGGCCGCTAGGGAGATTGTAAACTATCTGAAAGGGCGTGGATCGGATGCAGGCGTGCTTATAGCGGTCGATTCGCAGACAGGATAAGCGTTTGTTCGGAACGTCAGATGCGGTGCCCAATACCTCCCACGACGCTTGCGCCGCGCTCAAACTGCGTCACCCTGTAGGTGCGGGCAATGGATCACGCGACTCGCGTCGGCCGCCATCGCGATACTTATCCAGAATCACCGGGCCTGCCTCACGCTCTTGGCAATCCGAAAAAAGTCCGAACGGATGTTGCTCGGCAGCGACGAACGCGAACAAGGATCGCACTCCACATACTTGATACCAGCGTAAGCGTAGCTCGTACGGCCGGGAACGAGCTTCACCTCTGGCCGTTAGCCCGTCGTACGAGACGTCGCGCACGTGATGCAGACGATTCTCTGTTGTCTCCCTGTTTATTTGGATAGGGGCCTAGGCTTTTTTCGCAGATTGAACGGTCGTTGGATTTCCCGGGATGTTGGGCGAATGAGGGATGGTTCGGCGCGGCGGTTTGGCGCCGCCGGCTGCCCATTGGCTGTAAATAAGCACTGAACGCGGCCCGGCTTTTCCGGTATCCGAGCGGCATGGAGAAGCAAAACCTGATTCGCCGCACCCAGTCCTCACCCGCCGGCTTCGAGCGGCTGCCCGCCATTCTGGAGGGCGAGGCATTCGAGAACCGCTCGGCCACCGTCCGCCGCCGCGTCTGCGACGCCTTCGGCTTCCTCGATGCCCGCGGCCGGTCCCGGGATTCGAGCTGCCTGTCGGTGCTGGCGGCGATGGAGCGCGGCGAAAAGGTTTACTTCCGCCGACGTCGAAGCGCGTCCGCCCCACCGGCCCGGCGATGCTCGGGAGCCCGGATCCAGCGCACCGCCGCCATCAACGCCGTTATCGCCTGGAGGCTGGCACCCCCGGCGATGTGCGGGCGCGAGACACCGGAGCTGGACGCGAAATTCTTCTTCACGGACATCGAAATCGCGGTCCTCGCCGACTTCGCGGCCGAGCGGCGACTCCCAGGGCCGGACAATCTCGGCCGCACCATGGGCCTAGTCGCCGCGATTGGCGGCCATCTGCACCGCAAGCACGACCGGCCTCCGGAGTACGAGATCGTCTGGCTCGGCTACGCCCGGCTGGCCGATTCGTCCGCCTCGACCGAACGCGCCGTAAGGCTGGGACCGGAAAGTGAAGTGTACAAGCTATTGCGCTGTGACTAAATTTATGGCCAATGGGCAGCTCGCACTGCACCGGGAGGGGACCCCGCTCACCATGATCGCGAGACTATCGTCTGGGCATTCGGGATTGCGGACGTTGAGGATCCGTGGAGCTGGCCCACTACGGCCAGCAGAGCGAAGTGGCAAAAAATTTTGCCGAAGCTCCGCAACTTCGAATCGATGACCTGGGCGGAGATCATGCGCGCGTCGGGCGGGCGGGCGAGCGGCACCAACAGCCATTTCGTCGCGGTCGAGAAACTGACAGATTCGGCCAAGTTGCGTCTCGCCAAGATCATGCAAGAAGATGTGTCGGAACTGTTTTCATTGCGTTTGAGTGCAACGGTTCGAATCTACGGGATCCGTGACAGGAGGGCCTTGAAGCTGCTGTGGTATGACCCGCATCACGGAGCGAACGCAAAAGCAGTTTACTCCGTGCACCAGCGGTGAAAGACCCGAGGCTGTGCGTGGTCCGCTTTGCGTGATTGAGGCAGCTCGCTGATAATCTTAGAAGCAGAATACGATGCCTAGGAGTTAACGGCAAACGCTCGTCGATAATTCCATTATTCCGGGAAGTGACGCGTTCTGGAGGAATGTCAATTCCGAATGATCCAGCTGAGCAATTTCGGGTCCACCGATTCGCAGTCCGCCCATACCAGATCGCGGGACATAAAGGGGCCGGCGGATCTGCTGGCATCGCCTACCGCGACGCAGCGAGCGGGATTCTGCGCATCATGCAGTGACAACGTGCCGAGTTCGTAGGAAAAGCCCTGCTCTGGGTCGTTCGGATCGCAATCGGCAAGGCCAAATACGGTTTGCGAGTTTAGAGGAAGATCGACAACGCACTTGTCTGGAAAGGCGACGGAGCGGATACTCCCGTAGTTGGGGTCAAAGGCGAATTGAACGTCGCCGCCCCGCGGTTTGCAGGAATGAGCGTGAAGGTGCTCGGCATAGCCGCGACCGAGCGTGTCAATGCACCAGCCGAGACCGTCAGCTTCATCCAGGTTGTCCTGGAGATGAATCACGGGCGCAGGTGTTGGAACCTGTGCTTCTTCGGCTATTGCAAGCTGCGAAAACGCGGTCGCGATCGCTGCCGCGATAGCCGCCATAATGATCCTCATATCGATTTCTTCCCTTGATTCGTGCAGACCGCCGGTTTCGGGCCGCCCGCCAAGCCCGAACCCAATTTGACCAAGTAACCCGGCAAGTCCGCTCAGCTTGTTTAATTGCGACTTCGACTTGCCGCTATTTGGAATAATGTATTTGCGGAACCCGAAATCGGCAAATCTTTATTCGATGATGCGCATCGCTTTCCCTCGACATCGGCAACCTTGATCATGGTTGATTCCCGCCGATCCCTGGCTGTCCGAATTGCTTGTCGCCTTTCTCCAATTTGCTCGAAGGATTATGGCGGTCAACATGTTAGCATTGGCAACCTCGACCAAGTGCGTCGTATCGGATATGCGATTGGATCGATTCGAACTTGGAATCTCAAAGCGGAGCCTTGTCTTCCGGCGGCAAAACCGCCCCGCGAGCTCGCGCGGATGCACTGGGCATTTCGGTTGGAATCTTCCAGGCGGCAAATTTGCGGCTTAAGGCGGCAACGCTCTCAAATGCGATAGCATTCATTGTCCGAATGCGGGAAATTGGCTAGGGATTGCCTAAGCGGATTCTTTGACGGAGCGGCGAAATTGGCTCGAACCGACTACGTATTTCATTTGTCTCGACTTTCGAAAGCCTATCCGGGCGGCCGAAAATGCTTCGAAAACATTAACTTGTCATTTCTTCCCGGCGCAAAAATCGGGGTCGTCGGAGTCAACGGATCGGGCAAGTCAACGCTGATGCGAATCATGGCGGGACTCGACCGGGAATACGAGGGCGAGGTCTGGGCTGCTCAGGGGGTCAAGGTCGGCTATCTTGCGCAGGAGCCGGAACTTGATCGGAATCTCGATGTCAGGGGCAACGTCATGCTAGGCGTCGCGGGCAAAAAGCGGTTGCTGGATCGATTCAACGAACTGGCGTTGAATTATTCGGATGAAACGGCGGATGAAATGGCGGCCCTGCAGGATCAAATCGATGCCGCCGATCTTTGGGACCTGGACTCGCAGATCGATCATGCCCTGGAGGCGCTGCGCTGCCCCGAGGATTCGGCCGAAGTCGAATCGCTGTCGGGAGGCGAACGCCGTCGAGTCGCGCTTTGCCGGCTTCTGCTCGAAGAGCCAGAAATGCTGCTGCTCGACGAGCCGACCAACCACCTAGATGCGGAAACCGTTGCCTGGCTTCAAAAGCATTTGATCGACTACAAGGGAACTTGCCTGATCGTAACGCACGACCGGTACTTCTTGGACGAGATCACAGGATGGATTCTGGAAATCGATCGCGGGCGCGGCATTCCCTACAAGGGCAACTATTCCAGCTGGCTGGAGCAGAAGGCGGAAAGGCTCGCTCAGGAGACTCGGGAGGACTCCGCGAAAAAGCGCACCCTCGCCAGCGAACTGAAGTGGATTAGGGCGGGAGCCAGAGCCCGGCAAGCCAAGCAGAAGGCGCGAATCAGCGCCTACAACGAGCTCGCCTCGCAATCGGAAAGAGAAAAAATCCGTCATGCCCAGATCGTCATTCCGAACGGGCCTCGCCTTGGCAGCGAAGTCGTAAGGGTCGAGGGCCTGAAGAAAACGCTCGGGAACAAGCTGCTGATCGAAAATTTGGAATTTTCCCTCCCGCACGGAGCGATCGTAGGCGTCATCGGACCTAACGGGGCCGGCAAAACTACATTGTTTCGGATGATCGCCGGCCAGGAGGAGCCCGACGAAGGCAGCATTTCGCTCGGCGAAACGGCGCAGCTTTCCTACGTCGATCAGAGTCGCGACGAACTCGGCGCCGAAAAGACGGTTTGGGAGGAGATATCGGACGGCCTGGACATTGTCCGGCTCGGCGACGCCGAAATGAACTCGCGCGCCTATTGCTCGGCATTCAACTTCCGAGGCGGCGATCAGCAGAAGAAAGTCGGCTTGCTTTCGGGCGGGGAGCGCAATCGGGTTCATCTCGCAAAGCTGCTGAAGTCCGGCGGAAATCTTCTGCTGCTCGACGAGCCTACCAACGATCTCGATGTTGAAACGCTCCGGGCTTTGGAAGCCGCGCTGGAAGACTTCGCCGGATGCGCGGTTGTTATTTCGCACGACCGATTTTTTCTGGATCGGATCTGCACGCATATCCTCGCGTTCGAAGGCGATGCGCATGTAGAATGGTTCGAAGGAAATTTCGAAGGCTATTTGAACGACAAGCTCCGGCGCCTCGGTCCAGGCGCCATGGAGCCAAGGCGATTGAAGCACCGGAGATTGACGCGCTAGCTCGACCGGCTGGACGTGATTCAATCGAGGCTCGACGCATGAATCGGCAGGGGGCGAATCCGGCAGCATCCGAAATTCCGCCAGGCGCGTCAGACAAAGCTTTCCGTCTTTGCCGGGCAATTGGTCCCGGTTGAAGATTTTTTAAGAACCGCGGCTTTCGCCGCACCGATCTATGGAGTTAAATATTGGAAAAAATCGGAGTTATGCTGTGCGGCCACGGTTCTAGGTCATCCGCGGCCGTGAGCGAATTCGCAAGTCTTGCGTCGAAGCTACCGCGCTACCTGCCTGATTGGCCCGTGGAACATGGTTTCCTAGAGTTCGCGAACCCCGTGATTCGCGATGGACTCGACAATCTTCGGACGAGTGGATGCAATAGGATTCTTGCCGTTCCCGGACTTCTCTTCGCCGCGATGCACGCTAAAAACGATATCCCCTCCGTTCTCAACACCTATGCCGCGCAGCATGGCCTGAAAGTCGAATACGGCCGGGAACTTGGAGTCGACGCAAAGCTGATTTCAGCAGCCGCGGAAAGAATTGCCGCAGCGGAAGACGCGGCCAATGAACACGTCGAAGTCTCCCGCGCAGAAACGTGCCTTGTCGTCGTGGGACGAGGCTCGTCCGATCCGGATGCCAATAGCAACGTGTCCAAAATTGCGCGAATGCTTTGGGAAGGGCTCGGTTTCGGGTGGTGCGAAACCGCCTATTCGGGCATTACCTTTCCTTTGGTCAAGCCTTGCCTCGAAAACATTTCCCTCATGCCGTTTCGGAGAATCATAGTTTTCCCGTACTTTTTGTTTAGCGGCATCCTCGTTGACAGGATTTACGGGTTTACGGACATGGTAGCGTCGCAATGCAAGACCATCCAATTCGTCAAGGCCGGCTATCTAAACGACCACCCCGGGGTTCTCGGCGCATTTGCGGAAAGAGCTACGGAGATTCTTGAAGGCCGCAACCAGATGAATTGCTCGCTTTGCAAGTATCGAACCCAGGTGCTCGGCTTCGAATCGGAAGTCGGAATGGTCCAGAGAAGCCACCACCACCATGTAGAGGGGCAAGGCGCATCGGCTCCGGGGTCGAACGTCGAAGACTGCGAACTCTGCGACGACTTTTGCACGGGAGCCTGCCGCCTGGATTTCAGCGACTCCGATTCCGCGGGAGCGGAAAACGAATTCCACGCCGACGACGAGAATCGCGGCCACGGTCACCGCCATGGACACAGTCACCACCACGGCCATGATCACGGCCACGCCCATGATCACCATCATCCTCCGTATCCGCATGCCGACCACCCGTTCGGACCGGAAAGCGCAAGGCAGCTAAAAAAGGACAAGACTTGATTTACGAACGCGATCCGGAGGCCATATATCGGAAAAGCTTCGAGATCGTCCGTGCAGAATCCGACCTTTCCCGTTTATCCGAAGACAACGCCGACATAGCCGTGCGGATCATTCACGCCTGCGGAATGGCGGAGGCGGGGAAATCGCTGATTTTTTCCGCTGACTGCGCAAGCGCGGGACGCAGCGCGCTAGAGGCGGGCGCCGCAGTCGTATGCGACAGCCGCATGGTTGCAGGCGGGGTCAGCCGCGACCTTCTTCCAGCAGGGAATCCCGTGGTGGCCGCGATCGAAGATCCAGGAGCGGCGCGCCTAGCGGCGGAAACCGGCACGACGCGCTCGGCAGCTGCTTTCGAACTGCTGAAACGCGAACTCGAGGGTGCGATCGTAGCGATAGGAAACGCTCCAACCGCGCTGTTCAAACTTTTGGAATTGATCGATTCCGGAATTCCGCGTCCCGCGCTTGTCGTCGCCATGCCGGTGGGATTCGTCGGCGCAGCCGAAAGCAAAGCGGAACTAGCAAGCGACCCGCGGGGACTTCCCTTTGTAACCTTGCCCGGAAGGCTCGGCGGCTCCGCAATGGCGGCCGCAGCCGTAAACGCGATTTCCGCATCGGCTTCGCGCAAGAAGGCCGAGAGCGATGTCGCGAACGTCCGAAACGGATCGCATTCGCCATGAAGCCCTGGCTAGATGTCGTCGGCATTGGCGAAGACGGGTACGGCGCGCTGTCGGAAGAAGCGAAATCCGCGCTGCAATCCGCGGAAATCATAATCGGCGGCCGTCGCCATCACGGCCTTGCGCCGCACCTCCGCGCGGAGAGAATCATGTGGCCGAGCCCGTTTTCGGCGATGACCGGCAAGATTCTAGGGTATCGCGGCCGACGGGTCGCCCTTCTGGTTACGGGCGATCCGCTCTGGTATTCGGCAGGTTCGCGAATCGCTCGCATAGTCGAACCCGGCGAAGCCAGATTTCATCCGCAGATTTCCGCATTTCAGCTGGCGTGCGCTCGGATGGGCTGGAGCCTGGCCGACGTGGAGACGCTCACCGCGCACGGGCGACCCGCATCGCAGATAATCCCGGCATTCGCCAACGGCGCCAGGCTGGTAGTTTTGACATCCGGATCCCGGACCGCGCGGGAAGTCGCCCGGCTTCTTTCGGAACGGGGATTCGAGCGCAGCGCGATCAGAGCGCTCGGCGCCATGGGCGGCCCCCGGGAGACTTCGGTCGAGGGAACCGCGAAGGAATGGAGCGAATCGGGCGCGAATTTAGACATTCCCGAATTCCATACCCTTTGCATCGAGTGCGTCGCGTCGGCGGGATCCAAGCCGCTTCGACGGGGCCCGGGCCTGCCCGACGAATCGTTCGAAAGCGACGGAAACATAACCAAGAGAGAAGTTCGCGCCGTCACGCTCGCATCGCTTTCGCCGATGCCGGGCGAACTTCTATGGGATATCGGCATGGGATGCGGCACCGTGTCCATCGAGTGGCTTCGTTCCGTTAGAAACGCCGAGGCGATCGGCATCGAACGGCGCGACGACAGGTGCGGCATCGCAAAGAGAAATGCCGAATTCCTCGGCGCGCCGCGGCTTCGCATCGTTCAGGGAAGCGCGCCCGACGCTCTACGAGACCTCCCCAAGCCCGATGCGGTTTTCATAGGCGGCGGCCTCAACGAGGACATTTTCGAAACGGCGTTCGCCGCTCTGAAACCGTTCGGCAGGCTGGTGGCCAACGGCGTTACGCTGGAAACCGAATCGCTTCTCGCGAAATTGCACGCCGAACATGGCGGCAGGCTGGTAAGACTCTCCGCGGAGCGGGCGGAAAGGCTCGGCGCCGGCAGGGGCTGGCAAAGGCCGATGACGGTAACGCAGTGGGCGATAGAGAATTGACCGGCACTCTTTACGGGGTCGGGGTCGGTCCGGGCGATCCCGATCTGATGACAGTACTCGCCGACCGGCTAATTCGCAATGCCAGGGTCATAGCGTACCCCGCGCCCGAAAATGGAGCCAGCTTCGCCCGATCCATTGCTAGGAATAGCATTCAACCCGAAACCGTGGAAATCCCAATTCGGATTCCGATGCAGGTCGACAGGTTTCCGGTGCAGGAAATCTACGACGAGGCGTCGCAAAAGGTTTCCGAGCATTTGCTTCAAGGAGACGATGTTGTCGCGCTCTGCCAGGGCGACCCGTTTTTCTACGGGTCGTTCATGTACTTATTCGAACGACTCAAGGACCGATTTTCCGTTCGGCTCGTTCCGGGCGTCTCGTCAATGACCGCCTGCGCCGCGGCGGCCCTTCGCCCGCTCTGCGCGCAAAGCGAATCGCTTTTCGTGCTTCCCGCCACGCTCGCCGACGCCGAACTTTCCGATCGCATGTCTCGCGGAGGCGCGCTGGCGATCGTCAAAGTTGGACGGCATTTGCCGAGAATACGCGAATTGCTGCGGCGCCTTGGCCGGGAGTCCGGCGCCGTGTTCGTCGCCCACGCTTCGCTGCCCGGACAGACGGTCGCGCCGCTCGCCGATGCTCCGGAGGCGGCGCCATATTTTTCCATGATACTCGTTCCGGGAATAGATCCGTATGCAGCCTCTTGATCCCGCCGTATTCTGCCTGGCCGAGAGCGGGCTCGGCACGGCGACGAGGATCGCGCGAAAGACGGGCGGCCAGCTGCTGGTTCGAAGCGGAATGGCGAAAGCCGACGGCGCAAGCGTCATGCGCGACGTGCCGGCCGAGCTTCGAAGCCTGTTCCTGTCGGGGCGGCCCATCATCGGCGTATGCGCCGCCGGAATCCTGATTCGAGCGCTTGCGCCGGTCGTGCTGGAAAAGAAAAAGGAGCCGCCGGTCGTCAGCGTTTCCGAAAACGGCAATTGCGTCGTTCCGCTGCTCGGGGGGCATCGAGGCGGCAATCGCCTGGCGCGGGACCTAGCGGACCTGCTTGGCGCAGTCGCCGCAATTACGACGGCGAGCGACCTGGCGTTCGGCATTGCGCTCGACGACCCTCCCGAGGGCTGGCGGCTGGAAAATCCGGAGAATTGCAAACGGGCGGCAGCCGCTCTGCTCGCCGGGAAGCCCGCGCGCGTTAGCGGCGGGGCCGAATGGCTGGCTCCTCTTCGAAATCGCCCGCGGACGGAATTTCTGGAGTCCGGGGAGCCGGGGTCGCCTGTCGTTTTGCTTGCGGAAGGGGCCGAGCCGCTGGTCTACAGGCGAACGGACTACTTTCTCGGCGCGGGATGCTCGCGCGGCTGCGAGCCGGACCAGTTGATCGGCCTCGCGCGGCGCGCAATGGCCGACGCGGGAATTTCGCCGTTCGAAATCGCGGCTGTTTGCACTATCGACTTGAAGGAGGACGAGCTTGCGATACACGCTCTTGCCGAAAATTTGGACGTGCCGACTCGATTCTATGCCGCTAGCCGGCTGGAATCCGAAACGCCGCGCCTGCCTAGCCCTTCGGAAACCGTATTCGCGGCGGTAGGCTGCCACGGCGTATGCGAGGCGGCGGCGCTTGCGGCCGCCGGGACCGACGGCCGGCTGGAAGTGGCGAAACTAAAAACGTCGGATGCGACCTGCGCGATCGCTCGACGCGGTTCGGATTCCGGAGACCCGGGACGCGGTCGAGGGCGGCTGGCTATTGTCGGAATCGGGCCGGGCAAGGCGGATTGGAGAACTCCCGAGGCATCCCGCCTGATCGCGGAGTCCGACGAGCTGGTCGGGTACGGCGCCTATCTTGACTTGCTGGGTCCTTTGGCGGCCGGAAAAACCTTGAAGCCTTTTCCGATCGGGCACGAAACGGAACGGTGCGGCTATGCTTTGGGAAAGGCGGCCGACGGGTCGAAGGTCGCCCTCGTCTGCTCCGGCGATCCGGGTATTTACGCCATGGCTTCGCTAGTTATGGAAATGCTCGATTCCGCCGATTCAAGCGGCTGTCCAGCAACGGCGAACAGGGCCGAAATCGTCGTCGCCCCCGGAATATCCGCGATGCAGGCGGCGGCGGCGAAAGGCGGCTCCCTGCTCGGCCACGATTTTTGCGCGATTTCGCTTTCCGACCTCATGACGCCTCGCGATGTTATTAGGTCCCGAGTCGAGGCGGCGGCAAAAGGCGATTTCGTCGTGGCATTCTACAATCCGCAGTCGCAGCGGCGACGCGATCTTCTCGGTGAAGCGGTCGCGACGCTTAGGCGATGGCGCCCGCCGGACACTCCGGTGCTCATCGCCCGCAATCTCGGCCGCGACGGCGAATTCCTGGAAGCCGGAACATTGGATGCGCTGGAAAGAAGCGGAATCGACATGTCGACAATCGTTCTCGTCGGCAATTCCGCGTCGCGGGCGCGCTTTGGAAGCGGAGCCGGCAACGGCGTGGACGGCCGGCATCTCTACACTCCCCGCGGCTATGGCCGCAGCAAGCCCGATGGAAAGCGGCCATGACGGTATATTTTATTGGCGCCGGACCCGGCGACCCTGAACTCATTACCGTCAAGGGCAGGCGCCTAATCGAATCGTGCGGAGTCTGCCTCTACGCAGGCTCCCTCGTGCCGGAAGCCGTGATCGCCTGCGCCCCGGCGGATGCAATGGTCACCGACACGGCAAGCTTGCATCTTGACGAGATCATCTCGATTATCTCCGCAGCTCACGAGAGCGGGCGGCATGTGGCTCGCGTGCATTCCGGAGATCCTTCGATCTACGGGGCCATAGGAGAGCAGATCAACAGGCTCGACGCGCTCGGCATCCCGTATGAAATCGTTCCGGGCGTTCCGGCCTTCGCGGCCGCCGCGGCCGCGATGGGCCAGGAGCTGACCATGCCCGAATTCGCGCAGACGATAATTCTAACGCGCACGTCCATGAAGTCGACCGCGATGCCCGTCGGCGAAGATCTGGACTCGCTCGGAGCGACCGGCGCGCTATTGGCAATACACCTTTCGGTCCGAAATTCGCGCGAGATACAGCGCCGTCTCATTCCTCTTTACGGCGCGGACTGCCCGGCCGTGATCGCCTATCGAATCGGCTGGCCAGAACAGGAGATAATTCGCACCGACTTGCTAAGCCTCGTCGACGAAATCAGAGGGAAAAAAATTACGCGCTCGGCGCTGATATTCGTCGGCCGCAGCCTCCGGGGGCAGGATGTCAAGGAAAGCGCGCTTTACGATCCCGCCCGGCCGCATTTGCTTAGGCCATTCGCCGGACGAGAAAAAAAGCCTACCCGCCGGGCGCGCAGATAAGATGGGCAAACGAACCGCTCACGCGGCCTGCGACGTGTCCGATGCCGCCCAGATCCTCGCCGAAGGAATCGCTGGCTGAAAACAAGCTCGGGGCGGAACCGGTCGCGGATATGCGCGCGTAGTGGAATTCATGGCCTTTGAATGATCCTTTGAACGGCGCTTCGGGTTCGGCAACCAGGTCGCGGTAGCCGAGGCAGAGCCGGCGATCGCGGAATGTCGTTTCAACCGGCAGCAATCCCAGCATGGCGTGCCTCGCGCCGCAAGCGTCTTCGAGACCGTCGCCCAGCACCATGTAGCCGCCGCATTCGCCGTAGACGACCGCGCCCTTTTCGACGGAAGCGCGCATGCCCGCCCTGAATCTTCGGCATGAGGCCAGGCGGCCCGCATGGAGCTCGGGATAGCCGCCCGGAAGGAAAACCGAGTCGCAGCCCTCGCAGGGACCCGAATCCGCCAGAGGAGAAAAAAAGCGAAGCTCGGCGCCGGCTCTTCGCCATCCGTCGACAAGATGGCTGTACGCAAAGACGAACGCTTCGTCGCAAGCCACCGCGATTCGCTGTCCCAGCGGCGGGATGCCGAAATCCTGGCGAATTCCTCCATTTAGAATCGGAACTTCAGCCGCCGCCGCCACCTTGGCCAAATCGACATTTCGCTCGACCGCGGCGGCGGCGGCGGACAAGAAGCTTTCAATTCCCTCGTGCTCCCCGGCCGGCACGAGGCCAAGATGCCTGGACGGCAATTCGAGCTCGCCGTCCCTGGGCACCGCTCCGAAAACCGTCACCCCGCTCGCCTCGAGCGAACTTCGAACCATCGCCTCGTGCCGAACGGAACCGACTCTGTTCAGAATCACCCCGGCAAGTTCGATTTCGGGCTTGAGCGCTCGCAGGCCGACCGGCGCGAGCGCACTGGAATGCGACTGCCCCCTGACATCGACGACCATGATCAGCGGCAATCCGAGAAGGGATGCAAGGTGCGCCGTACTTCCCGAGCCATCCTTCCCGGCTCCGTCGAGAACGCCCATGGCCCCTTCGACGACAAGAATCCGATTCTCCGAATCGTCCGCGGCCGACGCGACCAGGCTTCGAACGAGCGGCGCGTCCATAGCCCAGGGATCCAGATTGAACGAAGGCGACCCGCAGGCAAGAGCGTGATACTGGGGATCGATATAATCTGGACCGCATTTTGCCGGAACGACGCGCATCTTCCGATTCGAAAGGGCTCGCATGATTCCGAGAGAAAGAACTGTTTTGCCCGCTCCCGTCGAGGGCGCGGTAATTGCCAGGCCTCGAATCACCGAGCTAGCCGCGCGATTTCGGTCGCGGAGGCCGCTGCGGGCAAGTCCGCCTCCGGGGCGTTTTCCGAATGCGGCAGCCACTCGATTGCATGCCTGATCGGAACATTGCGGCCTACGCAGATTATGGATGGCGGCTTGATTCCCGATTCGTCCATATCGTCGGCTGCGCGGTAAAGCTTCGTTTCGAGAACGGCTTGATTCGGGGTCGTTGCCTGGCTCACAACGGCGACGGGTTCGTTTGGATCGCGCCCCGAGGCCAGAAATATTTCGGCGATCGATCTGAACCATCTCGATGCCATGTAGAGCACTATGACTTGCGACCCCCTGGAAAGAGCTTTCCAATCGACCGCATTCGCTCCGGCGCCGTCCGTGTCATGGCCCGTTACCAAGGTTACCGAATGATTGACGTCGCGGTGCGTCAACGGAATTCCCGCATACGCCAGGCCGCCGATGCCGGCCGTTATCCCCGGCGTTATTCGAACCGGAACGCCGGCGCGGGTCAGCATTATCGCTTCCTCGCCGCCTCGCGCGAACGTGAACGGGTCGCCGCCCTTGAGCCGCAGCACTCTCGCGCCGCTTTTGGCGAGTTCGATAAGCCGAAAGGTTATGCTCCTTTGCTCCGGCGAAGGCCGGCCTCCGCGCTTGCCGGCGAATTCCAGCTTCGTGCCCGGCGAGCACCATTCAAGTATCGCGGGATTGGCCAATGCATCGTAGACGACATGATCCGCGCGCCTCAATGCATTCAATCCGTGCAGAGTCATAAGACCGGGGTCGCCCGGGCCCGCCCCCACCAGCCAGACGAGCCCCGGCGGGAAATCGGGCCAGTTTCCGCGCGGCAGAAATTCGGCCTCCCGCGGCAGCGGACTTCGATTGGATCGTATCTGATTCATTGCAACCGGATCATTAATCGCACCGAAGCCGATTTTCGAGCAAAATCAATGCATTTTGGCAATCGCGCAGGACGAGATTACCATATATGATCGCGACCATGGCCGAAAAACGATCTCCCGACCTAAAATTCGGTTTTACAACAGGGGCGTGCGCGACGGCGGCGACGGCCGCGGCATGCCGGGCTCTTTTGACCGGCAAGTGGACCGATCCGGTGCGAATCGAATTGCCCAGGGGCCAGACGCCCCGGTTTCCTCTCGAGTTCAAGGCGCTAGGCTCGTCCTGGGCGGAGGCGGCCGTTCGCAAGGATGCCGGCGACGATCCGGACGTTACGCATGGCTGCATTGTAGCGTCGACGGTTCGACCGCTCCCGAGCGGGTCGGGAATCGTCTTTTTGGCGGGCGAAGGGGTCGGCACGGTATCCATGCCGGGACTGCCGATCGAGCCCGGGCAGCCGGCGATCAACCCGGTGCCTCGGCAAATGATGGCGGCCGCGATACGCGACATCGCGCGATCCTGCGGCGAGCCGGAAGATTTCAGCGTGGAAATTTCAATCCCCGGAGGCAGGGAGCTTGCGCTGCAAACCTGGAACCCGCGGCTGGGAATTGTCGGCGGGCTATCGATTCTCGGCACGACGGGAATCGTTCGCCCTTTTTCATGCTCCGCCTGGATCGCGTCGATTCACAGGGGCATCGACGTGGCCAGGGCCGCCGGCGCGACGCATGTCGCGGCGGCCACCGGATCGACTTCGGAATCGGTTGCCCAGAACTTCTACGGGCTGCCGGATTTCGCGATGCTCGATATGGGGGATTTCGCCGGCGGATTGCTTAAATATCTGCGGCGCCACCCTATTCCGATGCTCACCATTAGCGGAGGCTTCGGAAAACTCGCCAAACTGGCGCAGGGCGCCGCGGATCTCCACTCTTCCCGTTCAAGGATCGATTTTGCGCTCCTTGCCAAGCGAGCGGCGATCGCCGGTTCCGGCGAGTCCGTTTCCAAGGCCGTCGCGCAGGCGAATTCCGCCATGCAAGCTCTGGCCATCGCCGGGCCGGGGCTTGCCGAAGAAGTAGCCAAGGCGGCGCGCGCGGAGGCGGAAGCTCTGCTTTCCGGAGCCGAGGTCGCGGTCGAAATCATGGTTGTGGACCGCTTCGGCAATATCGCCGCGCGCAGCAGCCGAATCCGCTTTCCGAAATAATTCCGAAAATGGCATCCAAAGGACAAAGGAAGATTATGGTTCTTGCGGGAACAGCCGATGCGAGGGAACTCTGCGGGCGGCTTTCCCGGATGAAGGAAGTCGAGGCCGTCGCCTCTCTTGCCGGTGCGACGTCCGCCCCGGCCCGCTACGAGGTTCCGGTTCGCGCCGGCGGCTTCGGCGGCGCGGACGGCCTGGCGGACGAACTGCGGCGAGGCGGCTACACGCATCTTGTCGATGCAACCCATCCGTTCGCGTTGCGCATAACGGCCAATGCGCGCTCCGCGGCAGCGCTCGCGGGGGCCCGGCGGGCTCGCCTGGAAAGGCCGTCCTGGCTCAACGGGCGCGACGGCGCCTGGACATCCTTTCCGGATTTGCCGTCCGCCATCAAGGCGCTGCCCGGCGGGTCGCGCGTTTTCGCGACCATCGGTTCGGGAATATTCCGGTCGCCCGAGCGCGCGTTCCTGGAAATTCGAAACGACTGCCGATTCATTGTCCGCGTCGCCGAACCCGTCGACGACAAGGCGCTGCCCGGCAATTGCCGCGCCGTCGCGGCGCGTCCGGCGGGCGACCCGGAAAAGGAACTGGCCGCGCTTGAAAAATACGCCGCGACTTGCCTGCTTTGCAGAAACTCCGGCGGGCGCGCAGGGCTTTCAAAGCTGCGCGCCGCCGCGCGAATCGGGATTCCGGTACACATGGTCGAACGCCCTGCCGAGGCGAACGCGACCGAATGCGGGGATGTTTTCGTGACCGCCCGGGAGGTAGAACGATGGATTATGCGCGACCCGACCGCATGAAATCCCGCGATGCCGCGCGACCGCCGGGCCAAATTCCGCTTTCCGCGAATTCGCAATTGCGTCGGAACGAGAACCCTTCCTTCAAAAAGGCCCGCGCTCCAAATCGGGACCGGCGGAGTTCTTAGCGCCTGACCGGCGCGAACCGGGGACTCCGCGCTCGCAGTCCATTGTCGCCGGCTATTTCGTTCGGCGCTTCGGAATACCGCGCCGAACGCCCGATAATCGATGCCGCGAAGCGGCGGCAAACCGAAAAAGTCAATGACGCGCAATTGAATTCCGAGTCGGGATGGGGCATTGAGCGAAAGGCAAACGGAAACAGGCGCGAGCCATTTGCATTCCCCTACCAATTCTTGACGCAAAGGCGGACACAGCATGGCCCAGAAAATACCCGCGACAATCGTTACGGGATTCCTTGGATCCGGTAAAACGACCTTGATCAGCCACTTGATGAAAAACGCCGGAGGACGGCGCATCGCGCTGGTCGTCAATGAATTCGGCGATCTCGGCGTCGACGGCGAGATTATGCGCGGCTGCGGGATCGAAGACTGCGCCGAAGGCGATATCATCGAGCTCTCGAACGGATGCATCTGCTGCACGGTCGCCGAAGACTTCATTCCGACGATGCAATTGCTTCTCGACCGGAAGGAGCTTCCCGACAATATAGTCATCGAAACTTCGGGACTCGCGCTGCCTCAGCCTCTTGTTCGCGCCTTCGGCTGGCCGGACATTCGAAATCGCTTGACCGTCGATGCCGTTATCGCCGTTGTCGACGGCGAGGTCGCCGCGGAGAAGCACCGCGACGACTTGAGAATTAGCGCCGGAAATTACGGCATGAAAAGCGCGCGAAAGGTAAACGGCAGCTTTTCGGCGGGCAAGTATTTGAGCGAAGGATTGGAGCTAGCCCCGGATCATAAGCGTCCGCTGGAAGAATTGTTCGAAGATCAGCTGAACTGCGCCGACATGGTCGTCCTTAGTAAATCGGACCTGATTACGGAAGGCGAACGCATAAAGGTCGTGGAGGAGCTTGCCGCCAAGGCTCGCAAGGGCGTGCGCATATTGCCGGCAGTCAACGGCGCGCTGGATCCCGACGTTCTGCTGGGATTCGGTTTGGAGGCGGAATCCGATGCCGGCACCCGAAGGGAGATCCATCACGTTCATGCGGACGGAGACGAACATGGCGAACACGACGAATTCGAATCCTTCGTCGTCGATTTGCCGCCGATTCGCGACGTTGCCGAATTGGTTCGGGCCATAGAGGAAGCAATGGCGGAATTCACCCTGCTGCGGGTCAAGGGATTCGCGTCCATAGCGAATAGGTCTATGCGGCTGGTCGTGCAGGCCGTGGGGGCCAACGTGGAAAAATATTACGACAGGCCGTTCGAAACCGGCGAGCCGCGCGAAACCAAGCTGGTCGTAATCGGCTACAGCAACCTGGACAGGGAGGAAATTTCGCGGCGCCTGCGCGAAGCCGCCGAGTGATCGCATGCACCTGCTCGCCGCGCAAGCGGGAACGATTGCCGACGGAACTGAGCCGGTCGACCCGGAGCAGGCGCCTGCGGACGTAGTTTTTCTTTCGGCCGCGGATACCGATCTCGCCGCTTTGTCCGCGGCGAATTCCGCCGCGGGCAACCCGCCGGAATTCTTGAGGCTGGCGAATCTATCCTGGCTCTCGCATCCTTTTTCGACGGACCTGTACGTCGACAAGACGGCGAGCGGAGCGAAGCTCGTCGTGGCGAGGGCGCTGGGCGGAATGTCGTACTGGCGATACGCCATGGAGCAATTCTCAAGCAGGCTGCCGGAAAACGGAACCATGTTCGCGGCGCTGCCGGGCGACGACCGTCCCGACGAAGAACTCTTCGGAATTTCCACGATTTCCAGGCAGGACTGGGCGCAGCTGGCCGGCTACTGCGCCGAAGGCGGTCCCGGCAACGCATCCGATTTCCTGTCGTTTTGCCGCCATCTCGTATACGGCTCGCAAAGGCCGCCGCCTCCAACCCCCCTTCTTCGGGCGGGTCTGTACTGGCCCGGGCGCAAAATTTCCGGAATGACCGATTTGCGCCGGCAATGGTCGCGGGACGCGCCGGTAGCCGCTGTCGTTTTCTATCGGGCATTGCTGCAGGGAATCGGCCTGGAGCCAATAGACGCACTGGTGCGCCGCCTTGTCGACCGCGGCTTGAATCCGATGCCGATCTTTGTCGCTTCCCTAAAGGATCCTCTTTCGGCCGCCACGATTGAATCCATTTTCTCGGAGGCGGAGCCCTCGGTCGTCGTCAACTGCACCAGTTTCGCCGTCGGCTCTCCCGAAGGCGGGGAGTTCGGCACGCCCAGAAAGCGCACGCCGCTGGATGCGCCGGGCAAGCCGGTTCTCCAGGCTATTCTATGCTCCTGCGGCGAAGAGCAGTGGCTGGCAAGCGATTCGGGCCTTCCCGCCAGGGATATCGCCATGAATGTCGCGCTGCCGGAGGTCGACGGCCGCCTTATGTCGCGGACGATAAGCTTCAAGGCCGAAGCGAAACTGGATGCGGCCACGCAGTGTCCGATCGCCGGCTACAAGCCTCGCGCGGACAGAGTCGATTTTGTCGCCGACCAGGCCCGATCGTGGACTCGACTGGCGAATATCCCTCGCTGCAAACGAAAAACCGCGATTATATTGGCGAACTATCCCAACAAGGACGGAAGGCTTGCCAACGGCGTCGGGCTAGACACGCCGGCATCGACAGCCTTCCTGATTTCCGCTCTTGCGAGGGCGGGCTACGACGCGGAAGGCGCGCCAACCGAGTCGCGCGAATTAATGGATGTGCTGACATCCGGGCCGACCAACTGGCTGCCCGACAGATTTAAGCGAGCCGGCGGCGCGCGCCTGCCGCTAGGCGCATACCATTCGGAATTCAACGCGCTTCCGGTTCAAACCCGGGACTCCATCGTCGGCCGATGGGGATCGCCGGAATCGGATCCGTTCTGCGAAAACGGCGAATTCTCGCTTGCGATCCATGCATTCGGAAATGTCGCTGTCGGCATTCAGCCTGCGAGAGGCTACAATATCGACCCGATTGAAGCCTATCACAGCCCGGACCTTCCGCCCCCCCATCACTACGCGGCGTTTTATTTCTGGCTACGGCGAAGCTTCCGAGCCGACGCATTCGTCCATATGGGAAAGCACGGCAATCTCGAATGGCTTCCAGGAAAGGCGGCAGGGCTGTCGGCCGCCTGCGCTTCGGAAGCGATTCTCGGCCCCGTTCCGAACATTTACCCGTTCATCGTTAACGATCCCGGAGAAGGAACCCAGGCGAAGCGTCGGTCGCAGGCGGTAATAATCGACCATTTGACGCCGCCTTTAACCAGGGCGGAAAGTTACGGCGAACTTCGCGATCTCGAGATTCTGGTCGACGAATACTATCAAGCCGCAGGCCTCGACGCGAAGCGCGTTAGGCGCCTGCAGGAAAAAATCCTGACCCTGACGGCCACGATGCGTCTGGATATCGACGCGGGCATCTCCCGCGACGACGACTCCGACAGCCGGCTCCGAAAGATCGATGCCTATTTGTGCGATATCAAGGAAAGTCAAATCCGCGACGGCCTGCATATATTCGGGCATTCGCCGACGGGAAGCCAGGAGCGGGATCTCGTGGTCGCTCTGGCGCGCCTTCCGCAAATGGCGGTCAAAACGAACATTCCCTCGCTGCACCGCGCGCTTTCTACCGATTTCGGACTTGGCGGGCGATTCGATCCGCTCGACTGCGATTTCGCCGAGGCCTGGTCGGGTCCTAAGCCGGCCCCGCTAGCCCGGGTGTCCGACGACCCTTGGAGAACCTCGGGCGATACCGTGGAAAGAATCGAGATATTCGCCGGGAAGCTTGTTGACGGCGAGGCTGAGCCGCCGGGTCACGAAGCCGCCAGCGCGATGAACTTCGTCGAGAAAATAATTCGGCCGGCGGTCGGCAGTTCCGGCCGGTCGGAGATCGACTCGATTCTTGCGGCTCTCGACGGAAAATACATTCAGCCGGGACCGTCGGGCGCGCCGACACGAGGCAGGCTGGATACTCTGCCGACCGGCCGGAACTTCTATTCCGTCGACAGCCGCGCCCTGCCGACGAGAACGGCCTGGGAACTTGGCTGGAAATCGGCCAATCTCCTGATCGAGCGCTTTGCGCAGGAAAACGGGGACTGGCCCCGGCGCATGGCGATCACCGCATGGGGCACGTCGAACATGCGCACGGGCGGAGACGACATTGCGCAAGCTCTCGCCTTGATTGGAGCCAGGCCGACTTGGGACGGAGCGAGCGGCCGCGTAACCGGTTTCGAAATCTTGCCGCACGACTCTCTCGGCCGGCCGAGAGTCGACATCACGCTGAGGATTTCGGGATTCTTCCGCGATGCCTTTCCCGCGCAGATCGACCTTGTCGCAAGCGCTACTCGAGCCGTCATGGAACTCGATGAACCCGAAAGCGTCAATCCCGCCGCCGCATCCTATCGCTCCGAACTGGAAGCCGCCGGCCCCGAGAATGCGGGCTTCAGGGTATTCGGTTCAATGCCGGGGGCCTACGGCGCGGGTCTGCAGGCGATGATCGACGAAAAACTATGGGGCGAACGCGAGGAACTCGGCAAGATCTACATCGATTGGGGCGGATACGCATACGGTATGGGCGCGGAAGGCGTCCAGGCCAGGGAAAAATTCGCGCGCCGCCTTTCTTCAGTCGAGGCGGTGGTGCAGAATCAGGACAACCGCGAGCACGATCTGCTCGATAGCGACGACTACTACCAGTTCGAAGGCGGCATGGCCGCGGCGGTCGAATCCCTGCGCGGCGAGCGGCCGGCGATATTCCACAACGACCATTCAAGGCCGGAGCGACCTGCGATACGAACATTGGAGGAGGAACTCGGCCGCGTGGTGCGCTCGCGGGCAGTGAATCCGAAATGGATAAAGGGAATCAAGCGGCACGGGTACAAGGGGGCGTTCGAGATCGCCGCGACAGTCGACTACCTTTTCGCATTCGCGGCGACGACGGGTGCGGCGAAATCGCACCACTTTGACCTCGTCTACGAAGCCTACCTGGTCGACGACGACACTAGGGACTTTATCGCGTCCTCCAATCCCGCGGCGCTGCGGGAAATCGCGGAGCGCCTGCTGGAGGCGGCGGACAGGAATCTATGGCAGCCAAGGCTCAATTCCGCGAAGGACTCCCTCTCAAGGCTTGCCGCCGCCAACCCGTCGAAAATTGAAGGAGCACATGATGCAGAATGATCTTGAACGCCACAAAACGAAGATGGCGAAGAAAAAAGCCGTGCGCGACAGAATAATGTCGACGAAAACCGAAGAAAGGGGGTTGATCATAGTTCACACCGGGCCCGGCAAAGGCAAGTCTTCGGCGGCTTTCGGCATGATATTCAGATGCATCGCGCATGAAATGCCCTGCGCGGTCGTTCAGTTCATCAAGGGCGGCATGAATACCGGCGAGCGGGATCTAATCCAAGAGAAGTTTTCGGACATTTGCCAGTTCCATACGATGGGCGAAGGATTTACCTGGGAAACGCAGGACCGAAGCCGCGATACGGAGATGGCTCAGGCCGCCTGGTCTCTTGGAAAGGACCTGATTCGAGACGAGAGCATCAGGATGGTCCTGCTCGACGAAATCAATATCGCGGTCCGCTACGGATACGTTGACATCGACGAAGTCGTTGCGTTTCTGAAAAGCGAAAAGCCGGATGCTTCGCATGTCGTGCTAACGGGCCGCAACGCGCACGCCGACCTGATCGAGCTGGCGGATCTCGTGACCAATATGGAATTGGTCAAGCACCCGTTCCGCTCCGGCGTAAAAGCGCAGGCCGGCATCGAATTCTAGCGGCGGCGGCGACTCCGAGCGAACCGAGATCGCCCATGGCGCGCGCCATTATGATCCAAGGCACGGGATCAAGCGTCGGAAAGTCCCTGATCGTTGCCGGGCTTTGCCGAGCTTTCGCCGCCAACGGGCTGGCCGTCAGGCCCTTCAAGCCGCAGAACATGTCCAACAACGCCGCCGCCGCGGACGACGGCGGCGAAATCGGGCGCGCGCAGGCGATGCAGGCTATGGCGTGCCGAGTCGATCCCGTCACCGACATGAACCCGGTACTGCTAAAGCCGGAAACCGATCAGAAGGCGCAGATCATTCTGAACGGGAGGCGGCTCTGCTCGGCCGGCGCAAGGGAATACCGGGATATGCGGCACAGGCTCCTGCCTGCGGTTCTCGAGAGTCTGCGCCGCCTGGCGGCGGATGCGGACCTAGTCATCGTTGAAGGAGCGGGAAGCCCGGCCGAAATAAACCTGAGGAAAAATGATATCGCCAACATGGGCTTCGCCCGCACTTCGGAAATTCCGGTAATACTATTGGGCGATATCGATCGAGGCGGCGTCATTGCGCAGATCGCCGGAACCAAGCTTGTACTTGGCAGCGGCGACGCCGCCGCGATCAAGGGATTCGCCGTCAACAAATTCCGAGGCGACAAGTCCCTGTTCGAAGACGGGTACAGGCAAATCGAAAAACTCACAGGGTGGCGCGGCCTCGGTATCGTTCCCTGGTTCGGCGAAGCGGGCTCCCTACCCTCGGAAGACGCGCTTGAAATCGAATCGGGGGGCGAGGGTCCCTTGAAGGTCGTCTGCCCCGTTCTGCCGCGCATCGCGAATTTCGACGATCTAGATCCGCTAAGGCTCGAGCCGGGCGTATCGCTGCAAATGCTTCGTGCAGGAGCGCCGATACCCGGCGATGCCGGGCTCGTTGTCTTGCCCGGAAGCAAGTCGACGAGAAGCGACCTGGCGGACTTGAGGCGCCAGGGATGGGACATCGACATTTTGGCGCACGCGCGCCGGGGCGGCCACGTTCTCGGAATTTGCGGCGGCTTCCAGATGCTCGGTCGAGAAATTTCCGATCCGGGCGGGATCGAAGGCGCTCCCGGAACCGACGCCGGCCTTTCTCTGCTCGATGTCGCAACAATCATGGACCCGGAAAAAAAGGTCGGGCGCGTTAGGGCGAAGTGCTCGGCGACATCGGCGCGGATGGAAGCCTACGAGATTCACATCGGGCGAACGACCGGACCGGATTGCGAACGCCCTCTGGCCCTTGTCGAGGATTCCGGGAGCTACCGCCCCGACGGGGCCATGTCGGCGAGCGAGCGAATTGCGGGAACGTATCTGCACGGGCTTTTTGCTTCGGACCAGTATCGCCGGGAGTTTCTCGCCAGAATTGGCGCACCGGCTTCAAATTTTGCGTACGGCGCTCGAATCGACGCGGTTCTGAACGCTCTAGCGAAGCACGTTTCCGAACATTTGAACTTGGAAGCGGTTTTCGAGCTTTCGCAGAAAGTGCGATAGCCGCGCACGCCCCGCAAACCCAGGGCTGCTCAAAAGTCCGCATAGCGAGCCGCACTCATCCCGAAGCCAAATTTAGGTCTGGCTTTTCAGAAGTCGCCGTGTTATTGATCCCACATGGAGATTCTGAGCGCATTTGACGGCGAGCCCGTGCCGGGCGAGGTCGCGGTTCGCCCGGTGAGCGGTGCCGGGGACCAGCGCCGCTGGGACGCGCTGGTCAGGGAGCATCATTATCTTCCGTTCCACAGCCTTTTCGGCAAATCGCTTCGGCACGTGGCGGTTTGGGGCGAGGTCTGGCTGGCCCTTCTCGGCTGGACGGCGGGCGCCTTCAAGGTCGGCGCGCGGGATGCCTGGATCGGCTGGTCGCCCGAGCAGCAGTTCTCACGCCTGCATCTGATTGCCGAAAACAGTCGGTTCGTGATGCTGACGGAGCGCGGCCAGGTTCCCAACCTGGCGTCCCGGATACTTGCCCTCAGCCTGCGCCGCCTGTCGAGCGACATGCGCGAGCTGCACGGCTTTTCGGTTCTTCTGGCCGAGACGTTCGTCGACCCGTCGCGTTTCGGAGGGATTTGCTACCGCGCTTCGAACTGGCGGCGGCTGGGCCTGACGAAGGGGTTTTCCCGGCTGCCGGGCGGCTCGGCGCGCTGGCGGCGGAACGGGCAGCCGAAGGAGATCAACATGCGAGAACTTGAAGCCGGAGCGCGGGAGAAGCTGCGCTGCGAGCAGGCGGCGCCCGAATGGCGGGCCGGTGCGAAGGGGGAGCCGATGCCGGTCGAGGAATTGCGCAGCCTGCACACCTATCTGCAGACCATCCCCGACTTTCGCAAGAAGCGCGGCCAGCGCTACGACATCGCCTGCTACTTGACGATCATGATCGTCGCCCGGCTGAGCGGCTACCGCGGCATTGCGGCCTTCGGCGAATACGCCGCCCGCCTGGACGACGAGCAACTCAGGGCCGTCGGCGGGTTCTGGAGTCCGACCCGGCAGCGCTTCACGGCCCCGGCAGCCTCGACCTTCCACTACGTTCTGTCCTCCATGCCGCCGGACACGCTGGAGACGGCTCTGCGCGATTGGATCGAGCAGTTCGGCGAGGGCCGGCGCGTCGGTCGTCCTCGACGGCAAGGACGTGCGCGGAGCCTCGAGGCATGTCGAGGGCGAACGGCGGATGATGGCGGCCGCCGTCGAGCACGGCAGCGGCCTGGTCCTCGGGCAGGTGCAGGTCGGCTCGAAAACCAACGAGATCCCGGCCGTGCGCCAGCTGTCGCAGAATCTCGACCTGAAGGGACGGGTGGTCACCCTCGATGCCCTGCACGCGCAGCAGGAGACCGCCCGCTGCCTGGTCGAGAGCTGCCGGGCCGACTACGTCGCTGCCTCGGTGAAGGACAACCAGCCGGCCATCCGCAAGAATCTCGAAGATCTAGACTGGGCCGGCGCGGGCTGGAGCGAGGACAAGTTCGACAAGGGGCACTGCCGCCTCGAAACGCGACGCTGCGCCGTCTTCGACCTCTCCGACCCGAAGTGGAGCGAGACGCGCAAGCTGAAAGGGCGCAAGCAGGCGTTCTGGATCGAAAGGGCCCGCCACGTTCGAAAAACCGGAAAGACAAGCCGCGAGACCGTCTTCGGACTGACCTCGCTCGGCGCCGACAAGGCCGGTCCCGACGCGATGCTGAGCCTTGTGAGAAATCACTGGCACATCGAGAACCGCCTGCACTACGCAACCGATTTCACCTACGATGAAGACCGCTGCCGCGCTCGGGTTCGCCACCTGCCGCGAAACTTGGCCTGCCTGAGCAACGCCGCCATTTCCATCATCCGGCTGAGGGGCGAGTTCAAATACCTTCCCGAAGCCAACCGCCACTACGCCGCGAAAACCCAGGACGCCCTCGACGCGGTGCTGAACGCCTCGCGCTGCTAACCTCTCCCGGCCGGCGACCGCAAAGCGGAACACGGCGGACGTGCCTTTCTTTGCCCGAAGCCGGCCTTCGCCGCCCAAATCCCTTTGGACTATTGCCTCCATTCGGCTCCCGCCGCCGAATTCTCCGAACGAACGCGCCGCCGGAGCCGCTCCGCTTCCACCGGATCGAAATTTCGACGGGCGCTGCAAATGCACCTCTGGCATTTGCAGGTCTGTTCGCTTCGACTTTTGACTAGGCCTGCCCCCAAACCGCTGCGCCGAAATCGAGCGAACGCAGCGGAGCGTTTTGCGCCCTTTGATTTTCCGGGGAGCGCGTCGGCTCGCGACCGCCGTTTCGAATTCGAGTGCGTCAATAGGCGCTCGGTCCTTCCGCCTAACCGGTGAAGCCAACAAAATGTCCGCGATCCAATAATCCGCAAACTGTCGATGGCGGAATTGAAGAGCGGGATTCCTGCAATCTCGCGCCTTATCCGAAACTTCGTCGCCGAGTTCTTCGTTTTGTGCCGCCGCCCGAATTCTTGGAAAGAATGCCGCAAATTTGACTTGCCACCCGGGGTCTTTTACCATGGTCGAAAGGAGGAGCAAAAATGATCAATTCGAGAATTGTTGCGCGTTCGCTGACGAATGCGTGTTCGCTTGCGGTGGTTTCAGCATTCTTCGCTGTGCCGGCGCTATCCGCGCCCGAAGGCACATTGGTAGTCGCGGTCAACCAGGAGCCGCAGGATCTCGCGGCTCAGGGCGCCTACAAGGAAATCAATGCGACCGGGCTTCGGAATGTAATGGAAACACTGATCGCGGTCGACCCGCAAACCGGCGGCTTGATACCGGTGCTCGCTACCGCATGGGAGCGCGTCGACGGGAACACCCTCCGGTTCACCATCCGCGAGGGCGTAACTTTCCACGACGGCAGCCCGATGACGGCCGAGGCCGTTGCGACTTCGATAAACTGGGTCTGGAGCCCGGAGAACGCCTTTACCATTCAGGAATATGCAGGTCCCGGAACGATAACGGCAAGCGCCATCGACGAATCAACAGTTGAAGTAACGTCCGATAAGGCGGATCCGCTGCTGGAATTCCGCATGACGCTCGGCGGTATTTCGTCGGCGGAGCAGCTTGCGAACAGCCCGGAAAAGCATTTCGACACCCCGGTCGGCACAGGGCCGTACAAATTCGTCGAATGGGCAAGAGGGCAATACTGGACTGCGGCCGTAAACGACAGCTGGTGGGGTCTCGAAGCCGATGACGCCTACGGGACTACCAAGCCCGATTTCGCGGAGCTTAGGTTTGTTTTCCGGTCGGAGGACGCGACGCGGGCGGCTATGGTGCAAAGCGGCGAAGCCCAGATCGCGATGTTTCCATCGGCGGCCGAATGCGAGCGCGCCGGCGAAGACGAAGGCTACAGCTGCGTAACCGGGCCATCGACGACCTATCTGTACGGTCGGCTGGACCATTCGCTGCACGCGGACCCGATTTTGGCGGACCCGCGAATCCGCGAAGCCGTTTTCCTGTCCCTCGATATCGAAGGCATCGCCGGCCTCTACGGAATGGCATCCGTTCCGCAGGGGCAGCTCGGCGCCCGGGGCACTATCGGATTCAATGACAATGTCGGCCCGTATGAATACGATCCGGAAAGAGCCATGGAGCTGCTATCCGCGGCGGAAGCCGACGGTCACGATCTGTCGGGATTGAGCATCGAGGTCGTCGGGAGGGACACGACGCCGCGGATCAAGCCGATCGTTGAAGCGATCGGCGCCATGCTCGGCAGCGTCGGCATTGGCAGCGAAATCCGTGTACAGACTCCGCAGGAATTCAATCCGCGAGTCAGAATTGCGGGATACGCCAACGAGCCCGGCCGGCAGATGATGCAGGTCCACGTCAAGCAGAATCCATCGGGCGACTACGGATTGCTGCTCCTGTCGAACTATGCCTGCCCGAATATCGACGATCCTACCGGGCCGTCGAGATCGTCGGTGTACTGCGACCCGGAATTCGACGGCGAGCTGTCCGAGGCCATGGCCAGCTTCGGCGACGAACGGGATCGGAGCATGCAGGAGCTGGTCAAGTACGTACACGACCGGCACTTGATCGTTCCGCTGGCGCTGCTCGATCGCGGCTATTTGGTTAAGGACGGCATCGACTTCGTATTCGGGACGGACCATCGAATCCAGGCCGTATACGTAAACAGGTCCGAGTAATTCTCAAAAAGACCGGCGGGCGCGCCCGATCGCGCGCCCGCCGCATTCAATTTGCATGCGGGGGTAGCATGTGGCCTATTTGATCAAGCGGACTGTCAACTCGGCCATTATTCTTCTACTTACCGTTAGCTTCGTTTTTTTCGCCGGCAGGCTGATCGGCGACCCGGCGCTCAACATGCTCGGCCCCGGCGCCAGCGACGTGGCTCTCGAAAATTTGCGCCGCGCCGCCGGGCTCAACGATCCGATCCTAATTCAGTACTTCCGGTACATCTTGAACCTGCTTAGCGGAGATTTCGGAATCAGCTACCGCTACGGGTTTTCCGTGCTGCCCTCCGAAAAATTATCCGAAATCGGCCAGCCGGTCATCGAAATCGTGCTTGAACGACTTCCGGCGACCTTCTTTCTCGCCGGCGCCTCGATGGGCTTCGCCGTACCGCTCGGCGTTATCATGGGCGTAACGGCCGCCGCCAACCCAAGGTCGATCGCGGATCGAATCGTAACCGTCATGTCGCTTGCCGGCGTGTCGATCGTGCAGTTCTGGCTCGGGCTGATGCTGATCGTCTTTTTCGCGGTTCATCTCGGGTGGCTTCCGACAGGCGGCTACGGGGAATGGTGGCACGTAATTCTGCCTGCCTTGACCCTGGCCGCCAGACCCATCGGGCGAATTGCCCAGGTTACGAGAAGCGCGGTACTGGAAGAGCTGGCGAAACCCTACATTATGACCGCGCGCGCAAAGGGCCTGCCGCCGACCAGAGTCGTATATCTCCATTCGCTGAGAAATGCCGCGATTCCGATCGTAACCATGATCGGCGACGAGCTGTCGGCGCTGCTAACCGGCGCGATCCTCGTGGAAAAGATATTCGCTTGGCCGGGAATAGGACTGCTCATCATCGACTCGCTGTCCCGCAGCGACCTGCCTCTTATCCAAGCATCGATCATCGTCGTCGCAGCACTGGTCGTCTGCGTGAATTTGCTGGTGGATATAGCGTACCGCCTGCTAAATCCGAGAATCCGCATCGGGAAGAAAGAGGCATGAGAGCAGGTTGAGCGAAGATCGATTTGACATGGACGAGACGCGAGATGCTCGCGATTTCAGGGTTACGCCCGGCGATTACTTCCGCGCGATTCTAAAGGACAAGGTCGCCCTCGCCGCGGCGGCGTTTCTCTTGATTCTGGTTGTCTTGACCCTTGGCGCGGAATTCTTCGCGCCGCATCGGCCGATGGGTCTCAATTTGAGAGACGGTCTGCTGCCGCCATTCAGCGTCGGGTCGAAAGGCGACTATTATTTGCTGGGTACCGACGAGCTGGGCAGAGATATCTTCAGCCGCTTGATTTTCGGCTCGCGAGTATCGATATCGGTCGGCTTGATCGGAGCCGGTCTTTCGTGCCTGCTCGGCGTCGCTCTCGGGCTGACCGCGGGCTATCGCGGCGGCCTGTACGAAGACATAGTCATGCGGCTTGTGGACGGCATGCTGTCGCTGCCGTCGCTACTAGTAGCGCTCTTCGTCCTATTCGTCCTGGGCGGAGGATTCGTTAATCTTATTCTTGTTTTCTCCATTCTTCATTGGATGGTGTTCGCCCGAATGGCCCGGGGCCTGGCGCTGGACGCGCGTACCGCAACGTACGTACTAGCGGCCAAGTCTCTCGGAACAACCGAACTGCGGATCGTATTCAATCACATCCTGCCGAACGTAGCCGCGCCGATCATAGTTCTTTTCACCCTCGAAATCGCCATCCTGATTCTTTCCGAAGCTTCGCTCAGCTTCCTAGGCTTCGGAGTCCAGCCCCCCGATCCTTCATGGGGCCTGATGATTGCCGATGGCCGCGAACATATCAGATCGGCGTGGTGGCTGGTCACGTTTCCAGGACTGGCGATATTCCTAACCGCGCTCAGCCTGAACCTGCTGGCCAACTGGGTCAGGGCCGTGACCGATCCTGTTCAGCGCTGGCGCTGGATAACTTCGAATTGACCCGCGGATGAACGAAGGCATCCTGGTAAGAGCCGACGGCCTCAAGGTCGAATTCCCGTCGAAAGCGGGTCCTGTCGTCGCTGTCGAAGATGTCAGCTTTCAAATCGGCAAGGGAGAAATCGTCTGCATCGTCGGCGAATCGGGGTCGGGAAAATCGGTTTCCTCGTACAGCCTCATGCAGCTGACCAAGTTTAGCGGCGGAAGGATTTCAAACGGCGAATTGACGTTTTATCGGCGCGACGGGACGGTCGTCGATTTGAGGCGGGCCGGCGAAGACCGAATGCGCAGGATTCGGGGCAATGAAATCGGCATGGTTTTCCAGGAGCCTATGACCGCATTGAATCCCGCCTATACGATTGGCTGGCAAATGGCCGAAGGCCTGCGCCTTCATATGGGGCTTACACGAAGGCAGGCCGACAAGAGATCTCTTGAAATGCTTCGCATGGTGCGGATCTCGGAGCCGGAAAAGCGCCTTAGGCAATACCCGCATGAGCTTTCCGGGGGCATGCGGCAGCGCGTGGTGATCGCGATGGCCTTGGCGTGCGAGCCGCATTTGCTAATCGCGGACGAGCCGACAACAGCGCTCGACGTAACGGTGCAGGCCGAAATTCTCGGGCTAATCGACCTTCTGCGAGAGGAAACCGGAGCCGCTATCCTGCTGATAACCCACGACATGGCGGTCGTTGCCCAGATGGCTGACCGGGTCGTCGTCATGCATCGCGGCAGAAAGGTCGAGGACGGACCGGTTCGGCAAATACTGCAGGAGCCGCGGCACGAATATACCAAGGCGCTGCTCGCCGCCGTACCGAAGCTCGGCGACATGTCGAAGAGACCCGGGCCGGAGCCGATGAAAATCATCGGCGGCTATGAATGCGCGCCTGCGAAACCGCTGGTCGCCGGCGATAGCCGGCTTCTGACAGTCGGCAATCTTGTAAAGAGATTTCCGATTCGCGGCGGAATATTCGGAAGAACGACGGCGAACGTGCACGCTGTCGAGGATATCTCGTTTACTGTAAGCGAGAATGAAACGCTGGCGCTCGTAGGCGAATCCGGCAGCGGGAAGTCGGTAACGGGCCGTGCGGTTCTACGTCTGGAGGAACCCGATTCCGGAACGGTGCATTTCCAGGGCCGGGATGTTCTATCGCTTCATCCATCGGACATGCGGGATTTGCGCCGCAACATGCAAATGGTTTTCCAGGATCCCTACGGCTCCTTGAATCCGCAAAAGCGCCTCTGCGACCAGGTTGCCGAACCAATTCGAAACTTCCGGCTCGACGAAGGCAGCGCGCTGGACGATCGGGTCGCAACCCTCTTCGACCGCGTTCATCTGCCGCGCAGCTTTTTGCGCCGCTACCCAGCCGAATTGTCGGGCGGCCAAAGGCAAAGGGTCGCCATCGCCCGGGCGCTGGCGCCGAATCCGAAATTCATCGTCGCCGACGAAGCCGTTTCGGCTCTGGACGTTTCCGTTCAGGCGCAAGTGCTGAACTTAATGATGGAACTCCAAGCGGACCTCGGAATTTCCTATTTGTTCATCAGCCACGACATGGCGGTCGTCGAGCGCATATCCCACAGGGTCGCGGTAATGTATTCGGGGCGAATCGTCGAAACCGGCTCCAGACGGGATGTTTTCGAAAACCCTCGGCACGACTACACCAAGGCATTGCTGGCGGCCGTGCCGACGCTCGACCCCGATTCCAGCATCCGGGATAGGGTCAAGCCGATTTCGCCGCCGGCCTCTCCGATTCATCCTGCCGGATACGAACCCGCGCCGCCCGAATACAGGGAGATTTCGAGCGGCCACTTCGTGCTGCGGAATGCGAGCTGGTAGCGCGTCGACCGGCAAGGCGGAGCGACTTTGCCGGCGATGGAATTGACGATTCGACTCCGTCGATCCGACCCGGGGGCCAAGGCCGAATTCATCCCGGGTCGCGGCGCTTAATCTATTCTGACCGCGGCTCCGGAAGTATACTCGATCGTCGAATAGCCCGCCCGGTCCAGCAGATAGTCCGCCCCGACCGCTATTGCCGTCGTCGCCAGGAATGCAATTAGCATGGCTCTCATTTTAATTCTCCATGGAAGCCGCCGCCCGCAGGTATTCGATCAAGTCGATTCGATCCTGCGGCTTGGCAATCCTCTGCATCGGCATTTTGGATCCGGGAATGAAATGGTCCGGACCGAGGTCGAAGAGCTTGTCAATAGTATCGGCATTCCAAACTATATCCGATTGCTTGAGGGATGGCGAGAACCTGTAGCCCTCGAGTTCGCCCGCTCGGCGCCCGAATATTCTGTGCAGCGTCGGTCCGGCGCGCCGCCGGCCGTCGGGACTGAGCGTATGGCAAATCGAGCACTTTCGGTGAAACTGCCTTTCTCCGTTGCTCATTTCGCTCGGCTTCCTCAGAAACGAAAATTGTTCCCTCGACATTCTTTCCCTGCTCAGTTGCGCGTCCACGGGCCAGGAATACACCGAATCGTCCAATCCGCCAGCATGTATATTCGAGCCGTCGGCTGAAAACCTGAGCGCCCAGACCGGCCCGCGCAGAGATGCGCGAAATTCTCTTATTAGTCGCCATTCGACGGTGTCGAAAATCCTAATGTTGCCTTCTATGTCGCCTGCGGCCAGCCTTTCGGACTCCCGGTCTACCGCCAGCGCGAGGATCGGACGGCTGCCTTTCGTAAAGTCCTTGACGAGCGAGCCGCCTTCCGTCTCCACAATTCGCAAGGCTCCGTCGACCGCGCCGTAGGCCAGCCAGCCGCTTTCGAAATCGGCCGCCAGAGCATTGACGGCGAATCCGTGCTTGAGAAGCGTTTGCACCTGCGCGCCGTCGGAAACGCGCCAGACCCGAATTGTTCCATCCGCAGATGCGGAAAAAAGCTCTCCTCCGCCGTCGGAAAAAAGCACATCGTTGACGCTGCCGCGGTGCCCGGACAGAAATTTCGGCTCGCCTTCGCCTGCGGGCCAGATTCCGATAGTACGGTCCCAGCTCGCCGACGCGATGCGGCTTCCGTCGGGCGAAACGGCGACGGACCTGATCTTGCCCCTATGTCCCGGAAGCCGCCGGGACGCGCCGGATTCCAGATCCCACAAATACATGTCGAAATCGTCGCCCGCCGAAATCGCGGTCTCGTCGCTGACGAACTTGACGGAATTGATCGCAGCCCGGTGAGCTTCGAGCCATGTCGGCTCGCCGTCCCTCCATAGGCCCAGCGAATAGTCGAAGCTGCCCGTCAGAATAGACTTTCCGTCGGGCGAGACGTCGATCGCCGAAATGGGGCCCCCGTGCCCTTTAAGCGTGAAGAATTCTCCGGCTCCGGCTAGAGACGGGAAGATAAGGAAGCTTGCGAGAATCGCCCGCAGCGGCATGTCACTCGGCGGGTTCCGGGGATTGCTCGGAATTCTGCTTCGATTTCGTCTGAATCTCTTTGTACCAGAGCGAATGATGCTCCTTGGCCCACTGGCTTTCGACCTTGCCCGTTCCCATGGCGTCGAAGGCGCCTTCCATTCCGATCGAGCCGAGATAGATGTGCGCGATAACCAGAGCGATCATAAGAAATGCTATGATCGAATGCCAAAGCTGAGCGAATTGCATTTCCTCATGAGGAGACAGAGCTTCCGGATACGGCTCCATGTTCAGCAGGCCCGGAATGCCGAGCGCGTTCATTTTCTCGAACGTCGCCGCGAACATCGGCATTTCGAACGGAAAGAGGAGCGAAAGCCCGGAAGCGGAAACCGATGCGCCGAGAATAATCACGGCCCAGAATACGATTTTTTGGCCGGCGTTGAATTTTCGCGCCGGAGGATGGGTGCCTTTCGTAAACAGGCCTCCTCCCTTGGCAAGCCAGATCAGATCCGCGCGGTTCGGAATGTTGTGAATTACCCAGCAAACGAACACCAGCACCAGGGCCGCCATGAACGCCCAGCTGACATTGTTGTGGATCCATTTCGAACCCAGGGCAACGACGGAAAACGCATCCTTGCCCATGATTGGGATAAACGCCACCCGTCCGAAAAGCGTGATAAGTCCGGTAATGCCCAAAAGGATGAATGAACCGGCGAGCAGCCAGTGGCCGAAGCGCTCGATCGCGTTGAATCGCACGAACAGCTCCCCGGTCTTCTCGCCTTCGACGCGTATTCGCCCGCGCAGAAGGAAAAAGACGCCGATCAGAGCAATTACGCCCAGAAGCAAATAGCCGCCGTAGATTCTAAGCGGCCCGGCGCGCAGCTGAAGCCACCGCATGCCCCCGTCCTGGACCAGGAGAGTCGATCCCGGCGTTCCCGAGCTTGCCGTTACATCCGCGCTGCCGTAGCGCAGAGCCCTCCAGATTTCCGGATCCGATACCCCGCCCATCGTTCCGAGCAGATTGGTGATGTCCGCGCCTGCGCCGGGATCGCCGATATCTCCTCGACGGAATTCGTCGTCGATGATTTCGCCTCGCTGCCGAGCGAGGATGTCGTCCAGAGTCTGCGCCCCGCCGGTGGAAGCTCGCTCGCCCTGGCCGGACTGCGCGTTTGCTATGGAGACGGCGCCGAACGCCGTGAAAGTCAGAATAGATAGGAAAATTGCGAAAGCGCGCATGGAGGACATTGTAGCACCTATTGCGTAGACCAGTCTGCCGTCCTGCCGCAGACGCGCAAGTCTTGAGAAAACATTGAAAACCGGAGCGGAGCGGCGCTGCGCCGCTCCGTCCAAAAATTCAGCTGGGCCTATCAGCTTGCCTTCTGACCGTAGGCGGTGCCCCAGCCCCATGCGCCGGTGCCGAAGCCTCGAGCTACGACGCGTTCGCGGAAGATCGTGGAAACCACATCCCCGTCGCCGGCCAGGAGCGCCTTGGTCGCGCACATTTCAGCGCAGATCGGCAGTTTGCCTTCGGCAATGCGGTTTCGACCGTATTTGGAGAATTCCGCATTCGAGAACGTCTCCTCGGGGCCGCCGGCGCAGAACGTGCACTTGTCCATCTTGCCGCGCGATCCGAAGTTCCCGGCTTGCGGGAATTGCGGCGCGCCGAAAGGACACGCGTAGAAGCAGTAACCGCAGCCGATGCAGAGATCCTTGGAATGGAGAACCACCCCGTCGTCGGTCTGGTAGAAGCAGTCCACCGGGCAAACGGCCATGCAGGGCGCGTCTGAGCAGTGCATGCAGGCGACCGAAATCGAGCGCTCGCCGGGGCTACCGTCGTTGATCGTCACCACGCGGCGGCGGTTGATGCCCCAGGGCACCTCGTTCTCGTTCTTGCAAGCGGTTACGCAGGCGTTGCATTCGATGCAGCGCTCGGCATCGCAAAGGAACTTAGCTCTTGCCATTTCCTGTCTCCTTAAGCTGCCCAGATTTTGCAGAGAGTCGTCTTCGTCTCCTGCATCTGGGTAACCGAGTCATAGCCGTAAGTCTGAGCAGTATTGCTAGATTCGCCCAGAACGTAGGGATCCGCGCCTGCCGGGTACTTGTGCCTTAGGTCCACGCCTTCCAAGTGCCCTCCGAAGTGGAAGGGCATAAACACAACGCCGGCGCCAACCCGTTCGGTAACCATAGCCATTACCTTGACCTTGGCTCCTTCGGGGCCTTCGACCCAGATCTGCTCTCCGTTGCGAATGCCGTGGTTGTTGGCATCGCGCGGATTGACTTCCGCGAACATGTCCTGCTGAAGCTCGGCCAGCCACGGATTCGATCGACTCTCGTCTCCGCCGCCCTCGTATTCAACCAAGCGACCGGATGTCAGGATTAATGGATAATCCTTCGAGAAGTCGTTTTTCTGAATCGAAGCATACATGGTCGGAAGGCGGTAGAACTTCCTGTCCTCGTAGGTCGGGTAGTCCGCCACCAGATCGCGACGCGGCGTGTAGAGAGGCTCGCGGTGGATCGGAACAGGATCCGGGAAGTTCCAGACGACGGCTCGAGCCTTCGCGTTGCCGAACGGCGCGCACTCATGCTTAATCGCGACGCGCTGGATGCCGCCCGAAAGGTCGGTCTTCCAATTCGTCTTCGCGCCTGCGATTCCGTCTATGACCGCGCGCTCGGCATCGGTAAGGTCGCCGTCCCATCCGAGATCCATCAGCATCTGCATCGTGAATTCCGGATATCCGTCCTGGATTTCGGACCCCGCGCTGTAGACGCCTTCCGCAAGCAAGTTCTCGCCATCCCTTTCAACTCCGAAGCGAGCCCTGAAGGTCAATCCGCCCGCGGAGACCGGCTTCGACATGTCGTAGAGATTCGGCGTTCCCGGATGGCCCATCTCGGCGGTGCCCCAGCAGGGCCACGGCATGCCGTAGTAATCGCCGTCCGCAGCTCCGCCGACAGCCAGCAGCGTCGTCTTGTCGAACGTATGCTGATTGGCCATGTGCAGCTTGAGCCTTTCGGGAGACTGACCGGTGTAGCCGATGGTCCACATGCCGCGGTTGAGTTCGCGCGTGACATCTTCGTTGACCGGCTGATCGCCGTTAAGCTCGATATTGCGGAAGAACCTGTCGGCCCATCCGAACTTCTTCGCGAATTTCGCCATGATGATTTCATCGGGAAGCGATTCGAACAGCGGGGCCACGACTCTGTCGCGCCACTGGATCGACCGATTAGAAGCCGTTACGGAGCCGTAGGTCTCGAACTGCGTCGAGGCGGGCAGCAAATATACGCCGTCGGTGCGGTCGTGAAGCACGGCGGAAACCGTCGGATACGGATCGACCACGACCAGCATGTCGAGCTTCTCCATGGCCGTCTTCATTTCCTTCAGGCGCGTTTGCGAGTTGGGAGCGTGACCCCACAGCACCATGGCGCGAACATTGTTCGGCTGGTCAATGTTGTCCGGATTCTCCAGAACCCCGTCGATCCAGCGCGACACCGGAATGCCGGTAAGGTTCATGAGCGGCTTGTCCTTGCCGTCCGCCCCCTTGATCGTGTCGAACTGGCCCTTCAGCCAATCCAGATCTTCCTCCCAGACGCGCGCCCAGTGCGCCCACGCTCCGCCCGAAAGGCCGTAGTAGCCCGGGAGAGTGTGGCTGAGAACGCCGAGGTCGGTGGCCCCCTGAACATTGTCGTGGCCGCGGAAGATGTTCGTGCCGCCGCCCGAAGTGCCCATGTTGCCGAGAGCGAGCTGAAGCACGCAGTAGGCGCGCGTGTTGTTGTTGCCGCTCGTATGCTGGGTTCCGCCCATGCACCAAATGACCGTGCCGGGCCTGTTGTTGGCCATGAGCTTGGCGACACGGCGAAGCTGCGAACCCGGCGTGCCGGTTACGCGCTCCACTTCCTCGGGAGTCCATTTCGCGACTTCCTCGCGAATTTGATCCATGCCCCAGACGCGGGTGCGGATGAATTCCTTGTCTTCCCATCCGTTCTGGAAGATGTGCCAAACGATGCCCCAGACGAGCGCGACATCCGTTCCGGGACGGAACCTGACGTACTCATCCGCGTGCGCCGCAGTCCGCGTGAAGCGCGGGTCGCAAACGATGAGCGGAGCGTTATTCTGCTCCTTGGCTCGAAGAACGTGCAGCAGCGACACCGGATGCGCTTCCGCGGGGTTGCCTCCGATTAGAAAGATCGCCCTGGAATTGTGGATGTCGTTGTAGCTGTTGGTCATGGCGCCGTAGCCCCATGTGTTGGCAACTCCGGCTACCGTGGTCGAGTGGCAAATCCTCGCCTGGTGATCGACGTTGTTCGTGCCCCAGTAGGCGGCGAATTTGCGGAACAGGTACGCCTGTTCATTGCTGTGCTTGGCCGAACCGAGCCAATACACGCTATCCGGTCCGCTCTCGGCGCGGATATTCATCATGCCGTCGCCGATTTCGTTGATGGCCTGGTCCCAGCTTATGCGCACCCATTCGCCGTTCATTTTCTTCATGGGATACTTGAGCCGGCGTTCGCCGTGAGCGTGTTCGCGCACCGACGCGCCTTTGGCGCAGTGGGCTCCGAGGTTGAACGGGCTGTCCCAGCCGGGCTCCTGCCCGATCCAGACGCCGTTGTCGACTTCGGCTATGACCGAGCAGCCGACGGAGCAGTGCGTGCAGACGGACTTTACGATGTCCACGCCGCCACTGGAGTTTGCGCTCGCCTGGGTGACCGTTCCGGCTGTTGCGCCAATCGCCGCCAGCCCTCCAATGGTCAGCCCCGAACTGCGCAGAAATGTTCGCCTATCTACAGATTTCTCGGCGAAACTGGACAGGAGTGTTGTCCGCTGGGGGCGTCTCGCAACCCCGTTGGTCTTTTTCCTGAGCATTGCTTCCTCCGTTTAGCGCTTCGACATGCGTCGATGCGCCGGGGTTTCTTCAATGATTCAAGCTCAAGGGCGTCTCGCTACCTCGAGCCATGGCTATCGAAAGCGTCCGATATCAGAAACGGGCGCTCTCATAATAGGTGCGAACGTGCAGAGTGTCCTGCATCGTGTCGCCGGCTTCTATAGCCGCGCTCGCTTGAGCCTGGCCCGCGACCGTCGCTGCAGCGGCGGCTGGGGCGGAGACCGATACGAGTTTCAGGAAGTCACGGCGATTTGCGCCATCGCCGACATTCTCTTTCATTTGGATAGCTCCTTGGTCTACCTCTGGTTAGGTCCTGCGTACAGGGTTTTCGCGAACTAGTCAACTCTAAAAAGCGCGGCGGCTTCACCAATACCGGGAAAATTTCGAACTCCGCGGAAACTAGGCGGAATTCTCGTTTCGGGAACGAAAAATCCTTCGGACAGCCGGCGAGTTCGCGGCGGCTGCGGCTGAATCAACGGCCCGACCGCCGATTCCCGCTTCGATTCACCGCCGCCCCGAATCGCGCCGCCGCCGAGCGGCATGCCGGCCATGCGGAATCAACGCCGCCTCCGGTCTATTCCGCGATCGGCAGCGCCGCTTTTTCTTCTTCCGTCGGCTCGCCCGCGAGGCGGAAAGACTCTCTTTCGATCTCTATGAACGTGCGCCCGACCGTGCCCACCGGGGCGTAGAATACCGAATTCTTGGCGTTTTCGAGGTCTACGAAGAAATGCTCCGCCCAGGAATCGATGTGCCGGTCGAAAAATTCCCGCTGCAAGGCGATGCTCGCGGGCGGCCCGAACGCACCGGCAACGAGACCCGCCATGATTTCGAACAAGCTGGCGATGTTGTCCTCGGGCTCGAATACGTTCGGCGATCTTGCGATTCCGAGGCGAGCCATGTCGTTCCTCAGTCGCGCAAGCGGCTTTTCATTCAGAAAGCCGGTCAAGTAGTAACTGCCGTAGGGAAGAAGCTCTCCTCGCCCGACGCCTATGAACAAGGCGTTGAATTCGCCTTCCACCGATCGCGGCGACGCGACGCGCGCCATCCGGCTCATCGTCTGCACGGCCTTGCCGAGGGGCGTGTCGTCGCCCCGCACGCCGGCGATCTTTTCGATCAGGTCAGGCTTGGGAGGCGCGGCAAGTATCGCGCCCATAAAAGCGTAGAGATCGGCCCTAAGCTTTTCTTCCGGCGGCAGGCCGGGATGCTTGTCGTCCGTATTCATTGTCAGGCGCCTTCCCGGGAAAATTTGAAACGCATGCGGCGTTTGACTGTTGAGTTCGCCTGTTCCTCCTCGGGCGATTCGGGAGGACCGGCGGCTTCGGCGGTTTCGTTCGAGATCTCGTCCTCGGGCTCGGCATCCACTAGAGAATCGCCTTCGCCGGCCTCGGACCCCGCGGCTTCGGCGGCGGAATCGTCGCTCTCCGCCCGCGCCGCCGCCTCGGCCATTTTTTCCACATGCTCGAGCATGCCCTTTCCGACCTGGTAGGCGGTTTGAAGATTTTCGACAACCGTAGCGGCGTCCGTGAAATCCTCGCCGTACTCCACGAGCTCGTCGAGATTCGCGAGAACCGGATCGGACAGCCAAAGCCTTCGCAATGCCCTGCGCTGCAGACGCAAAGGAACGGCTTTCGCCAGGAAGCCCGAAAAATCGTCGCCCTTCTGCAGCGTGTCCGGGTCCGGCAGCTTCAACTCGGCCAGTATCTCCTCGTCGGTTTTTTCTTCGAGCTTCTCCTGCTCCAAGGCGCGCTTAGATGTCTCTTCCGCGCGTTTTTCGGCTTCGGCTTCGGCCTTGACCGCCGCCATTCGCCGTGACCAGAAGTCGGACCCTTTCATCAGTGCCTCGTTTCCCGCCGTCTTCCCGGCGCCAGGTACACGTCCGTCGGCTGCCTAATCCTCGGGTCTCCGATGCCGTCTTGCCGAATATCGACGCGCTTCTTGTCGCGCTTGCGCTTAACGAACTCCTCGTCGACATGGTGCTCTAGGCAAAAGTCGCGAACAAAAGCCGCAACGCCTTCCGGCATGGCGACTTGCTCGACGATTTCCTCGCCGCTGTCCATGTAGTCCTGCGCTTCGTAAGGAGACGCAGTGGCAAGCACGACTTCCAGGTCCTGCTCCGCGCAAGAATCGTCGGCTTCACGAAGTACAACGTAGACTTTCGGAACTCGAGCGGAAAGACCCGTCATATAGGCTTCCGTATCGGACGCCCAAAGCTCCATTGAAACCGTCGCCGCGTGGTATTCGACCGATTCGCCCTCGCGCCTGATTTCCTTCCAATTCGCCTGGGCGGCGCCCGGAAGCACGCCCACGACGCGCCACACCCAGCGGGACCACTTCGTAACTCCCGGAGATTTTCTAATCACGATGCCCAAAGGCAGCGATGTCGAATTCGACGGCATGCGCAAAGCGGCTCGTTGCTTCCATAGTCCTAGCCGAGCTTATCGGCCAGACGCAACCAAAAGGCAACCCGTACATTGCCCGGCTTTGCATGCTATGCTAACGTTCGATCCGTATCGCCGATTGCCGCAGCGAGCCCTATTGGCCCCTTTTGCGCGCTTTTTCAGCGCGCCCGGGACAAAATGAAAGCTGCGGCCGATCCCTGTCGAAAGGTTTCCTACGTTGTCCAAATCACTGCTCCTGTGCGACTGCGGCGGCAGCCAGAAACTTCATCCCGAAGCAATCGGAAAAACGTCGGATGTTCGCTGCACGCGCATTCATAGCTCCCTTTGCACCAGCCAAATCGAGCTTGCCGCCAAGGAGATGGCTAAAGGCGACGCCATCATTGCATGCGGCCAGGAGCAGGCGCGATTCCTCGAAATCTCGGAGGAGCTGAATCTCGATGCGCCGGGATTCGTCGATCTTCGAGACAGCGCGGGGTGGTCCGACGAAAGCGACAGCGCGGGACCCAAGCAAGCCGCACTTATCGCCGAATCGCTCCTGCGAGCCGCCGAAACCCGCACCGTGGACGTTGCATCCGAGGGACTCTGCCTGATTCTCGGCGACGCGGATTCGGCTTTTGCCGCCGCGTCGCAGCTGTCCGAACCGCTTTCCGTAACGGTTCTGCTCGACGAGGCGCCGGACTCTCTGCCGTTCGACCGCAAATTCGAAATCGCCTCGGGAAAATTAAAGTCCGCGACAGGCGCGCTGGGCGGATTTCGCGTTTCGCTGGACGCTCTGCGGCAGCTTGAACCCGGCGGACGAGGTGAATTCTCTCTTGGCGAGCCCCAGGACGGGGCCGAGACATCCTGCGACATCATACTGGATCTGAGAAGAGCCGCGCCGATGTTTCCGGCGCACGAGAAGCGCGAAGGCTATTTGCGGGCGGATCCCGGCAACCCGCTCGCCGTGGCGCGGGCTATGCTTCAGGCCTCCCAGATGGTCGGAACATTCGAAAAGCCATTGTACGTCAGGCTGGAAGAATCTCTTTGCGCGCATTCCCGAGCGCAGAAGACCGGCTGCACGAGATGCCTCGATTCGTGCCCTACCGGCGCGCTGGTGCCTGCGGGCGACCACGTCGAAATCGATTCCATGGTTTGCGCCGGATGCGGCGCGTGCTCGGCGGTCTGCCCGTCGGCGGCGATCACCTCCGACAGCCCGCCGCTGGATCACTTGCTCAGAAGAATCGTGACGCTGGCGGACGCCTACGCGGCCGCCGGAGGCGCAAATCCGCGCCTTCTCGCCCATACGGTCGGCCACGGCGGCGAGATGATCTCGCTGGCGGCGCGATTCGGCCGAGGGCTTCCGGCGAACTGCATACCGCTGGGGCTGGACTCCGTTTCCGGATTCGGCCACGCGGAAATTCTTGGCGCAATCGGCGCCGGCTTCGCGGCCGTCGACGTACTGGCGTCGCCGTCCACCGAGAGAGGCGTACTGGAATCCGAAATCGCGATCGCGGAAGCCATGGGAGCGTCGGGGCGCATTCGCCTTGTTGACGCTAGCGAGCCGGACGAGCTTTCGGACGCGCTCTACTCGAATGCGACGCCCGAATCGATCGGAAGCCCGGTGCTTCCCCTCGGGTCCCGCCGAAGCATTGCGCGCGTGGCGGCGAAATCGCTCAACCCCGGCAGCGAGGCCGTGCTTCCGCTGCCGCAGGGCGCGCCGTACGGCGCCGTCGTCGTGGATACGGATTCCTGCACCCTTTGCCTGGCCTGCGCTTCTCTTTGCCCTTCGGGCGCTTTGACCGACAATCCCGACAGCCCCCAGCTGCGGTTTCAGGAGGACGCCTGCCTCCAATGCGGAATTTGCGAGCGAATTTGCCCGGAACGCGCGATCACGCTCGACCCCAGGTTCGATTTGTCGGACTCGGTGCTGGAGCAAAAAGTCGTCAACGAAGAAGAGCCGTTCGAATGCATCGAATGCGGCAAGGCGTTCGGCGTGAAGTCCACGATCGAACGCATCGCGAATCAGCTAGCGGGCAAGCACTCGATGTTCGGCGACGAAAGCGCTTCGCGGCTGATTCGCATGTGCGACGACTGCCGGGTTTCCGCCCAGTATCATTCGAAGGACAATCCGTTCGCGGCAGGGGAAAGGCCGAGGCCGCGCACGACGGACGACTACCTGAAGAATCGCAAGCTTCACTGAAACTGTATCTCCCCGCCCAGGTCGGCGGGTTCCATTTCATTGACGTAGGAAATAATCGAATCGAGGATTTCCAAGGTGAGCTCCAGCGGAGCGATCGGCGACGGGCGGGTCTCGTCGAAAGGATCGGTAACATCCTCGATTTGGGTAAACGCGGGATGCGGATTGAGCAGGTAGAACATGAAGAAGCGATTCTCCCAGTCTCCCATCGCCCGAAGCGCCCCGAACGACGGCGTCGACCCCAAGCCCTTCTTTCGGTTGACTTCGCCGACCACGTGGCACCGCCCGCAAAGCGCCAGCGCGAATTTAGCGCCGATGACGGCATCGCCGGAGAATTCCCTAGCGACCGCCTTGACTTCCGTCGCCGGCCCCGACTCGTAGAGCTGCACGCCGTCGGGCGCGAAGCTGTCGATCGTTCGCTTGCCGATTTCGGAATCCAGCCAATCCAGAAAGCTGTTGACGAGATCGGCCTTTTCGGAGGACGGCACGGCGTACGCCATGTATACAGAATCGCCGCCCTTGAATACGGGAATCCCGTCCTTCACCATGTAGTCGGGACCGATCAATAAATCGGCTTCGACTCCTCCGTGCAGAGCGACCGCGTTTATCCGGATGCCCTTCTTAAGCGAAAATCGCGGATAAAGATATTTGGCGAAGCCGCTTTCCACCAGTTCCGTGCTGTTCGCCACCGTTATCTGCCGATCCTGACCGAACGCCTGACCGCCAAGCAACAGGAGCATAGCGATAGCGATTGCTGCGCGTAACAACTTTCCCTCCGCTGTGTGCAAGCCGACTAAGGCGACGCTAGCGCAATTCCCGTTGCGACGCAACCGCAGCCGGCGCCGGCGCGTCGCGCCGCATTCCGTCGCTTTCATGCGCGCCGCGAATCGCATATTCTTGAATTCGCTTCGGATCGCCCGGACCAATCGCGGCATTCCCCGCTTCGCCGGCCCGCCCGTACCAGGATTTCGAACTTGTAAGCCGGCATGATTCCGTGCATCCTGCGCGGCGCTGGAAATGCTTGAAACGGGCGTCGGCAAACCTCGCGAAAGTGTTTTTGCCGATTTGGCGGCAAGCTTGTCTAGCCACGCGTGAATTTCAATTCCGTTTGGAAAGGAAGACCATGAGCGGAAATTTCAACATGACTATGCGGAAGTTGCTGAAGCAGGTCGGCGTGACTTCGCAGCATGCTATTGAAGAAGCAATGCGCGAAGCGGGAGTCGAAAAAACCGCCGGCAAAAAATTCGCGACAAGGATAACGCTGACCGTGGAAGAACTCGGCTTGACGCACGTCGTCGAAGGCACGATCGACGGAAAATCCGAATGAGCCTTGGGCGGGACGACGCGCTAGCCGCGCTAAAGAAAGTCGTCGAACCCTCCAGCGGCCAGAATATCGTCGCCGCCGGCTTGCTTCGCGCGCTTACGGTCGACGGAAGCAGCGTTCGCTTCGTCCTCGACGTCAGCCCTTCGCAGGCCAAGGCGATGGAATCGGTTCGCGCCGATGCGGAGGCCGCCGTCAGGCGGCTGCCGGGCGTCGAAAAAGTCGCCGCGATCATGACCGCGCACTCGACGGCGGCGCCGCCGCCGCCCGACTTGAAGTCGCATTTGCGCTCCGAGCCGAAAGGTCCCGCCAAAATCCCCGGCGTCGATAGAATAATCGCGGTCGCGTCCGGCAAGGGCGGCGTCGGCAAGTCGACGGTCGCCGCCAATCTCGCCGTTGCGCTCGCGGCCGAGGGACAGCGCACCGGCTTGCTGGACGGCGATGTATACGGGCCATCGCAGCCGAGGATGCTCGGCGTTTCCGGTCGACCGGCCTCTCCGGACGGCAAGACGATTCTTCCGATGCGAAACCACGGCGTGACCATGATGTCCATGGGCCTTCTGACAGCGGAGGACGAAGCCGTGGTCTGGCGGGGGCCCATGCTAATGGGAGCGCTTCAGCAGATGATGAACCAGGTCCAGTGGGGCGCCCTCGACATGCTTCTGGTCGACCTTCCTCCCGGGACCGGCGACGTGCAGATGACGCTCTGCCAGCACGCCGAGGTCTCGGGCGCAATCATCGTGTGCACGCCCCAGGACGTTGCGCTGATCGATACGCGAAAGGGCATAGACATGTTCAGGAAAATGGACGTGCCCATTATCGGCATGATCGAGAACATGTCGAAGCACGTCTGCTCGAAGTGCGGGCATGTAGAGCATGTATTCGACCACGGGGGCGTCGCCGAGGAGGCGAGAAAAATCGATGTGCCGCTGCTTGCGGAGATACCGCTCCAGCTTAGCATTCGACAGGCTTCCGACAGCGGCCAGCCAATCGTGATTTCCCAGCCGAATTCGCCTGCCGCCGCCGCGTTTCGAAGAATCGCTCGGGGGCTGGTTGACGGAGGAGCCGCGTGAGCGACTCCGAATTCGAGGCTTCTTTCCCGCCCTTGTTCACGGGCCTGGAAGTCTCAAGCACCATCGATCCTTTCGCGAAGGCCTGCTCGCAGGCGGCGCTGGGCTGCGACTCCGGCCTCATAGCCTACAATCTCGCAGCGAACCGCCTGGCCGCCGCGATCGTGTTTTCGCCGGAGGTCGCGCTCGCCGACTCGATGGCCATGCTTCCGGTATGCGGCATCGGCTTTCAGAACGCGCTCGGCGCGCTGGCGCCGCCGGAAGTATCGGTTCATCTGGACTGGACGGGCGGAATTTTCGTAAACGGCGCTTCATGCGGCGAACTGAAAGCCTCCGCGTCGTCGACCGACGAGAAGGCGGTCCCCGACTGGCTTGTCGTCGGATTGACCGTGCCTATCCTGCTGCCCGACTCCGAACGCCCCGGAGCCGATCCGGGGCGAACCTGCCTGTTCGAGGAAGGCTGCGCGGACATCTCGCCAACCGGACTCTTGGAGAGCTGGTCCCGGCATACGCTCGTTTGGATCAATCGGTGGCACGAAGACGGGCTGGAACCCGTGCACCGCGAATGGCGCGGACTTGCAAGGGGCCTCGGCGAGGAAATTTCCATGGACTGGCACGGCGAGCGCCTCGATGGCAAATTTCTGGGAGTTGACGAGCAGTTCAACATGCTGCTTAGAACCGGGGCAAGGACCAGGCTTCTCAAGCTGTGCGGGCTGCTGACAGGGGGATCGGCGCTTTGAAACTCGCAAGAGCGATCCATTTCGATGAAAGCGACATCAACGTCTACTACAGCCCGGCTCGAACGGGCGAATGGTGCATTTCCGGCGGATTCGAATTCTCCAACTGGAGCGACACCGACCTTGTCGGCAAGTCGCGCCAGGCTTTTTCGAACGGCTGGCTGGGTCTGGAAACTTTCGGGCGCGTGACCTTTGTCGCCATTACGCAGATCGAGCGGGCGGAATACGAAAGGCTGCTGGGAGCCCTTGCGCAGCATTTCGTCGACGTCTACGGAGCTCCGAGCGCCGACGCCGCGTTGCCGACAGCGGCCGCCGAACTGGACGAAATGGCGCAAATCTGCGGAAGTTTTCCGCCAAACACTCTTTTGACGATCATTCGCGAACTTGGCAGCGAGGGCGTGAGGGAAAGCTATCGCGCGATCGAATCCAGAAGCGCCGGCCTGGAGCAGTTCGCCATCCACGGCCATGCCGGCGACCCGCAATAGACCGGGCATCTCGATCGCATTCCGCCGCGACCGGCGGCGCTAATTTCGGGCATTGTGCGTAAAGAGCGCTTCGCCGTTCAGCCGATAGCCGTCAACAAGCCGTGCGCAGCTTGCTCCGGCCAGCCACTCTTCCAAGCGAATCGCCAAATCGGCTTTGACGTGCGGATGCCGAGCCGGATTGACCGGGAGGAAGGCGTACTGGTTGAACAGTTTCGGATCGCCTTCGAAAAGAACCGCGAGCCCGCCTTTGTTGCCGAAATTTATCCAGCTCGCCCGGTCCGCGAGAATATAGGCGTCCATGCCGGATGCGGTATTGAGCGCCGCGCCCATTCCCGCGCCGACGGCGCGGTACCAGTCGCCGAAACCCGCAGGATTCAATCCCGCCTCGGACCAAATGGACAGTTCGGCCTTGTGGGTGCCGGAATCGTCGCCTCTGCTCACGAAAACCGACTTGCTTCCGGCAATCAATGTCAGCGCTTCCGACGCCGTGCTTGCCCGCGCGACGCCCGCCGGGTCCGAGGCGGCTCCTATCAGAACGAAATCGTTGTACATGATTTCGCGCCGATGCGTCGCGTAGCCGTCGGCGATGAAGTCCTCCTCCGCCTTACGCGAATGCACCAGTATCGCGTCCGCGTCGCCCGAGCGCCCCAGGCGCAGCGCCTGGCCCGTGCCAACGACCAGCAATTGAACCTCGATATCCAGATCTTCCTGAATCTCAGGCAATAGAATGTCGCTCAATCCGGAATTGTGAAACGAAGTCGTTACCGCGATTCGCAATGATTCCGCCGATGCAGCCGCTCCGGACAGGAGCCCGGCGACAAGGATAGTCGCCGCGCGCAGTTTCATAACAAGATGTCTCCCCGAAGAAATGCCGCCGCCTCCGCCGTGCTCGGCGCGGCGAAGAAATTATTCGTACGGCCGGATTCGTGAAGCCGCCCCTTGTAAAGGAACAAGACTTCCTCCGAGATTCGCCGCGCCTGCCCCATGTCGTGGGTGGCCATGACGATACGCGTGCCTTCGGAGCAAGCGTCGGAAAGAATTTTTTCGATCTCCTTTGTCGCCCGCCCGTCGAGATTCGCGCAGGGCTCGTCGAGAAACAGCACGTCGGGTGCGGTTGTCAGAGCTCTGGCGAGAGCAAGCTTTTGCTTTTCGCCGCCGGACAGCGCGCCGGCCGGATTGCGCAGCATGCTTTTCAATCCTACCCTTTCGCCCCATTCCTCCGCTAGCTCGCGCGACCGCTTTTTACCCATGCCGCGAATAGCTAGAGGATAAGCGATGCACTCGAGAACCGTTCTCCGCATTATGATGGGAGTCTGAAAAACGAACGCCTGTCGCTTTCTGGCAACGGCTGCCGGAGACGACCAATCCACGGTCCCGCCGTCGCATCTTTCCAAGCCGTGCATCAGCCGCAGCAGAGAGGTCTTGCCTGCGCCGTTCGGTCCGATGATCGCCGTGGACGCGCAGGCGCCGAGTTCCAAGTCGATCGGACCGACGAGCGTCGTTCCCCGGCGACGGACGCAGGCGCCTCGGAGAACCAGCGGAAAGATCGTGTCTACCACAGGCTGGCCCTTTCGGTTCGAAGCAGATTGTGGATGGCGACATTTACGGCGACCGCGAGTCCGATCAGGATAAATCCCAAACCGAGCGCAAGCGAAAAATTTCCCTTGCTCGTCTCGAGCGCGATTGCCGTTGTCAGCACGCGCGTCGCGTGATCGATATTGCCTCCGACGATCATGATCGCGCCGACTTCGCCTATCGCGCGCCCGAATCCGGCTAGCGATGCGGTCAAAAGAGCCCTCCGCCCATCGTAGATCAACGTTGCTATTCGCTGCCGCTTGCTAGCGTTCATGGAGATCAGCAAGTCGTGGTATTCCGCCCAAAGCTCTCGAATAGCCTGATGAGAAATCGATATCACAAGCGGCGTGACGATAATGATCTGGGCGACTATCATCGCCGTGGGCGTAAAAAGAAGGCCGAGCACACCGAATGGCCCTGCGCGGCTGAACAAGATGTAGACAATCAATCCGACCACGACGGGCGGAAGGCCCATCAGCGCGTTCACTACGGCAATGACATGCCGCCTCCATCGAAATCTGGTGACCGCCAGCCAGCCTCCGGCCGGCAGGCCGATAGCGGATGCGATTGCAACCGCCGTAAGCGTTACGTGCAGCGACCGCAGCGTTATCTCCGCCAAGTCGCCGTCAAGGGATATTATTAGGCGACCGGCTTCAAGAAAGCCGCTAAATAGCTCATTCATAGCGATCTACGGCCGCTGCCGGTTCGAAAACCGGCGCGGCTAGCAACATTCCCTGAAGTTCGAACTTCTCCGCGGCGCCAAGAGCGCAAATTAGTCTGCATTCCGTTCAAATGCTGCCTCCAAGGCGAATTCACCGAGTGAGCAACGCTCCGACCGAACGCGGATTTGGGGTCGGCAACTGCAACTAGCAGACGCAAACCCGTGCGCTCCAGCCCGCTGCAAATTGTCATTCGCCTGCATCCAGGGGCGGAATCCGCGCGACAAAATGACCCTTCACATTTTTCGGCCATTCGCGAAACGGAACGATTCCTGATTCGGATTCCGCGTGCTTCGAAGCATATTCCAATATGGCGGCGGCGTTTTCCTCGCTTGGTTCGAACTTTCCGAGCACATAGGACATTTTTCCATTCGAGGAGACCGCGACGTTGCATCCATGATCGCATCCCATCAGGCACGATTGACTTTTAACTTTTACATTCGGGAATTGATCAGCAAGCCCGTCGACTAAATCTCTCATCGTTTTGCCGCAGGGATCGCCCGTCTTGTCTTCACGCTGACTTGGCGTTCGGCAAGTAATGCAAACCATCAGCGTGCTCATTTTGAAATTCCAGTTTCGGTCATGGCCAACAATTCAAGCGCCGATCGATCGGCACAGACTTTCAGCGACATTGCAACGGCATCTATATTTAAATCATCCGGCGGAGCGATCCTAAACGATGCGATTCACCGGGAATTACTACGATATGCTTATTCAGTTGAATAGGCTCAAATAGCACCGATCTCGTTCATGCCCACGAATTCCCTTGTCCTCGGCGAATTCGCGCCGGCGTAAATTTGTTACGTTCTCCATCGCGGCTTCGGAATGCGCACTTTATTTCGGCGGGATGTACCGGCTCATGTTCAGCTAGAGCTAAAGATCGCAGATCATACAGATTTCCCGACAATTTCGGTTGCGATGCTGTCGACGACCTTCTGCTCGACAAGCCGACCGCGGAGCAACTCCAGGGTCCGGACCGTGCGGCCTTCGGGCGGCTCCATGCAGTCCGGACCGACAAGTCGCGCCTCCTTAGCTCTACCGGAATTCTTCGGCTTGCGCATTACTTGGTCCTTGCGGCTGAGATCCGCCTCGATTCCGTCCTCCATGCAGCACTCGTGCGCCCTCCGCTCCGTCGCGGCGCAGATGCCCGGCGCGTTGGAGACCTCGGCATCAGTGAAGTTCTCGCCCCTCTGCGCCTCGTCCACCATCAGAAGGAGGTGCGGTCCGGAACGCTGGACAGGAATGTTGCGACCCGAGAATTCAGCGTCGAAAATCCGACGAAATTCGCCGCGTCCGATTCAATTAAAGAGCTTTCACGCGTCGCGGCGGGTCTCGAGGGCTTTCGCCAACTGGCCTTTTCAGCAGAGCGACGACGCATTTTGCGAATTCCGGACGGGAATCGGCAAGAAATTTCCTCTGAAAACGCGGTGACTTGCGCTCGACAGCTCCTAGCCTGAACCGAATAAGCAATCGAACGAACTAGCGTTACATTTGGTCCGCATGGCAGAATAAAATAAATTCGCTACCTATGCCGGCCCGATAGAATCCAGAGTAGGAATGAAAGAATTACGGCAATTACCTTGATAGCCCCTCCAAAGTAGATTGACTTATTTTAACAATTGATAGAGAAAGCGCGCAGGGGCCGTAGCTCAGTCGGGAGAGCGCGTCGTTCGCAATGACGAGGTCAGGGGTTCGATTCCCCTCGGCTCCACCATCCTTCAAGCCGAAGAGTTCCAGTAAAGTACCGAAAACCCCCGGAAAACCGGGAGTTTTTCATTTTAACGCCTCATGCCGTTCCGGTATGGATTTTCTCCCGAAAGGCATGTTCCCCCTCCGGAACTTGGTCTTGGAACACCCCGGTCTTGGCGGCGCGTGCTACAGGAGAAAAGACCGACGGACTATTTGCGAGCGGCAAGGTAGAAGGCGGCGACCCATCCAACGGATCCGGCGGCAGTTCCTCACCGCATGCTCCAGCCGGCCGACCGTCTTGCCATCGATCCTGCCCTCCACGGATACCAGCAGGACCGTGTGGCGCCATTCGACGGTACGCTACTATGTCGGAGGCTTCGCTCGGAACGTCTCTGCAAACTCGACGGGTCAGGCGGTGCTGGCGATCCGCAAATCGGCGAGAACTGGAACGTGACCAGCGGCGAGCCAGCGTTCCAAGTGTCGGTTCCCTCCAGCTTGTACCGCTTCCTTGCCATCGTTAGCCCTTCTTGATCCTCAACCCGAATGTGGATCATTTGGGTGGGGAGGGTCAGCCGGTGGCGGACCCGGCGTTTGCGCCCCCGCCCGTGCCTTGTTTGCTATTCGGTCGAATTCAGCGAAACCAAATCACATAGCTTCGCGCCGCCGCGCCCCACGATTAGCGCTTGGCGCACAAGCTCATGCCGCCATCATCAGGTCATAGCTTGTGTTCTTGCTGCCTCCGGGATTGCGGCGAAGGATTCCGCGCTCGACCAGTTCATTGATGTCGCGCTGCGCCGTCGGCATCGAACATTTGCCGATCGCTGCCCATTTCCTTGCCGTAAGCTTGCCCTCGAATCCATCGAGAAACCTGTTGAGCACCGCCTTTTGGCGTTTGCTGAAGGGCTCGCGGGCGTAGCGCTGCCAGAAATCGGCCTTGCGCAGAACATCCGCGCAAGCCTCGTCGGCGCCATCAATCGCACGCGAAAAGCAGCCGAGGAACCAGACCAGCCAGTCGGTAACGTCGAGTGTACCTTTCTGCGCGCTTTCAAGCGCGTCGTAATAGTCGGAGCGTTCCTTCCGGATCTGACTCGACATGCTGTAGAAGCGCTGTCCCGAGTCCTCCGACTGGGCCAGTGCCTGATCGGCGGTCGCGCGCGCGACACGGCCGTTACCGTCCTCGAACGGGTGGATGGTCGCGCACCAGAGATGTGCCAGGCCGGCACGCAACAGGCCCTCGGGTTCGCTTCGGCGATTGAACCATTCCAGGAACGCCTGCATCTCGGCGTCGAGTTGCTGAGCCGGCGGTGCCTGATAATGCACCCGCTGACGGCCGATCGGGCCCGAAACGACCTGCATCGGTCCTTCCG
>MKWU01000310.1_pt1 | contig 92675 bp, 65 predicted proteins | sample 809101 | NCBI WGS metagenome assembly MKWU01 (sample SAMN05860141, study PRJNA318959) | sponge metagenome | host: Aplysina aerophoba | place: Slovenia: Piran, Adriatic Sea, Gulf of Piran | collected 2013-05-07
ATATGGCAGAAGCAGCTTTTCAATTGAGTCAACTCAATACCACTCTCACAGATATGGATATGTGGTTGGCTATTGATAGACAGAAAAAACAAGAGGAACTAGCTTTAGAAGAAGCTAAGCAAGAGGGTAAGCAAGAGGAAAAAGCAGCCGTGGCTAGACGCATGCTTTCCAATGGGAGTGATGTAGAAGCCATTTCGATTGCGACAGGCCTCACACCAGAAGAAATTACGAAGCTTGCTGATAGCGCCACTCAGTGACATGAGCGAAAGTCTTTGTGACTTTAAGGACACACTCTTCCATCAATTCTCTAGCAAGAAGTATTGATGTTAGGGTTTTGTGTATTCTGATGTTTTTAGGCTGTTGATGAGAAATACGGGTATGAAAGTTTTTATCATCGGTGATGGGAGTCATGCACAGCCATGGTTACTGCCTTTCCCAGAAAACAGCTAGCTCTTCCTGTTTAAACAGCATCCATCTTAGGCATGTTTTTTCTTAGCTAGACCCAGTGGTTAATTGACAAAATCTTGGGCATGAAATACTCAAAAAGACCTTACAAAATATGACTGTTTTTACTTAAAAAAATAGTCAACTTGTAGTGTGTGCTTTTAAGAGTAGTTCGCAAAAAAAAGTCTGTTATTTTAACATGTTACGTTTTGTTCTGAGTTTGAAATGTCAAAATCAGGAGCTCATGGCTCATGTAATAGCTGCTTGGCTGCTTGGGGGGGGCTTAAGGCAGAGTAAGTATGTCCACGGTTTTATCGGAACGAATGCCAATGGTGTGTTCAAATTGGGCAGAGAGTTTGCCATCGATGGTGACAGCGGTCCAGCCATCGTTAAGGATCTTTGTATGTAAGCTACCTTCATTGATCATTGGCTCAATGGTAAAACACATGCCTTTACTTAAAGGTATGGGGGGTTGTAATTTTGCCACTGTGGAGCAATGTTGAATATTAGGGTCTTCGTGAAAAGTCCTTCCGATTCCATGACCCACAAAATCTCTTACAACGCTAAAGCCTTGTTTATGAGCGTGTTTTGTGATGGTTTTAGCGATATCCAATATCGTACAACCGTGATGTATTTTGGAAATGGCCAGATCTAGGCATTCTTTGGCACAGCGTACCAGATTTTTAGCTGTTTGAGAGACCTGAGAGTCGTCACCAACAAAAAACGTGCGTGATGTATCACCGTGAAAGCCATTAACAATGGGGGTAACATCGACGTTGATGATATCGCCTTCTTTGAGAATATGATCTTTGCTAGGAATGCCATGACACACCACATGATTGACGGATGTACAACAAGCTTCAGGAAATCCCATGTAGCCTAGAGGTGCGCTGGTGGCTTTTTTTGAGAGTGTGTAATCGTGGATAATATCACTGATCTCTTTGGTGGAAATACCCACTTGGATGGTGCTAGCAGCAAGATCCAAGAGTTCATAAGCCAGAGCTCCAGCACGTTTCATATCATCTATTTCTTGGTCTGTTTTGTAGTTGATGATCACAGATAATCTTGCTTATGTTTTTTGGTGGAAATATGAGGGTAAAGGATGGGTTTTTGTCAGCATCATGCAGGTGAGCTGTTGTGAGCTTTTGTTTAGTGTTTGGGGAATAGTGGAGCATTGGGACAACAGGTTTGGTTCTGATAGTTGCAACAAGAGCAAGGGTTTTGAGGGATAGTGCAGGATTCTATGGAAGATACAGGTATGTTACCGCTTGTGTTGTTAGTGGTATCAGCTGTTGTGTGAGTGTCGTTAATGGGGATGTTTGCTGGAACAACGGCTGCCGTGTCCGTTAAAGCAGGCTTATCTGAGAGCTCAGAGAATTCTTTGATTTGATCGGCATAGTAAGGCACATCTGCTAGTGAAATAAATGCAAAATTCTTTTCTTTTAAAGCAGGATAGAGGAATTTGGCAAACATGATGATAGATGAGGCATGGTTATCATGTAGCAACAGAATACCTTTGCGTTTTTCAGGAGGGAGAGCCATGATTTCAGCAACATAAAGTTCTGCACAGGCTTTTTCCACAGCGTGTTGTTCTTTGCTTTTTAAGGCATCAGTGAGGATTTTAGGGTAGGTTGCGATCATTTCTTCACGTTTCTTTCCCACAGAGCTTCTCCAAGTGCTTCTGACTTGCCAACATTGGTAATCAGCAACGATGTGTTTATCTAAGGGGCCTCCTCCAAAGGTCCAGCCAACAGGGCCTAGAAACGTTTTTTGGAAGGGTTCGGTGAGAAGGATTTTAGAGTCTTGTTCTTCCCAAAAACCACCAGGAGGTCGGTAGAAGGTGGGATAGTTTTCCACACTTTGAGTGGCATTTTGGTTGGTGTCTCCATCTTCTCCAAAGTTGTGAATAAGGCGTTGTTTAACGAGGCAGTGAGTTGCTTTGACTTCTTCTGCAACAAAGCGTGAGAAGGCGTCGATGTTTGTGGTTTTTTGGGGCTTTATCGTCGCTGGTTGCCACTGGTCGTCTTTATATTCCAGTTCTCCATTGCATTTTTTGGGATCAATGGCACTGGATAAATGAGACCATGTGTGGTTTCCCACAAGAATGTGCCCTGATTGTAAAGCTCGATCGATAACGCAACGTTCTTCGCGGTCTGAGGGTTTGCGGAAGTTGATGCCTATGACAAAAAGTGTTGCAGGAATGGAGTGATGCACTAAAAATTCAACTAAGTCTGAACTATCAGGTAGGCGGTCGTTAGGCAGGATAAAGGGAGTGATGGGTTGAGGTTTTTTTGATTCTTCAGCTGGATCGTTTTCTTCTGTAGGATAGGGTGGTGAGGAGGTTTTGGTGGGTTGGCTGGATGTTTCATCGGTAGTGGTTTTATGGGTTGTATCTGTCATGCGTTTGCGGGATTCCATTTCATCAACGGTCATGTCTCTGAGAGGGGTAGAATGTTCTGGCAAAGCTTGTAAAGCTTTTATTTTAGGAGATCCTGTGTCATCGCATGCCCCTGAACGTCCTGTGACCACTGGCCCATCATCGAAGGTAACAACCAGTTGGTTGGGCTTCATGGTTTTGACAGCATTGAGGGTATTTATTCCTATTTGTTCAGCTGATAAGCTGGTAAGAACGCTTTGAGCGGGAGTATTTTTGTGTTTTTTACAGCCACTTATGGCAACAAGGCAAAAAATCAAGCTATAACAAACCACAGCGTTATGGATACTTATGTTCATACATCTTGAAAGCATGTTGGGTGGCTTGTTATGTCGAGGTATGGCAAAGTTCATGTTGAAAAGTGTCTTTCTTGGAATGTTTTTAATGTGTTTTTTATGTGCGCAACAAATAGCTACATATGGGTCATAGGTAGCTCATGATGGATGCAGCTCATGATGGAAAAATAGACGTATTTTTAAACAGCATAGCTGTATCTGCCAGTGTGACAAACTCTCAGCTGTATATTTATCATAGCGGAAGTTTTAGCGGAAGTGTGAGTTAGAATAGAACATATGGAGTTCGCAGCAGAGTGACATTTTAAGCAAGCGAGATACACATCCTAAGTAGATAGGTTGAAAAGTCCTGTATAATCATATAGCTAAGATAATCCATGCGGTGTTGTGTTCTATTTGCTAGTTGTTAGGTAGGGAGTTAGGTAGGGAGCTAGGTAGAGTGAGCCATGCGTTTTAGAAGAATATCTATAAATATCTATAGATAAAGAATGCATAGCGGTTCCATAAAATACATAGAACATGAAAACAGAGTATGGCATTTTTGTTAAAAGATTTACACTTTACCCAAGCAAGCTTGTGGGCTAGACTTGTGGCCTAAACTTGTGTTCTAAACGAGGAACCGAGAGCTTAGAGGACAGTGAGTCTATCTTGGGGACCTCGTTAGGTGTTTATGCCGATGCATTATGGCGATATAACAGCGTATAATATGCTACAACAATAAGAATAAGAATGCGAAAAGAATGCGAAAAGAATGCGAATAAGAGTACGATAAATAGCCATGCTGGTTATAAAATGACAAACAATGACACAACATGTCATGACCCATTAAGCCACTTTAGCTCAGTCGGTAGAGCAGAGGACTGAAAATCCTTGTGTCCCCAGTTCGATTCTGGGAGGTGGCACCACTTTTTGTATGAAAAAAGTATGAAAAAAAGATAATAAAAGGAAAGATATAAACATGGAAACTTTTGTCACGGTTGTGCATGTGTTTACAGCGTTACTGATTATTGCTGTTGTTCTTCTTCAAGGAGGAAATCAGGGGGGTATGGGGGCTGCTTTTGGTGGAGGAAATAGTACTTCTACTTTTGGAGCAAGTGGCTCTACTTCTTTTTTAGCAAAATTCACCTATTTTATTGCTGCTGTATTTATGGTGACTTCGATTATGTTGACGATTTTTCAAGGATCTGGTTATGATATTGGTATCACTGATGAGCTTGAAAAATCAGCTACACAAGATTCCACAAAAGACAAAGAGAGTGAAAACACTCCTTCTACTCAGCCTGCTCAGCAACAACCGTCTGAGGCTAATGCTCCGGTTACAACTCCTCCTACAACGTTACGTTCTTCATCTCAGCCAGAAAATACAACAGAAGAAACACCCAATCCTTCATCTTCACCGTGAGTATGGTGTTAGCTTCAAAAAGAAGGTAGCAAGGCTACAGTACACGTACAAATAAAGTGAGTGCTGCTATGTGAGTATTCCATGTGAATAAAAGTGAGTGCGCGAAGGTGGTGGAATTGGTAGACACGCTAGGTTGAGGGCCTAGTGCTCGTTTTAGAGCGTGAGGGTTCAAGTCCCTCTCTTCGCACCATGGATGTTTGGCAAGGCGTGTTTGATAGCGTGTTTGGATAGTTACTATCAAAACTCAGAGGAGTGTGTGGATCCTTTGAGAGTTGTTCAAATATCCATGACATATCCTCTGGTAGAGGGCTTTCAAGATGAATGGTCTTAGGGTGATTTTGATGAGGCATTTTGAAGGCGATGGTGAGTTTGGCTGCATGAAGACAGAGTCGTGGAGCCATGATGTGGCTCAGGACTTTTTGAGAGTAGCCTTCTTTGAGAAAATGTAGAAAAATACTTTCATCAGCAAAATAACGGGTATCGCCAACTAGGGGGAAACCGGCATAGGCTGCATGTATGCGAATTTGATGGGTGCGTCCATGGACGGGAGTAATTTTAAGTAGGCAGTGTTTGGAAGCTTGTTTGAGGACTTGAAAGTGTGTGATGGCTGGTTTGCCTCCTTGTTTCTGAACCCAGCGTTTTGTGCGCCATGTGGTTTGGTTGCTATAGCCGAGAGGTGCTGTTACGCACCAGGATTTTTGTAAAGGTTTTCCACAAGCGATGGCATAATACGTTTTTTGGGTACTATGGGAGCGAAAAGCTTGGCTGAGTTGAGCACGTACTTCAGAGGTATTGCCACACAGGATAATGCCTGAGGTGTCTTTATCGAGGCGATGTACGGCTCGCCATTCTGTTCCCCATCTTTGAGTTATGATTTCACTAAAGGTATGTTTGCGGTAGCGCCCTCCTTCATGCATAGGTAAGTGTGGTGGTTTATAGAAAGCTCTGAGGTGGTGATGATGATAGAAGCAGGTGATTGTATCATTAACGGGTGGTTCTGATGATCGAGGATAATGATGACAGACCTGTTGTCCTTCTTTAAGTCTATATGAGGGACGTATGGGATGATCATTAACGAGAATTTTTTTCAAAAAACAGCGCTTTTGCCAGCTTGATCGAGATAAAAAAGGAAAGCATCGCGCTAAATAAACATCTACTCTTTTGCCATTCCAGTATGATGATATCCGTCCTTGAATGCCCTTTTTATCAGCGAGAGGACGTAAGTCTTCGCTGGAAAATGGGTTGGATGGGTTGAAAGCGGAGTGTTGCATGGGTTGGTTTTTGAGTGACATAGCTTAAGTAAAGTAGCTCAAGTAAAGTAGTGAGGGAGAAAAAGTGGGTAAGCTTCGAAAAAAAACACCCATTTCTGCACAGTGGATGAAACGTTGTTTGATACTGATGAGTGTGGCCGTTATGGGATTAGTGGTTTATATGCTTGTTCAATTTCGTGAGGAGCCACATCTTTTAATCAAAGGACGTATTGTTATACCTCCATCATTAGTGGATGTGGCTGCGGGTCATGTTCGGTTATTTTATATAATTTATTCCACCACTTCTGCTATGCCTTTAGCGGTTATGGTTGAACCTATACGTATGAGAGTGGATACCAAACAACGTCTTCATGGTTATCAACGTTCTTTTGCTGTGACCTTGTCTCAATTGCAATTTATGCAAGCAAACGGTAGAAAGCAGCTCCTTGCTGCAATGCCTTCACAAAATATATCTTCTAAGAGTGATGGAGACCGTGTTCATGATAAGGATCATCAAGACTGGTTGATCAAGATCCGTCTTGATCGTGATGGCAGAGGTGGGGCTGATGAGAGAGGGGATATTATCAGCAAGAAAATGTCTTTTGAGATGGGAAAAGCTATGGATGTTGTCTTGCAGCATCGTGTTACAGGCAAGTAAGCTCATAAGCTCAGTAGAGCGTTATGGAATGTGTGTTTGCTTGTGTTTTTGTGGATGTGTCTGTGAATTTTTATAGGCAAGGTAGTCGTTGCGTTGTTTGAGAGTTTCCACAAGAAGTGGTTCTCCTTCGTTGCGAATGCTTTCGGCTAGTTTTGAGAAATCTGGGTACTTTGTAATGTAGAGAGCTATGAGTGCGTTACGTCTCAGTCCTGTGCGTTTTGGACGGGTCATGGGGGTTGCTGCAAAGAGTTGGATGTAGGTGTTTTCATCCATCATAGCAACCTTTGGCAGTGGTGGTAGGGTAGGTATTTTGTATTGGATTATGGAGACCTGTTGAGCGTAGCGGTTATGGGGACAAACGCGTTGGCAGATATCACAGCCAAAATAGTATTTTGCGAGGTGATCCCAAAATGTTACGGGTATCAATCCTCGATGCTCGATGGTGTAGTAGGCTAGGCAACGTCTGGCATCAAGAACATAGTCAACAGATAGTGCTGCCGTTGGGCAATGGACCTGACATCTTCTACACGTACCACAGCCCCATTGTTTATCTTTATCTTTAGTTTGCGTTTTCTGAGCTGTGTTGTGTCTTTGCAGTGGTTTTTCTTTTGGTGGTGTTGTTGTGGGTTTGAGTGGAAGATCGGTATAGATTTCAAATAAGAAGAGATAGCTACCATAACCTGGTAGAATAAACAGTGAGTTTTTGCCACGAAATCCTGCTTGAGTTTGGGTTGCAAGGCTTTTTTCTAAAATAGGAGCTGTATCTACCACACAGCGATGTTGATGATCTGTTACGTTAAGATGGCGAGCTAATTCTTCGATAATCTCTTTAGCTACCTTTTTTAGAACTTTATGATAATCCTTTAGTCTTGCGTAGGCTGCTATTTGGGGTTCCTTGTTTCTGGGGTGTGTTGGGTTTCTGGGATGTGCTGGATAGGTTGCAGCACATACAATGAGATGTGGCATGTCTTTTTCTATTTGCCAGGGATGTTTTCGAAAATGGCCATAGCGGCTCAGATAATGCATTTGGGCATGCTTGCCTTCAGTGAGCCAGTTTTGAAAGTAGCCATATTCAGGGTCTGGTTTGCCACCAGCGAGTATGCCTAAACATATCACTCCTTTTGTTTGGCACAGTTTTTTCAGATAATCCATGATGATGTGGCTACTAGCTCATAAGTGAGTATTGTTGTAGTTCTGTTTGGATATGTTCAAAAGAAGCGCTCTGTTTCCACCATAGGATCTGATTGAGTCGTGCTTGTTCAATAAGCATATCTAATCCTGAGGCAAAAGGAATCTGCGCAATGGAGGAATAATGTTTAAAAGCTGAAGGGGCTGCATATGTCATATCATGACAGCCACGAATACGCGAAGTGTATTGGGGGATATGTTCGGCAAAGTTAGCCATATCGTTTTTTTGATGTGGCAAAGGAGTGCATTGGACAATGAGAATATCTTGGTGTTGAGCGAGGAGATATTTGAAGTGATGAGGTGTGAAGGGATAAAAAAGCATGTGGATATTATGATGGATGTTATGATTGTGACGTTTTTTGAGATGATGGCTGTGTGGTTGTTTGATCCTTCGCCATAGCACGTGAAAGTACAGGTTTTTTTTAGGGTTGATAAGCTGTGTTGTTATATCTAAGTTTTCTAAGATAGCCTGATAAAGGGCATGCATGGCTCCTCCATAGCCAAAGAAGATGATGTGCTCGATATCTTGAAGGGATATGTTTGCACGGCTAAGAGCTGCAAGGCTGCCCTTTCCGTCGGTATTTGCAAAGTGCCAATGGGTGTGGTCTTTTGTCCAAGCTATATTATAAGGTTTTTGTGTTCTTTGTTGTTTGGGTTTTTTTTGGTTTGTATAACCAAAAGCTTGGGCAATGCTTTGTTTGAAAGGGGTAGTGATATTGAAGCTTGTGATATGTTCTGTTTTCAGATAGGAACGAAGCTGGTTTATGGGTGGTATATCTTTGTTTTGCAAATCTATGACAGAATATTGAAAGTCTTTTATCCCACAGTGCTGAGCACTTATGGTATGGATGGGCTCTGAAAGAGAGTAGCCAATGTTTTTTCCTATAAGTGCTAATTTATGATGAATCATATGGAATGTGCTTTACTGCAGCCAGACATAGAGTGAAGATGTTTTTGCCATGCTCTTGTTATCTTGAAGTTGCTGTGAAGGGGTGTATGGTTGTGGTTAAGTGATTGTCTGAGAAGTGAATGAGTGTGTATATGGTGTCTATGATGATTTATATGGATATCATGGATATATATTTTTGAAATGAAGAGTTTTTTGTGACCTATAACGATTGGTTTGATTTTTCGTGTCATTGCAAAGAAGCACGTGATGGCACAGTTGTGGTGATAGGAAATTTTGATGGTTGTCATATGGGTCATCAGCATCTTATAAAACGTGCTGGTGATTATGCTCAGAGTCATCATTTGCCGCTTCTTGCTTTAACCTTTCAGCCTCATCCTCGGGTATTTTTTGGTAAATCCAAGCCCGGTTCTTTTGTCTTCACTGTGCCATCTCAAAAAGATCGTGCCCTTAAAGAATTAGGGGTGGCTATGCATCTTAGTCAGCAGTTTACAGCTGATTTTGCTGGTTTATCCGCAGGTGAGTTCATTAAGACAGTTTTAGTTAAGGCTCTTTATGCTAAAGCGGTGTTTGTTGGAGAAAACTTCTGTTTTGGCAAAGATCGAGGTGGTAGTGCCACTGATTTGAAAGCATCTCTTGAGAGCTGTGGGGTATTTTGTGAGATGGTGTCTTCGGTGATGTTTTCTGATGCTTGGCGTGTTTCATCATCCATGGTGCGTCGTTTGATGGCTGCTGGGGATATGAGCGAGTTGAAAGAAGCTCTGTGCAGGCCTTTGCTTTATGAAGGCACGTGTGTGAAGGGGCAGGGTTTGGGTAAGCAGCTTGGTTATGCCACTATGAATCTGGCTATAAGTGCGGATTATCCCCTAAAAGATGGTGTTTATACAGCTTTTGTGAGCTTTGATGAAAAACGTCAGATCTTTGCATATAAAAAAGCATCTTTGGGATGGCCTGCTGTGGTAAACAAGGGTTTGCGTCCTACATTGATGCCTTCGCTTGGTGGTAAAAAAGGTGTTAAGAATGGGGCTAGATGGTTAGAGGCTCATATTTTAGACTTTCCTTCAGTGAGTGATGCTAGAAATATTGGTGGTGTTGGCCATAATGTTGGTGTTTATTTTATGGACTTTTTAAGACCAGAACAGTGTTTTTCAGATGTGGATGCTTTGGCCCATCAGTTATCACAAGATGTGGAACGTGCTCGGTTATTGCATCAGAGTTATGATGAAGAAGTATTAAAAAATAAGCTGCCTTAGACCATAAGATATGTCATGCTTAAGACCAACTTGCGGTATTTTTTGATGCAGCATGCCTGTTTAGACAGGCATGTGAAGCTGTAAGAGCTGTGTTGTAAGAGCTGTGCTGTGTGCTGCAAGTAGAGCTGTGTTGTAAGTAAGGTTGTGTGCTGTTATTAAGAGTAGCTATTAGAGTTGCTATTAAGAGTAACAGCTTTTTTCAAACGTTTTTTATCTTTTATGGGACTCTGGTATGGCACAGAGTGCTGCAGTCACAAACAATTACCGTTCTTTTAAAACGCAGTGGGGCCAGTGGGCTGCTACAATGGCGGCTATGGATAGTGATAGTGTTAGCGAGCCTTTTATAGGCTTGCTATGGGGAAATAGTGATTTCTTATTGATGCGTTCATGGGATAGAACCAAAGCGCTTTGGTCTCAAAAGGCTAGTTATAGAGCTAGTTATAGGGCTAGTCACAGAGCGAGGCTGTGGGATGGTTCTTCTGTGAGTTCTAAAGATTTGGCCATGATGTTTCGTAGCGCTAATCTGTTTGGCCAGACAGAATTTCACATGATTGCTGATATGCAAGATATGTCTTTGGCTATGTGGAAAGAGGCTTTAAAAGCTCATAAAGATCATTCCTTTAAACATCATATGGTCTTTTCTTGGCGTAGCAAAGAAGCTCGTCTGCCTAAGGCATTTTGGGAAACTTTGCCAGATAATAGGCACGTTGTAGGAGCGTGTGCGTTAAAATCTTATGAGTATGTGGATTTTGTGCGTGATCTATGTGGTGTTTACGGTGTGAGTGTGACACCGCAGGGTGCTGCTCTTGTCATAGAGCATATTGGTGAAAGACCTTTTTACGTTGAGCAGATGTTAAAGAAGTGGAAGCTGCTTGGTAAACAAGGAAACATAAGCCAAAAAGAGTTGTTAGAGCATATGGATGCCTTACCAGAGCAGATAGCTTTTAAAATCATCCACTATATTCTTAAGGGACAAAAAGAGCTAGCTTATCTAGCTTTAAGAGATGTTTTGGTGGCTGAAAACATACCTCCTGTGGTGATATTAGGGGCTCTTTATTACCATCTTAAGCAATTGATAGCACTCCTTTCAGCGAAAGCTGCTCATTCACATAAACCACATAAACAACAGTCAGTACCAGTTATCCCTAAAGTGCCTTACTATGTGCAAAAACGTTACGCCTCTTACCTAAAGAACATGAATGAAGAGAAGCTATTGAGTGCTTTAGAACTTGCAGCAAAGGTGGATGTGTATTTAAAAACCAAAAGCACCTTGATGTCTCCTGAGATTCTTTTGACATCATTGCTCACAGCTTTGTAAAAAAGTAAGATGTATGGCAGTAAATTCACGGCCTATAAGTGAGATAGCAGAGAAAAAACTACAAAAGAAAACATACAAAAGAAAAGATAAAACCATTAAAAAAGCACAAAAGATAACACATACAACATAAAGACATAGATCAAGATCATCTACGGAGTGTGTATCTTGTTTCGTCATTTGCCCACATGTAGTGCCATGGTTATTGGTAGACATAGACAGCAGCGAGGTTATTGGTGTGTGTGTGGCATGTGTGTGATGTTGCTTGCTGGCTGTCGGTTTTTGGGTTGGTCTTCATCAAAGTCGGTGGATAAGGCTTCTTTGCAACATCAAGCGTCTGACAAAGCCTCCCCTGGGTCTTATCCTAGTAAGGTGGAGAGTCGGTCTTTTGAGCCGCTGGCTGTGGTGGCTGCCAATCATCAATTGTCATCAGCACACAGTCAAGCTTTAAGTGAAGATGGTGGTGTGGTGGATGGAGTGTTTTTGAAGGCATCAAACAGGTTTATGATGCTTACGAAAAATTATGTATGGTCTTATGATTTTGTAGCTAAACGACTCCATAAATATACGGTTACAGCGCGTGCGCGTGGTCAGGTGCTGGGAGAAAAACTCACTCCTTTCATGGATCATGGTGTGTTGGTGGCTTTAAAGGAAAATCCCACAGAGCTGGCTCACAGTCATCAGGGGGGAGTCTTGATTGTATCGCTTGTGCCTAAAATTCGTCTGAGGCGGCTTAAGATGGGGCAAAAAAAGATCCATGCTGCAGCTATGATGGGTGAAGAAGGCGTGTTGGTGGTGGGTGGCGATGTGATGTTTCTAGGTGAGGGTTTGCGTCCTCGACGTATTGTGAAGATGCCATCCCTTGATCCATTACGTGCTTCATCTTCATCTTTTGGAGACGATTCTGGTTTGAAAGCAAGGTTTGCTGTGTCAGGTGGTGCTGTTTGGTTATATACGGCTCAACAGGTGTTTTTTTGGAAGCCTTTTAAGGGGCAAAGGAGTTGGCAGAAAGTTGTGGATAAGGTGAGGATGATTCAACGAGTGAGTTTTGTTGAGGATCGATTGTTGATTCAAACACCTTATTCGGTGGTGGTGATGTTTTTAAGTGGTGATATTGAACACACCATTCCTGTGCTTTCTCGTCGTAAGCTATTGGATATGTATATAGATGAGCGAGGGCATCTATATGTGTTTGATGATTATCAACTCGAATACTATGATGTGAGGAGTCAAAGGCGTCATTATTCTAAACTGCCTTTTGATCATGATGATGGTATGCAGTTGAGAATACGTTATCCGTATTTGGCAGCTATCCATAGCGGTGAGGTGATGTTTTATAAGATTGATCGATTGCAATCAGTATATGCTGAAGAGGAGTCTCTATTAGAGGAGCAAACCTTTTAGAGTTTTTTGGGCTTTTTGAAAAGCAGAGTGTAGATAGCAGAGATGGTTGTGATTTAAGAAAGGATGCAAAGATAATCTAAGCCGTGATGTTCCTGATGGAACGGTGGGAGGACGGATAGCTGTGGTATAGATGCCATGGTTTTTAAGATATAAACTGAGTTCTATGGCAGCATGGTTGCTTGGTAGGATGATAGAAAGAATGGGCGAGCCATCTCCTTTTGTGTGATAGCCAAGAGTGGATAGTTGATGGCAGAGTGAGAGGGAAATATCTGTCAGGCGTTTGCGCAGAGGCTGTAAATGTTTGAGCATATACAGGCGGCAAAGTAAGGAAGCTGCAACCATAGGTGAAGGTGCGGTGGTGTAAATAAAACCACCTGCAAAGTTGATGGCATAGTCAATGAGATAGTTGGGCCCGCTAAGAAAAGCCCCATTGAGTCCTAAAGCTTTGCCACAAGGATACATCCCGATGATGTGATCTGTGATCGGGTGGGTTAGGGATGATGATATCAGGCCTTTCCCTTCTTTTCCCCATATTCCTAAGCTATGAGCTTCATCTACAATAAGAATCCGGTTTGGTTCGCAGGTAAGCTGTTTTAAATCTTCTATCTTAGGGCTGTCCCCATCCATGGAGTAGAGTGCTTCTAAAAAGATGGCTTGGCATGGACTGGGATGTTGATGTAAAAGCGTGTTGAGATCTTGGAAGTTAAGATGTTTAAAGATATGTTTGTGGGAATGTGGGATTTTGGCTAGACGCATGCCTGTGATGGTGCAGGCATGGTTGAGTTCATCAGAGAAAAACCTGATGTCTTGGGGTTTGTGTTCTAAGGATTGGATCAGTGGTGCAAGGCTATGTCCTAGGATAGTACCTGAACTAAAATAGAGAGCTGTTTCATAGCCAAAGAGTTGGGCAAAGGTTTTTTCTAGAGCGCTGATAACTGTGTGATTACCACCAATCAATCGAGATGAAAGCCCTCCTAGTGGAAGGAGGTGAGCGAGTTGAGCATGGAGTGGGGCAAAGCATTTGCTGCGTTCTAGGCCAAGATAGTCGTTGGTATTGAAGTTAAGAGGTTCATCTATTTCTTGCGTGTTTAACAGTGATGGATAGTAGTCTTGGGCTTGGTTAAAGGCCCATTCTTGCCACCATGAGACGCTCTTTGTTTGAGAGGTAGTAGATGCGCTGTCTGATGCATAAGCTGATGTATGAGCTGATGTATAAGCGAGGGGCAATGTTCTGAGGGTATGGTGTTTTTTTCTCAAAGAGAGTTTTTTGAGAGCACGCTTTTTTAGATAATCCATGGTTGCACTCACGGGTTTGCAGCTTGCCGGATAGAGGATGGCTTTGTGGTGGGGCGTAATCCCAGATCAGCTAGTAGGGCAAAATCACTGGCAGGGGCGTTGTTTGGTGTGGTGAGAAGTTTGTCGCCGATAAACAAGGAATTAGCACCGGCGAGAATGCACAGGCTTTGGGCTTCTTTGGACAGGTCGGTGCGTCCTGCAGAGAGTCGGATCACACTGGTGGGTAAGACAATGCGTGTGGTTGCGATCATACGCACCATATCTAAGGGTTCAAAGGAGTCATCTTTTTGCAAGGGAACTCCAGGAACTTTAACAAAACGGTTGATGGGAACACTTTCTGGGTGTGGTTGTAATTTGGCGAGTTCTTCAAGAAGTCCCCATCGATCTTCTAGGGTTTCTCCCATGCCGATAATGCCTCCGCAGCATACTTTCATGCCAGCTTTGCGCACATGTTTAAGGGTTTGTAGGCGGTCATTATAGCTGCGGGTGGTGATGATGGTCTTGTAAAATTCAGGGCTACTATCGAGGTTGTGGTTGTAATAATCCACACCGGCGTTTTTGAGATCGCTAGCTTGTTGTTCATCGAGCATGCCTAGTGTCATGCATACTTCTAGTCCTAACTCTTTAACTTTACGTGCACATTCAAGAAGGCTTTCATAGGCTTTACCTTGTTTTGGTGGCGATGACCACGCTGCTCCCATACAGAAACGTTCAGCTCCAGCTGCTAAGGCTTTTTTGGCTTGTTGAGTGATGTTTTCACTGTCCCATAAGCGCTCAGGAGTGATAGGTGTTTTGTAATGGGCACTTTGTGGGCAATATTTGCAGTCTTCGCGACAGCCGCCTGTTTTGATGGATTGAAGGCGTGAGAGTTGCATGGTGTTATGATCATGATGTTTTCGATGTACCGTTGCTGCTCGGTACATCAGCTCAGGCAGGGGTAAATGGTAGAGCTTGGCAATGTCTCGCTTTTGTATAGGTTTTTGCATAGAAAAATAGGCTTATGTGAGGTGATGGGTGGCAGTGGTTAGTCTTTATGTAATGTAGCTTACATAAATGTATTTTTCTGTGTATTTTTCTCTTTTTGGCAGGTTTGGTGGAAGCATCATGATGTCTTTTGAAGTTAGGAAGTGAGGGCTTATGGCATCCCAGGTGTTTGTGTTGGATGTGGCTTCTATTTCTTCTTGTGGTGATAGCGTGAAGCAGGCCTATGATTATATGTTAGATCCTAGCAAAAGCCCAAATCAACTCCCAGAAAAGTCTAAGGCAGTGTATGGTTTATCTGCGGCTATATATAAGAAAATGTGGCAATTATCTGTTGATGTGAGTTTATCTGGCAGCGATCCCACAGCTCGTCTTTTGCGTTTGGTTTCTGAGCAACTGTCATTGCATGACATGAGCACAGAAGCTAAGCAGCGTTGTGGAGTGGTTGTGGGATCTTCACGAGGAGCTACAGATTTATTGGAAGATGCCATGGCTATGTTCTATGGTGGTTCTTTATCAGCGTCTTTGTTATCTTCTCGCACGAGTCCTTATACCACAGCTTCGTTTTTATCCTCTATGCTTGCTCAGCATTATGGGTTATGTGGTGGACATTATTATGTGTCATCAGCGTGTTCGTCGTCATTGCATGCACTTGGCATGGCCTATCTTATGGTTAAAGAAGGTATGCTCAGTCATTGTTTGGCTGGTGGTGTGGAGTGGGCTAGTACGCCTTTTTGTGAAGCCATCCTTAAAAAAGCGGGTGTGCTAGCTCGTAGCGATGGCCGTTTTCCTGTGTTGAAATCCTTTGGCTCACAAAGAAACGGAACTGTGTTAGGGGAAGGAGGAGGATTAGCTTTGCTTAGCTCAAGTTCTTTAAAAACTCATGAAGAAAAAAAAGAAGAAAACGAGAGAGATAAAAAGAGAGATAAAAATAGTGCGGTTATGGAAATATGTGGTTTTGGCATGGCCTCAGAGAGTTTCGGCATGGTGGGATTGAGTGAAGATGGTGAGGCGTTGCGGCTTGCTTTTCAACGCGCTACTGCGCAAAGCTGTCTTAGTGTGGAAGATATAGACATGGTGGTTGTGCATGGTTCTGGCACGTCTCGAGGTGATGGTGCAGAAATACAAGCCTTGATGAAGATATTTAGAAAAGTCACTTGTAAACCTCATTTGTTGATTACAAAATGGGCCACAGGACATACACTTGGCGCTTCTGGTATTTTGGCATTATCCCTTGCGTTCCAGGAATGCAAGGATAAGAGAGCTCCTTGGCCTCTTTACCCAGTGGATTCTTATATTGCTGATTGGCGGAGAATACCTGTAACACATAATAGAGAAAATAAGTGGTGTTCTGTGCTAGGCAAAAAGAAAAGCTACAACAATTCCCATACGTGCCGTTATGGATGTGTATTAGGAATGGGATTTGGTGGATCTGCTGCGGTGTTGGTTTTTAGAAACTTGCTTGCAGGTCTGGATGATGGAGACTGACTGTGGCTGATGAAGGAACGCATGAATGGTGTATAATGACTGAGTATTCCTATGTGACAGACGGTGCCAGTTCGTGTTCATGAAAATGACAGTTAAAGTGACCAAGAATAGAGTCGACAAGGCGACGCGCTAGCGGAGAAGAGAAGCAGAGAAGAGAAGCAGAGAAGAGAAGCAGAGAAGAGAAGCAACAAAAGCGAAAAACGTAAACAACAAAGAACAATCAGCTACTTGAACAACACCTGAACCATAAAACAAAAAGAAACATAGGTATTTTTGAGGGTGTTTACACTTTTTAGAGCGATAAGGTTGTTATTTAGAGTGTTGATATTTTCAAGAAGGATAAGGTGGTTTAGAGTGTTACGTGAAGTAGCAAGGGCTTTTGGAAGAAGGAAGTGAGTAAGCAGTGAACAGACTGCAAAAAGTACAAAGCAAAACATTGTGTATTATGATGTATAAAATGTGGTTGTTTTTCTTTTGCGGTGATGGTACTTTCTCTGGCAACGTTTGAAATGTGGAAAGATGAGACAATGTCGGTAGCACGTAGCGCGTGACATATACAAAATAAAAGCGAAGAAGGTTATGAATAGAACAAAGAATAGAAAAGAATAGAAAAAAGTGTCTCAAAAAAATAGTAGCTAGGAAAGAGGAACTATATATGTGTGTGAAGCAGTAGACACTAGCTTGATGACTAGCTTGATGATGACTAGTTTGATGATGATAAGCAGCGATGTAACCTAGGTTACCTAGAGAATATCCTGAGTGAGTAAGAAGAAGTCGTGTATCATAGAAGATCTATTTACTGTGTGAGCGTGGGTGTTTGAGAGACTAGCGAATAAGACTAGCGAATAAGACTAGCGAATAAGACTAGCTAAAAAAGAAAAGATGAGTTAAAGGATTAGCCAAAAAAGAGTAGTTAGGTAGGTTCTGAGGTATAGGATTGGGTTGTGTAAATGTGGTGCTATGGGTAATGTTAATGTAGTGCTATGCTAGTGGCAGTTTTCAGTGGCGTTTGCTGGTCTTGGTGTGCTTTGATAACGACGTTGGGTAATTGGGTAATTAGGTAATTGGATAATTAAGTAAGTCAGTGAAAAGCGAAAAAGAGAGCTATAAGGATTAAAGGATTAAAGGATTAAAGGATTAAAGGATTAACTAGTTAGAGGATTGATTCATTGACTAACTAATAGTGTATGTTTAAGGGGTTTAGGATTTTTAAATAAGGCTTTAAATATAAACTTTTATTATAGCCAAGCTTAGTTTTAGATTAGTGTATGAGTTTAGATTTAGTGTATTAGTGTATTAGTGTATTAGTTTAGTTTTAATGAGTGTGTGTTATCTTGTTTGTTACGTATTTTGTGTGTTCTTGGGAAGATGTGTGTTTTTAGGAAAATTAGGCGAAAAATTTCAATTTGTGTGAGTGTGGTTCATTTACTTGTGAGGAGAAATTATGAAATTTGTGTTGAAAATGTTTGATAAAACTTTGCTACATGCAATGTTTGCATCATTCTTTTTGGTCTTAGCTAGCTGCGGTGGTGGAGAGTCGGCTTCAAACAATACTGATACGGGTGAACCTGTAGAAGATGGTGGTGAGGAGAAGGCTGATAAAGCCAAAGAAGATAAAGACTCTGGAGTTGATTCTGATGAGAAGTCTGCTGCTGAGTCGTTTCTCGAAGAAATGAAGTCTATTGTTGGTGTGTGTTATCAGAAGGAAGCGGTCAAGTCTCTTTCTGTGTATCACAGTTTGTTTAATCCAAAGAATTTTGAAAATGATGCTGTTAAAGTTGTCTTTGATAAGAAATCCGCTAAAGTTGAAGTCACATTTTCTGAGCATGAAGATGAAGGCGGTTATGAGTTAGCTGAGGACGGTAGTTATTTTAAAAAACTAACAGATACTGATGGTCAAGTTGGTTATTTTCAATCTGCTAAGTTCCAAACTAAGGCAAAAGTTGCATTAAAGAAGTATGACGAAGTATTTGCTGATTCTAATGTTGGCTTTAAAAAGTCGGATGATGCATCTGCTGATGGCATGACTGAGGCTGAAAGTGATTCAGAAGAGTCAGAATTTACAGCTAAGGCTGAAGAGGATGCTAAAGTGGCTGCCCAAGAAGCTGTCGTTTATTACGAGTTTGTGAAAGCTTATTTTGGTGGCAAAGCAGCTTTTAAGGTCTCAGTAAATGACACAGTTGTGTATGCTACTTATGGCAATAAAAACTATACCTTCGAATTTAAAAAGTTTAAGGCTCTTAAAGGCGGTAAAGCCAAAGATGCTTCGAAGCCTGAGACAGAAGTAGCGGGTGCTTCTGGTGAGGAAGAAGTCGCTGATGCTGATGGTGCTGAAGCTAAAGACGAAGCTGAAGCTAAAGATGAAGAAGTTGCTGATGCTGCTCAAGAAACTCAGGACGAAGTTGAGGAAAAAGCCGCTGATGGTGCTGAAGCTAAAGCTGACGAAACAGTTGTTGAAGATAAAAATGAAGGTGAGAAAGAAGCTGCAAGTGACCAAGAGGTTGCTGAAGGTGAAGGAAGCGAAGATAAAACATCTGAAACATCAGAAGAAGGTACTGCAACAGAGGTAGTTAAGAATTCTGGTAGCGAAGAAGTTGCTGATGAAGAAAAATCAGAGAAAGATGCAAAAGATAAGAAAGCGAAAAGCAAAAAAGCAGAAGAATACAAAAATTATTTCTCAGTTGAAGTTCATGTTCAGTACAGTGTTGATGAGAAGACATTTAAGAGTAATGCTGTGGTAGCTAAACACGCGAAAGCTTGTGCTGACGCTGAAGCTAAAGAAGCAAAAGAAAAAGCAGAGGCAGCAGAGTCTGGTGAGGAAGCAGCTAGTACTGAAGACGAAGAAAAAGCAGAAGAAAATACTGAAAGTACTGACGAAGAAAAAGAAGATATGTCTTCTTCTGAGGAAGGTGCTTCTTCTGATGACACCTCTTCAGAATCTTCTGACGAATCAGGTGACGGAGAAGCTGGTACTGACGAAGTAAGCGACGAATCTTCTTCTGAAGGTGAAGGTTCATCATCTGAGGGTACTACTTCTGAGGAAGATGCTTCTTCTGATGACACCTCTTCAGAATCTTCTGATGAATCAGGTGACGGAGAAGCTGGCACTGACGAAGCAAGTGACGCATCTTCTTCTGAGAGTGGAGACTCATCATCTGAGGAGGGTACTACTTCTGGGAGTGAAGATTCATCATCGGATGATAGCTCTTTAGAGACTACAGATGATTCAGAGCCTGCTATGATGACTGAAGATGGCGGTTCTGAAGACGGCGAAGGCTCATCTTCTGAAGAATAAGAGTGACACTGTGTTTGTTTTAAAGACCATTGAAAACACCTGCGGTTTGCTCCGTGGGTGTTTTTTTTGTTCCTTATTCCTTGCTTCTTGTATATGGGGCGGTGGTTTGAGTGAGGGATGATGTTGTTTTTTGTTGTGTAGGATTTAGAATTTAGGGGTGTTTGAGAGTTTTTGTTGAAATGATGGAAATGTATAGATAGGGATAATTTGAGGAAATCGTATGCCTAAAGTTCATATAACCACTGATGATATGACAATCGATGTGGAAAAAAATTATAAATTGATTCAAATGTGTGATGAATATGACACATCTATCCTTTTTGGTTGCCGTGATGGTGCTTGTGGTGCATGTATGGTGAAAGTAGTGGATGGTGCGGATAATTTATCGAAAATGGAAGAAGAAGAGAAAGACTTTCTTGAGACCATGAATGCCAGAGATGATGAGCGTCTTGCTTGTCAGTGTTCTGTGCATGGAGATGTGACTTTGGAAGTTTCTGATTGAGATGTGATTCTTTCCTTTCCTTGCCATTATTCCTTTGATGGTGCTTGTTAAGGGGTTTTTATCGGGATGATCTGTGAAAACAACAGGTGTTGAGCAGCCTAAGAATCTATTAACTATTCAGCGGCGTTGTTCCGTGATTATGCAACGTTTTGCTCAAAAGAATCCATCACCACGCTGTGAGTTGTTTTTTCGAACGCCTTTTCAGTTGCTGGTATCTGTGGTGTTATCTGCTCAAACCACAGACAAGGCGGTGAATCGTTGTATGCAAACGTTGTATGAGCAGGGGTTGTGTATTGACGATGTGCTTGCTATGGGTGTGGAGGGTTTTTTGGAGCATATTCGCTCCATTGGTTTGGCTCCCAGTAAAGCTCGTTATGTGGTGGGGTTATCCAAACAGCTTAAGGAGCGTCATCATTCTGAGATTCCACAGAGTTATGAGGATTTGATTCAGTTACCGGGAGTAGGGCGTAAGACAGCTCTTGTGGTATTAGCGGAGTTATTTCAGCATCCAACTCTTGCTGTAGATACCCATGTTTTTCGTGTGGGTAAGCGTCTGGGTTTGCATTGTGCTGATCATGTTCTTGCTGCTGAAAAACAGCTTTTGGCTTGTATTTCTAAAAGTTATTTGCCTCAAGCTCATCACTGGTTCATTCTTCATGGCCGTTATATTTGTAGTGCCCGTTCTCCTAAATGTGGTGAGTGTTTTTTAGCTGATGTATGTCCATCGGTTTTAGAGTGATGTTTCGGTTTTTTGCTGAGAAGATGGCATCATAAGAGGGAAGTTGATGGGGGTGTTGAGTGAGATGCTGGTTTTTTCTAGAAGAGTTTCTTTAAGTTGTTTGATGGGCAGTCCAGCGATGGTGTGAGCATCTGAACTGACATAAGAAAACAACTCTTTTCCAGCTCCTTCAATGCGGTAACATCCTACACTGCCTTGCCATTCTCCTGTAGACAGATACTGATCGATATCTTCACAGCTCATGGCTTTCATGGTGAGTGTGGTGGTGGTGGTGAACTGGGTGATATGCTCAGTTGTGTTTTTGTGGGTAAACCCAAGAGCCACTGCCGAGTAAAGCTGATGTGAGTTGCCTTGTAGCGACTCGAGCCGTTTTTTGGCTTCTTTGCTATCTTGAGCTTTATCAAAAATGTGCTCATCAAACATCAAGGTTTGATCAGCGGCAATGATCAAGGCAGATGTTTGGTAATGTTTGAGGGCAAAGTCGAGTTTAGCGTGAGCGCGCATAGCAGCTTGTTTTTTTCCTGATGGATCTGTGTAAAGGCTTTCATCTACGGCTGTGGGAAAGGTGTGAAAAGGGATAAGGCATTCTTTGAGGATATGTTGTCGTGCTGGTGAAGCTGATGCCAGCACAATATGATCGAGAGGATAAAGCATGGATAAACTCGCCTATAGGGGTGTTGTATAAAAACTCAAACAAAGTGGGTTAAGCTAGCAAAAGGAATACGTTTCATTTGAGTCAATATAGCAGGTAAGAAGCAAAACAGCAGTTTATATAGAGAATAGAGAGCGAGAATAGAGAGCGAGAATAGAGAGCGCAAAATGTGCTAGGAGAAAATATATGTCAAAAAGGATAGTGAGTTAAGTTATGGCAGCTTCAAGAATAGGACATGATTATTTAGCTTTAGCGGATTGTCAAGAGAGTGTGGTTTGGCATGCTTTGCAGCGGGGTTTGGATGCGTCGTGTTTTGTCTCTTGGCAGTGGCAGATCAATCATCAAATCCGTACGGTTCAGCAAGCACAAGAGTATGTGGATTTGCGTTGTGATGAGGTGGAAGGATTTGAAAAAAACCAAGATGTCTTTGAGGTAGGTATTACCCCTTATTATGGGTTGCTTGCAGGAATAGCTAATGATGATGCTATAAGAGTGCAGGCTTTTCCTAGTTCCTTGGAATGGAGTGATCCTCATGGTTTAGATGATCCTTTGGTGGAAAAGCATCAATCTCCGGTACCAGAGGTGGTGCATATTTATCCAGATCGTGTAGCTTTTTGTGTTGCTCAACTCTGTCCGGTGTATTGTCGTTATTGTTTTCGAAAGAGGCGTGATAATGAGGTGGGATTGCATTTTCGCAAAGATATTTTGGATCGTGGCATAGCTTATATTGCTTCTCAAAAAAGTATTCGTGATGTGTTGATTACGGGAGGTGATCCGTTTTTAGCTTCAGATACTGCTCTTGAGGGGCTGTTAAAGCGGTTGCGTGCTATTAAGCATGTGGAGATTATTCGTTTTGGTACTCGCACTCCTGTTACGTTACCTTATCGCATCACTCCTCAGCTGACGGGGATGTTGGCTAGTTATCATCCTATATGGTTGAATACGCATTTTAATTGTGCTGCCGAACTGACAGTGGATGCTAGGCAGTCTTTGAACTTGTTGACAGCAGCTGGAATTCCTGTGGGTAATCAGAGTGTTTTGCTAAGAGGGGTTAATGATAGTACAGAAAAGATGAAAGAGTTATGCCTGGCTTTAATACGTTCTAGAGTGCGGCCGTATTATGTGTTTCATGCTCACTTGGTAAAGGGCACACAACATCTTCGTGTATCGGTGAGTGAGGGGATAGCTATCATGAAAGCTTTGCGCTCTACGATTTCTGGTTTTGCCACGCCGTTATATATCCTTGATACACCATCAGGGAAAATTCCTTTGATGGATAATCCCATACTGGGCATTGATGGCAATGATGTTTTAGTTGAAGATCGTCATGGTGAGGTGTGGCGCGAAAAAGATGCTTGGCGTCCGTTGCCAGCTTAAAGCGTTCATTTGGGCTGTTGTTTTGTGGCAAAGATACGATACAACTACAATAGTGATGAAAAGGTAGAATGGAGCGGATGACGGGATTCGAACCCGTGACCTTCTGCATGGCAAGCAGACACTCTAGCCAGCTGAGCTACACCCGCAAATAAGTATTCTATGATCGTATTTTAGACCGTAATGTGGAAACTGAAAAATATATGTACAGAGATATGTATACTATATTTACAAAGATGAATGAATAGAGATTTTTTTCTGCCCGGTTTAAATAAGTGGATCCAAAAGACTGTAATGGATGCTAGCTTATGACCCTGCTCGCTCATTACAAAAATATCTGGTACGTATAATGTGTGTGATGCTATCAAAAGAGTTGTGATGGGTCAAGGGTGGGATGTGTTAGGTGTTGAGAGATTTTGCAAAATGTGAGTAGGTAAAGTGTGTGGAGAAAAGTAAGTTAGAGGGATAAGAGAGGTTAGAGGGATAAGATAAGGTTAGAGAATAAGAAGAATGAGAAAACAGAGTCAAAAATAGGGGTACTTAGGGGCAGTCTCTGAAGGGTTAAAGGAATAGTTCATGTCTATGATAAATGCAAATGCGAGTGAGGGGTTATCTTCGGTTACAGATGATTCTGTGAACTTTGATAAGCCTTTGACTGTGGAGTCATTGAGGAGTTATCTCAAAGACAATGTTTTTTCGGTTACCTCTGGGCCTGAACATATTGGTGTGGAGTTAGAAGCTTTCTTGTTGAGATCTGGTAAGTCAGCAGATGATGGGCAAGATTGCGAGGGGGGTAAACTGCAGGGTATTCTTGCAGAGGACCGTAGTCAGACAGCGGGTTTGTTATTGGATTATGCTCAACAGAATAATTGGGATGTCTTAAGTGAGGAGCTGCCTGATGGTGGTTATGTGATCACAGGATTTCAATTACCTGGTAGAGGAAATGTTTCTTTTGAGCCGGCCAAGCAAGTGGAATACTCTTGTGCGCCACAACGCACCATTCATGATCTTGTGAGTGATGTCAGAGATGTGCAAGAGCTTGTGAAAGCTGAGATATCTAGAGAGCAGAGTGATTTAAAGATGTTTTCTTTAGGCTCTTATCCTCTTGCTGTTGAGGGATATAGTGGTTCTGATATCACAGAAACGTTGCATGTTCCTAAGGCTCGTTATCGAGCCTTACTCACATATATGATGAGTATCAATAGTGATTGGGGAGAGCGATTGATGAAACATACATGTGCTACACAGGTATGTTTGGATGCAGGAAAAAGTGAAGAGGATGTGGCATCGCGTTATGCCACCGGTTATCTTCTTGCTCCACTAAGCTATGGCATATTTGCTCATTCTCCTTTTGTTCAAGGGCAGCTTTCCAAATGGATCAATTCTCGTATCAAGATGGTGGAATCTTTTGAGGCATCACGTATGGGCCTTGACACTCGATTGATTAAACGGATGAGTTCTGAAGATGATGTGCATCAACTTTCGCATTATTTGAATTATTATGAAGAGTTGGTTATGGGCAGTGGAATTATTCCTATTCCAGGAGCTTATTCCATAGAAAATATGCCTAAATGCAGCTTTGGTGAGTGGTTTGAAAAAGGCATTGATGGCTCTTATCCTAAGTTAGCAGATCTTGTGGTGCAGCTGTCTTTGGTGTTTCCTGAAGTGAGGGTTAAGAAGGGTTTTTATGAGTTAAGAAGTGCTGATGCTCAAGCTCCTACCTGGCAATTTGTGCCGTTAATGTATTACTTAGGTTTGATGCTTAATGAAGATATTCGCAAGAAAGTGAGATCCATATTATTAAAAGATGATATGTATTACACCTATCTTTGGCAACAGAGTCGGTATGGTTTTGTGGATAAAGAATTTTCTAAGGTAGCAGTAACCATGATGGAGTTAGCTATTGAGGGCTTATCACAACTACCGCAATTGCAGCGAGGATTGTTTAGTGGATCGGCACTTGAGAATGTTGAGGTGAAGAGATTAGAGGTTTATGCCGAGCACTTTACGTTCTCTGGACGAACTCCCAGTGATGACTTAAAGGATAAGGTGATGAGTCGTGGTGATGGTGAATTTAGTGAAAAAGTGTGGCATGAAGTGACAGCTGATTGGCAAAATCTTATTTAGCGGGATGTGTGTGACGAACAAAGCTTAAACAGAAAAAGGCAGCTCATAATGACAAAGAATAATGTATCTACTCAAGATAATCAGGATATTTCCTCACTTGATGAGGCTCCCTTAGAGAATGCTGATTTAGGAAAGGTCTCACAGCTAGCTAGTGGTGATAATATGAGTGATATGAGTAGCAATGTGAGTAGCAATGTGAGTAGCAATGTGAGTAGCGATGTGAATAGCAATGTGAATAACCCCTCTGGTGATAACGTGGTTGAGATGAGGTCTTTTGCTGAAGAAAAGCATCGCGTTATGGATGAGCTTATGGATGAGGACATCATTGAAGAAGATGTTATCAAAATGGTGGATTCGAAACGTACCAAAACCAATGAAGAGCTTGAGGAGTATATTGCTGATATTGCTGAGACAGTCAAAATAGGGCTAGAGCAGAGTATTTCTATATTGACACCGTGGTTTTTTAAAAACATGCCAGGTATCTATTACCAAACCACTCCTCGTGCTGAGAAGATTCGTCATCTTTCAGCGGTGATAACAGGGCATATCTTTGAAACCAAGCAAACAGTGGAGTTATGGGATAAAAACAAATCCAAAGTGACTTATATTGGCCCAGGGGGCCAATCAGAGATTTTATCTGCTATGGCTGGTAAGATATCGCGGCTTAATTTGAAGATGGGTTATATCTATTTTTCTAAAGATAAGCTGTTATTTCTTTCAACGTTTTATACGTCAAAAGCGATTCCTTTGGATTTATCAAATCGTCATATTTCTTTAAAACTTTCTTTGACTCGTAAAACGTTACATGATGCTTTTCCAGATGATGGCAAAAGCATTGAGCACTTTTTAGCCCATTTAGACAATGATTTTGTGACATGTTCTACAGAGTTACGTATTCGCTTAACCTATAACATGGTTAGGCATATGGAGCATAAAGAGGGAGCACATACCTTTTTTGACCCACGTGAGACAGCACCTAAGAGAGGGCGTCTGACCTTAGGTATTAAAGATGTGGCCATTGCTGATATCTATCAGGCTGTGCTTGCATTGATTCAGCGTGACTTTAAAATTCTGCGTAATTTCAATGTGTCTTTGAGCAAGGGCTATGATCAGAGCATTGTGGTGATGCATTTTGAGATTCAGCATCGAGAGAGCAAAACCATTGAGCGTAAGGGGCGTGAAATGGTGCGTTTGAGTAAGGCTTTACGTACCTTAGGCTGGGTGGATAGTGATGATTACACCAGGTTTATGCAGGAGCCTTTTTCTCTTTCGATTAATGCAGCAAACTTGCTTCGAGCTATGGCGATTTGGACCCATGTTCAGTTGAGTAAAGAGAATGCTTATTATTACTCTGAGTATAAAATCTTTCATACTCTTGTGTCATATCAAGATATCACGCAAGGTTTGATTCAATTGTTTCGTATGCGTTTTGATCGGCACTTTGCTGATAGAGATCAGTTAGATGATCTTTATCAGCAAAAGCGTAAAGACGTAGAGGGTAAGATACAACTTCTTATGGACCATGTTTGTCAGGAGATTTTTAGAGCTTGTGTGTCTTTCCTTCATTACACTTTAAAGACTAACTATTTTCTTCCCACAAAGACAGGACTTGCTTTCCGGTTGGATCCTCAGATATTGAAATCCGCGTATTATCCTCATTTGCCGTTTGGGATCTTTTTTATTATCGGCAGAGATTATCGGTGTTTTCAGGTGCGTTGGAAGGATATTTCTCGTGGCGGCATGCGTTTGATTATGCCTCAGAGCACTTCGGGTTATTGTCATGCACTTTCTACGTTATTTGATGAGGTGTTTGATCTTTCTTATGCCCAACAGATGAAGAATAAAGATATTCCTGAGGGAGGATCTAAGGCTGCTGTGTTGGTGAAGCCTGGTGGCAGTAAGCATCGTGCGGTACGTGGTGCGGTGAATGCTTTACTTGATTTGTTGGTGGATAGTGATGAATCTTTTGAAGAAAAATCCAGTGAATTGATCAAATACTATACTCAAGATGAGATTATTTATCTGGGCCCTGATGAGAACATGACCAATGACTTAATTGAATGGATCAGTCATCAAGCGGCGAGGCGTGGTTATCCATATGCTCGGGCGTTTATGTCATCTAAACCTGGTGATGGTATCAATCACAAAGAGTATGGTGTGACCTCTGAGGGGGTGAATGTCTTTTTAGAGTATGTTCTGCGTTATTTAGGAGTGGATGCTCGTGAGCAGTCTTTCAGTGTGAAACTCACCGGTGGTCCTAGTGGTGATGTGGCGGGCAATGCTCTTAAGATTCTGCATCGTGAGTATGGCAATAAGGCTCGTGTGGTGGTGATTGCAGATGGATCTGGTGCGGCTTATGATCCTGAGGGCCTGGATTGGCCGGAGTTGCTTAGGCTCTGTGAGGAGAGCTTAGAGATTGTTCATTTTGCCAAAGAGCGATTATCTTCTCATGATGATGCTTTTGTGATCGATTCTACTTCGCTTGCGAATATTCGCAAAAGAGATAACTGTTACATGAGTGTCTATGCGGATGTTTTTATTCCTGCTGGTGGCAGACCTTATACGGTTACAGAAAGAAACTGGCAAACGTTTATTGCTAGTGATGGCACCCCTTCATGTAAAGCTGTGGTGGAAGGAGCTAATATTTTCTTTACAGCTGATGCACGTAAAAACTTGCAAGATGCTGGGATACTGATGATTAAGGACTCTTCAGCTAATAAAGCGGGAGTGATCTGTTCGTCTTTTGAAGCTATTGGTTCATTGATTTTTACGGCTGAAGAGTTCCGTTCATTACGGGATCAGTATATTGCTGAAGTTATTGGCAAATTGAGAGAGAAAGCATCTGAGGAGGCTCAGTTGCTTTTTGTGGAATATGAAAAGCATAGCGGTAAGGTTCCGCTTTCGGTGCTGTCTTTAAAGATCTCTGAGGCTATCAATTCCATCAAAGATATGTTACTCGAAGAGATCAATGCTCATAGTGATTCTTATCTCAACGATGTAGCTATTCAAGATATGCTTAAGCAGTACATGCCAGAGGTGGTGGTTAAAAAGTTTCCTGATCGCATCCAAAAGCTTCCCACATCTCACCAAACAGCTATTATTGCCACCTTTATTGCTTCTCGTGTGGTGTATCGTGAGGGTATCAATTGGTTAAACACCATTCCTGAATCTGACAGGATGTTAGCTTGTTTGAGTTATTTGAAAAATGAAAAACAAAAAAGCAGTCTTATTGATGCTGTTAAGCAGAGTGATCTTAAGGACAAAGAGCAGATTGTGGGTATATTAAATAATTATGCTGCTCGCCAGTTGACGTTGTTTGAATTGCAAGAATCGAGGGATCAGTGGAAAAAGAATGGAGAAAGTGGTGCTAGCCATCCTGATAGTAACGGCTTACGCTCTTTTGGGTCATCTGCTGCCAAAAAGTCAACATAGCGCATCATAGCCTGTATAAGCTATTTATATAAGCTAGCCGTCATCTAAAACCTCACACTCAGAAGCTGGAGTCTTAGCTAGCCATATCTAGATCGAGATCTAGGGAGCTAGAGATGTTATCTCTAGGTTTTCGAGGTTTAGGGATCTTTTTGGCGCCAAGATTGAAGACTTGTGAGTAAATGCTGCATTCTTTTAAAGCAAAGTTGGGTTGTTTTTCTCTACTGGAAAAACACAATAAAGGCATGGTATCAAGGTATTTACGTCTTTGTTTCGCAGAGCGTAAATGAATAAGTCTTTTAAGAGTTTTTTTATAAAACATGCTTATATCTCCTGAGGAGATGATATTTTCTAAAAACTGTTTAGAAAAGTCATAGTTTTCAAAGGAGCAAAGAGATAGATAGATTTCTTTGCTTAACTTTGGTTGGTCGAGTTTGGAGATTTTTTTAAGGAGCATGGCTAGATGCATAAGATAAGTATGGATAATGGTGCGTTCTTTTTGTTTGCCCAAAAGGCCTGCTTGTTTTTGAATGTTGTTTGTGAAAAATTTTAAAAAGCAAGAAAATTTCACAGGATGTTTAAGCATGTTATGACGAAAAATATCTTGAACAATGTTTTGGATGGTGATGGTGCATAGAAAGACATAGGGAAGGTTTTCTACAAGATAATGGCAGGCATAGTTTTCGGTTTTTTTAGAAAATAAATAGCCAAACAATTGGTTAAGCATGGTTGTTCCAAAGCGATCCATAAGTTTTTGAAAATTGTTTTCATGTTTATGGACAACATCGAGCAGAATGAAGTAATTTACAAGACATATACGGGTGCGAAAACTATTGACATTGCTCATACTCATCATAATGGATGAGATAGTGGAGATAATGTTTTTGTGCTTTGTAAACATTTCAGGGTATTTTTCAGCCAAGATCTTGGTTTGAAGTCCCATTTGAGCCATGAGAAATACGATCAATTCGATAATCTTTTCAGACTTGTGTTGATCGATGATTTCCATGTTAAGACAGAGATGAGTGAAAGCGAGGATAACATCTTCGCGTCTTGGGTGTTCAAAGATTCTTTCTAAAAAAGACACCACCAATGCTTCTGTGCGGCAATAATGTAGCCATAGTAAGCATGATTCAAGGAGTATTTCGGCTGCATCGCGATCTTCGTATCTTTCAGCGAATCGTTCAGCAAAATGTAAAACAAGACGTTGTTGATCGTGTTCATCAAAAGTGTTATTGACTACGGTGATGTCGGAGCTTGTTAGTAGTAATCCTACATCCACAAGAGTGAAAGCATCATCTATGCAGGTTATGGCTTGCCATCTGTCTGTCATCTTGTTTTTTATGTCCTCGGTATAGCTTTCCAGCCAAAAAAAAGACTTGCAGATATGCTTGACTCTTTTTGGGCACTGATGCGGTTTTGGGGGTTAGTTGGCAGCCTTATAAGAGTTTGTAAGTTCGCGAATACGTTGAGAAATTTCTGGTTTAATGGATGTAAAGAACAAGCCATAACCAGATGGTTCTGTGGGACCGCTCGCTCTTCTCACAACTTGGGCCTCAGCATTAAAAGGGGTGCTAATGGCTTTAACGCGGCAAGTGAGTTTGAGCGTTTCGCCAATATGAAATATAGGTTTTTCGGTTTTAACAAAGATGCCTTCAGCGGAGATATTCGCACTTTGAGCAAAGACCAGATCATCGTTGTTATGGACAATCACTTGTCCATAAACAGAAACACGTTTTGAGCGCTTTTGCCGCTCTGGTTCGAGTCGTGTTGAGGTGTTTTTGGCAGAAAAATCCAAGCGTGTTACGGGACTGGCCGCCACTTTTGTCTTGTCGCTATCAATTGGTGTTCCTGGATTTGGTGTCGCATTAGGCGGAGGAGGCGGTTGCTGGAATTCATTCTTACAACTACTGTAGGGTTTCCAATCGGTCCAACCAGATTGAAATATCAGGGTGTTGTCTTGAATGGATCCAGCTTTGATTTTGTCGTGGATGGTGCTTAAAGAAAGAGGGCCTTCTCTTTGTTGGGTGGCATGGCTATAGACATACCAAACACTTTGTGTCATAACGGTGCATCTCCTTGCTGTTGCTTGGTTAAAATAGATCTGAGAGTGCGCCAATACGAATGATAAAAATAGATAGAGGAAGTGGGCAATAATCTCATTGATGGAAGCCTTTACTCATAGCTCGTTCATTGTTAGAATGGGAAATAAGTACGTTAAGAGCTAACCAGGTTGTCGGTAACCGTTATCGATGCTTTAGAGATAATTTTATGTATTGCTCGCAATAAAACTCGCAATAAAACTCGCTGTAAAACTCGCAATAAAATAAGCACCAAAAAGCAGCCATAAGAACGAGCATCACAGACATAAGGAATGTGTATATTGCAAATACTTTTTAGTCGTGTGTTTTTACTTAAAAAACAAGCTGTGTTTGCGCCAGTACTTGCGGCATTAAGAACAACGTTTTTAATCTTATGTCTGGTATTTCCTCAGTTGTTATGGGGTGTTGGGGTAGCGTTAGCTAATGATGGTGTTTCAGAGACCTCTACATCTGGCTCAGTTCTTTCTCAATCAAAATCATCCTCAGGCGCCGTGTTGGATAGTGAATTGGATAGTGAATTGGATAGTGAATTGGATAGTGAGTTGGATAGTGAGCCGGTAGCAAGCTCAGGAAATCTTGCTGTTTCAGGTGATTCTGCTGTGAATAAGCCTGCAAAGCAGTCCCAGGCAGAGTCAGACCAGGCAGCGCAAGCTCAGGAAACAGTGAACTATATGCGTTTTTCCATAGCTAAGGCGGCCAGTAAAGATGATTGGACCTTTTTTCGCGGTTCTTCTTTTGCATGGAAGCAGGGATTGTGGAAATATCATCAGGATCTTGGTCATTCTTTAGCTTCATGGCATTGGGTTTGGCGTGTGGGTTGGATTCAAGCTTGTAATAACGCCAAACATCTTTGGGAAGGCATGTGTCAAGACATATTCATTGCTGGAGAAAAGGATAAGGCCTTAGTGGTGAGATCTCAGGTGGTGAAGGCGTATCAGAATCTGTTTCGTGGCTCAAGGAGTCAAGATATAGTTAAAAGACTTGAAACCATGTTCGCCAATCCAGCCAATTTTCGTCGTGGTAAGCCTCTCTTTATTGCCAAACAGATTGTCTACGCGGTCAATCAGATTGGTGGTAACTATGGCATGCAAGCTGCAGCGCGCATGTCGGAATCTCATCCTCAAGTGGAAAACTACTACAAAAAAGTGGTAAGATCGTTCTGATTGTCTTGCTTATGTGCCCATATCTTTAGGCAGTGATCGTGCTTGGTTTTACTATGATCTATTAGTCTTGAGCTCTAGCCCAGTAAGCAAGCCCAGTACGCTAGCCCAGTAAGCAAGCTAATAAGAGACCAGCATGAACATGAAACAGACGTAAATCTCAACGTAAACCTAGATGTAAATTTTCAGTCAAACAGATAACACAAAGAGAAAAGAAAAAAGGTCCCTTAGCTCAGCTGGATAGAGCAACTGACTTCTAATCAGTAGGTCGGAGGTTCGAATCCTCCAGGGATCGCCATCTACTTATGTGTTTTTCTGTGTTTTTCAGTTGTTATGGGTGAATGTGGTGATGGTTCCACAGAATAAACATACTCAAGCCTCTTTAGATGCTGATGCAGTATCTGATCCTGTTAAGCCATCACAACGTGTTGGCCGACGTTGTGTGGTGATGAAATTTGGTGGTACATCTGTGGTGTCTTTAAAGCACTGGCAGACCATGGCTCAACTTCTTCAAACTTACCGTAAGCAGGGTTATTTTTGTGTGGTTGTGTGTTCGGCCATGGCTTCTGTATCCAATGAAATAGAAGCTATGATTGCTGATGCATTAGAGGGTAAAGAGTTTGTCAAGGCTGCTCTTGATCGTATTAAGAAGCGTCATTGGGTTTTACTAAAAGAGCTGTCTTTGAGTGAAGATGTGCTTGCTGCAGATTTTGTGGAATTTGCGAGTTTGTTAGCTGGGCTTTCTTTAACCCGTGATGATTCTCCTTCTTTGCGAGCTCGTCTTATGGCCAAAGGCGAGTTCCTTTTGACTCGTGTAGGCCATGCATATCTTCAGGCCAGTGGTTTGAATGTGGACTTTGTTGATGTGCGTGATTGGTTAGTGGCTCGCATGCCTGTAAATACTACGGGTTATGATCAACAGCATATTCTTTCTGCTGCTTGTGATTATGAGTATTCTCCTGATTTGGTGGAAGCATGTGAAAAGAGTGATTATGATGCTGTGATCACTCAGGGTTTTGTGGCGAAGGATCATCGAGATCGAACTGTGTTATTGGGCAGAGGAGGTTCGGATACATCAGCGGCGTATTTGGCCGCTAAACTCGCTGCTGAGCGTTTAGAAATTTGGACAGATGTTCCTGGTATTTTTACAGCTAATCCGAGTGTCATTCCTTCTTCACGTTTATTGCTAAAGCTGGGTTATGATGAGGCTCAAGAATTGGCTAGTAGTGGAGCTTCGGTGTTGCATCCGCGTTGTATTGAGCCTTTGCGTTCTGCATCTATTCCTTTAGAAATTCGTTGGACTGAGCAACCTAACCAACAGCAGCGTACTTCTGTGGGTAAGGTGGGGAGTTCGTTTCCATGTGTGAAAGGTGTGTGTATAAAAAAAGATGTTTATGTTCTTTCCATGGAAAGCTTGGGTATGTGGCAGGAGACAGGTTTTTTAGCTGATTTGTTTGCCGTGTTTAAGCGTTTTCATATGTCAGTAAATACGGTTTCTACTTCGGAATCCAATGTGACGGTGACTTTGGATTCAGAAAGTCAGGTTTTAGAGAAGCCTCAATTGGTGGAGTTGGTGGAGGCTCTTGGTCAGGTATGTAAGCCAAAGATTTATTCTGGCTGTGTCTCTATCAGTCTTGTGGGTAAGCACATTCGTTCCATTCTGCACAGAATTGCACCGGTCTTTATTGCTTTTGAGGATAAAAAAGTTTTTGTGGTGTCTCAGGCAGCTAATGATTTGAATATGTCTTTTACCATTGAGGCAAAAGAAGCTTCTAAGCTTCTGCGTTATCTCCATGATCTGTTATTTTCTCATAGTGAGCTATCAGATATTTTTGGTAGTTATTGGCATGATTTAGTGGGAGTGGGATCAGCACAGCCACTGGCAGAAAAGTTTTCTCGCAATGAAGCTGTTGTTGAAAGCCCTTCTTCTTGGTGGTTAGCTCAGGTGCAAACTTTACAGAATATTCAGCAATTATCTTCTCAAGCATCTGCTGTAGCGAGTGGTGTTGATGCTGCCATGGAAAGCGAAAAGAAAAAAACAGAGCAAAAAACAGGAGAAAAAAAGCTTTCGGCTAGTTATACAACTAGTCATACAGCTAGTCATACAACTAGCCATATTCCATACACAGAATCTTCTTCTACTTATGTATATCATGTGCCAACTGTGGCTAAGAAACTCGCTGATTTGCAAGGAGTTTCTGGGGTGGATAGGATATTTTATGCTTTAAAGGCGAATTATCACAGTGGGGTGATTAGCTATCTGTATGAAAATAATGTGGGATTTGATTGTGTGTCTGTTGGTGAGCTGGATTATTTGCGTTCTCAGTTGCCGCAGTGGGATGGTACAAAGATCATTTTTACGCCAAATTTTCCTGAGGTTTCAGAGTATGCCTATGCTTATGATCTTGGGGTGAGAGTGACATTGGATAGTATGTATCCTCTTGAGGCTTACCCGCAGATTTTTCGTGGTCGCCAGGTGATGTTACGTTTTGATCCTGGTGTGGGTAAGGGGCATCATGATCATGTGAAAACGGCAGGTAATCGTTCTAAATTTGGTATCAGCACTCATGATTGGCAAAAGTGTGTGGATATATGTGAAAGAAACGACATTACGATTTTTGGACTTCATGCTCATCTAGGTAGTGGTATAACTTCTGCTGAAAGCTGGGGGCAAAGTGCTTCTTATTTAGCTAGTTTAGCTGCTGATCTTAAAGGAGATATCCGTGTTCTTGATGTGGGAGGTGGTTTTGCCGTGCCAGCGAAGCCTTCGGATAGTTCTTTATCCATGACTATGTTGAGTGAAGTGTTGGCATCATTTAAAGAGGCTCATCCGCAGTTTGAGCTTTGGATAGAGCCTGGTCGTTATCTTGTGGCTGAAGCGGGGGTTTTGTTGAGTACGGTTACTCAGGTCAAGTACAAGGGCGCAAAGACTTTTGTGGGAGTCAATGCAGGCATGCACGTACTTCTCAGACCTTCGTTATATGGTGCTTATCATCAGGTGGTGAATCTATCTAAACTTGACCAACCTTTATCCATGACTGCTGATGTTGTGGGCCCCATTTGTGAGTCTGGTGATGTGATAGGATATGATCGTTTCCTTCCTCATACGGAGCCTGGTGATATCTTGTTAGTGGCTTGTTCAGGAGCATATGGGAGTGTGATGGGTATGAATTACAATTTGCGTGCTGGGGCAAAAGAGGTGCTCATATCAGAGCATGGAAAGGTCGTTAGAGATGATGATGTCAGATAAGTTACTGGTTACTATATCTGAGTTGGTGTTTGGTAGGTGATGGTGATCTATTAAAAGTCATTGCAAAATCTCAGTAAATCTTTAAACTCCTAGGTAACGTCGTTGAGGTGTTGAGTAGCTGGGTTGATAATAGCTGAGTTGATAATAGAGAACACATTAGGATGGATGTGGATGGTGTAGACACTATATAGATCAAGAATAGATGAAATAGACACAGAAGAAGAGAAGATGAGCCACAGAAGATGAGCCAGAGGCTACTTATCGTTACTCACCAGAAACTTACTTTACTTACTTAACTTACTACTTACTAAAGGTTACCCAAATTGAGATAATTTAGAAAAAATATATATCAAGAGATAGAGATCGTTAAGCAGATAAATAGATAATATGAGATAGATAAAATGGATAAATAAGATGAAATAGATAAAATGAAAAATAATGAGAGTTGAATCTAGATAATATAGATAATAATAATCTAGATAAATAATAAATAAAATAAATAAGAAGTGTAAGGTGTTGTGTGCTTTATTTTGTTGTTTGTGTATGAATGTTTTCATACACGGTTGAGCACGTTGTGTATGGTACTTATTGAGGATCTTTGAACATGGCTAGTCGTTTGTTTGTGGGTAACATTGCTTATCAAACTCAAGAGAGTGAGTTAGAAACAGAATTTTCTAATTATGGTGTTGTCAAATCGGTAAAAATCATTACCGATCGTGAGAGTGGACGTAGTAAAGGTTTTGGTTTTGTAGAAATGGAATCAGATACGGATGCCAAATCTGCTATTGAGAATCTAGATGGTAAAACGGTAGGTGGACGTCCCATCCGTGTCAGTGAAGCTCATGAGCGTAAATACTGATTTTGGATGATAATGTGAGGGGACGTATTTTTATATGCTTTAGTCTTTCATATTTTATGAGAGATCTCCTTACCAGTTAAGTTAAGGCAGCAAGTTGTAAGACTTGCTGCCTTACTTTTAGCTTTTTTGTATGTTTTCCATTTTCGTTGCAAAGTATGTGTAGACAAAGCGTAAACAACAACAAACTGTACAAAAAATATATAACAGATAACAGATAACCATAGACAAAACATACAGCCAAGCGGGCAACGTAAGGCTCAGGTTTAAGCTTCAAGTTAAAGAAGGGTACTGTGGAGGATACAACTATCTCTTCTGATTTTTTTGCCATATTTCAAGTGCCTGGCGGTGACATTGTAATGTGGTGTGTTATTTTGTCCATCCTTTTGTGTGTATGTGTGGTGTGTTATCTCGTCTTTAGTGCTCCATTGAGTGGACTTTTTTTTAAAGAGCATTTATTTCTTGGTTTTATGGATCTTTCTCCATTGAGCAAAGATGACCCTGCCAAAAAAGCAAACCAAGATTCTCAAGACCCCTCTGTTGATCTAGTTGATTTAAATGAAATATCAGCTGTAGCTGAAAGCACTGATGCAGACAGCACAAAAAGCACTGCAAAAAGCACTGAGAACCATGTGGCTAGTGGCGATGATGCTGCTCGTGAGGAGAACATAAACGAAGACACGAATGAGAACATACACAGGAACACAAGCAAAATGGCTGTTAGTGAGCAAGATATTGGTGATGACACCGATGCTGAAAAGCCAGAACGTGTTTCTGAAGCGGGGAATGATTTTTAAATCATCTTTTGTGAAGATGTTTTTTAGTCAGAAGGGTTTATTTAGGTAGATAGGAGTTGTGCTTCAAGGGTTGTTTTGCTTGCTTTTATGATATTTACAGGCAAGATCTTGCCGGTAAGAGGCTGTTTGGGTGAGACAACTTTGACAAGTCGGAAATGCTCTGTTCTGCCATAATAGGCGTGTTTTTCTTTGGATGATGGGTAGAGGAATAAGACTTCTCTGGTTTGTCCTATCTCTTTTTCATTCAGTTTGCAGGTAATGCTATCTTGGAGTTGTTGTAGCGCTAAGAGACGTTTTGCTTTGATATCTTCATCTACTTGATGGGCAAATCGTTTGGCAGGAGTATGGTTGCGAGGAGAGTAACGAAAGGCGTAAATAAAGCTGTATTGTACCTCTTGAACCATGGCATAGGTGGCATCAAAGTCGTCATCGCTTTCTCCGGGGAAGCCTACAATAATATCTGTGGATATGGCCATATCTTTGATGCTTTCTCGTAGCCATGAAATTTTTTCCATATATTCGCTGGGAGTTACTTTGCGTTTCATCGCTTGTAGAATATGTGCTGATCCTGATTGTACCGGTAAGTGATAGTACTTGCCGAGTCGTTGGTGATGCCGGAATAATTGACTTAGAGGATACGTGAAATCATGGGGATTGGAGGTGGTGAAACGCAACCGAAAATGATGGTCTATTTTGAGAAGAGATGTGAGTAAGTCATAAAAAGGACCATTTTTTGATGCTTGGATGATGCCTTCTCTAAGGAGATCAGCTCCATACGAGTTTACATTTTGTCCTAGCAAAAAGATTTCTTGAGCACCTCTGGCAAGCATGCTTTGGACCTTTTTATGCACATCTTCTTGTTTTACCGATATCTCATGTCCCCGTGTGTGTGGCACAACACAGAACGTGCAATAATTATCACAACCACTTTGAATCGTCACAAAACGAGATACAGGATTTTTGCCAGGATGCAAGTGTAGTTTGGTTTGTGGTTCTTGCGTTTCTTGTGTGTCAGTTGTGGGTGTTGTCTTTTTTGGAAAGCCTATGGCAAGTTGAGGTGTTTTGTAGCGTTCGTGATCTTTAAGTAATGTTTTGAGGTCGTGGATGCGTCCTGGGCCGACAATAATATCGATCATGGGCAATGAACGTAACATCTTTTTGCCTTCAGCTTGTGCCACACATCCAGCCACAACAATGCGTAGTTTGTGATGCTTTTCTTTAAGAAGACGTAGTTTGCCCAAGCGACTTACGACTTTGTGATAAGCTTTTTCGCGAATATGACAGGTGTTTAAAATCACCAGATCACTCTTTTCAGCAGATGTACTGAGAGTGTATTCATCGCACAGTGCAGCGAGCATGTCTTCTGAGTCTGCCACATTCATTTGACAGCCATAAGTTTCAATACTCACCGTTTTTTGTGGTGCCATAGTATGTTTGGGGTCTTGTAAGGAAACTGTCATAATATATGTGTTTAGCGTTTTTTACGATTGAGCTTTGAGCTTTTACGTTTAGCCTTCTTTAAAGCTTTGAGCTTTGCTTGTTGCAAAGCTAGGGTGATGTTTTTGTTTTTTGCTTTCTTAGAGCCTGCATGTTTTGCATTATTTTCTGAGGATGCGTTTTTGGATTGTGTCTGTTTATCGTCGCTGAGTACACCTTCTACATCTTTTTTTGTTCCTGCTCCCTCTGTTTTTCCAGGTAGTTCTAGGTGAGCTAGCTGATTGAAATCCTCTCCTAGTGGCGGTTTTTGAGGGTAAAATTGAGACATCATCTGTTTAGCAAATGCCATTTGAGCCGCATTGGATTGTTGTTGTGCAGAAAACATGGCCATCATTCTCTCAAGATTATAAACCACTTCTATTTTTTGTCCTGATCCACTAGCAATACGTTTAGCACGTGATGGATTAAGAGGCACGTGACGTGATCGTTCATTTGCGGTCATGGATTGGATAATGGCATGGATGCTATGGATTTTTTCCATATCTCCTTGGGCAATCATATTGGCAATACGAGAGGGCAGCTTTGAGATAAGCGCTCTTAGTGATCCTAGCTTGCGCATAATTTGGATCTGTTTGGCAAGATGGTTGAAGTTCATCTTGCCAGCAAGAGCTTCTTTAAGACCTTCATCAGAGGTGAGTTCATCATTAGCTGCATTGTGCTCTTCAATGATACCGAGCATATCACCCATGCCAAGAATTCTTGAACTAATACCCTCTGGACGAAAAGATTCCAAAGCATCGCTGCTTTCACCAACACCGAGAAAGGCAATGGGTTTTCCTGTGATATAGGTGATAGAAAGAGCAGCGCCTGCTCGAGCATCACCATCTGTTTTGGTTAAAATAAAAGCATCAACATTCACAGCGTTATCAAAGCTTTTAGCTGTTTTTACGGCATCTTGTCCCATCATGGCATCCACCACAAGCAAAGTGTGTTGCGGTTTGATGAAATCCTTGATCTCTTTAACCTCCTGCATCAGCTCTTCATCGAGGGTGAGACGGCCAGCGGTATCAAGGATCATCACTTCATGTTTGTTTTCAAAAGCATGAGTTTGTGCTGCTTTGCATATTTCTAAAGGGTTGGTATTTTCTTTGTGAAATACCTCAATACCGAGTTCTTGACCAAGAACTTTGAGCTGTTCTACAGCAGCAGGACGGTATATGTCACATGCCACAAGTAAAGGTTTTTTCTTGGTTTTGCTAAGCAGCTTAGCTAGCTTAGCAGCAGTAGTGGTCTTACCAACCCCCTGCAGTCCTATCATCATGATGCTGTTATAGGTTTGAGGTAGGTTGAGCTGATATTTTTCCTTGCCAAGGAGCTCTACGAGTGCGTCATAACATACGCCGTAAAAGTATTGGCTTAAGGTAAGTTTGGTTTTACGTTTGGCATTATGAGATCTGAGATTGATATTTGAATGCAGAGTTTTTGTTTCAACAGCAGCAAGAAAATGCTGCGTTACACTGTACTCCACATCTGCTTCGAGTAAACTTTTACGAATACTTTCTAAAGCTTGCTTAATATTTGTTTCAGAAATCTTTGTGCGACCACGCAACGTATCACGTGCCGCCTCAAAACCAGAGGCTACTTTATCGAACATGAAAAAACTCGAAATGTATGTATATCAATAAACCTAAGATCAGGGCTGCTTTTGGTATCTCATATAAATATATATAACCTTATGCGTTAGATTGGCTAGTTGTGTATTTTGTGTGTTTTGTATTTGTTTACATATTATATATGTGAATGTGTAGATATATGGAAGGTAGCTGTGGATGGGTTGTGTGAGGCTATTGTTTGAGCTATTGTTTGAGCTATTGTTTGAGTTTGATTTTCGTTCTATCCAGCTTACTACCTGATTAAAAAAACGTAGCCCTAAGATTAACATATGCTTCCTCTTAAAGAAACGTCAAATGGTGATGTGTGCACTTAGCGTTATTGTAAGCTATCCTACCTACCGTTGTGGATAGATGTTCTTTCTACTCCTATGTTTTCTTTTTATAACAGAGTTATGTTTTTATAACAGAGTTATGTTTTTATAACAGAGTTATGTGTTTTGATTGTCATTTTGGGTTACTTTTTGGGGCATACTTAGAGTGGAAGGACATGCTGATAACACCATGATGATGGTGGCTTGAGATGTGGAAGAGCTTTTCTGGTTGGTTGCTTGTGGAGTGTTATGAACAAAACCTTCTATTTGCCTGACTAAATAGTTAGTGTTTTCAAAAGGATCTAGGAGAGTTTTTGAAAACGCTGTGGCCTGTTGATCGAGTTGATCAATAAGTATGATAGGAGGTGATTTGGCCATGAGATGCTTAAGGAATGTGGGGTCTTGGTTGTGGATGTATCCATCGATAACCACAAGGTCTGGTGCCATATCTTGTGAGGTATCGAGCATGGATTTTTCCATATTTTGGCTTATCATCTCACTTTGAAAGTCATGCAATGTGGTCCTGCTACCGGCTAAGAATGTGTGCAGGCCAAAGCCAGCACTGGCTAAAGCAAAGGGTAACAAGGAGAGGCGTTCTAGGTTTTTTTTGAGAAAACAACAGACCTCAAAGCGTTTATTATGTTTTTGATAATCTCCTTGGCCGCTTAATTCCACCACTCGCTCAATGATTTTTAAGCTTAAGTGTGGTTGAGCAGGAAAGGGCCAACTGGTAAAATCTCGTTGCCACTCCATGCCAAGAACATAGTCATAGAGTCTTCCGTTACCATGAAGAAGCTCAGGAGGTTGATTGTCTACAGATGTATAAATTCCTGCCATCTTCAGTGAAGGTAAAACATCTCTGATAGTGATAGCTAGAGCACGCATCTTTGTGGTGAAAGTTCTATTGGAGATGGTTTTTTCAGATTCAGAGGTGTTAAGATGGGTGTTTTGAAAGTAGATCAATACATCTTTTTGAGAATAGGACAACATAAGTTGTAGGGTGGTGTTTATATGTGTGATTTCGCGTTCTTGAGCCCATATACTCAAGGCGTTATGAATCCCTCTGAGAGCGTAATGAAGGGGCAAAGGCATGGCTAAAGGTTTACAGAGCAGAGCCAGCAAAGATCCTTGGTCTAGTGGTTGAAAGGTGCCGTTAATGGAGTAGTGTAGCTGGTCGGTTATAGGATCGTGGCATGCTTGGATGTCAAAATGTATGCTATGACAGTGGAGTTCTTCATCAGACTTGCATGCTTGAAAGCCAAGATTGTAGGCTTTTTGAGCAAGAGGATGTTTGAGGATCTCACCACAGAAATGTGTAAGTAACTGTGGATTATGCACAGGGGCAGGGATGTCTTTTGCAGGTGGTAGAACGTTCATGTATCGCCAACACGTTGGTGAAAGTCTAGTGGTGTGTTTTGTATCACCTTTTGTGACCTTGGTGAATCGACACACGTTTAGCTGCGATAATGATATGTTCGGTGTAACCTCCTTGGGAGGATTTTTGTGCCTCTAAGGACCAATAAAGAGGCCTTGAAGATAACAGATGGATGCTTTTGTTTTCTTGATTTGTGCTAGCTTGATTTGTGCTAGCTGTTAGGTTGTAAGGAGTATAGGAAGTGTGGACTTCTTTCCAAGTAAGGGTAATGTTTTTGGGATGAGGATGATGATGAGCTTGCTTTTGCATCCAGGCATATAAGGAGCGATCAGTGACAAATGATCGTTGCAGCTTAAATGTAAAGTGTGCTGCAGTAGATGAGCCGCTCATGAGTTGGTTAGCAGAAGGCTTAGTGGTTTTTTTATAGTTAGTATTATAGTTAGCATTATAGTCAGAATTATAGTTAGAAGGATCATAGGGGCTGTAAGAGGTTATTTTTCCTAGCTTTTCGAGTGGGTTAGAAAAAGGAAGTGAAGATGAGCTAGAGTGGACGTAGAAATGGTTAGCAGCCTTGTTAAAGCCATTAGATATATCTTGGTTATCGAGTAAAACCTTATCAAATGCCCCAAAATCTATGCCGTCTATGGTAATATGCACTTTGATATCCGTGCGAGGCAAAGCAGCTTGTGAATAATGCAAATACCCACCAAGCACAAACAGCAACGCTGTAGATGTGAGGATAGTTGTTTTGTTATGTGCTGCTTTAGAAAAGATTTTCATAAAAAAAGAACAGAATTTTTGAGATCATGTATAAAAGCTTCGTGTCGTGTGCCTAAACCTTCGATCGTTTCGCAAACCTGACTGTACCTGCAGTGAGATGTATAACTGTATAAATAAGAGCATATATGGTCAGTGTATCTAGATCAAAGCTTATTTAGCTTGTTTAGTTTAGCTTATATTATATATCATATATTTTTTAGGTATATTTCTATGTATAGCATACTTATATAATCATATACAGCCACATATAGCCATATAACACTCATATATGTTGAGTTTTAGGGATGTTTTTACAGTTACAGGTATTTTTAAGTGGTAGAAGCTTGTTTTCAGGTTCAAGTTCAAGTTATTTTTAGAGTATTTACTTTAAAAATGACATAAAAAGCTATGTTAAGGCTATCTCAGGAGCTGTGTTAGGCACACGTCTAAGACGTAAAGCTTTGGTATGTTTGGTGTTTTAGACGTTGTTTACAAGATGTTTTGTAAGAGTAGGTACCAGCGGGTTATCAGTAGCACCAGCAGCATCATGTCAGTATCACAAGCCGTATTTATGCCCATTTTAGCAGGTGTTTTTTGGTTTGCCAAGACCGCTGGGGCCAAGAGAGCTAAAAAGAGCTAAATAGGAGTTAGCTGGCTTTTTGGTTTTGTGGTTGTTGTGGCTTTTGTTGTTTATTATGGATCACAGTGGATTTTTGGATGTCAGAGATGAGACGATAGAGATATGTTTGATAGATTCTTAGTGTCATGACGCCGTGAGCTGAGGCAAACTGCATTAATTGCTTTTGATTGATATAAAACACTTCACTTGGTGTTTGAGCAATAACATCCAGATATAAAGGGTGGCTTGAGAACAATGTTATTTCACCAATAGTGTCCGATTTTTGGAATGTGAGACGTTTGTTTGGTGTGCAGAGTGTACCACTAAGGATAATGTAGCATCCTTTGAGAGAACGTTCTCTGGATAGCAGAATGTCTTGTGGTTCTAGTGCGTGATAGTAGCCAAATTGCCAAAAGGCTTCACATTCAGAAGGCATAAAATCTTGCAACATAGCTGCACAATAAAACGATTTTGGCGGCTTTTTATGGCTGCATCTTTCATAAGCTGATGATGCTGTCACTTGAGAAACAGAAGAATCTTGCTTAGGTGTCTGCTTCTGAGGAGGTGGTTGAGTTTGTGGACTGCTCATGGCTTGAGTAGCTTCTTCTTTTTCTTCCTCCTCCTCTTCTTCTTGTTGATGTTGTGTAGCTGGTTTCTTTACGGTTCCTAAGAAAGCTGCGGCAGCGGTATAGGATTCTTCAAAGTCATTTATGAGAGCGTTACTTTCTTTAGATTTATGAGCAACGCCTTCTTGTTCTGGTGATGATTGAGAAGAGAGGGCCTTTTCTTGTTGGGTTTTGACGAGTTTGGCTTTTTCCCAATTGCCGATTTTGCAATACAAAGATAAGGCTCTTGCAAATTTTTTTGCTAACCTGAAGGCTTCTGCAGCTTGTTCCCATTGTTGGAGTTTTTCATAAATAATACCGGCATTTTCATGGTGGCCTAAGTTGTAGAATATTTTGGCTAGAGTAGCGGATGTGGGATGTCGAAAATTGAGCTTTTTGAGGACAAGACGTATGTCATTATCACTGGCATCTTTGATGATGAGTGGTAGCATCTGGTTATCATTTTTAAGAGTGAAGTGATGGATAAGATCTACCATCTGGGCAGAATTTTGTAGCATTATCTTGGCAAGGCTTGTATGACGTCTTGTTTTGATCCAAGCAGCTACATGCTCTCGATCTTCGTTGCTGATACGATTGAGCTCTTTTGTCTTGTATACGATCCATTTTTGGTAACATGAGATGGCTCGGTCAAATTCTTTGGCGTTTCCAAATGCGCGTCCAGCAAGAAAATAGTCTTTTGCTAGAAGGTAGGAGGATCCTGCAGCTAAGAAACGTCCATCTTTGACAAAATAATCGCCAGCTTCAGCATGACAACCGCCTCTTTTTGCAGCTTGTGCTGCTTTTAAAAATGACTTCGCGCCAGCGTAAATTTCACTGGCTTCTTTAAAGCGTTTGTTGCGTTCAAAGAGAAGAGCTGCACGATCAGTGGCATTGATAGTCGTGAGGATATGGGCTGCTTCTTGAATATGCCCTGCGTTTTCAAGAACGTCGATGGCCTGCCGGTACATTTGGGCTTGAAGATAGATCTCTGCTGCCTTGTGAGTCTTTTTGCGTCGCAGCGCGCTTTTGGCTAATCTATCAGCTTCTTGTTCGGTGGGTAAGTCGCTTTGCCGACGTAGATGTTTTAATGTGATAGGCATAGGATAGTACGCATCAGAACTATGAATATGACTTGTATTCAAAGAATACAAGAGACAAAAAAACATAAAGCCATGCATGGCGGCCAGTAACAGAAAAACAGGTTTTTCTGTTACACGTCTCTTGTTATATATCGTCATGATCGATAACAGCTTGAAGGCCTAAAACACGTGTTATAAACGAGAATTTTTGTTTTGTGTCATGTATTTTCTGCCATAGTTGCTATCACTTCACTAAGAGCCTCTTTGAGTTGGTTATCCCATAGTGCTCGGGGTTGGTGTTTTTGTGTGTGTGATGATGACAGTAGTGGTATTTGGGCACTTAAAGGTAAGGAGTGTGAGCTACAGAGGTGGTGAAGTGCTTCCATGGATCCGAAGATATCTGAGGTGTGTTTGCAATGACTGCAAGTGAATTGCAACATGTTACCGATAATGCCAATAACAGGAATATGGAGTCTGTAGAACATGGAAATGGCTTTTTGGGCATCTATTAAAGCTATGGGATGAGCGGTGGTGACGATCCAGATGCCATCTAGTGCGACATTTTCTGCTAGAGACATGGGAATATCACCGGTACCGGGAGGGAGATCGATGATCAGATAGTCGAGTTTTCCCCACTCTGTAGAAAAAAGAAATTGATCGAGTGCTTTGCTGATCATAGGGCCACGCCACATCACTGGTTGATCTGTATCTGAGAGAAATCCAAAAGAGACACATTTTATGCCATGATGTTTGCGTGGTACGATCCTTTGTTCCATTTCTTGGTTATGGTTCAGTGTTGATCTCACTTCCATAGCACCTTGTGGTGATGTGCCGAGAAGAGTGGGAGCTGAAGGGCCATGGATATCGGCATCGAGCAAGCCCACTTGTTTTCCCGCTTGGGCAAGCAGGAGGGCAATACTCATGGCAACACTGGATTTGCCCACTCCGCCTTTTCCTGAGGCAACACAATAAATATGTGCAATATGCTGTAGAGGGCGAGGCTTGCTTTTTTCTGTAAGTGAGGGCTGATGTTTAAGGTTTGCGAAACGATCGTAGGTTTTTGGGGATTGTTTGGGCTGTTGATGGCTAAAGGTGATGAGTACAGAGAGTTTTGCCTCTTTGAGATGATCTCTGAGAGGTTGAGACAGTTGATGAGAGAGGAAAAAGGCTTCGGTTTGGGCTTTTTCTTGAATATTCAGTGCACTACCATCAAGAGTGATACGCCATTTATGTCTTTTGGCATCTGGGGCATGCTTTATCAGGTGTGTTTTGGTGAGTACTGCTAAAGCTTGTTCTGCAGGAGAATGGGCAGACAATATCTCGTTGAGAAGTTTATCTATATGAGAATGCAACATAGTTTGTTATGTGGTTATTTTTGTCATGGTTAAACGAAATTATGAGGCATTGATGGACAGTGGGATGTGTGGATTCATGGGGGATAATGTTATTGCGGTATGAGTTTTTATATAGTGTTTATAGTCTCTGATGTATAGTTCGATGTATAGTTTGATGGGCAGGATAAAGAAAGGAGTGAAGATCGATATGCTTGTTATGATTTCGCCAGCTAAAAAACTGATGCATTTTGAAAAGCCTTATCATCCTTCGATGTTAGGAGATATGTCATCTGCAGAGATCATTGAGACAGATATGGAGAATTTTGCTTTACATCAACCCTCTTTATATAAGTATACACAAGTGTTGGTCAAGCAATTGAAGACATATTCTGTCGAAAAGTTATCTAAGTTTATGAAAATCTCCACTAAGCTTCTTGAGTTGAATTATCAAAGGTATCAGGATTTTCCTTTGAAGTGGTCTGCATCTAAGAGCTTTCCAGCAGGATTTTTGTTTCGTGGTGATACTTATGTGGGACTTGACATAGCATCTTTTTCTAAAGACGATTTGGTGTATGGCCAGGAGCATTTGAGGATATTAAGTGGTCTTTATGGTGTTTTGAGGATATTTGATGGCATATATCCTTATCGTTTAGAGATGGGAAGTCGTCTAGCTGCTTGCGGTCATGCGAATCTTTATGAGTTTTGGCAAGAGCATATCACGTGTGAGTTGCATCATGGATTAGACACAACAGGCAGTGAGGTGTTAGTCAACTGTGCTAGTGGTGAGTATGCTGCTGTGGTGAATAGAGAAGCTTTGGCTTGCGATGTTATCGATGTGGTGTTTAAAGAAGATCGTGGTGGTGAGTTAAAAAATATAGGGATGTTTGCTAAAAAAGGCCGTGGTGATTTGGCTCGATTTGTTCTTTGCCATAAATTGAGGCAGCCTGAGGGCTTAAAAGATTATAAGGGATTGGGTTATGGTTTTAGGGCTTCATTATCCAATGAGAAAACCTATGTATTTGTGCGTAAGGCTTCTTAGTGCATAAGGGGCATAATCTTATTTTTACGGGTTGTTGTTTGTGAAAATGTTAGCACGTAATAAAAAAGCGTTTCATGACTATGAGATCATTGAATCATTTGAGGCGGGTATATCTTTATTGGGTGGTGAGGTAAAGAGTGTTCGTGATGGTAAGATCAGTTTGAAAGAAGGCTGGGTAGATATGGTTAAAGGTGAAGCTTTATTACGTGAGGTGCATATCAGTCCTTATAAGGGATCACGTAGTGAAGAGTATTCACAAACTCGGGTGAGAAGATTGCTTTTAAAAAAGCGTGAAATTCGAAGATTGCACGGTAAAGTATCGGAGAAAGGTTTTTCTGTGGTGCCTTTGAAGGTGTATTTAAAGCATGGATGGATCAAGTGTGAGATTGCTCTGGGTCGTGGAAAAAAATACTATGATAAGAGAGCGCGCGAAAAAGAAAAGCAGGACCACAGAGATATTCAAAGAGCTTTAAAAAATAAGCAACAGCTTAAGTAATAGCTTAAGTAATAGCTAGGCGATGCATAAAAGCAGCGCATTATAGATGATTTTACTCGCTTTAAATCAATGTTTTATGGATATTCAGCATATCACCACAGCGCATCTTTTTAGCACGTCTTTGCAAGAATCGGTGTTACCTACGTTGTTGCGTAAGCATTTTTTGGCTTGTCAGTTTCCATGGCAAGTTTTAGCAGGTTTTGGTGATGTTCTTGCTGAGATGATAGCTTTGAGACATACCAAAATTCAAGGTGAGGTCTCTGATAGAGCAGAGCTTATAGGTGAAGATATTGTTATTGAGAAGGGGGCATGTGTGGAGGGCTTTGTCTCTATCCGTTCTCCGGCATATATCTCTTCTGGTGCTGTGGTGCGTAGTGGTGCTTATCTTCGTGGTGGTGTTTATATGGCTCCTAAGGCTTTGATGGGGCATAGTTGTGAGGCAAAATCATCATTATTACTCGAAGGAGCTAAGGCTTCACATCATGTGTATTTGGGTGATTCGTTGCTTGGTTATGGGGTGAATTTGGGTGCTGGAACAAAAACAGCGAATGTGCGTTTAGATAAAAAACCTGTGTGTTTGAAAATCAATAATGACACTATTTTTGAAAGTGGTATGAGAAAACTTGGTGCTATATGTGCTGATTATAGTCAAACCGGTTGTAATGTCGTGACCAATCCTGGGGTGATTTTAACTCGCAGTGCTAAGGTGTTGCCTTTAAAAGCTGTGAGTGGTGTGGTGTAGTATATTTGCAAGGAAGACATATTCACTTATATTGACATATGTTCCATGCAAATATGTTTAAGGGGTGTGATGTGAGATGATTGTCAGTGAGGGAGCTTTTGTGGTGCATATACTGGCAATATTTCGTCTGTGTTTGTTGAGTGTTGTCTTGCTTTCTACAGCATGTACGGCAGAGACGGCAGAGACGGCAGAGACGGCAGATGACGATAGTGATAATGATAATGATAATAAGCAACCTCGAGTAGTTGCTCGGACCTCAGCAGGTGAGGAGTTAAGGGTTGGTAAAGCGATCGAGTCGTCTCATGATCTTGATGCTTTGGGGCGGTTTGTTCCGTCTGCTTCTTCAGCTGTGTCCTATGAGGCAAAGCTGGATTGTGGCAAGAGGGGTTTTCTTTTTCATGATGTTTGTTTACCCATGGTCACATTTCGTTATTGGCAGCGTCTTGAAGAGACCAATGTAGTGCACCGAATTGTTCATTCTCGTTTCGATGGTTGTGAAAAATCACCGTCGGTAAGTAAAACATCTTTAGCTGATGGTGATGAGGGTATTTCGAGCGAATGTCAGGCCTTACAGAAATACACACTAACTGGTGAGAGTTTTTCTGCTTTGATGGCTCCTTTAGCGTTATCGCAGGTGATATTGGGGTATCTGCGAGCCATTTATTCTTTTGAGGACTCTCAAGGTTGGCAGTATCTTACTTCTGAGCAGGCAGAATGGCAAAGCCTTATGCAAAGAGGCTTTCGTAGCCATGGTGTTCTCTTTTATGTGACTTCAGGTAAGGGGTTTGGTAATCGTAATGTCTACCGGTTGCGTCCCATAAGAGATCAATCATTTTCGGCTAAAAATAATGAGTATCGTGCTCCTTGGCATTATAACCATTTTATAAAAGGTCAGTCTTTTGTGTTAGATGCTCGTTTGGGTGCTGTATGGATTCCCAAAGACTCTTAGCGGATCAAAAAAACAACAATCACCGTGCCAAGTGATAGTACATCCGTGAGTTTTTTTTGTGGCTCTAGTTTGGCGTTGGCATTAAAGAAAGATTCGGTTGAGTAAAATGCGCTGGAGGTGCATATTTTCCAGGGACTTCTGCAGCAGCCATGGCTGCTGCGATCCATTCTCTTTGGCTGTAAACACTTAAAGCTATGGCCATTCCTTCTTCACCACAAGAGGTGGTGGCATTTGATATAAAGTATTCTTTGACTTTATCAAGATGGGTGGTATTTGGCATTGAAGCTACATTTATTCCTACAAGAGTATAACGACCTTCCCCCAAAGAAGATGCTTTTTTTAAAACAGGACCTCCAGAGTCTCCTTGGCAAGTAGCGATGATTTCTTTGTTGTTATCTCCTGCTCTTCGTCCTGTAAAAAATATGATGGATGAGTAGTCTGTTGCATCAGCCACTCTAGACGTTGAATCAGATGGGATTTTAAATGCATTTGTGTGGGTGTTAGATTCATCTTCCTGACCAGAAATATGAGTGGGCTGAGCTGCTTCACACAGAGGATTTTGGTAGTTCGTATAACCCTTCCTTGCTTCTCTTTTTTTTCTTATCTCTTCAGGCAGCGTTTTTATTATGTTCTTATATTCTTTGTAACTTATCTTCGTGTCCCTGGCAGCGTCTCCATGATAAATATGTGCTAAACCACCAAAATAGGACCTAGAGCCATCATCCGATCTGTTGGTAAGTCTATCTTTTCCTATACCATACACCCAAACATAATCGCCCAGATTTTCCTTAGAATATGTCACATCAACTCCAAGAGAAGCTTCAGCTGCCCAACCTTCAGCATCTGTAGCACTCACTTTTAATAAAGCTATATCTGTTTGTGGGGTTGTGCTGCAGCCAAAATCTGCATGGATTACTATGGCTTCAAGTTCAGAGAAAGGTACAAAATGCTTAAAACGATTGCCAGAAGCATCTTTTTTGATAATGAGAAGTCCATGAGAGTCGGCATTCTTATAATCACTGGAGTATAATTGCTGGGAGATGCAATGTGCTGCAGTTAAAACATACCCTCCGCCTATATGAGCTCCTGAGCAAAAATCATAAAGATTATTGATTGTGGGTGTGGGTGATTTAGCCACCACATTGTCTGTTTTTGTCTTGATGTTAGCAGGAGGAACCAAAGTAGAAGAGACAGAATTTGAGGTCACTCTACTGGAAAATGCAACAAAAAATCCAGGAAGTGAGGTAAAAGAATGCTCTATGCCTCCTTGAGTTTTGACTACGCTAAGATCTTTTTTACCACCGGGTTTTTTACAAGAAGACATTATACAACCAAAAGACGTTATGCTCAAACTCATAATGAGCCAAATACATATATAGGGTTGTATCAGTTGTATCATAAGATCTTACTACTCTTTCTAGTTCTAGTTAACCTCACTTTGCACCTTTGTCGGTTGAGGGTAGTGATATCTTGAGCTGTATTTTTGTTAAAACGTGGTGAAAACCTTGTTTTGTGGGTAACATCAGTGTCATGGATTGAAAGAAACGGTGACGTGATTCACATCACGTCAAAAGTAGTTATCCACAGCCTTGTGGGAAAACCTATTGTGATTACGGAATCTTGCTGATTCTGCTGGTTGTTTTACGCAATGATTAAATTGTTAGCATCACATGATACCTGGTGATGATGTTTTTTTACCCAGTGAACTTTGCCTATATGGACGCCTTTACTCGTTACAGATCATGATCTTCATTGTCATGGGGACAAGGCTGGGATATGGTGGATGTTTTGATGCTGCTGTAAAGATGTCAGTGGCTGTTGGGGAGTAGAGGGAAAAGACACATGTATCTGGATGGAGAGGGATGCTTGACTAAGTGTGATGTGACTCAAGAAGCACGTAAAAAAGCTCAGGTGGAAGAAGAAGCTCAGGTGGAAGAAGAAGCTCAGGTGGAAGAAGGTGCAGTGGGTGTTATGTGTCTTAATATCGGCACACCTGCTTCTTATAGCTCAAAAGATGTGAGAGTCTATCTTAAACAGTTTCTTTCCGATCCTCGGATTATTCAGCCTTGGATCGTTCGTCTTTTTGTGGGTAAGTTGGTGCCCTATTTGCGAGCCATACGTTCCGCTCAAAAATATCGCTCTATCTGGCATTCACAGCATGGCTCACCTTTGCTTTATCACGGTCTTGCATTAAGTGAGCTATTAGAAAGAAAGCTCAATGATGGAGACAAGCAAACCCAAAAATATAAAGTGTGTTTGGCTATGAACTATGGCAAGCCGAGTATTCCAGAACAGCTAGCTAGGTTGATGGATAGAGGAGTTCGAAAGATCGTGGTGCTACCTTTATTTGCTCAGTATGCTTCGAGTTCATTTGGTTCAACTCTTGCCTCTTTGTATGTTGCAGCAAGTAAGCGTCAGGTGGTGCCAGCTCTGCGGGTTTTGGCTCCTTATTACTGTGATCCAGGCTTTATTGATTTAGAGTCCCGTAAGCTAAGTCATGCTTTAAAGCAACATGCTGATTTGAGCTGTGTTCATGTGGTGATGAGCTATCATGGTGTGCCACTGAGTCAGTGTGAGGCTACATTATTACCCGAGAAGTCACAAACAGCACCACAACTGCGTTGTGGTGCTGCTGATTACACCTGTTGTTTGTCAGATAAGATGTATCATCAACACTGTTATCGTAGGCAGTGTGTAGAAACCTCTCATCTGATTGCATCTCAGCTAGGTTTATCGCCTGATGATTATTCCATAGGCTTTCAATCACGTCTTGGCCCTGCTCGTTGGACAGAGCCTAATACTTTGGATGTGTTAGGTAGCCTTGCAAAGAAAACGCACATTAAGACAATTATCATCACATTTCCTAGCTTTCTCAGTGATTGCCTGGAAACTCTTGAAGAGATAGGATTGGCTGCTAAAGAAGAATGTGAAAAAATGTATCCTCATCTGGTCATAGAACTTGTGGAATGTCCAAACAGTCGTGTTGAGACGGTGGATTATTTTTATAAAAAAATCCAGTCTTTAAAAGAATGCTAAGTTTTTTTAAAGCGTAAAAGAGAACATGATCCTAAGGTAAATCTATGCTCAGCTTCAAAGCTGAGTCCAAAAGATGCGCATTCTGTTTTGAGAGCATCTTCACTGATAAAATGTGACACACTTTCAGGTAAGTAGCGGTAAGCGCTTTTTTGAGAAAATAGCCCTGCAATGGCTGGTAAAATGCGGTAAAAATACAGTCGGAATAAGCTAGATAGGATGCCTTTTTTGACAGGAAAGAACTCAAGAATGAGTAATATTCCTTGTGGCTTTAAGACTCTAGAAAATTCTTTAATGGCAAGTTTGCGTCGTTGAATGTTACGTAATCCAAAGGAGATGGTGAGGCAATCAGCTGAGGTATCAGGTAAAGGTAGAGAACAACCATCAGCTAAGATAAACGTTATGGGGGTGTTATGAGGCTGCCTTTGAGCTTTGTTTCGTGCTAGGTTGAGCATGCCTTCTGAAAGATCGATGGCATAGTAGTGGCTGTAGTGTGTCAGTTTTTTTCTAGCCGCTAGCACCACATCACCTGTTCCTGTTGCCACATCCGCCAATGTCTTGTTTGGGTTGCTTGTGTCTTGTTGCGTGTGATTGCAAGGAGAGTCAGGTATCCAACTGAGTAGCTTTTTTCTCCAGCGTATATCTTGCCTTAAAGAGAGAATGCGATTAAGAAAATCATACCTTTTAGCTATATGATCAAAAAGATGGATGATGTTTTTTTGTTTTTCTTCTAAGCTGCTAGCAGCATGAGAACTGGGTGTCTCTTGCTTAGTAGAGGAAGAAGATGAAGCGGTGTGTTTTTCAGCCATGGCACAGTTCTATACAGTTCTATAAGAGTGTTAGTAGAGCCCTAAGGTAGTAGAGATCATAAATGGCTAATTGAGAAAAATAAAGCAGTATTTGTGATGTAACAAATACTGCAGGTGGTTTTTGCTAGCATAGCTGCGTTTTAATCATAGATATCTAGCGCTACAGATATAAGATTTTTGTATTGCTCATAGTGATTGTTATTTCTACATTTTTTCTGTATTTTCTGGACTACTTTTTGTAATGAATCATTTCTTCTTAAGAAATGATTAAAGGCTAGATTTTAAAATATTCATCAATGTACTTGATACCAAAGGATATCTAATTTATGCAGTGAGGTGTCTGTTTAAATCAATATGAATAAGCTTTCAGGCTATGATAATTTGTGCTAGCAAGATGTTTTTTATTCGTTAAGCATTTCGACAAATTGTTGTGTAAATTTCTTAAAAAATTTCAGTTCTGATTTGTCTTTGATTACGCTGTATTTTTTCTTAGGGTCTTGTAGTTCAGCTCTTTGGCTGGCTGTAAATGTCTCAAAAACATTATATCTAGCTAGCTTAGTGAAAAGTCGAAGTGCTTCATTGTTAAGCGCAAAAAATGACCTAACAGATTGTCCTGAACTGTCTATTTTTTTCATAAAAAAGTAAAAATGCGCACTATCCGGGATTGCTTTTGCAGCTTTCATTAATTCGAGTTCAAATTTACCATTGTGTTTAAGATCCGGGTGAGCAAAGTATAACTCACCTACCTTGCCCTCTTCACCTCTGAGTAAGGTTATATTTTGCAAAGTTATACTGGAAGCCGTGTCTTGATCTGCGCTAGCTGAGGCTCTATATCTAATGCTGATGGTTATATCCGTGTAGTTTGTTACACATTCTGTATCATTACCAAAATTATAGAAATGGAAAGCACCGTATTCTTTCTTGGATTGAAAAGTCAGCATAAAAGACTTTTCTTCATTGTTATCGTAAGTAATGCATTTACCCCTAGAAGTCAATGGACTGTGTGTGCCAGTTGTGCTAGCTCGAGGTGTTGTGGGTAGTGGTGCGGTATATTCTGCAATTGCAGGTTGATTAATTGCAGGTTGACTACTGTCTTTATTGGCTTTTTTGTCGAGAACATCAGCATCTGCTTTTTTATTGGCTTCATCTAGAGATTTATTTGCTTGAGCAAGAACGTTTTGATCTCTTTGAAAGCTGTTGTCACAGCCAATAAGAAATATGCTCAAAAATATCAATTTGAAAGTCAGGCATATATATCTTACTCTTAATGTCATTTTTATCATCATCTTATAGTGTTCGCGAATATCTATCATATAATGCTTACATGACTCATTTCTGTTTGTTGTAGATGTTTTCTATCATTGAAATAAAAGGTCGTTAGCTGGCATGATTTTGCTTTCCTGTGGTTTGATCCAATATTGATTTGTGGGTCTCATTTAGCTTAGGAAAATCTGTTGTCAAATACACAAAAGAAACATGACAGTTATATAATAATTATATAAAATATATTAGTAGCATAACCTTTCTTATCGGCAGAGTTTTGTGGTTTATTAAGGCTCAGCTATTTTACGTGGAAGTGAAGCCATTTTTAGGCTTTTCTAATGTTTTCTGCACATGAGGTGTGTTACATAGCTGAATGCATATCAGGAAAATGTATAAAGCTATGCTCTGCAAGAAAGCTAATGGTGGCTATTTCTATGAGATTAATGGCTTATGCAAGAACCTTGCTTGTGGTCGGTTAAGAATGATGAGATGTAATCAAGTAAGTATAATAAAAAATCCTGTTTATTTGATCTGTAGTGTTCATGTACCAGGTTATTTTTGTTTATGGATTTTTACGATAATATATTAGTTGTCTGGTTGGTAGTGGCAGTAGTGCATTGATTGAACTCAAAATTATAGTGAGGATTTTATCTGAGCTTTAATCAATAAAGGAATGTAATAAAAAACTCTGAATAGTTGGCTATATATATCCGTTTTATTATTCGTTGAGAGCTTCAATGAATGTTCTAGCAAAACGTTTCAAAATTTCTTTTTCTTTTTCATCCTTGATAATATTCATTCCGACTGTATGTGTGTTTAACGCAGATCGTTGTTCATCTGAAAATTCTTCAAAAACGTTATATCTAGCCATTTTAGCAAGAATTCGAACACCGGCGTTATCAAGGACAGGCATAATTGTTTTTCGTAATAGGTTTTTTGTTGTTGGATGTTCTATAACTAATATAAAAAGCATTTCTACGCTATCTGGGTCATGTTTGATGGCTAGTTGTAATTTCTTTTCGAGATCACCATTGTGTTTAAGAGGGTTGGCTGCGGCTGTAATATAAAAATAGCTATTAGGTTGTGTGTTATTTCTAATTAATACCAGGTTTTGGATATTTATATTAGCAGAGTTACGAAAATTTCCTGATGCTTCTTTGATTCTGACACTAATGACCATATGCTTAATCTTGGTAACACATGTTGTGTCATCACCATAACCGAAAAAGAAAAGCCCGCCTTGTTTAGGGACAAAAGATGTAGTAAAACTCTTTAATTCACCATCATCGGTGCCTAAACAAGGGGCGTTTTTTGAAATTTCTGTTTCGGTTGATTCTCTTGTCTCTCCTTTTTTTGTTTCCTCTCCTCCTGCCGTCTTATCCTCTTCGTTTGTTCCGAGTCCGTCTGGCATAGTCGGAAGTTTAATATCATCTGACTCTTCTTCTGTTTCGCCTGATTCTTGCACAGCATCAGCAACAGCATCAGCAGCACGCTTCTTCGCTGCTTCCTTTGCATCAGGATTGCTTGTGGCAAGAGGAGCAGCTTCTTGTTTACGGCTCGGTGTGGTTTTATGGCAGCCAACAAAAAGGAGATTGCAACCAAGTAGTAAAGTCAAGATTGCTTGTAGGTATGGGGAGTGTAATAGACATTGTGTACCTATCTTAATGTTCATTAATGTATGCCTTCCTTGGTTGTTCTATCATTTTTAAAAAACCTATTGATGCCTGGGCTATTATCGGCAATTGCTTGTGCTTTATTGAGAGATGTGTGTTTTGGGTGGAAGGGAAGCTGTTTTTTATGATGAGATGGATATCTTTTGGAGATGATATTTAGCTATAAAGCTGATGAGTCTTAAGATATAGCTGAATGTTTCTTCGATTTTGAAAGTTTTTGTTGCAACACACATCCTTTCTATCTGGTGATGGTGGTGCAACAGCCATAGTGGTTGTTTGCTATGATCATGGTGAGCACATGATATAGTCATGTTTGTTTGGTCTGAAGTGGTTAAGGGATTTTTGCGGATGGATCATATGGGAGAGTATGTTTTGCCAGGAGGAATAATCCATTGGATATGAACCCACTTGTAGGATTACAAAAGAGAGGGCTTTTGGCTCAAAGTGTTCATCCTCAGGAGTTGGGAGAGCACTTTCTTTCGAGCCAGCGTAGTGTGTATTTTGGTATAGATCCCACTGCGGAGAGTATGCATGTGGGACATCTTGTGTTGATCAGAGCAGCTTTACATTTGCAAAGCTTAGGGCATCGCATTGTGGTGGTTTTGGGAGGTGCAACCTCACTGATTGGTGATCCTTCGGGAAAAACAAAAATGCGTTCTATGATGAGTCACAAAACCATTGCTGATCATCTTGTTTCTTTGAAAAAACAGATGAGTCAGTATATTGACGTACAAGATCCTCAAAAAGGCATGTTTGTAGATAATGCTCAGTGGCTTATGGATTTGAAGTATTTGGAGTTTATTCGTGATATTGGCAAGCATTTTTCGGTGAATCGGATGCTGACAGCAGAATGCTTTAAGCAAAGACTTCATGAGGGACTCTCTTTCCTTGAGTTTAATTATATGTTGTTGCAAAGTTATGATTTTTATCATCTGTTTGAGAATCATGGGGTGAGTGTGCAGATCGGAGGTGATGATCAGTGGTCTCATATGTTATCTGGTGTGGATCTTGTGAGGAGGATATCGCGTCATCAGGTTTATGCTTTGACCGTGCCACTGCTTATTAGCAGTAGTGGTAAAAAGATGGGTAAAACAGAAGATGGAGTGGTGTGGCTTGATCCTGAAAAAACCTCTCCTTTGAGTTTCTTTCAGTATTGGCGCAACCTTGATGATGCTGATGTGTTGCCGTGTATGCGTATGCTTACGGATGTGGATGATAACTATTGGACTCAGCGCTTAACAGATACAAACCATGTGCAAGATTGGAGTGAAGCTAAGAATGTTCTTGCCTATGAGATCACAGCCTTTGTTCATGGCAAAGATGAGGCTGTTAAAGTGCGAGATGTGGTGACAGCGCTTTTTCAAAAAGGCTCATCAGCTGTAGCTGCAGCTCATTTCTCTATGCAGGATCCTGCTCAAGTGTCATCTTGTGTAAAAGACACTGCCGAAGATGATAACTCCTCAAAGTCTACAGGTGATTTATTGTCTAACGATGCCCTTAAGAAGGCTATGGATCCCACATGGATTTCTTGGCAAAATGAAGAGTCGAGCACAGACCCACAGAAACCCCTTCAAGACATCATGGTTTTAGCTGATGTTGTATCAAGTAAGAAAGAGGCAAGGCGCTTGTTTGAGCAAGGTGGTATTCAGTTAGAAGGAAAGGTATGCAAGGATCCTTATTTGGCTGTGAAGCGATCTGTTTTGTGTGCAGAGGGTTTATGGTTAAAAAAAGGCAAGAAGAGCTTTTATCTTTTGAAGTGCAAATAATCTCTTAGGGTGATTGCGATTTCTGTTTGCCTGTCTTGTTGTATGGGAACGGATCTATCCTATTGGGTTTGTCCTTATGTGGTGTACACTTGAAATGAGGCTTACGCTGACATAGCCTCAAAAGAGTGCACGTAGAAGCAAGAAGAAGTAAGTAGAATATAAACAAGTAGAACATAAACAAGTAGAACATAAACAAGTAGAACATAAACAAGTAGAACAAGAGCCGAGTGCAACAAAACATTAGCCAAAAGATGTCAGATCCGAGAAGTGTAAGTGTAAGTGTAAGTGTATTAGCTGAGGTAGAAGCTAGGAAGCGAGCTAGGAAGTAAACCGAAAAACAGAGAACGTTTTGGTGGGTGCTTGTCTATGATAGCTACTGAGATGGATCATCTCTGCTTATAGGGTTTCTATAAAGCTACTAATGAGAATAAGCAGTAAGATAAGCAGTAAGATAAGTGTGTGTACATGTTGTGGAGGATAAGAAAATGGATATTATTCCATTTACCAAAGCGGGCTTTGAGGAATTGCAAAAAGAGCTTGAGCATCTTAAGCGAGTAGATCGTCCTAAGATTATTGAGCAAATTGCAGAGGCTCGAGCCCACGGGGATCTTAAAGAAAATATGGAGTATCATTCAGCTCGAGAAAAGCAGCAATTTATTGAGGCACGTATTCGTGATCTTGATGATAAATTATCACGTGGGCAGGTTATTGATTTTTCTGACGAAAAACCTAATATTGTCAAGTTTGGAGCTTGGGTGAAGGTGAGTGATGAGGAAAGTGGTGAAGAAAAAAAGTATTGTATCGTGGGAGATCCTGAATCAAAGATTGAAGATAATAAGATTTCTTTGAGTTCTCCTATAGCACGAGCTCTGCTTGGTAAAAAGGTAGATGATCTTGTTTATGTGGATTCACCATCTGGTGGTAAAGAGTACGTGATTTTAGAGATCAGTTATCATTAACGAGCATATACGAGCATATACGAGCATATACGAGCATATACGAGCATATAAATAAGCTGAATTGTGGGGTTATTTTCTTTTTCTAAGTGTGGCTTATGAGCAGTCGATGGATGCATCAACAGAAGTCATAAGTTCTTGGTTGCCACTGGGCACAATTTCTTGCTTTGTTGCATCAAAAACAGGTTTGCAAGAAGCTGTGTAGTTATCTCCTTCCTTTTTAGGCATACAGTATTCATCAAGGCCAGTAAGAGATGTTTTGCCGGTAACTAGCATACTTCTTGCTAGTACGGGTAGGATGTTTTCTATGCTACTCACCTTGGAGGGTCTTGAAGAACTATCAGTGATATCTTCTGTGGGTGTGGTGATATTTTTGTATAATGCCATCACTTCTGCAGGGGCTGTATTTTGAGAGCTATTTTGAGAGCTATGTTTTGAGAGGATAGCTGCAACAAAAGGTACTGCTGTGATGGCTCCGATATTAATAGCAGGATGGAGCTTATGGGTGGCTTTTGCCACAATGGAGGCCATGGTGCTTCCTGCTACAAAAGGTATAGCAGCGCGTTTAAGTGCTCCAGCAAAAGAGGAGTTTCTTTCGGTGATAGGCATGGGAATTTGTTGCATCTTAGAGAGCATACAGGCTCCAGCCTCAGTGTATCCATAGTAGCTGAATAGTTGTTGAATACTACTGCCTTCTAGTAGGGAAAAGCCGGTAAATTGTCCTGATATAGCTAGTATATTGCTTAGATTGGCACGTCCTCCGCGGCCAAAGAAAATCTTTGGTCCTTGTGTAAAGAGGCTTCCGGCTGGCATGATCTTTTTTAAAGAGCGAAACATTTCTGTTGAGAACATGCTAAAGCTTGCCCCGGTTATAAAAGCTTCCCAGCGTTGAAAATTACGATTATGTTTATAGACGAGAAATTTCTCGTGTTCGAGTTGTTTTTGTAAAACAAAATTATTTCCAGCACTTAAAGACAGATCATACAACACAAAGGGGGTGCGTTGTTTTGAGACATCTGTGAGTTGGCTACAGCTTTCTGAATAAGGAGAGTTGGATTGTGTGCAAGCTTCTTCATGTTGTTGCAGGTTTTGGCAGGTATTTTCCAGAGAAGATGTCATGGTTTGACATTGATCAAGAACGTTATAAGAAGCTAGTAAAGGACAATCACTTGGATCTAAGCCTAAGGGTGGGGTGATGCTTGAGTCTTTGGTGTAGTTGGTACAAAAATTCTGGAGTTCTTTGGTTTGCGAGCATATCATTTGGTTTTTTTGGTATAGCTCACACACTTCAAAAATGGGGGCAGAACGAAATGCTGACACACATTGTTTTGGCAGTACTCTCGGTGAGTTTTTATTTTCAGAGTTGTTAGTAGTGGTGATATCTTCTTTGGTATGGCAAACAATGAACTCATAACTTTTGTCTTTGTTATATTCGCTAAGATAAAGACTATACTGCCCATCGGTGATGTTGTGGAGTTGTGTTTCATTATCTCCCTTTTGAGGGTTTTTTTGAAACATACTCCGACAGCCACTTATATGGATAGATAGCATGAGCAGAGCAGATATGCTTAGAGCTGAGATGATATGCCATCTGCAATGTGATGTCGGGTATGGGCGTTTTATCATGGAGATCATGTTATGTCTGAGGTGGTGTGTTAGAGATGAGATAGGAATGGTGATTATGGGGTGATCTAAAATGATATTTTCAAATGATATGAGTGGAGTAGGGTGTGACTTGGATTTTTGTTTCCTATGCGTTGGCCTTTCGGATAGGGTCATGGTTACTTTAGAAGTGGGCGTTGTAGAAAGGCGGTAGGAAATGTATATCATGTTTTTTTTATTAATAGACAGTTTTGCTTGACCGAGGTGATAGGCGCAGATGTTGTGTTTTGTGTTGTTGATTTTTGCAAAAAGAGAGAAAACTCTTTCATAAAAACGCTTAGATTTTTTAAAAAATATAAGAGCAGTATGCAATGTATACAGGGCTTATACAGTTTTATCCAGTAAACCATTACAAGATTCTTTTAATCATCATCACATAAGTACCCATATATGATGAATTTTTGTAGGCTTAACTTATGATACAACCTGACATAATGGCTTACTTGATGTTTTATCGTAAGTATGGGATGTGGTTGCAGCGAGGTGTTTTGTGGGTGATGTGTGGTGTGTTGTTATCAGCGTGTCGCATGCTTCCTGTATTTGAGGCCGCTAAAGAGAGTCAGTTAACAGCCATGGTGGGTGATTCGTATATTCTCAGGGTGGGTGAGGTATCTTCTCATAAAGGTGCTTCTCGTTTTGAAAGCTGTTTGTTAGACGGCAGTGACCGTGTTCTCGAAGATACCTGTGTTAATGCCATACGTGTCACTGATAAACAAAAAGAAGGTGTGGTGGATAAGCCGCTACTATTTTATATGCAGCAATTGCATAAATCGAAGCTGTCTAGAGAAGACAGTAAGTTTCTTGCAGAAAGGCAAGAAGAATTGATCCGTTATCAAAAGCGGGAGTCATTTGCCACCTATTCGGGTTTTGGTGGTGGTGCAGCCATGCTTTATGGTGCAAGTCAGCTGAGTCGCTTAATTGGTCAGAAAGCTTGGTTTTCAGGAGGTGTATGGAATCTTCCGGCATTAATGCGTGTCGGTGTTGCTCTGTTAGTTACAACTTCTGGTGCTATGTTGGTGCATTTAAGTCACACGTTTAGTGATCTTGAAGAAGAGTCTCAAGACAATATGGAGCGTTATGATGAGAGATTTAATAATGCTATCCCTCCTTGGTTTGCTCATCAACCAGCCAAATGGCTGGTGGTGATTCGAGATTTTGAAGATATTATCAGTGAAGATATCCAAAAAAAGGTGAAAGTGGAAGATTTTCGCAGTCATATGATGGTTTTTTCTTCTTATCTTGAAACCATTGGTTTTATTCCCACTTCAAGAGGTGTGCTGGTATCTTCTGTTTGTTTTCCCAGCGCCAATCAACCACAAGAATTGGCTATGCAAAATGCACAAGATCAAGGGGTGTCTGATTGTGTGTTTGATCTACGAAAAGAATAAACATGAGTCCTAAAAATGCTTAATAAAGAAATGTGTCTTGCTTGAGGCGCGCCTATGCCACTACTTGTTATAAAGCTGCAAGTAAAGTTTTTTTTGGCTGCTACGCAAGTCCTCAAAGAGGGTGGAATGCATTTTAATGCACTTAAAACCAATATGGTAATAAGTTTTGATATGATCTGGTGTTTATATCTTTGATTACTCGCAGTTGTTATGAAAAATAAACCCATCATTTGTGTAAACAAATGATGGGTTATACGTGTGTTATATGTGTTTTAAAAGTTTATTAAGGAGTTTCTTCTTGGCTACCTTCATCGTCTTTGCACAAGATACCAAGGAGACAGAAAGGTTTTTGCCCTTGTGGTACATCACCTTGAAAGTTGGGATCAGGTGATATATTGTCTCTTGTGAATTGTTGAAGGGGGTGCTCATGTGCTGGGGTTCTTTGGTATTGTTGTTTAGCATGGTTAGCTGGTCTTTTGTATTGCAAAGAGGTTCCAGCAGGCCAGGGTTCTTTGATAGGCAAACACATTGATTGGAGTTCAGCGCGTCTGTTCATAGATGTTTTTGGCAGACAGTGATAGGCGAGTTGGTCTTTGTTAGCCCATTGCGAACTTCTCATAAGCCGAGCAAATACCGGCAAAATATAAGGGATACGCGCTCTTATTTCATTAACATGATCAGGATCGTCATTGATGAGGTCTTGAAAGAGTGTTGCTGCTGAAGTGCGGGTATTACCCCAAACTTCGAATTGCAAAGCCGAGGGTTGATTGAGATGATATAGATTAGATTCTTGCATTTTCTCTGCAATGGTTTGGGTGACTTTGCTGGTTGTTTCGCCAACGGCTTGCTTGCTTTCTTCAAAACGTTTTTGAAATTCCTCACGGATAGCATCTTTGTCTAGTCCCCATCTTTCAGCTTCTTCTTTTGAGATAAAGATCATAGCACCCCCACCTATGCCGCCGAGGATAGCAACACCTAAGGCTATTTTTACTGCACTGGTAGCGAGTTTGACGGTAAATAAAGTGATGCCAGTAAGTGCTGCCACATTAATGACCGATTGAGTTTCTCCAAGCATGCGCAGTCGGTTGAGTTTTCCTTGTAAAGAAATTCTTGCGATCGTTGAGTTTTCAATGACAAATTTGGGAACGGTAAAGGGTCTCATGTCTTTGCTGCGGTATGCCAGTACACATTCCTCTATGGGATTAATAGGAGCTAATTCACCCCAAGCATGGCACGTATAAAAACTGTAAAGGTTAGGGTCAGCGCTACTGGGAGCAAGTAAGAAATGATAAAATTTATCTTTGACGCCATTGAGTTCAGAAGTGGTGGGCTCTTGAATTGTGTCTTGAGGTGTTGTTACACGACAACTGCTTACAACGATCGCTGTGAGCAAAAATGTCATTGCTAGTGATGCTATAGTTATGAATGTTCTGTTGCTGGTAGAGCTTGTTGGGTTCATAAGACAATCCTTCTATAATGATAGATAGAGGCTATACGTTGCGTAGCATATTAATGTGTTGTGGTGTATTTTTCAAATACATTATTTCATATTTTTTAGGTTTCAGTTTTTTTGTGAGATCAGTGCTCAATATGTGTGACAATGGCTGAGTTACCGTTCATTGAGAGATATGTTTAAGCTTTGCTTTACATGATATGTATGAGAAGTCAAAAATAACATGTTTTTCTTATAAGCTTATAGGTTTGTTGGGTCTATATTTTATATCTCTATTATTTGAGGACTCGCGATTCATCGGTTTGCATCATCGGCGGGGGATTGTGTGACTTTAATGATGGCAGAACTGGGCTTTGGAATGGATATATGATAGATCTCTGCAGTATATGGAGTGACCTGTCATTAAGGATGTTTCTTTGTTTGCACGTTTAAGATGCTGAGGTGTTATTAGGAAAAGTAATGCCGCAGACATCACCACTTCTTTGTGATCATTTCAATAGCTCATTTCAACAGCTCATCTCAACAGCTAGCATTTTGAGTGTTGTTATTTAAAGAATGTCTTTGTATGGTTGCTGATTTGGTATCAAAAAGGGTTTGTTTAATATGCGTTTGTTTAATATGCGTATACGGCAAAGTCATAGATGATGCTTTTGTTAATTTTCTCTAGTTAGTCTTCTTTGTAAGTTTCATCCATCATGATCTGGCTTTGCGTGTAATTTTCTAATCCGGCATCACGAATGAGATTGAGTTGTGTTTCCAACCAGTCAATGTGTTTTTCTTCAGATTCCAAGATAGCAATAAACAGGTCGCGGGTAACGTAGTCGGCCTTGTTTTCAGAAACAGTGATACCTTCTTTTAGGCGTTTGACAGCATCATGTTCGAGGCTGAGGTCGCCTTCGAGAATCTCTTTGATATTTTTGCCAATTTTCAATTTTCCGAGTACTTGAAGGTTGGGATGTCCTTCGAGAAAGAGAATGCGTTGGATGATCATGTCTGCATGCTTCATCTCATCAATAGAGGCTTTGTATTCGATTTGGCCTAGTTTTTCGTAGCCTCGATCTTGGAGGATACGAGCATGGAGAAAATATTGATTGATAGCGGTAAGTTCACCGGTGAGCATTTGGTTGAGAACGCGAATGACTTCGGAATCACCTTTCATAACAGTGCCTTATGTTTGAATGTTTGAAATTTTGAATGTGTATTTATGATTTTATGGCATGATGGGGATGTGTTGTTGCTAATAGGAAGTTGTTTTTAACATGGGTTTTTTAGCATTTTAGCAGCATTGTATCACCATGACATATTCACATCTTTGTTAGCTAGTCTACATCACTTCAACGAGAAGGTGAAGGGCATAGCGGATTTAGGGTGAGGATGTTCAGATAGGCTCGCTTTTGGCTCACTTTTGACTATGGCCAACAGCTATGGCCAACAGCTATGGCCAACAGCATGATCATAAGATTTTGTGTTGAATGTTTTGAGTGAATCATTTATCAATAGGTACATGTCAAGAAGTTTGAGGGTATGCATGGCCAATTACGAGCGACCAAGTATGAACCAAGCATGAATACGTAACTATAGGAAAACAATTGGGGTCATTCATGAGGCCGCTAAGTTAAGCGTAAGTTAGGTAAGTAAGTAAGGTAAGTAAGTAAGTTAAGAAGGCCGTTAATGTAGTGCGGTGTGTGTACTAGCTTGAGAACCTAGCTGAGAACCTAGCTGAGAACAATAATAATGAGGAATATAAAAAATATTGCAATTAGGGTAAAGAAAACCAAGAGGATAATAGATAATAATAGATAGAGAACACGAGACACGTAACGTATCAATGGTAACGGTAACGCATAAATAATCAAGCCATCGTAAATAGTGAGTGTCTAGTGAGTGTCTGTTAAAGGTTATAAGGTAGCTTTCTTTATAGCCTTTCTTTTATAACGAGTCTTTTATAACGAGTCTTTTATAACGAGTTTTTATAGCTAGGAGGATTTTGTGAGTCAATATTCCAGAGCCTATCCTCGTTACTCTGCTGTTTTAGCGAGTAAGCAACGTAGTATTCCCACATTCAAGGGTGTTGATGATGTTTGCTCGTCAGCAGATGTGTTTGGTTGTGATACCTTTAACTACCACGAAATGAGTAAAACTCTTCCTGACTCGGATGTGAAGCTACTCAAAGAGTATGCTGTGATGGGAGGAGAAATATCGTTAGAACTTGCTAATCGTGTTGCTTTAGCAGTAAAGCAATGGGCTACAGCTAAAGGTGCAACACATTACACTCATTGGTTTCAGCCGCAAACAGAGTCCACTGCGGAAAAGCATGATGCTTTTTTAAATGTAGATGTGGGCATGAAGGCCATTGAAAAATTCACCGGTGAGTTGTTGGTTCGTCAGGAACCGGATGCATCATCTTTCCCTTCTGGGGGGCGTCGAGCTACTTTTGAGGCCCGAGGCTATACTGTATGGGATGCATCATCATTTATGTTCCTTGCTAGCACGGAAAACGGTAAAACTCTGACCATTCCATCTTTGTTCATCTCTTATAGTGGTGAGGCACTGGATACCAAAACGCCTTTGTTGCGTTCGATTCGTTGTTTGAATCAGGAAGCTGTGAAGGCGTTATCTTTGATGGAAGATGAGACCTCTTATGTCACTGTGAATTGTGGACCTGAACAGGAATTTTTTGTTATTGATGCGGCTCTTTATAATCTTCGTCCTGACTTAGTTCTTGCTGGCAAAACGGTTTTAGGTGCGCCTCCTCAGAAGGGTCAGCAGTTAGATGATCATTACTTCGGTCCGATCAACGCGCGTGTGATCAATATGATGATGGAAGTGGAGCATGAGTTGATGAGACTGGGTGTTCCTATTAAAACGCGTCATAATGAGGTAGCGCCATCACAGTTTGAGATGGCACCAGTATATGAAGAAGCTAACATTGCAGCTGATCATAATCGTCTTTTGATGGCTGTATTGCGCAAGGTGGCTCAGAAGCATAATTTGGCGGTGTTGTTCCATGAAAAGCCGTTTGCTGAGTTGAATGGTTCGGGGAAGCATCTTAATTGGTCTTTGAGTAAGGATGATGGTACCAATTTATTGCAACCGGGAGATAAGCCTCAGGAGAATATTCGTTTTCTCTATTTTCTTGCAGCTGCTGTGAAGGCAGTGCATGATAACGGCGATTTATTACGTGTGTCGGTGGCTGTGCCGGGTAATGATTTTCGTATGGGATCCAACGAAGCTCCTCCTGCGGTGATGAGTGTATTTCTTGGAGAAACATTATCTAAGGTTGTAAGTAATCTTAAAGCGGGCAAGCGGATGTCCTCAGAAGGTTCTTCATCGGATACCATCGATTTGGATATTGCAAAAATTCCTGTGATTGATAAAGACAACACGGATAGAAATCGTACATCTCCTTTTGCGTTTACAGGTAATAAATTTGAATTCCGAGCTTTGGGAAGTTCTCAAAGTATTTCCATTCCTATCACTTACCTTAATGCTGCCATCACGCAGTCTCTTTGTGATATGAATACTTATCTGGAAGCTAAGTTAGCTGGTGGGGCATCCCGTGACCAGGCTGTGCTTGATACAGTGGTGAAAGCTTTTGTGGATTCTCAGGCGGTATGTTTTGATGGTGACAGTTATGATGTGGAGTGGGAAAAAGAGGCTAGTAAGCGTGGTTTATCCAATTTGCGTACCACTCCTGAAGCTTTGGAAGTGTTAACCCATGATAATGTTGTGGATCTGTTTGTTCGTTTAGGGATTATGAGCCATAAGCAAGAGATCATGGCACGCTACAATGTCTTTATGGAGCGTTATGTGAAGTTAAGGCTCATTGAGCTTGAAGTGGCTCAAGAACTGCTTTTAACTCAGGTGTATCCAGCAGCTTTGTCTTATCAACAGTCTTGGGCATCATCTTTGAGTGCTGTGGCGGGTGTTCTTGGTAGGCCGCCTTCTGCTCAGAAAAAAGAGTTTGAGGGTTATGTGAGTTCGGTGGATGCTTTATCATCGGCTATGCAAGAGCTTGGTGGTGTTATTGCTAAGGTTTATAAGCTGGGTGATGGCAAAGAAGCAGCTGAGTATATTGCTAGTGAGGCACTCGAAGCTTTGGATCGTGCGCGTGCTTTGGCAGATAAGTTAGAAACTGTGGTGGAGGATGGTCTTTGGGCATTGCCGCGTTATCGGGAATTGCTTTTTTCTCTTTGATCATAGATAAAAGATCCATATAAGTGAATAATCATCATAGCTCTGTTATTGTGGGCAAGGCATCTGGTTCATCTCGTTATGATCCTGTTGTGCATCGTCCGTCTGTAAAAGTGACAGGGCTGGGCCATTATGTACCTGAAAAGATTGTCACCAATGCTGATCTTGCAGAGTTAATGGATACCAATGATGAGTGGATTCGTACGCGCACGGGTATTTGTGAAAGACGTATGGCTGATATTTCGCAGAGCACCAGTGATCTTGCTGTAGAGGCGAGTAAGGAAGCTTTGCGTTCTGCTGGTATTGGTGCTCAAGATATTGACTTAATTGTCGTTTCAACCATTACGCCGGATTATTATATGCCGGGTATTGGGGTGTTGATACAAGACAAGCTTAAAGCACCACCGGTGATGGCTTTGGATATAAGGGGGCAGTGTGCTGGTTTTACGTGGTGTTTAGCTACAGCAGATGGCTATGCTCGTCTTGGTGGAATGAAGAATATCTTGGTGGTTGGAGCGGACTTACAAACACGTATTTTGGATTATTCTGATGCAGGGCGTAATACAGCTGTGCTTTTTGGTGATGGTGCTGGGGCTTTGATTTTACGTGTGGATCAGGATGCTCAACAACTTGCCACTGTTGATAATACAGTCTCAGGGTTGATAGATCATGAGTTAGGATCAGATGGTTCAGGGTGTTTATCGTTGTATGTGAAGCGTCCTGGGATGATGGCTGGTAAAGAGCGTTTTATGACGACACAAGATATGGATGAACGTAGTACTGTACCGCATATGGATGGTCGTCAGGTGTTTAAGCATGCCACCTTGAAAATGGAGAGTTTGGTACGTAGTCTTTGTAAAAAGCATGGCATAACGCCTGATGATATTGATGTGTTGATTCCTCACCAGGCTAATTTTCGCATCAATGAGATGGTTAGGGGAAAACTTGGTTTGCCGCATCATAAAGTTGTCAATGTTATCGATAAGTATGGTAACACCACTTCTGCAACATTACCGCTATGCATGGCAGAGGCTCAAAAGGATGGCCGATTGGTTCGGGGAAAACTCGTCATGACAGTCGCATTTGGTTCAGGTTTTTCTTGGGGAGCTAATTTGCTGCGTTGGTAGTTTGTGGAGACAAAAAATATGCAGATGTTGTTGATTTTATTGAAATTTATGATACCATGCAAAGTTTAGACAGATGTGCATATGAGTGGCGTGCGGTGTGGCGTGCGGTGTGAATAGAGCGCAAGTATAGATAAGATCATAAGATATAGATAAAAGATATAGATAGTAGGATATAAGAATGTGGATATAGATGGATAGCGGACAGAGAACAACCTGCTAGGAAATTCACATGGATGAGTGGTGTGAAAGATTTTTGGTAGCAGATGGATTTTTGGTAGCAGATGGTATAGTAGATCATCAATGGTGTGTTATGGGTATTATTTTGTAGGATTTGGGGGGTGGATGCAACATCGTCATTGAGTGGTTGAAAAAACGATTCTTTGATGGGAAATGATAGCAAGTGCGAGTGATAAATAGCGTAAGAATAATTAAGATAAGTAAGAATAAATATATAAAATAAATAAATTAAAAAAAATATAAGCTACGTAGGACTGGCTATTTTGGGTTGTATCTTTGGTAAGAACATCTTTTTTTGAAAACTTGTTTGTGTGACTTGATGAAAACAACAAGATAAGGAGAAAGAAGAGTTAGTGTACTGGAGCAATGTGTATGACAGTTATGGTTGATCAGGAACAAGAGCAACAACAAGAGCACGAGCAAGATCTTTCAACAGAGGCATCACAGCAAGGGGCATCACAGCAAGGGGTATCACAGCAAGAGGTATCAGAGAAAACAACAGAGTCTCAGCAACAAGATCACATATTTTCGGCTGGTGCTGTGGATGTGGTCTGGCAGGATGATGATGGGGACTTTGGTTTAGAACAAGATAATGATGAGTTGAAAAACTCAGAGTTTGTGCAATTATTTGAAGAATCTTGTTCAAAATTAGGAGAAATCAAAGAAGGCGCTATTATCTCTGGTTTAATCACAAGTATTAGTGGTGATTATGCCATTGTAGATATTGGTCATAAAACAGATGCGGAAGTGCCTTTATATGAATTTAAAGAAGGTGGTGAAGATAGTGAGCCACTTAATGTGTCTGTTGGCGATAAGGTAGATGTATACCTAGAGAGTTTTGAAAATCGTCATGGCGACCTTGTCTTATCGTTTGAAAAAGCTCAATTGGTGAAAGCTTGGGATAATCTTGCTTTGGCTTTTGAAAATGGAGATGTGGTTCAAGGCAAGGTGGTTCGTCGTGTGAAGGGTGGCTTGCATGTGGATGTGGGCGTGCGAGCTTTCTTACCGGGATCTCAAATAGATTTAAGGCCGGTTAAAAATCTTGATAATCTTGTGGGTGAAACCTTTGATTATAAAATTATAAAATTTAATAAAGCTCGTGCCAATGTAGTGCTTTCAAGACGTGTTCTTCTTGAGCATGATCGTGAGAAAGTACGTACACAAACTATAGATAATCTTAAAGAAGGCATCAATGTTAAGGGGATTGTGAAAAACCTTACAGATTATGGTGCTTTTGTGGATTTGGGTGGTGTAGATGGTCTTCTTCACATCACGGATATGTCTTGGGGACGGGTAAGTCATCCCAGTCAGTTATTTGAAATAGGTCAAGAGCTTGAGGTGGTTGTACTCAGTTATGATGCCAAGAGTTTGCGTGTATCTTTGGGTTATAAGCAACTTCAAGAAGATCCTTGGAGCTCTGTGGTTAAGAAATACGCGGTGGGTAGTAAGGCTCGCGGTGTTGTGGTGAGTTTGACGGATTATGGTGCTTTTGTGGAATTGGAAAATGGCATTGAGGGTTTGATCCATATCTCGGAAATGTCTTGGTCCAAGCGTATTCGTCATCCATCGAAATTGGTGGCCATCGGTGATGAAGTGGATGTGATGATTCTTGGTGTGGATACCAATGCTAAGCGTATTAGCTTGGGTATGAAGCAATTAGAGACCAATCCTTGGGATAGCATTGAGGAGAAATATCATATCGGTGATGTGATATCTGGTAAAATCCGCAACATTACCGATTTTGGTATCTTTGTGGCTGTTGAAGAAGGTGTTGATGCGCTCATTCATGTCTCGGATATTTCTTGGACAGAGAGAATGCGTCGTCCTGCTGAGAAATTCCATAAGGGTCAAGAGATTCAAGCAAAAGTGTTGCAGATCAATACTGTTGAAGAAAAATTCTCATTAGGTATTAAGCAGCTTCAAGAAGATCCATGGGCTAACATTGTTTCTGCTTACACCGTAGGATCCCGCCATAAGGGTGTGGTGAGTAAGGTGATGAATTTTGGTGTTTTTGTCAAAATGGAGCAAGGCTTTGAAGGTTTGATACATGTTTCAGAGCTGAATGTTGAGCATACTATACGTCGTCCTGTTGAATATATGAATGTGGGTGATGAAATTGAGTATATTGTTTTGAATATGGTGCGTCAGGATAGAAAAATATCTCTTTCTAAAAAAGCTGTGGATCTTGGGCTTGAAGGAGAGGAATTAAAGAAGTATATAGCGCGTTACCAAATGCCTTCATCCTCAGCCACGCGTAGTTTTCAGCCTCCTTCTGTTGGCGATGTCCCACCTCCTCAGTTCTCTGAAGTGGTTGAGCCAGGTACGAGTCTTGATCTTCAGCACCAGGCTTTAGGTGCGTCTGTAAGATCTGTAAAAACGCCTGTAGTAAGTAAGCCGGTGGATCAAGGAACAGCAGCTTCTGTGAGTGAGGTGAAAAATGTAGAATCTTCTTTAGGTTCTCCTTCTCAGGTATCACAAGACCAACAACAAGCACAAGCACAAGCACCCCTTGCAGCTGATGGACATGATCAGAATGCTGGTACTGTTTCGGCTGATTCTTCTGTGGATAGTTCTTCTGTGGATAGTTCTTCTGTGGATAATAGCAAGGCCTTGTCTGGCTCTGTTGATGGGGGGTCACAAGATGTGACGACATCTTCGGTTACAGACACGTCGCCTGTGACAGCAGAAACACAAACAAAGAACGCAGATCCAGTGAGTGGTGTAGAATTGTCTTCTCAGGAGCCTTCAGCTACAGAGGAGCCTTCAGCTACAGAGGAGCCTTCAGCTGTGAATGAGCCTTCAGCTGTGAAGGGTAGTTTGGAAACGGAAGCCGTTTCTAGTGCTACACAGTCTGTTCTAGAGACATCTGTCGTTGAGGAAGAAGTTAAGGAAGTTAAGGAAGAAAAAGAACAGGCTAGTGAACAATCCAGTGAGAAGCAAGAAACACACGTGGAAGCTAGTGATGAATCATCTGTGGAGGAGGAAGATAAAAATGCATAAAAGAGATTTTGTGATATAGCTGGGATAGTGCTGTTTAGCTGTGTTAAATGCTGTTTGTGATGAGGTCAGATTCCTGTGTTACAGTTTTTTGCATTCATAAGATTATTTGTCTCTTTTGCAGTTATTGCTGTGATCATTACGCTTTGTATGAAAAATCAGCACGTAATTGACATAAATTTGGTGTTTTTAGAAAATACTCTTCGTCTTGCTACATATGTACCACTTCTTATTTCTTTTATTATGGGTGCTTTACTGACTGGGCTTTATATATTTTATGCTGGTTTACGGCGTAGATTTTCGTCTTCATCTAAGAAAACACATAAAACACACGATATAGCAGTAACTCGATGAGTGTGAGGGATGTCTTTTTTGGGTCTTTGGTGTCTCTTGCTGTGGGTTGTTGGGCGTTTCGTGTTTTTTCGTAAGAGTCGCTAGAGAATTTTGGCGTACTTTTTATGGATGTGTTTGTCGTTATGTATTCATAGCATCAGACATTTTGTATATATCATCATACATAAAGGCATCATATTGTGGCGCGTTTATCCATTGCCAGACAGCTTTCTTATGATGCTTTATGCGTAGTACTTTGCGAGAAGAAAGATCCTTCTTTGATACTTGGTGAGATGATTGCTAGTATGCATTCCGTTCCGAAGCGGATAGATCGTAATTTGGCTTTTGAAATCACCTTTGGTTCTTTGCGTTGGTGGTCAAAGATATATTGGATTCTTCAGAATCATTCCACTCGAGATTTAGATGAATGTTCGGTGCCGGTAAGAGTGGCTCTTGTTGCTGGCACCTATCAGATTTATTATCTTGATCGGGTTCCTGATCGGGCTTGTGTCAATGAAAGTGCTGAGTATGTGAGAATGCGTAAGCAGAGCAAAGCGGTTCCTTTTGTAAATGGTATATTACGGCAAGTAGCTACACGAGCGCGTTATTTTCCTAAGCCGGATTCTGAAGAAGAGCCGGCAGCTTTTTTATCTTTGCAGTGTGCTCATCCTCCGTGGTTAGTGGAGCGTTGGTTGGAACGCTTTGGCTATAAGCGTCTTGAGGGAATGTTAAAACAATCCAATCAGCGTCCTCCAGTGACTGTGCGGCTCATTCGAGAGAAAGCTTCTCAGTTTGAATCCCTTCAAGAGATGCAGCGGCATTTATTGCGTACAGAAAGAATACGTACAACTAAGAGGCCACTCAAGTACTGCTTTCATGTGGCTGAAAGGCCTGCTTTGGATAAAGATTCTTTGTTTGATCAGGGATATTTTACGCTACAAGATGAGTCTTCTCAGTTGATAGGTTTGTTGGTGGATCCTAAACCAGGAGAGGTGATAGTGGATGCGTGTGCTGGTCCTGGTGGTAAGCTCGGTCATATTTATGATTTGATGGCTTCACGTTCTCAAAGTGATCTGGCAGTGGATGGAACCGCAGAAGTAAAGGATATAGAAGAGAGTGTGGAAGAAGCTGCGGAAGAAGCTGTGGAAGAGAATGTGGAAGAGGATGTTGAAGACAGCCCTCCTTCTAGCCAAGCGCGTGATGATGTGGATGGTTTGCATAAAAATATTTTCGGTGATGGTGGTGCTTTGATAGCTTTTGAAAAAAAGCCATCATCTTATGAACGTATGATAGCTACTTTAGCTCGTTTAGGTTGCCATGGTGTGCAGTGCTTTGCTCAAGACTTTCTATCTTATAATCCTACTTGCCCTCCTCATAAAATCCTTTTGGATGCTCCTTGTAGTGGTTTAGGTGTTTTGTCTCGTCATCCGGAGGGTAAGCTTTTTAAAGATCATGCGTTGATTGTAGAGATGGCGCAGTATCAGAGAGCTTTGTTATCTCATGGCTTGGATATTTTGGCACCGGGTGGTGAATTGATTTATAGTGTATGTTCTTTTGAAAGTGAAGAAACAGAAGATCATTTGGCTTGGTTAGAAGAGACCTTTCCGCGAAAATTCTGTGTGATTTCGCCTAAGTCTCGTTTGCAGAACTATTACCGGAAATATGTTTTATCCAATAAGATCCTTTTGATCTATTGTGGCAATGCCGATGGAATGGATGGTTTTGGAGCTTTTATTTTAAAAAAAGCTTCATTATAAGCTCATTTCATAAATCATGTGACATGGTTATTGTGGGTATGTTGAATATTATGTGTATTGTGCGTCCATATTGTGATTATAGAGCTGTCAAAAGTTTGTGTTGGTTAGGGATCATGGTGTTATGGTTGCTGCTAGGTGGTAGGCAAGGTTTCGCCTTTGATGTTGAGCAAGTTGTGGTTGCTGCGTCTTCAAAGAATCCTAATGGTTGGCGGCATCAAACATCTTCAGTTGCTGCCTCGGCAAGTAAGGATTATGTGCGACAGGATGGCTCTTCTTTGGATAGCTCAGCTGATGAGATCACATACTTTACGACATTTCGGGATATGGAAACGCATTTCTCTGAGGTGATCTCTTTGTCTCGTCGAGTTGTATATTACGAGGGGATATCTTCAGAGGTTATAGCTCGTTCTTTGGTGAAGATGGGTGCTAAGAATCGTTTATTGAGTGTGTTTTTTCATGTGGGGATAGATAAAGACTTTCGCGATGAGTTGCTTAAGAATTCTATAGTGTTTAGGTATGTTCCTTGGGTTATAGATAAGCATCCACTTCTTAAAACACTTCCTGCTCATTTGTTTCCTGGTGAAGATGATATATGGATAAAAAAGCATTTGAATCAAACATTACAGGTTGTTCTTTTGGTGGATAGAGAGTTGTATCTTGGTTATAGAGTGCGCAGTGAAAGTGGGGTTATTTTTCCTGTGCGTAAGAGTCATCGAGCTGAGGATTTACGTTTATTTCTTGATGTGTATAGGCCTTATGTGCGGACTACATTGTGGAAAGGCAAGCCTGGATCATCACAAAAGACATTCATAGTTGGTGGTGAGGGTTATGATTACAGTAAAAAGCATTTTCGAAAGCCTTCAGGTGTTTCCAGACGTCTTCCTTCCAAACTTAAGCCTCAGCGTAAGTCTTCGATGAGTTTAAAAACTAAGAGTAAGGAGCGTTCATCGAGTGATGCATTTTCACCTAGGACGTATGGCAAAAAACGAACGTCACCAACTGTGCAGAGTTCTGCGCAAATGGGAAAAAAGGACTCCTACTTGGATGTAGATGGTGCGAGCTCCACAGTGAAGACAGATACAACTCATATCAGGCGTGTTGAGTAAGCTGTTATGAGCTTTATGAAAAGAGCCTGGCTGTGTGGTGATGTGAGAGTGTGCTCGCTGAGAGACTCGTTGTGAGAGACTCGTTGTGAGAGACTCGTTGTGAGAGACTAGCCACTTAATGTGTTACGAAGTGAGTTCTGGCTAGCTTATATGGGCTCTGTTTTTGTTCCTGACGTTGTTGTAATATAGAAGAATGTGTAAAGAAGAGATTATAGAGATAGTTAGATAATAGTTAGATAATAGTTAGATAATAGTTAGATAATAGTTAGATAATAGTTAGATAAAGACAATAGCTAGACAAATAAACCGTATGTGCTTATGGTGTGTTTTCAATGGTGTATGTATCACACGTATAACATATGAATCATGTGTTTGATGTTAAAAATGAAGGTCTAGATGGTGGGCATTGTCAGAAAGCAATACATAAAAAGCATAATCTATCTTACTTTATCGTTGAGTGTTGCGGGTTGTGCGAGTATGTGCAAGAAGTCTCATAAAGATATGACCGCTGAAGAAGTGGTGGAGGCTTACCTTGAGGTGGCATTTAACTTAAACAGTATAGATGATTTAACCCGTCTTATTGCTTATGCTTCAGGGAATTTGAAGCAGGCTCTTGAAGAGGCGGATGCTGCTACTGTGGATAGAATTTTTATTGCTAGGCGTTATGATGTGATTCGTTTTTCTTTTATTGAAAGAAAGGATCATACTCCTCGGGAGGTCCAAATCACTTATGAATTGGAATACCAAGAGCTTTCCAATGAAGACCAGGCTGTGATGACCATTAAAAATTCTTTGAATCTTTTTCGCAAAGATGGTGCGTGGTTTATCACGGATGTGATTGGAGGTGAGACCAGTATTGATTTTTTAATTGCTGATGAGGTTACTAAAGATGGAGTGACACCAGCTTCTGAGTTGAGTGAAGAGGCTATTGCAAGGCAGCGAAAAGAGCAAGAAAACCAACAATCTGCTCCGCCTGTGGTGCCGGCGCAAGTGACCCCTGAAGGTGGCGTGCCTGCTGAGGTGCCTTTTTCAAAAGAAGGTAACTGAGATAACTTAAAACTTAAACTTAAAACTTAAACTTAAAACTTAAATAAGCCATTTACGCTATTTATATAAGCTGATTACATAAATAAGTTAGATAAACAGGTTCAAAGAATAGAGCAAGCCGTGTGCTTGCTTTTTTTATTATGAGCCAGTCACATGTTGTGTGCATGTGATTTGGTTAGTTGTGTGATATGTATATCGTATTGTGCTAGGGCACCATATTGTGCAATGGTGATGTGGAAGTGTATGAAAAAATAGGTTTATAGAGGGGTAGGTTGAAGATGGAGCCGGGCATAGAAGAAAGACGCTCTGCCAGACTCGTGATGTCCAATGGTGAGATTTTGCATGGCAAGCTTATTGGTGCGTCGGTGAAGAGTCGTGGAGAGTTGGTTTTTACCACAAGTTTGGTAGGTTATTCTGAGTCTTTGAGTGATCCTTCTTATTTTGCTCAGATATTGGTGTATGCCTACCCTTTGATCGGTAATTATGGAGTGCCTCAGGTAAGGTTGCATAAAAATCCCTTGTTACGCCTGGGACATGAATCGGTGAAAGTTCATGTGGCAGGGGTGATTGTTACAGTGGATAGTCCTGAGGCTTTTCATTGGAACAGTTTTGTTTCTTTAGGTCAGTGGTTAGAAAAAGAAGGTATTCCGGGTATGGCATGTGTGGATACCCGTCACTTGATTCATCAAATTCGTGAGCATGGTCCTCTTTATGGTCGTATTGAACCTCAAGGTGTGAGTGAAGAGCGTACCTATTTAGGGATGTCTTTTGGGGAAAATGACTTCTTTGATGCGAGTTTGTATCCCATTCTCGGTGAGGTATCAACCAAAAAGCCATACACTCTCTTGCCTCATAACTATACCTCTTTGGATCATGTGGTCACATTGAAGAGTCGTGAGTCGAGCAGAAAACCTAGCATAGCAAACCATAACGAAGACATTGGCAAGCGCAAGAGTGTAGCTTGTAACCTTAAACAGATTGATGAGGCAAGAGAGGGAGCAGAGAAAGGAATAGGTGCAGAAAAAAAAGAAGGAATAAAAGTAGCAGTGGTGGATTGTGGTGTTAAAAGCAATATTTTGCGTGCATTGCTTTCGTTTGGTTGTGAGGTGGAAGTTCTGCCGTGGGATAGTGATCTTTCTCAAATAGATTGTCATGGTTGGGTGTTGTCTAATGGCCCTGGTGATCCTATGCGTGCATGTGCTTTGATAGAAAATGTGCGTCACTTGTTGCGCGGCAATCGTCCCATATTGGGTATTTGTCTTGGCCATCAGATTCTAGGTATTGCAGCTGGTATGACAAGTGAGCGTATGCGTTATGGTCATCGTAGTCACAATCAGCCGGTTTATTTAGAGGGCACATCTCGGGGTTTTATCACCTCACAAAATCATGGATTTCATTTAGTAGAGGGCATGCATTGGCCTGATGATTGGCGGGTATGGTTTCGTAATGCTAACGATCAGAGTATTGAGGGCATTATTCATCTGCGCCAGCCGTTTCGTTCGGTGCAATTTCATCCTGAAGCTTGTGGTGGGCCGCGAGATACTCTGTGGATTATTGAAGACTTTGTTAAAGAGCTTACGTCATTTTGAGTTAATGTGTTTCTAGCTAGGGAGCAAACGTGCCTTTGTACACAGAACTTGTTAGCGAGGCTGACGAGCCGCCTAAGAAGGTTGTGCTGTTAGGTTCTGGTGGTTTATCCATTGGTCAGGCTGGTGAATTTGATTATTCAGGAACTCAGGCTTTACGTGCTCTTCTTGCCGAAGGTCTTGAAGTGATTGTGGTGAATCCTAATATTGCCACGGTGCAAACCAACCCTGGTGATCGTATCAAAGTGTATTTGTATCCGGTGACAGCTCCGTGGGTGGTGAAGGTATTTGCTAAAGAGCGTCCTGATGCCATTGTTGCTGGTTTTGGTGGTCAGACAGCGTTGAGTTGTTTATTGGATCTTGATGAGGGCGGTTATCTGGAACAGTATGAGGTGAAAAACCTTGGTACTTCGCCACAGACGTTGCGTCTTTCTGAGGATCGAAAGCAGTTTGCTGAAAAGATGCGTCAGATAGGGATTCCCACACCTCCCAGTGTGGCTTGTTGTAGTGTAGAGGAAGCTGTTTTAGCAGCTAGTGAGATTGGCTATCCGGTGATTTGTCGGATGGCTTATGCTTTGGGTGGTTTAGGTTCTGGTTTTGCGCGTCATCACAAAGAGTTGGTTTCTCTTGTTGAGGAGGGCCTTGCTCATTCACCTCAGGTGTTGGTAGAGAAATCTCTTAAGGGTTGGAAAGAGGTGGAATATGAGGTGATGCGAGATGGTAAGGGTAATGCCATCTGTATTTGTAATATGGAAAATTTTGATCCATTGGGTATCCATACTGGTGATTCCATTGTGGTATGTCCTTCCCAAACCCTGTCAGATAGTGAATATCAATTTCTGCGTGATAGTTCTTTAAGGGTAGTTGAGGCTCTTGGTGTGCTTGGTGAGTGTAATGCGCAATTTGCGTTATCACCGGATTCTTTGGATTACTACATCATTGAGGTGAATGCTCGACTGTCGCGCTCTTCAGCTTTGGCATCTAAGGCATCGGGCTATCCTATCGCTTATGTGGCTGCTTGTGTGGTATGTGGTTATGATTTACTCGAGTTAAAAAATCCTGTGACCTTATCAACCAGTGCTTTTTTTGAACCTGCACTGGATTACATCACTTTAAAAGTGCCACGTTGGGATTTGGTGAAGTTTAAAGGGGCTCATCGTGAGCTTGGCTCAACGATGAAGTCAGTGGGTGAAATCATGGCCATTGGCCGCACATTTAGGGAGGCGTTACAAAAAGCGGTACGTTCTATTGTGGAATTAGGCCCAGGCATTTCTTGGTTTAATACACCCATGACTATGACAGATCTTGCCAGTGAATTGGAAGTTCCCACTGATAGACGTTTGTATGCCATTTGTCAAGCTTTTCGCCAAGATGTCTCTTTAGATGAGGTGTTTGAAAGAACGCGTATTGATCGTTGGTTTTTGCGAGAATTGTTGGTTTTGGTGCGTTGTGAGCAAGATATCTTTGATACTTTCTCTCATCTTGCTCTAGGTAACGTCTTAGGGCAGGCTCATCAAGAGGGTTCAGTGGAGCCATCTTTTGATAACATCATGGCTGTATTTTGCCAGCTCGGAGAGGTGGTGTTAAGGCAGTGGAAGGGTGAGGGTTTTTCTGATGAACAGTTGGTGTATTTGGCTTATATGGGCTCTGGTGGTTCAGCGCGTTCGTTATCTTTGCGTACCATTGAGCAGGTTTCACTTCAGTTACGTGCTTTAAGAAAAAAGCTTGGTGTGTTACCGGTGGCAAAAAAGATAGATACCACAGCAGCGGAATATCCCACACCATCCAATTACCTTTATATGACCTATCACGGCACGGTTCATGATCCTTTAGAAGAAGATGTGCGTCCCAGTGCTTTGATTGTGGGCGGTGGAGCTTATCGCATTGGTACCTCAGTGGAATTTGATTGGTGTGCGGTGAGTTGTTCAAAAGAGTTGCGAGCTAATGGTTGGTCTTCGGTGATGATCAATTGCAATCCCGAGACCGTATCCACAGATTACAATGAATCGGATCGCTTGTATTTTGAAGAGATCACTTTAGAAAGAATTCTTGATATTTGTGATCATGTGTCTCCTCAGGGGGTGATTGCCAGTATGGGTGGTCAGCTGCCTAATAAGTTAGCTTTATCTCTTGCCAGTGCTGGTGTGAAGTTGCTTGGTCATTCGGCAAGTAGTATCGATATGGCTGAAGATCGCTCGAAATTTTCGGCTATTCTCGACGAATTGGGTATTGATCAACCGCGTTGGATAAGTGCAAAAACCGCAGGTGAAATAGAAGATTTCATCGCTCAGGTAGGTTTTCCTTTGTTGGTTCGTCCTAGTTATGTTCTTTCAGGGGCTGCCATGAAGGTGGCTTATAACAAAGAACTTTTGAGCGCCTCTTTGAGTGCAGCTGGTGCTATATCTTCAGATCATCCTGTGGTTCTTTCAGAGTTTTTGAGTGGTGCTTGTGAGATAGAAGTAGATGGTGTGGCTCATGGTGGTAAAATCATTATCTCTATTGTTTCAGAACATATTGAGCATGCGGGAACGCACTCGGGTGATGCCACAACGGTGGTGCCTGCTCAAAAGTTATATGTAGAAACGGTGCGGCAGGTAAAAAAGGCAGCTCGAATGATTGCTGAGAGGCTTGGCTTGAATGGGCCTTTTAATATGCAATTTCTTGCTCAAAACAACCATATAAAAGTCATTGAATGTAACGCTCGAGCAGCGCGTTCTTTTCCCTTTATTTCTAAGGTTGTTGGTGCCCATCTTGCCTCCATAGCTTGTGATGTGATGATTGGCCGACCGCCTCAGGTGTTTCATATGAGTGAAGATGAGTTACCTCATGTGGGAGTGAAAGCAGCCTTGTTTTCGTTTACTCGCCTAAGAGGAGCTGATCCTGTTTTAGGTGTGGAGATGGCTTCAACCGGCGAGGTGGGATGTGTGGCAGGGAGTTTGGAGGAGGCGATTCTGTTAGCTTTTGAATCATCGAAAATTTCTCCTCCTCAAAAAGGCTTATTGATTAGTGCTGGGCCGGAAAAAACCAAGTTGAAATTTCTTTCTTCAGCAAAACTATTGATGGAAATGAAGGTTCCGTTGTTTGCCACTGAAGGTACAGCTAAGTATTTAAGCCAACGTGGCATTAAGGTCACATCTTTGCCGTGGCCTAGTAAAGATGGGCATCACGTTGAAGAAAAAGATGTGATTTGGGCTATCAAATCATCTTTAGTGGATTTTGTGGTTAATATTCCAAAGAGCTATAAAAAAGAAGAACTCACCAATGGATGGCGTATTCGTCAAGCAGCAGTAGCTTTTAACTGCTCACTTATTACAGATATGGAAAAAGCCACATCTTACATCAAAGCTCTTGCTTATATCCCTGATTTTATCAACACTCACGAGCCAAAAGCCTTACTTTCATGGCAACGTGATTGAAAGCTATGATTTTTTCATCATGTCTTGTGCTATGGGTGTGCCAGCTTATGGGTTAGTTCGTTTTGGCTAGCTAGAAGAGTAAGTCATACACTTGAGGATGATGGTAGGTGATGATGTGTTTTAGGTTATGATCAAACATTCTCATCCTTGACCGATACGGCTTGTTGTTTTGTCTAGATTGTTTGCCCAGATCTGAGATGCCTTAGAAAGGTTATATCATTTGGGCTATTGGGGTGTTTGTGGCTAACCTCCATTTTAAGGATTTTTCTCCTTGGCTTTGAGAGATCATAAAACCGTTATATCAAACTATCTCAAGGTACGTAGCTTGGGAAAAGGATCCATGGGTGAGGTTTTTGAAGTCCTGTTGATGGATGATCCCACTCAGCGTTTTGCTATGAAGTTTGTGAGTGGCAAGAAGTCTGATTGGATTGGCTGGTTTCATCGTTTTCATCAAGAAGCTGCTTTGATGAGCCAGCTGTATCATTCTCATGTGATCAGTCTTAAAGAGTATGGCTTTGCCAAAGGTGCGCATCAAAGTGGGGCGATGAGTAAGGATATCTCCTCATATTTTATTGCCATGGATTTTGTGGATGGTAATGATCTTAAGCATGTGATTGGTGGTAGCGGCAAAAAAGGGATGAGCCTTGATTTCTTCTTTCAAGTGGCTTCTCAGATGGCCTCTGCACTTGATTATGCTCATGGGAAAAATATCATTCATCGTGATGTTAAGCCGCATAATATTATTGTGGAAACACAGTACTCTTCATTTGGCCATAAGATTCATGCTCGATTGATAGATTTCGGGGTAGCTTCTCTTGGTGAGGCTACCAACTATATTGGTGGAGCCACTGCAGGGGTGTTGGATAAAGTAGCAGGTACACCATTGTATATGGCCCCTGAAATAACCGAACGAGAATCTTTGTCCATAGATCATCGTATAGATTTATATTCCTTGGGTTGTGTGCTTTATGAGGTTTTGGTTGGAAAACCACCGTTTTTGGCAAGAACTCGCGCAGAATTAGAGGATCTTCATAGCAAAGCTGCTGCTCCGCATATCACTTCTATTAGGCAAGATGTTCCTAAAATAGTGGGAGATATTGTCGCCAAGCTTTTAGCTAAATCACCAGATGATCGCTATCAAACGGCATTTTCTCTTTATTCTGATCTTAAGGTGGTTCAAGCGGTTTGTGAAAAAAGAGAGAGAGGTCTGTCAGCTAAACGTTTAAGTACCATTAACTTAGGGCTAAATAACAACTTTCGTTCCATGGGACGTAACTACAAGCTCATTGGTCGTACGCGTCAGGTCAGTGAGTTGATTCAATTTTACAGCAATGTGGCTTATCGCTCAGCAAGAGGGCATATATCTCTTGTCACGGGTAAGAGCGGTATGGGAAAGAGTCGTTTGCTGAGAGAATTCAAAGAGTATTTAGTCAAACGCAAGGTAAAGTTTATTTCTTGTGGTTTTATGAAGTATAAATCCTCAACCTCTATGCAGAGCTTTATATCCGGTTTTGATGAGTATCTGTTAAAAGTACGTAGAAATAATCCTCTTGAAGCTAAAAAAATCAGAGATCGTTTGCATAAAAATTTAGGCGATCGTATTCTTCTTCTTAAAGAAGTCGTTCCTGCTACGGCATTGTTTACTAAGAAATCTGTGCAAGCACCTACTCATTATTCCATAGAGGATGTAGATCGTAATGTGATCATTAAAACATTTACGGATTTTACAAGATCCTTGATTTCTTCTCATCAGCCTATTGTCTTTATTTTTGATGATATAGATTTTGCTGATGATTACAGTCTAAAGATTATTGAAGGGTTTTTTAACTTTAACAACTCTGAGCGTATTCATATTGTTCTTAGTTGTACTACAGAGAAAGGAAACAAGAGAGAAAAGCATGTAAGCGATTTTTTAAATACAATGTCAAAATATAAAAGGCGTTACCAAGAAATAGAACTCACGCCCCTTACTCTTCATCAAACATCAAGTCTTGTTTATCATATTTTAGGTGTTGAAGTAGAGAAGATTATTCCATTATGTACATATCTGTATGAGGTTTGCCGTGGCAATCCTATTTATCTTATTGAAAAAATCAGAGATCTTGTTTTAAATGGCGATATTTGTCATGATTTTGAATTGAAATCATGGGTTTATAATCTCGATGAAATCAGATTGATCAATAGGCCTTTAATCAGTGTTGATTTGATATTATCTAGATTGACAGGCTATAGTAAGTCGTTGATTCGCGTTTTAGAAGTTGCTAGCATTTCTGGAATGCAATTTCGTGAAGATGTGCTCTCTGTAGTTGGTGGAGTGAGCCATGTTAGACTTAGAGAAATGATCATTTTTCTTGAGTCAGAGTCTTTGATTAGAGAAGCACAGCATACGACTAAAAAAGATAAAAAAATAAAAAATTATCAATTTGTTCATCCTCATATTCGTGATGTTATATTAGGTAGGATTGAGCCGGCCGATGTTCCTGTTTATCATTTAGGCATTGTTAAACAGCTGTGTGCTGGCCTAACTCATCCAGATAATAAAATGGTTTTTGCTGTTGCCAATCATTATTATCAAGGATTACGCAAGAGACGTTCTGGCTATGTTCCAGATAAAAACACACTCAATTCATCGGTGTATTATGCTTCTAAAGCAGGGTTAATATCTACTCAAATGGAAGAATATTATTGTGCTATGAAGTATTATGATTTTGTTATTTATATTGTTAATAAATATCTTATAAAGTCTATTAGCATTAATAACTTGTTTATGATATATCTCCAGTCATGTAAGATTCTTTTTCATCTAGGTCTTTTTAAGAAAGCTTCAAGGCAGCTTAATAAGATAGTTAAAATTATTCAAAAAAAATCTATTGGTAGCTTGCCTCAACAACAAACCGCTTTAGCCTTAGATTATTATTTGCTTATTTTGCATAGAGTTTCTGATTATAGAAAGATGGCAAATGTTACGCGCTATCTTATTTCAGGATTAGGAATGCCATTGTCATCGCGATGGAATAAGCCATTGATGGTAAAAAGCCGTCTCAGTCAAGGTGTTTATTATGATTATGCTTTTTTTGTATTAGGTTTGAAGTGGGCCTCAAGTCCTACTGGTAAAATTATATCAAGGCTTAGTGATAAAAGATCAAAAAAAACTCTTAGAGTATTGAAGTACTATAACTACTTTTATATGTCTATGTTGAATGCAAATGTTTCTATGGCTGATGATATTCATTTGTTGTCGATCAGTAGACTAGATAAAAGCACTGCTCATCTAGATGATATTATTGCATTGATTTCTTTTAGGCTAGCTATTTTAAAAAAGTATGGAATGTATAAAACTATCGAAGTAGTTATTCATTGTATTCGAAAAATAATCTATAAAAATAACGTCAATAACAAATCTTCATCTAGAGAAATAGAGCGATATGCTATCATTATGGATTATTTAGAATTTTGTTATTTTTTATATCCAGGGCACCATAGTTATCTTTCTTCAAAAAGGCTTATTTCAGGAAGCTATAGTAATGTGCTTAATTGGCCTAATGATTTAATGTATATCATAGAGATAAATGCCATAAATCTCACAAGACTTTTATTACAAGGGAAAAAGGATGATTTTTTAGATCTTTATCATAGTAGTATAAATATTTGTTCATCTAAGACTGCGATATTTCCTTACATGATGTTACTGTCTATTTTGTGTTCAGCTGTAGAAGATGATGTGGAGGATATTCATTCATTTGCGTCAAAAGTTGTTTATGATAGTGTTAGTAACAGTACCTATAAAAAAAATATATTCTTTACATTGTCTAAAGCATTTGTCCTTCTTGTAGAGGATCAATACAATTCAGCTAAAAAGGTTTATTCTGAAGCTATCATGTTGGCTCAAGATAAGAATAATGTATTGCTGTATCATTCATATCAAATGGATCTTTTTGCTTTGTGTGTTCTTGTTTTTCAAGATTATTATGCTCTTAGATCAAGACGTTCTTTTGATAAAAATGAAAATGTATTATCAAAGTTGGCTTCTCATACACATGATGCTATTTGTCCTCATTTCTTTGATGACTCTCCTGTAAAAATTCTTTTAAACTTGATGTTAGCGGTTTATTCTTCCGATAAAAAAAGTGAAGAATCTGTAGTGTCTTCTTTTAATAAAGTAAAATCTTTTTTTGCAAAGAATCATTATCGAATTCCTTTTGTTTTTGTTTTATTAAAGCTAGGCCATCATTTTTCTTTAAATAAACATCCTAAACTAGGATCAAAGGAATTGTTGCATGCTCTTTCGGTGTCACGAAGGCATCGTTACTTAGCTTTTTCAAAGATGGCTGAGGACTCTCTTCTGTGTTTTGGTATTCCTTTTGCTAGACGGGATTTAAGAAGAGGGGTAGAGAAGACATTTTCAAGATTTGACGAATTTCCTTCAACACTTGCTTATGGTAGTATGCTTAATTTTTTCCCAAAGATATCTTCGATGTCAGAGAGAAAAATTATTTTAGATGTTGTTAAACTGTTCCAAGACTCTTATGGTGGTGATATTTTATATGCTATTAACGTACAAAAATTAGCTGATTATAAAGTTCATTGTGATATGACGAATATGAGTTCCTTTGAGCCTGCTCCTAGTGATCTTAAAAGTCATTTAGAGTCTTACTTAACCACTAATGAAGCTTTGTTTATCTCCATTGATGGTGGGGTAGGGGTTATAAAAAAAGAGAAAAACCAAGAATTACTCACAGAAGATAAAGCCAATACAACTTCAGTTAAAGATATGTTTAGTGATAAATCATCTGTTCAGAAGTTTCCAAGTAAAGCTTATACTGACAGTTCTGCTGCTTCGGAAGCTGTATTTGATGTTGATGATAAGACTCGGGTTTCACCAACGCAGGGAAGTCCAGGAGGTCCTCGAAGAGATGGGGTATTTGATGTTGATGATAAGACTCGAGTGTCACCAAAGCATGTTCAGATATCTGTTGGTATGTCTGGTGGTGATAGTCATGTTCAGACACATTCTGATTCTTCTTCTGATCTAGGTGTTGTGGAGGAAAAAACAGTGGTGAGTCAACCACCTCCTATGAGTTCTGTATTAGCTGATGATAAAACTCGGGTGTCTGGTGTTGTGAAGAGTGTTGATCAAAAACCTGTAGAGGGCGAGAAAGTATCTCAATTTGATACTTTACCGAAAACGGTGGTTGCTAAGATTGAAGGTATTTTAGATACACAAGTGCCATTAAAAAACTTTTTTGAGCAGGATATAGAAGAAAGATCAAAGACCGTCTTTCTTGATGATATGACCGCAGAAGCTGAAGCTACATCTGTGATTGATAAGGATAGTTTGGCGAGTCTTGCCTCTGGAGATCCATTGTCTCAGATGGATGAGGCTTGTGAAAGGATGGGCTGCTTGATCCCTATATATTTAAGCAAGGAGCAAAGATGTTACATCTTTATAGATAAAATGGGTGAGAGTCATATTGCTGAAGAGGATCATGCGCGCTCTGAGATCAATCTTTGGGGTGCTCAAGCGGGTTATGCGTTCTCTTGTTTTGGTTTGGTTCCTTTTGATCCAAGTGGCTCTATACAACCTCCTAGTGAGTTTACATCAAAACAGGTTTTATTTGAGTCGTGTTCATGGTTGCAGTTATTTGCTCAAGATAAGTTTTTGCGATCAGAGTCAGGATCTTGGGTACTGGGAGTGAATCTTGGCCCACGGCATTATATGCTTATGTCGTTTGATATGAAGGGCAGTGATGAAGCTGCGTTGCACCATTTTGCTTCTATTTTATGGCATTATGTGTATGTATTAAGGCATGGTTCGCAGTATATTCAGCAAAAAGTCTCTGTTAAGGAGGTGATGAATGATATGTTGTATTTTCTGAAAAATCATCCTTTATCTGATACATTTAATGATGTGAAAAGTGTGATAACTGTGTTTGATCGTTCTTATAAGCGTGTGGAAAGTGCCATTCTTGGTGAGTTGAATGCACGGGTTTTTTCTGCTTCACGTATGAGTGGAAAAGACAGGGATTGTCGTGTATTATTTCGTTTTTCTGATGGTGGTGTTTTAAAGAGTCAATATTTTACGAGCACTTTTGAAGAGTATGCTTTGATGGTGTTTGTTACAGGTCCGGCTGATTGGTCATCGAGCTTGCCATTTATACAAGGTTATGTGGCAGGTGATAAGTCCAAAACGGTTTTGGAAAGACAAATGACCCTTAAACATATTGCCAAAGAGTTTAGTAAGACATCTTCAGCGGGGTACTATGATCGTGTTCAGGTCATTACATGTATGTTCAGTTCCCAGAAGCTCGTAGAATCACAACCAACTCAAACTGTGACAGCTGATCAGTCATTGTCTGCTTAATATGTCTTCTGCGATCTTCGAAAGTCATATGGTTTTTACGGTCATTTGGTTAAACGTCTTTGAAATGGTAGTATCCAGGTGATGGATACTGGCTTATGGCATCTATTATCTAGCTTATGTGCTGTGTGAAATGCGAGATAAAGTATCTATGCATAGATATAAACGAAAAAAGGATTGATCACATATAAACCAAGCCTATAAACCAAAATAGAGGGATTGCATATGAGTTGTGTAAAGGATATTGGCGATATAAAAGTTGTAAAGAAAGCTGTAAAAGAAACTGTAAAAGAAACTGTAAAAGAAACTGTAAAAGAAACTGTGAAGAAAACGGTGTGGTTGTTGCTAGCTGTGATGTTTGTGGGTGTGGCTTGTGAGAGAAAACCACGTTCGTGTGGAGATGGACAAACATTAGAAGACGGTAAGTGTGTGGATGCTGCTCCAGTAGTGGAAGAATCTGAAAAAGATACGAGTTTGTCAACACCAATACAGGATCTTCAAGGTTCTGATCCGGGTAAAAGCGATGATGATGCACCAGGACAAGCCACTGTGGCACCAGGAGGCGATACCACCACTGCCACTGTGGTAGATGATAGCACCGTTGCAGATGTTAAAACCGATCTAACAGATAGCCTTAAGAGTCCAGGAAAAGGTGAGCCTGAAGCGGATATAGTTGCAGAGTGTTCTGATCAGCCGGTAGCTCAGGGTGAGTCTTTTCGTAGAAGTTATTTAAAGTGTCGTTTTGATAATAAAACCGTTACAGAATGCAGGTCACTTAACAACTGCTCTGTTCTTTTAACCACAGAGCAGTGTAAAAAGGAGCTAGCACGTTTGAAGAGCGAAAATCCTGGTAAAACAACCAATTGGAGTTGTGAGTAAGATAGATCGTTTATGGAAAATAAGAAAAATAAAAAAGCTTTCAGTTTATTTCTGAAAGCTTTTTTCTTCTACGAATGATTTTTTATCAATTACTTAGATAGGGGTTATTTTGGATGTGTCTAGGGGGTTGAAGTGAGCCATTCTTTTTTGGTTTTGCATATGGCTTGATTGGCTGTGATCCAGATTTCTCCATCTGGAAGTTCTTTGCCACCGAAGTAAGATTTGAGGTCGTGAACACGGATAGAGTACCAGGTTTTTGTATCAATGGTGATTTTATCGAGGATGAGGAACTCAAAAGGCGTATAAAGAAAGGTTTTTTGACGGGCATTTTGGCTGAGTGTGTTGTAGATTTTTGTGTTACGTGGTCCACCGGGATACTCTCGAGCATTGATGGTTCTGAGGGGTTTTTTTGAACGACAAATGATGCGGTTGTGTTCTTGATCAAATAACAGAGTTTTTTGGTGGATATTGTTATGGCTATTGTGCACATGATGAGGCAGGATGTGTCCTCCATCCACTTCTTCTTGAATCTGTCTGGGTATAGCAATGGTGATATAGAAGTTTCCGTTAAAAGGATTGAGGTCATCAATTTCTGGTAGGGCACTATGAATGTATTCTATTTCGCCATCACTGTTTTTGCGGATATTGATCCAAGGAGTGGGCATCCATTCTCTTGGGCTAAAAGTATCGTAGAGATTGGTTAAACTCACCATATAGGCGCTGCGTTTTCCGCCATTGGTGTTAGGCCTATACCAATTGTTGTGATAGATCATCATATCGCCGTGATGATTCTTATCACCAATGATGCCCACATGGGCTTGACTCACGTCTTCGCTTTCACAGTCAGGATAGGTGCATCCTGCTACAATAGCTCCAGTGGGGATGCCATCAGGGAATTGTCTTTGGGTAGCATCGATAATCTCATCTCTATTACCGCCGTTATAGAGAGGGAATTGAAATAATGTTCCGCCATCATCACGGATGGCATGGAGTAATCCTGGCACAGAAAATGAGTGCTCATAAGAAATAGGGATTCCTGCTGATTGCAGTACATAACTGACATTGGATGCACACATCAAGGGCTTGCGAAATCGTTCGTATTCGTCTTTTTTTTGTCGCAAGATATAGGAATAGGCGAAGCTAAAGATCTCTGCTCCGGTATAAGTGAGCTGATCAAAGGCAAATTGAGGCAGTTCAACTTCTTGATGGGCATGGTGAGCCTTAGTGTCCATGCTACGGGGGGTAGGTGTTGGTTTGGCACATATTAGTGAGACAAGGCTGTAGCATAGCCAGCAAGAAAGAGAGAAATAGAGGATTTTAAAAGGAAGTGATCTCGGCAAAAACATATGATTGTTGGCAGGTGGAGATGTTGTTGGAAAGTGATGCGAGCATGATTGCTCCATGCACTCCTAACAGCAATAAACATGCCAGAGCTTACAAGAAATTCTTTTTCCCCTATCTTCTTACCCTTACCCATAGAAGCAATGATTTATAAGGGGGTGTGTCTAAAGTTATATTTTTCTTTTTTATTTCAGAGCTTGTTTGAGGTCTGCAATGAGATCTTCTGGGTCCTCTATACCCACAGAGAGACGTAGGAGTTGATCGGTGATACCGAGGCTTTCTCGTACGGTTTTATCCACTGAGACATGGGTCATGGCTGCAGGGTGGTTGATCATGGATTTGACACCACCGAGGCTTTCAGCAAGATAAAAGAGTTTGCATGACTGGCTAAAACGTGCGATGCCTTCAAGATCGGTATCGTAGTAAAAACTCACCATGCCAGAACATCCTGACATCTGTTGTTTGGCAAGTTCGTGGTTGGGATGGCTGGGCAAGCCGGGGTAGATGACTTTTGTGATCTTGTTATGGTTACTGAGAAAGGTGGCTAATTTGAGAGCATTTTCGGCATGTTTGTGCATTCTGAGTGCTAAGGTGGGAAGAGAGCGGAGAAGGAGATAACAATCAAAAGGACTAGGTACAGCACCGGTTGCCATTTGCAGGAATTGAAGTTTTTCATAAATGGGAGTTTGAGATGTCATCACCGCTCCACCGAGCACATCACAATGACCGCTGATATATTTGGTTGTGGAGTGGACAATGATGTCAGCACCAAAATCGATGGGTTTTTGAAAGATTGGGCTTGCAAATGTGTTATCTACCACAAAGAGGCAGCCATACTTTTTAGCAAGAGCTCCCAGTGATTGTAAATCCATAATACGTAAAGTGGGGTTGGTGGGGGTTTCTATCCAAAGCATTTTGGTGGTGTGTTGTTTGAGGTATGTTTCCACTTTATCGAGATGGCAGGTGTCCATATAGTTAAAAGTAAGTCCGTATCGAGCCCATACCTTCTCTCCTAGGCGACGTGTTCCTCCATAGACATCATCACAGCTGAGAATATGATCACCCTGATCACAGAGTTGGAGTATCGCTTGTTCAGCTGCCAGGCCTGAAGCAAAGCTTAGGGCGTATTGTGTGTTTTCTAGACGAGCTAATGCTGTTTCAAGCTGATCTCGTGTGGGGGTTGCTGCGCGGGAGTATTCATAGCCTTTATGCACACCTGGTGAGGTTTGTTCAAAGGTGGTAGAGGTGACGATAACAGGTGATAGTGCTGCTGTTTTTTCATCCACCACTGATCCTGCATGGACCACTTGAGTGGCATCACTATAAGAGGTTGACTTTGACAATGTATGACTCCTTTAGACATAAAAAATATGTGATCTCATCTATGTTTTATGATGATTGTCATTGTATGGATCGGGATATGTAAACCAAGCAAGAGTGTATATGTGAAGAATGTAACTGAAGCTTTGTAAAATGTATCATAAAAATCTAACATAACCTATTGATAATAAAAGATTTTTAAGTATTTAGATAAACGTTTTCTGTCTAGATTTTCTGGTTAAGTTTTATTTTCGGTTGCTTAACTTTCAGTTGCTTAACTATCTTTTTTTCAGAAGGGTAGGGCCATAAAGTGCTAACTGACAATAGAGTCAAGTATGTGCCATGAAGTTACTAAGAAATATATGTAAACGATTGATATTGTCTGATTTCTTGTTAGTAGATGCAAGATTTATTGATCGTAGCCAATGTATTTTTTAAGGAGAGTTAATATGGAATGGATGATTGTCGATTAGAGGTATCAAGTGTGTGCTTTTGCTTAAAGATACTTGGAATATTATAACAAAAGACTGTATCATGTTGTCTTGTTTTTACTTATTACTGCCACCAAGCTTCATCTCTGTGAGTTATGCGATGCTTTTTCGTCTTGTAACGACTTTTGTTCTTTGTTGTTTGCTCGTTGCTCCTTTTCATTCTATGGCTTTTAGTCAAGATAATACGGTTAGGCACATTTCAGGTCCTATGCCTAAGGAATCTGTGAATAATTTAAGCGAAGTATCTAGTCGAACGGAGTCTCGAAAAAATGATACACAACTTCAACGTGGTGACGGCCTTGAACCATGGATAATTGATAGCGAAGATGTTGAAAAATCTTACCATCGACCTGTTATTGATATGGTATGGTTTGTTGATCATCCCATGGGTAATCAGGCTTCGGATACGGGTGGTAGATCGTTTGTTAAAAATGAAATCAATCACATTATAGATGAGTTAAAAGATCACGTTGAGTTAAAAGTAGCTCTTTATGCATTTTCAACACATAAGTCTATGTTTAGTATATCAGAGATTAGGACTTTGAATAATAATTTCAAAAAAGCTTACCCTAAGAGTAAAGAAAAAAATAGGTTTTTTAAATTTGGCAATTTTTTTGAACCTAGTCAGCTCCTTAGAAATGCTTATCTTTGGCTAACATTTGGTATTCCAGCCCATTATGATCTAAGTAGGAAACAGATAATCAAGTCAGCACTTATGTATTATAATCGTCCTTTTAGTTTTTCTTATATCAATAATAGTTCTACTAATAGTGAAAATAAAAGAGATGGCTTTTTTAGAGGTCCTCAAATTACTGCAGGAAGAGTATATAAAAAAATATTCGTATTTGTTACCTCAGAAGACTCTAGGCGGTATAGTGCAAAGCAATCAAACAAGGCGAAATATTTTGATGAAATAGATAAAGATAGTATTAGGCGTTTATTACGTGGTTCTGATGGTAGGCTTGGATCTGAAATACTTTTTCTTAGCTCTTCAGGACTAAAAAGGTACTATACTTATCCATCTGTTTTTAGCTCCTGGTCTGTGATGGCGCTTTTGGGCGGTGTATATCCATCTATGGAGCAACCTTCTTTGGGTTCTCTGCTTGCAGGTACTGATATGACAAATAGAGATGCCATAAAAGATAAATTAAAATCACAAGCAGATAGTCGTATTAAAAAAGCTACTGAAATATGGAATATAAATAAATATAGTTTGCATATGAATAATGAAGATTTTATTAGTGAAATTATGGGTACAAAAGAAGCTTATGAAGGCTTTCTTAAAGACAGCAATAAACCAGTTCGTGCCATGTTTCCTGTCACAAATCCTGCAGAAATACATGAGTATCTTTATACTTTGAAAAATAGCAATAAGGATGAAGAAAATAATATAGAAAAAATCGATGTTTGGTCATTTGTTTTTGATGGGTTCAGTAGTGGAGCGGTAGGTAAGAGAGATGAACTGATAG
>MKWU01000311.1_pt1 | contig 92309 bp, 74 predicted proteins | sample 809101 | NCBI WGS metagenome assembly MKWU01 (sample SAMN05860141, study PRJNA318959) | sponge metagenome | host: Aplysina aerophoba | place: Slovenia: Piran, Adriatic Sea, Gulf of Piran | collected 2013-05-07
CAGGAGGGACAGGTTGTGGGCGGCGTGGCCGGTGCGGACACGGCTCGCATCCTCCCGGAAGGCCATGTCCAGGACCCAGTGGAGGGAGTTCTCAATGCCCCAGTGGCTGCGCACGGCCTGCAACAGGGCCCGCGCATCGGCCGGCAGACTGGAAATGTAGTAGCGGGTTTCCGCGGTGACCTGGTCTCCCTGTCGCCGTTGGGCCTCGATCATAATCAGGCTGTGCAGGTCGGGCCAAACCCCGTCGGGGTCCACATACCGGCTGTATTCCGGGGTCCCGAGCACCCAGCAGCGGCGCGTCTCGATGCGACCGTGGTTCTTGTTGACGGTCTGGTGGAAGTCGTGGTCGCAGCCCTCGAAACCCTCGGCCTGTTCGACGGCGAAGGTCTCGACCACGGCCTCGTGCAACTGGGGCTGGTTGCCCTTGAGCGCCAGCACATAGTCGGCTCCCCGGTCGCGGATCGTCTGCGCAATCCGCTTCTGGCAGCCCATGGCGTCGATGGTCACGATGCAGCCCTCCAGCGCCAGCGTCTCGAGCAGGGCCGGGATGGCCGTGATCTCGTTGGACCGGCTGTCCACCCGCCGCTGGCCCAGCACCAGCCGCGCCCCGTCCGCCCCCCCCCCGCGCCGGCGTCTCGAGCGGGGGCGGGAGCGCGGTGCTCGGGTGGGCCCGCCTGCCCCCCCGCCGCTGGCCCAGCACCAGCCGGGCCCCGTCCGCCCAGGCGCTGACCAGGTGCAGGGGCGATACGCCCCGGGCCTGGTCGTGCGAGCCCCGGGCCGCCTTGCCGTCCACGGCCACGACCCCGTCCTGCAGCGTCGCGGCCAGCGACTGCACCCATGCCGCAAAGCAGGCTTCCAGCTGGGCCGGATCCAGCAGGCCGAAGACGCGCCCGAAGGTGTCGTGCGAGGGAATGCCGTGCGGCAACTCCAGAAAGGTCTCCAGCCAGGCCTGCTTCTGGTGGCCAAAGAACTCGACCTCGGTCCAGTTGTCGGCGCCGCAGATGACGGCCAGGGTGGCGATCAGGAGGATGGCCTCCAGGGAATGGTGCTGTCCCTGAGGCCGACGGGGATCGTCGACCGCGGTGAGCAGGGACACTAGGGGGACGGGGGCGGTCATGGCAGGCATTCCAGGCAAGGCAAAGACCGCCCATCCTACCTGTAGACATCACTGGCCCCTTTAGCATGCGATTGCTCTGGTATTGCACCGTGCCCCGGGTTCCGAAACCGTATCGGTTGCTATAATGCGGACGCGTGCCAAAGGATGTTGGCACGCTTCTTGTAACTGCCAACCTGCCAATCAAGGCGCGGGAGAAGACGGACAATGAACTTCGCGAAGCTTTGCCAAACTGCCAGGGATCTGGTCGCGCCAGGCAAGGGCATTCTGGCCGCTGATGAGAGTTCTGGAACGATCCAGAAGCGCTTTGACAGCATCAGCGTGCCTTCCACGGCGGACAACCGGCGCGACTACCGGGAACTGTTGTTCACCACACCGGGGGTGGAGGAGGCGATTAGTGGCGTCATTCTGTATGACGAAACCCTTCGCCAGGAGTCGTCGTCCGGCAAGCGGCTGGCCGAGGTGCTTGCGGATCGCAACATCATTCCCGGCATCAAGGTCGATGCGGGGGCCAAGCCTCTGGCAGGTTGTCCGGGGGAATCCGTAACCGAGGGCTTGGACGGTCTGGCCGACCGCCTGGCCGAGTATGCCAGTCTCGGCGCCAGGTTCGCCAAGTGGCGCGCGGTGATCGACATCGGCGATACGCTGCCGTCCGCGCATTGCATCGAAGTGAACGCCCATGCCCTGGCCCGATACGCCGCCCTGTGCCAGGAGTACGATTTGGTGCCGATTGTCGAGCCGGAAGTGCTGATGGACGGCGACAATGGCATCGAGCGTTGCGAAGAGGTCACGACCGACGTGTTGCACGCAACCTATCACCAACTTCACCTGCAGGGGGTGAAGCTGGAGGGCACCCTCCTCAAGCCCAACATGGTGTTGCCGGCCAAGCAATCGGGTGAGACGGCCACCCCGGAGGAGGTGGCGGACGCCTCGTTGCGGGCCTATTACCGATCCGTGCCCGCGGCGGTTCCGGGCATCGTGTTCCTTTCCGGAGGGCAGTCGCCCGAGGAAGCGACCCTCAACCTCAACGCGATGAACGCGCTGGGTTCCCACCCTTGGGAGTTGAGTTTCTCGTACGGCAGGGCCTTGCAGCAACCGGTGCTGCAGGCGTGGCTGGGCGAGGCCGACAATGGTCTGACGGCCCAGGAGGCATTCCACACGGTTGCCATGGCCAACCACCAGGCCCGGTACGGCACATACGAGCCTGCCATGGCGGTTGTGTAAGTCGGACCGGAAATCCTCCGCACAAAGCAAACGACCGGGCATTGACCCGGTCGTTTGCTTTGTGTGCCTCTTGGCACTGCAGGGTTCAGGCGAGCCTGAGGACTTGCACCAACACGTCCAGCTGGCCGAGATGCTGGCTTTCGTGCCACGACATGAATCCGACCACGTCTGCCGCGGTGGCCTCGGGATTGTCGAAGAACTCTCGGGTTCCGGGGAAATCCCCTACGTCCCTACTGCTCAACACGTTGTCAATCAGGGCTTGGCTTTCGTCCAGCTTGGCCAGGAGCTGTTCCAGGGTTAGGCCCTGGCCGGCCCCGGCCAGGGCGTCTTCGGTGGTTCCGATATTGCCGCTGTAGCTGTCGGCCAGGGCCTCCGGCCAGTCGAAGTCTTCGATGCCAAGGGTCTTGAGGATGTGATTGCGGCTCTGGAGCATGTGGCCGATGGTGTAGTTGATGCAGTTGTGGTCCAATGGCATTTTCCTGAGGGAATCCGCGTTGCTGATGCCGTCGCACAGTTCCTTGATTTGATCGGCGCCGCGCTGAAACATGAACCGCAGGATCGGATTGTGGTTTCCGGACATGGGATCGACTACCTGTTGATCGAATGATGGGGTTGTGGGTCCTATCTTAGGGAATCGATGGCCTCGGCTCCACTATTGATGGCAGGTCCCGACCGTTTGGTCATTGCGGTTCCCTGCCGACTCGGTTGATGGGCGGCGGGAAGTCGGGACTACAATAATCCGGTCCTGTTCCCGAATGGCTTTCGTATGCGGGGCATCGTGTGTCTCCGGACCGCTCCCTTGACGCCGCCCAACCCAGGTTGCCGATATGCAGCCAGTGAGCGCCATAGGTGCGTCCCGGGTTCGCACCGGTTACAGGGCCATTCCCCCTGTCTCTCTCTCGCCCACGTCCATTCCGGAAGTAGCCATGAAAATCGACTCGGTCAAATCGTTTCTGGTTGACAACCCTCCGCCTCAATTCGGCGGCCCCCGTTGGCTGTTCATCAAAATCGGAACCGACGAAGGGCTGTCCGGTGTCGGCGAGGCGACGTACCACACGCGCATGGACCACACGGCCCTGCCCCTTATCGACGACCTCGGCGAGGAGTACTTGATTGGCCAGGATCCGTTTCAAATCGAGAAGATCTGGAACGGCATCTACGAGCAGCGGTTTGTCCGACGCGTCGGCCCCATCACCTCGCCCATCCTCAGCGCCATCGATATTGCGTTGTGGGACATCGCCGGCAAGGCCGCTGGCCAACCCGTCTACAACCTGCTGGGCGGCCGCTTGAACGACCGGTTGCGGGCCTATTCCTACCTGTCGGGCTGGCGTGCCGGACAGTCGGGCGAAAAGGCGGCCGAGATGGCTCTGGCCTACATGGAGAAGGGGTTTACCGCCGTCAAGTTCGATCCTGTGGACCCGCGTACCACCGACCGCCTGGAAGGCCTGCGCGACGCGGCCCTGGTGGTACGGAAGGTGCGGGAAGCCGTGGGGGACCGGTGCGACATTCTGATTGGCACACACGGACAGTTCAACACCCACAGCGCCATCCGGTTTGCCAAACGGGTGGAGGAGTTCGATCCGCTCTGGTTCGAGGAGCCGGTGCCGCCGGAGAACATATCGGAGATGGCCAGGGTGGCCCGCGCCACGAGCATCCCGGTGGCCACGGGCGAGCGTCTGTTCAACAAGTTCGAGTTCGTGACGATGCTCGAGCAAAAAGCGGCGTCCATCCTGCAGTTCGACCTGACCATATCGGGCGGCATCCTCGAGGCGCGCAAGATTGCCGCCATGGCGGAAGCCAACTACGTTCAAATCGCACCCCATCTGTACGGTGGACCGGTCGGGGCCGCAGCTTCCATGCACATCGACGCCTGTGCCCCGAACTTTTTGATCCAGGAAGGAATTGACGACTGGGGCGGTTTCCATGCCGATGTCCTGCTGGAACCTCTGCAGTGGGAGGATGGCTATCACATTCCGCCTTCCAAGCCAGGCCTGGGCATCGAACTCAACGAGGCCGTCCTGGACAAGCATGCGACGGCCGTATCGGGTCGCAGGGCAGGTCGCACCGGCATCGATTACTACACTCGGTTTTAGTCAACACCGGACTTGGGACGACAGCCCGATTGTGCGCGGCGCAGGCGGTTGCCGCTCGACACGCTGAACAGGAATTGAGGTGAACAGGTTTGAATATCCTGGTGACCGGTGCCCACAGCAACCTCGGCCGACATGTGGCCGAGGTGTTGGGCGACCGAGATGAGTATGCCCTGAAGTTTGCGGACCGGGGCGAGCGGCCGCCTTGGTTGGCCGGCAAGGACTGGACCGAAGTGGATTTGATCCAGCCGGACCGGGTCGAGCAGTTGTTGGACGGCGTGGACAAGGTACTGCACCTGGAGGCGCTGGCGCTGGCCGCGCAGCCCGACATGGTCCCCGGCGAGGCGGTGTACCGCAATACTTGCGGCGTCTACAACCTGGCACGCGCGGCACAGACAACCGGGGTTGAGCGTCTGGTGCTGGCAAGTTCGCTCGACCTGTTTGCACGGCTCCCGGCCCACTGGCAGGTTAATGAAATGTGGCGGCCGCGTCCAACGCCTTCCTTGTCGGACCTTTGCTGTTGGACCGCGGAACTGTCGCTGCGGGAAACCGTCAGGGCTGGCTCGTTGTTGGCCGTGTGCCTGCGGTTTGCCACCGTGGTCGACCCGGCAATCCTGGGCGACCAACCTTACAACCCGGCCTGGGTCTCGGCCGCGGATGCCGTGCATGGCATCGAGAGAGCCCTGTTGTTCGATGCCGCCAGGACCAAGAACGCCACCCGGCCGGACTGGCACGTTTTTCACATTGCGGCCCCCGGCCCGCGTTCGAAGATGCGGGTGACCCACACTACGGGTGATGAGGAGCGATCCATCAGTTCGGTGCCGCCGTTCAGCTATGCACCGCAGGACGACTTTCGGAGCCGCTGGTCCAATACCGAGTCTTCGCCGGATCGCAGTGTCCGGTGGCAGGATGTCGTCGCCGACGGGGATCCGGTCGCGGGCAGGCCCATCCGCAATGTCGTGATCTTCGGCTCCAGCGGTCCCATGGGGTCCGCGACCTCAAGGGAACTGGCGGACGTCTACACGGTTCGGCAGGCGGGCCTGCGATCCGTTGAGGACGCTCTGGCATCCTGGTCCCCGGGCATGGGGTCGCGGCCACAGCCGGTTCGGCTGGAGGCGCCGCACAAGTTCCGACGGGTGGACATGGGGGATACGCAACAGGTCGTGGACGCGTGTGCCGGCATGGACGCCATCATCAACTGCTCGGTCCTGCGGCCGGAGCTCCACGCCGCCTTCAAGGTGAACACGGTGGGAGCCTTCAACATTGGCTTGGGTGCCGTCGCCCACGGCATTCGGCGTGTCGTGCAGACGGGACCGTTTCAACAGATGGATCCGGGCTATGGCAGCTATGTCTGGGACTACGACATTCCGGTGGACGCACCGTGTCGTCCGTTGGACTACCTTTATCACCACACCAAGTACCTGGGTCAGGAAATCCTGCGCGTTTTCGCCGAGTACCACGATCTGGAAGTACCGGTCATGCTTTTCTGGCGTTTGGCTTCCCTGGACGAGCCCCACCAGATCCCGCCGTTCGCCGTGACCTACGAGGACTCGGCGCGTTCATTGAGGGCGGCCCTGGAAACACCGTCCCTGCCTTCGCCCTATGAACAGTTCAACATCAGCGTGGACCTGCCGCACCGCAGATTCGAGTTGGGCAAGGCCAAGGCTCTGCTGGGTTTCGAAGCCAGGGATCAACTGGACCGCCACTGGATGGACTGAACCCCAGGGGGCTCGCGTGGACGCGGGCCCCTGACCCGGTCCTCGACACCTTCGGTCTAGGCAATGCGTCCGGTCTCGAGGATGCGGTTGACCACCGGCATGACATCCCGTTCCACGTCGTCGTCGCAGGCCGGTGTCGGGACGCCGGGTACCAGATGCCAGGTTTCCGTTTGGGTTGCGGACTCGCCGGGCGCCAGGGAGGCCAGGGGGCCCAGGGTTTCCACTTCAAGGAACCGGGCGTCGGTGTAGATTTCAACGTTGCTATTGAGGTCGGGATACTCGGCTTCGGTCTGGTCCGCGAAGGTCTTGACAAACAGGACTTCGTCCAACACGTAGGCGCTCCAGCCCTGGGCAACGCGCAAACCGAGTTTTTGGGGCGTTCCCGCCCCGGCGTCCTGGCGCAGGAGTACGTACTTGCTGCCCACGGTCCAGCGCGGGTCGGTCAGGTCGGTGTAGGCCCACAGAACCAGGTTGCTGACCGGAGCCAGAAAGTCGTCGTGAGATCCGAATGGCGGCAGGGGCACGATGGCCGTACCGTGGAGGTTCATGACGGACACTGCCCATGGGGAAAGGCGAATCGGTTCCGTGCCCCGGTTCGCGATGCGGTGGAGCACTTGGATCGATGCCTGATCCGCCGACGGGGTCAGCACCATCTCCTTTTGCACGCCGTTGCCCGGTTCCACGGGTGCGGTGAACGCGAGGGTGCCGTCATCGGGTTGCGACACTTCCGCCGGCACGTTGTCGGGAAAATAGGTGAATACCGAGTTCTCCTCCGGTGCCGACCACAGCCGTTGTCCGCCGTACAGGCGAAATTCGTCGCCCCCGGTTTGGCCCATCTCATGCGACAGTTGGCCAAACATGTTGTGGCCGCCCGGCAGCGAAACGGACACGATACGAGGCCCGATCTCGTGTACAACCACCGCTTCGAGATGCTCGGTGGCGATCCGCTGGACCTGACTCCAGCCCATGTAGTCAATTTGAGTGATGGCGGCCACGTTCATGTGCTCCTGGAAATCCCGTTGGTCTAACGAAAGCGGGGCGGAGGCAAGTCCGGTACGGTTTGTGTACGCCGCCGCAGATAGCTCAAGGTACGCCGGAAGGGCGTTTCCGAACGCCATTGTAGCGACAAAAAAAGACCCCCGCCGAAACCGGTGAGGGTCTTCTAGTCTTCGTGCGACCGGTTGTTTACCAGGTGACCAGCAAACTACCGGCGGTGCACGATTGGCGACTACATAAACTGTCCATTGGCACCACCTCCCCGGGGCAATCTGTACGCACTCAAGAAGTTCCGACGCAGCCCAAGGGATGCTGCCAGCCTTCCGAGGATTGAATTCTACTACAAACGACCCACGGAGAGGAGGGACCGCACGGAGTCGGCTCCGTTCTGGGGCGATGGGGGAGGCCTACCCCATCGCGGTAACCGAGGTTGCCGTCGCCAATGGTCCCGGAGGCAACCGGAAGCGGTTCTGTCGGCGCAATGCCGCAGACATCGGCGGGCCTCGACCGTGCGCATACCTGCGGGAGATCCAAAAAGCTTTGCCTTGGTGTTGTCTTCAGTCATGGATTCCCAAAGGGATCATGGGGTCGGAAGTTGGTGCGGATTCATCATCATCTGCATGGCCCATCCATCCCACAAGGTTGGGATGGATGGGGCCGCAGCCAGTCTTGGGCGCAGGCCTCCTTGTCCGGGGAGCCTGCTCCGCGCGGCTTCACTGATCCTCGATCCACTCGGCGCTCTTCCGATCCCTGTCCGTCCGGTGGGTCGATGCACCCGTCCTCGATCAAGGGGACCGTTGAACAGACCCCGGTCATGGTCCTGTCGGTGTAGGGCGTCCGGTGTGGGACCGAAGGGTTTTCAGTAGCTCGTGTCTTCCAGGCAGCAGCCCACATGGGAAATTGGAATGTTGGATCCAGCGGGATGATCCGGTTATAGAATGTTCCGAATCTCGTTGAACCGGCCGCCTTGGCGGCCGGCAACTCGGGTTGAGGTCGATTCGGGCAAACGAGAACTCAGTCAGGAGGGAGTCCTATGGCAGGCACGGTGAACATCGGATTGATCGGAGCCGGGTTTCTGGCCGAGACGCGCATGCGCTGCTATGCCCAGGTGCCTGGATTCTCGGTATCCGTGCCGGCGGTCGCAGCGCGTTCCGCGGCCAGTGCCCGCGATTTCGCCGACCGGCACGGGATCGCGCAGTGGCACACCGATGTCGCGGCATTGTTGGCGAATCCCGACATCCAGATGGTGGACCTGTGCGTGCCCAACCATGTTCATCGGGATATTGCGGTCGCCGCGGCCGAACACGGCAAGCATGTGGTCTGTACCAAGCCCTTGACCGCCTACACGGGCCAGGATCTGCCGGCCGACGCCACGGACGCCGACATCGCCGGCAGGGATCCAGCCCTGATGCTGGAGCACGCCACGCAGGAGGCCACGGCCATGGTGGAGGCGGCCCGGCGCAACGACGTACAGCTGATGTACGGCGAAAACTGGATTTTCGCCCCGCCGGTCCAAAGGGCGGAGGGGCTCATGGTACGGTCCGGCGGGTCCATCCTGGAAATGCGCGGCGGGGAAGCCCACTGCGGTTCGCACTCCCCCTATTCCAAGATTTGGCGGTACACGGGCGGGGGCGCGCTGTTGCGCCTCGGCGCACATCCGATCGGGACCATGCTGTATCTCAAGCAGCAGGAGGGCGTGGCGCGCAACGGCCGGCCCATCCGGCCCGTGTCGGTGATGGCGGAGACCCGCGACCTGACCACGATTGCCGAGACGCAAGGTGCTCGCCAAACCGGGATTGCCACCGGCTGGCAGGACGTGGAGACCTGGGCGACTGCGCTCATCACGTTCGAGGACGGTTCCGTCTCCGTGGCCTACGGGTCCGATAACGTGTTGGGAGGCATGCAAAGCTGGCTGGAGCTTTTCCTGTCCAACAGCCGTATCCGCTGCAACATTGCCCCACACGATCTGGTGGAACTCTACGCGCCGGGCCAGGAGGTGTTCGAAGACACCTACCTGAATGAAAAGGCCAGCACCACGGCCGGGTGGAACGCCGCGATTCCGGACGAGGACTGGAGTTCCGGCCACGTGGCCATGTGCCACCACTTCATTGACTGTGCCGTGAACGACAAACCGACGCCATGCGACGGCGTGTTGGGACTGGAGGTGACCCGGGTCATATACGCCGCCTACCAGTCTGCCCGAGAGGGGCGGCGCATTTCGCTGTAGATTCCGAGGTCCCTGAAGGCACAGGCCCCGGGCTGCACGGCCGAGTCCGGGGCCTGCAACTGGCAGGCTGTGTGCGCCGGTTCCAAGCTGCCGTCCCCGGCGCGGAGGCGGCAGCTCTGGGTGTGCAGGATCCGCCGACTACACCATGCGCATGCCGTCGCGGTAGGTGCGTTTGACCGTCGCCATGGCATGGATGTCGTTGCGGGGATCGCCGTCCACCACGATCACGTCGGCGCGTCGGCCCGGCTCCAGGGTTCCCAGTTCGTTCTCCAGACCGCTGAGGGCGGCAGCGGAGCAGGTTGCGCTGCGCAGGGCGGCGTAGTTGTCCGGCACGACGCCAAGCTTGACCATGAACTCCATCTCGGGGGCAATCACGTCGTGGCCCACCACCGGACTGCCGGCGTCGGTGCCGAACACGATGGTGACACCGGCAGCGGCCGCGTCCACCAACCCCTGATAGCGCGAGGTGTCGCTGACGGCGCGCTGGCGCTCCTCGATTTTCCATTCCGGAATGTCGAAACGGCGGGCGATCTCGGGGCGACTCTGCATCAGCACCGGCGCAAACGTGGTGACAATCGGAATGCCCTTGGCGACCAGCAGGTCGATGGTCTCCGCCGTCATGCTGCCGCCGTGTTCGACCACATCGATTCCAAATTGGGCAACACGGTTGATGGCGTCGTTGTAGGTGGCATGGGCCGTGATGGGCAGGCCGTTGCGATGGGATTCGTCGATGACGGCCGTCAGCTCCTCGTCCGTGAATTCCAGGGTGTCGTGGCAGGCCATGATTTTGATCAGATCGGCCCCCGCCCGGACCTGGTCCCGTACGGCGCGCCGCATTTCGTCGGGTCCGCTGGCTTCGCGGCAGCACCAGTAGGTATGGCCGCCGGTCTGCACGATCGCTTCGCCGGTGACCAGCAGCCGCGGCCCCGGGAAAATGTTCTGCTCGACGGCCTGCTTGGCGTGCAGGTTGGCCGTGTTCATGCCCAGATCGCGCACGGTGGTGACCCCGGACCGCAGGCTCACCAGCATGTTGCCGGCGGACTTGTAGGCACTGATTTCCGGCGAGTCGTCAAGCGACTGGCGCGCCAGGTCGTGGACTCCGTCCCAGGCCAGGTGGGCATGGCTGTTGAACAGCCCCGGCAACAGGGTCCCGCCGGTGTCAACGAGTTCGGACGCGCGCGCGCCGAGTTCGTCAACGCTGCCCACGGCCTGGATCAGGCCGTCCCGGACTTCCACGAACCCGTTGGGAATGGCCTCGTTCCCTCGGCAGGTCAACACCAGGCCCCCAAGCAGGACCTGCTCCTTGGGGATGTCGACCATGGGCTTGATTACTTTCTGAAATCGCCAGGGGGCTTGTTCGGGCATGGTGGTTTTCCTGTTCAGGTTGGGTTGGCTTTGGCAGTAAATTCAGGCACATTGCAGTCGGTGGAACACGGCCCAATGCCGATCCGTCCCACCGGTATCATGTCCCCGCGGCCGAGGGGTGCGGCCAAGCACGCCACTACATGCCGAAGGTCGACCGACACTCTTCACGGGTGGTTATTTCAGGCCCAGTTCCGCCAACGCCTTGCCGGCACCGTCGAGGCTCGTCAGGTTCATGCCGGCGTAGTTGGGCGAAAAAATGACGCCGCGTCCTCCGGCCCGGTAGGTGGCCTTCACGCTTCGGTACACATGGTCGGGCGTGCAGGCCGCCTGGTCCGCCTGGACCCGGGGCGCGTCCACACCAATGCCCATGTAGACGGGTACCCGGCCCTTGACAGCCCTGACGGTGTCCCGGCACTGACCAAATGTGTACGTGTCGGGGTCCATCCCCGTTTGGATCAGTTCGTCCCAGGGCGCCTCGTCCAGGTTGAGGAACTGGTACATGATCGGGGTCAGTTCGGAGGCGGACACATCCCGGAATATCGACCGGTGGAAGTCCGTCATTTCCTTGTGGTAAATCTGGCCCGACTGGTGGGCATAGGTGATGGGCTTGACCCAGTCCGCGTAGTCGATCTGGGGATGCCAGGGCCACTGGGCCTTGCGAATGGGGTTGAAGTGGTTGCGGTTCCAGATGTTCAGACCAAACTCCAGGTCGGGATTGCACCACTTCACGATCCCGTACAGTTCCTTGTCCAGCGCCTGGTTCCCTTCCAGCCAGAACCGTTCGTACAGCAGGATTTCGGGATTGGCCAGGAGCATGCGCAGGAACTCGATGAAAGCGCCGTCCACAAAGTCCTCGTCGGCGCGGGCTGCCTGGAAGTAGGCGTGGGCGTCGTCGAAGGCGCGTCGGATCGTTTCGACATCCAGTCCCTGGCGGGCGGCCAGGCGCGTGCAATGGTCGCAGAAACAAGCCGGGGCCTCCCCTGAAATCATCTTGTCCAGGGGACTCTTGCGCTCGTTGCACCACATGATGCCGTCAATCTCATAGTTGCGGGCGTGGTCCTCCATGATGGAGTGCCACCACTTGCGGTAGTCCGGGTGGTTGAGGCAGGGCTCGCCGCCCACGCGCCCGATGTGGTCCACTTCCATGCACTGCACCATCCCCGGGACGGCCACCTCGCCCGCCGAACCGTGCCCGGAGTACTTGAAGAGCGGTTCCATCATCTCCGGCATGACCCGCATGCCGCGCTTGCGGGCCTCCGGGATGACCATCTCGAGGACGTCCTCGTCGCCGAACTCGGGATCGTGGGCCCGTGTATCCCGGATGAAGGTGTTCTGGTAGTACTCGGGGCGGTGGTGCAGGTAGGATCCGCCCTTGAGCGCCATCGGAGCCTGGACGCCGTGGTCCGGAAACCCTTCGATTTCCCATGAAATGCGCCTGCCCACCTTGAGGCCCAGCCAGGAGATGGTGCCAATCATCAGGACATTGATGCCTGCCCGGGCCTGCAATGTGTCCAGCACGCCTTCCACCCCTTCATCGACGAAGCTGACGGGGCTGATTTGGATGCCGACAAACTTGGAATCAACTTCGCTCATGATGTTGAGCCTCCGGTACCGGTAGGTTTCTGATGTGGCAGGTGCACTGTCGCACAGGTTCCCAGGGCACGTCCGTACCGTCTCACGGCCCTGCCTCCGGGCCGACGGGAATCGGACTTCCCGGCCGCGACCCTGGCTGGCGGCAGGACGCGGTCAGTTGTCACGTTCCCACGTCACCGAATCCAAATCGGCGATGTGTGCAATGTACCCGCCCGGATTCATCGGCAGCCGGACACGGCGCGACACCACGATGCCGTTGACCGGCGACTCGCACCGTTCCCGCACCTCGCTGGTAACCGGATCCACCACCTCGCCCAGGAACTGGCCCTTGGCAACCGTGTCTCCCAGCCCGATGTCGGGGTTGGGAATGTAGTAGCCGCCGGTCAGCGAGCGGTAGACCTCGTAGTTCGACACCATGACCTGTTTCGGCGCCAGCTCCGGCTCCCCCTCAATCATGTCCAGGTGCTTGGCGATGTTCAGCAGGCAGACGGCACCGTCGTCGACGCAATAGTCCAGGGCACAGGCGCCACCCGCCTCGACCACCAGGGGAATGATCCCGTGCACGGCGCACTGGCCCGAAAGCATGGACGGATTGATGGGGTTCTCCCGCCACCAAATGACGCGGGACCCGAACGCCTTGGCCATGCCCTCGATCTTGCGGTTGATGTCGTCCATCCGCGCCCGCGTGAGGCCCGTTTCCTCCAGGGAGATCTCGGACCCGGTGCCGTCGGCCACGCCCCCTGCCAGGGGCGGTTGGCCCTCCGGCGGAAACGCGTGGGGAAACGCGACCGGCAACTCCTCGCAGGACCCGGTGCCGTCGTGCATGTCCACGATGTAGTCGCAGTGCTTGATCGCCTGGTTCCAGATTACATAGGCGATCTGTTCCGTCAGCCATGCATTGCGCGCCTTGCCCGGCCAGACCTTGTTGATGTCCAGCACATCCCCCGGATTCACCCGCATCCCGGAACTTTCGACCGTGCCTCCGAACTCCACCGACATCGGCACGGCCAGCGGCAGGCAGACGATCGTGCCGCGCAGTTCCTGCGGGTTGACCTGCAACATGGCCCGGCGAATGATCTCGGCCCCGACCGGTTCCCAGCCGTGCATCGTTGACTCGTAGCACAGGACCGGCCCGTCCATGGCGCCGTTGATGACCTGAAAGGGAACGGTGACCGGTGTGCCGGCGGCCAGGTGACCCACGTGCAGCGAGCCGAACTTGCGTTCGCCGGGCTGCACTTCGACTTCGCCGATGACATAGGGACTGGGCATGATGGTTTCCACCTTGGTTTCAATGGGTTAATCGGATTGGTTAAGGCGCCAGACGGCATAGTCCGCGATTCCGCGGCGAAGGTCGCGCAGTTCCCACTGGGGCACGTCCGACCGCAGCCGGGACAGATCGAGGGGGACGCGCACATCGGCCTCGGCAAACGCGAAGTCCGCAGCGTCCGGATGCTCGGCCGGTTCCCAGGCAAACCCGGGCATCTCGGCTTCCAGGGCTGTCAGTGCCTCCCGAAGTGTAAAAGCCACCTCGGACGACACATTGTAGATATCCCAGCGGGGATTGGGATGCATTGTCAGTTCCGCGATGGCCGAGCAGGCATCGGACGCGTGAATGTAGTCCCGTGCGACCTCCAGGCCATGGGCCCGCATGGGCCGAATTCGGCCTGGTGCACCCATCGCCATGAGTTGGGTCACCGCCGACAATCGGGAACGGGAAAGGCTCTCCCTTTCCCAAGGGCCGTAGGCGGTGCCCAGCCTGGCGCTCACCGCGGACACTCCATTGCGCCGACGGTACTGCCGGCAAAGGTTTTCGCAGGCATTTTTGCAGATCCCGTAGAGGTTGTCGGGTGGGAGAGCATCCGTCTCGCGGGCCGGGCCTCGGTCTGCCGGGAATCCCCGGTACAGCACCGACGAACTGACGAGCAGGAATCGGTTGACCCGCCCCAGGCGCGCCGCTTCGAGGGCATTGATGGTGCCGACCAGGTTGACATCGACCACGTGGACCGGATCGTTCTCCTCAATCTCCGGTGTGGGCGTGACCGCCGCGGCATGGAGGATCCGTGTCACGCCCCGGGTCCGGACCAGCTCGACCAGCTGGTTCCGGCTGGTCACGTCGCACGGAACCCACTCCACCAGCCGATGGTTGGCGGGCGCTGAATCCATGTCCGGTGGACGCCTGCTCGTCGCCAGGACGCGTACACCCCTCCGGGTTAACTGGTCGAGCAGGTTGATGCCGACAAACCCGTTGGCGCCGGTGACAAGGACTGTTTCGTTCGAGCGGTTGCTGGATGTGCCCTGGGTTCCGGTCACGTTAGGCCAGACCTTCGTCCCGCAACGACTGCCGGTGGGCCACGTAGCTGGCGACCGACGGCGATTCCCGCGAACCGGAAAAGTGGGCGCTGCGCACCAGTTCAACGCCGCGCGTGTCCTCCACGAGGCGCATCAACGCCGCAATGGCGTCGGGATCGTCGTCGATGCGCAGGTCCAGGTACGGGGATTCCTCCTGATCCACCACGTAGACGGCGGCTGACTGCTGTCCCCGCTTGTCCCCGCCCGCCAAGTGACCGGCCTGCAAGGCACTGGCCAACCGCTCGGGCAGATCCAAGTCGGGGTTGTTGCCAAAGAACTCGGTCATGGCCTCGACGGTTTCCTGCCCGACGAGCATGTTGCCGGCGGCCACGCAGTCATCGGACACGGCGTGGCCGCTCCAGGCGACCGTTTCCTTGCCCGTGAATCCCTGGACATTGCCCTTCGTGTCCACGAGTCCCACTTGACGCCACTCCTTGCCGGGATCCCGGTCGAGCACGGTCTGCAAGGCCGTCGGACCGTCCAGCCCGGGATCGTCCGCCATCATGTTCAGCACGTCGTAGCCAATGTACGGTTGGGCATAGGCCTGCACGGCCAGGGCGGCGATACCGGCGCGCACGTAGGGCACGCGGGCACCTACCGCCCAGTAACGGGTGGCCACAGCCACGCCCATTTTGCCCGTACCGTCAAAACCCGTGATTGAAAACGTCATCTTCAGTTCTCCCTGTAATTCGGCCCGTACCGGGCGCTCACTCCCGCAGGCGCGGATCCAGCACATCCCGCAGCCAGTCGCCCCAAAGGATGAAGCCCAGCACCGAAATCGTGATGGCGATGCCGGGAAACGTGGCCAGCCACCACGATGTGGCTAGGTGATCCCGCCCGTCGGCCAGCATGATGCCCCATGTGATGGTGGGCGGTTGCACGCCCAGGCCCAGGAAACTGAGGGATGCCTCGGCGATGATCACGGTGGACATTTGCAAGGCTCCCAGGACGATGATGGAGGCCGTGACGTTGGGCAGGATGTAGCGGAGCATGATCAACCAGGAGCGCTGTCCGATGGCGCGGGCCGCCTCCACATAGTCCCGTTGCTTGACTGCCAGGACTTCGCCCCGGACGACCCGGGTAAAGATGACCCAGTTGGCCAGGCCCAGGACGAGGATCAGGCGCAGCATGTTGTTGCCGCCCTTGACCCCCAGCACGCCAATGACGGCCAAGGCCAGAATGATGAAGGGAATGGACAGGAATGTGTCCAGGAACCGGGACACAATGCCGTCCCACCAACCGCCCCAGAAACCGGAGGTCACTCCCAGGAATACCCCGGTGAGCATGGCCAAGGCTACCCCGGCAATCCCCACGAGGAGGGACACTCGCGTGCCCAGGATGATGCGGCTCAATACATCGCGTCCCAGTTGGTCGGTGCCCAACACATTGCCTATGCTGCCGCCTTCGGCCCAAACCGGCGGGACCAACCGTTGCTTGAGATCGATCAGCTCCGGATCATGCGGGGCGATGGCCGAGCCCAACAGAACGATCAGCACCACGCCCACGACGATGACTGCCCCAAGCATGCCGGTTGGACTGTGCCGCAGGCGCCAAAGCCAGCGGTATCGATGTTGCCGGAGAGCAGGGGCAGGGACGGTGTTGTCCACACTCGGGATTGCCTCAGGTACGGACGCGGTCATGAGGAACTGTAGCGAATGCGCGGATCCAGGGTGGTGTACAGGAAGTCCACCACCAGGTTGGTGCCCATTACCACCAGGGCAAAGACGCAGACCCCGGCCATGACGACGGATAGGTCCCGAACCTTGACGGAGTTCAGCAGGAGACGGCCCATGCCCGGCCAGGCAAACACCTCCTCCACGATCACCGAACCCCCCAGCAGCCAGGCCATCTGCAGGCCGAAGACGGTGATGAACGGGATCAGCGCATTGCGCAGGCCGTGGCCCAGCACCACTGTCCACCGGTGCAGGCCCTTGGCCTTGGCCGTGGTCATGTACTCCTGCCGAATCACCTCCAGCATGCTGGAACGCAGAATGCGGGCCAGGGATGTGGCTACGCTCGTCCCCAGGGTGAGGGCCGGCAGGATGATCGAGGTGGTTTCCAGCCTTCCCGAAACGGGCAGCCATCCGAGATGGACTGCGAACAACAGGATCAGCATGATGCCGATCCAGAAGTTGGGCATGGCTCGCCCCAGGGTCGAGGTCGTGGTGACGCCCAGGTCAAGCGGGGAGTTCTGGAAAATAGCCGACAGCAGGCCCGCGGGAATGGCGATCAGCAGGGCTACCAGCATGGATACCGCTGCCAGTTCCATGGTGGCCGGCAGTTTCTCTAGGACCAGGGGCAGGGCCGGCGAGCGGAACCGGAACGATTCGCCGAAGTCGCCGCGCAGCATCATGCGCAACTGCTTCAGGTACTGTTCGGGCAACGGGCGGTCAAAGCCGTAGGCCGCGCGTATCTCGGCAATCTCCTCCGGCGATGCCTCAGGATGGGCCAGGTGCATGACCGGATCTCCGCCCAGTCGCATTAAGGCAAACAGGACCACCGTCAGCAGAAACAGGGACGGCACCATCTGGAGCAGGCGCGAGGCCAGGTAGGTAGTCATACTGCCCGGGTGTCCCTACTGGACACGGTACCGCTCCACCTTGTCCATGTCCAGTTCCACACCCAGCCCCGGTTTTTCCGGTACGCGCAGAAGCAGGCCCTCTGGTTCGTACGGCTCGGACAGGATTGTGTCGTTCAGATCGGTGAAGGGCGACGGCCAGCGGGCACAGGAAACCGCTGCGGCTAGATGGGCCGCGGCCACCGCGATGATGTCGTAATAGATGGCAATGGAGAGGTCGAACCCGGCGGCTTCGAAGATGGATGCGATCTTCCAAACGTTCAGGATGCCGCCGTGCTTGGTGATTTTCATCAGTGCCACCGTGGCCGCCTTCATCCGTACGACCTCCAGTGCGTCCGGTGGCGGATAGATCGCTTCGTCGGCCATCAAGGGGGTGTTGAGGCGTCGGGACAGCACCGCCATGTCGGCCCATCGGGCCACCGGTTGTTCGACAATGCCCAGCGAACCGCAGGCTTCCATGCGGCCCAGGGCTGGCACTGCCTGGTCCAGCGTGTAGCCGGCGTTGCCGTCCACCTGAATCACGGACCGGCCTTCAACGGCGGCGGCCACCGCCGCGTACCGCTTGACATCGTCGTCCGGATCAAGGCCGATCTTCATCTTCAGCACGGGGAAGGGGGTGCGGTCCAGGGTGGCGGATGCATCCGTCGCCATCGCCTCGGGTTCACCGTGGTGCACGAACCCCATCAGGTCTACCCCCTCGCGCACCTTGCCGCCCAGCAGCTGATAGATCGGCACCCCCAGAGCCTTGCCCTTGAGGTCCCAAAGGGCGATTTCCACGCCGGCGTGCGACGACCAGTGGTCGGGCAGCACGTGTTCCATCTTCTTTACGAGCCGCTCAATGTCCAAGGGATTTTCGCCCATGACGGCGGGGGCCAAGTGGGCCAGGATGTTGGCCCGGATGCCTTCCGCGGTTTCCCCATACGACAAGGGGGCGACGGCGGTTTGACCGATGCCAACAAGACCGTCGTCGGTGTCGAGGATTACCACAACCGTGGTGGCGCCCGTGGCCTGCGAGTACGACGTGACTAGGGTGTCGGTGCGTGGCAGGGACACCACCACCGCGTTCAAGTTTGTGATTTTCACTATGGAATTCTCCTTGCCCTGCCAATTCTACGAATTTCACTGGTCTGCCGCACGCATCATGCGCATCCGGGGATCCAAAAGGCTGCGGAGGCCGTCCCCCAGCAGGTTGAAGGCCAGCACCACCGAAAGGATGGCCAGACTGGGAAAGGTCGAAATCCACCATGCCTTGCGGAAGAAGTCTCGACCCTTGGCCGCAATCAGGCCCCATTCCGGGGTGGGGGGTTGCGCGCCCATGCCCAGGAAGCTGAGGGCCGATCCATAAATGATGGCCTGGCCAATCTGCAGCGTGGAGAGCACGATCAGGGGAGGCACAATGTTCGGCAGGAAGTGCCGGAGGATGAGGCGGGCCGGACCGCTGCCCACCACATGCGCCGCCTCCACGTAGGCCAGTTCCCGAATGGTCAGGCACAGGCTGCGCACCAGCCGTGCGTATTGGGGCACGATGGCAATGCCCACGGCAATCATCACGTTTTGGATGCTCGTGCCCAGGGCGGCGATTACCACGAGGGCCAAAAGAATGCCGGGAAACGCCAGGAGCGCGTCCATGGTCCGCATGACGATGCCGTCCACCCATCCGCCATAGAAACCGGCCACCAGGCCCAGGGTGGAGCCGGCAACCAGGCCGATCGACACGCTGATGAAACCCAAGGCCAGCGAAATGTGGGCTCCTGCCAGAACGCGGCTTAGGACATCGCGTCCCAGTTCGTCCGTGCCGAACCAATAGAGGCTTGACGGAGCCTGACGGACCGGGGAGTCTTCCTCCCGGACCGGTGGCAGGCCCTGTTCCAGGGGGTCGTAGGGCACCAGTTGCCCTGCGCTCAGGGCCAGAATGAACCAAACCAGCAACAACGCGAATCCGATGACTCCCTGGGGCTGCGAACGGAACGCCTTGAGCGTGCGCCTGAACATGGTCTGGACACCTGATGCGAGTAGCGGCCTGTGGCTAGCGGGACTCGGATGCCGGAGTTCCCTCAATGGAATCGGATTCGGGGATCCAGCCAGGCATAGGAGATGTCCACCAGCAGGTTTGCGCTCAGGAACAGGACGGCCATGAACAGGATGATCCCCTGGGCCAAGGGATAGTCCTTCCAAAGGATAGCCTGCACTACCAGGCGTCCCAGGCCCGGCCGCGAAAAGACCGTCTCCGTCACGACGGCTCCGGCCAGCATGCCGCCGAACTGTAGGCCCACGATGGTGACCACCGGTATCAACGCGTTCTTGAGGGCATGCCGCTGCACGATGCGGTGCCGGGCCAGGCCCTTGGCCTGTGCGGTCCGGATGTAATCCTCGTGCAGGACCTCCATCAACGATGAGCGCGTCAGGCGGCTGATGGCGCCCGCGGAAACAAAACCCAGCGTCAGGCTTGGGAGAATCAGGCGATTAAGGCCTTCCGAACCCGACGGCGGGAACCACTTGAGCTGGAAGGCGAAGAGGAAGATCAGCATGAGGCCCAGCCAGAACAAGGGCATGGACATGCCGAAGTAGGCCATGAGGCTGAACAGCACGTCGGTCCAGCCGTTCGGGCGCAGGGCGGACAGGACCCCGGTGGTGATACCCAGGAGCAAGGCGCAGACCAGGCCGCCCAGACTCAGCTGAATGGTGAAGGCAAACCGCTCCAGGATTACCTCAGTCACTGGCGTCCGGAGCCGGATCGACTCGCCCAGGTCGCCGCGCAGGATTCCCAACAGGAAGCGGCCGTACTGGACAGGCAGGGGATCATTGAGTCCCATGGCCTCCTGCAGTTCGGCGATGCGTTCTGCAGAGACCGCACCCCCTTCCGCGCCGGCCAGCATGAGCATGGCGGGGTCGCCGGGCAGGGCGTGCAGAACCAGGAATACGATAAGCGAAATCAGCAGCAGGACGGGGACCAGCTGCGCCAGCCGTCTGCCCAAATAGGCCAGCATCGGTCATCCACCGGTGTCAAGACCCGCGGCCCCGATGCTTTGACCGGGGCCGCGGGTTGATGGCAGCGGAAGGCGGGATCCCGCCTTCCGCCGGTTTGACCATCGATAGGTACGGTCGCTAGTTGTTGGCCGTGGCGTCGATGTTGCCCAGCCAGATGAACCCGTCCAGGGGCGGGTCCCAGGCGAACTTGTCGTTCAGGCCGATGGTATCCCGCATCTGGTAGAGGTAGACATAGGGAATGTCTTCCGCGATGAGTTCCTGGATAGCGACGTACTGTTGAGCCCGTGCTTCCGGATCCATGTTCACGGCTGCGGCCCTGATCAGTTCGTCCGCGGCATCGGCATTGGGTCCGGCCCATCCCGAGCGCTCCCGCCGATCCGAGCGTTCCGACAACACCGTGATCCAAGGATCAAAGAAGGAGTTGCCCAGCGCGGTCATGTAAATCTCTTCGTTGCGGTTGGGACGATAAACCTGTTCGTTGAACGTGGTTACGTCCAGAACCTGGAGATCCACGTTGAGGCCCACGGCCTCCATCATGGCTTCCAGCGCCTCGGAAACTTCCTTTTGGGCCAACCAGCGCGTGCTGGAGTGGAACGTCAGCTCCTCTCCGTCATAGCCGGCTTCGGCCAGGAGTTCGACGGCCCGTTCGGGGTTGTACTCGCCCAACTGGTTGATGAACTTGGCGTCCGAACCGAGTGTGGGAGGCGTAACGCGCGACAGGACGGGAATGCCCATGCCGTCAATCAAGCCGAGCAGAGCCTCGCGGTCAATGGACAGGCTGATGGCTTCGCGAATGCGCGGATCGGCGGTGGGTCCCGCCCAATCCTCCATCGTTGAGGACGGTCCCACGCGCAGGGCCAGCAACATGACCCGGGTTGTCAGGAAGTCCACCACGTTGGTGCCTTCGTTGCCGTTGACCCGTTCCCAGTCCTGGGGCGGAACGGCCACGATCATGTCCACGTCGCCGGTCAGCAAATTCGCCACCCGGGTCGAAACCTCGGGGATGTTGCGCCAGATGACCACGTCGAGGTCGGGCTTGCCCTGCCAATAGTTCTCGTTGGCGCGCAAGGTGATGCTGTCGTCCTTGATCCAGCTGTCGAACATCAGGGGACCCGTGCCCACCGGCATGTAGTCCGCGCCGCTTTCGGCCTGGGCCCGCCCGTGTTCGGGGGCCTGGATGCCGCAGCCGGTGCCAGCCATCTTGCTCAGGAACGCCGGTTCCGGGGTGGCGGTCACGATCTCGATGTTGTAGTCGTCCAGCACGTTCATCTGGTCGATGAAGAGCCACTGGTTGTAGGTGATGAACTCGTCGCGCGAAGCCTCGATGATGCGGCTGTAGGTCCACACCACGGCGTCCGCGGTGAAGGGTTCGCCATTGTGGAAAGTAACGCCCTCTCGCAGTTTCATGCGCCAGGTCGTTTCATCGATGTTTTCGTAGGATTCGGCCAGCCACGGCTCGAATTCCGCCGTCTCGCGGTTGCGCCAGACCAGGCAGTCGAACATGTTCGTGTGAATCCAGGTCGCGGCGATGGCCCAGTCGGTTGGGGGATCGAGCGACGTCACCAATTCGTTCATGCCGATGGTGAGGGTCACTTCCTCATCCATCATCGGCTCTTCTGCCATGGGCGCCTCCGGCGCCGCGGGTGCGACGCACGAAGCCAACGCCAACGCCAGGAGCAAGAGCCCGGCAGTTGTAAGCAATCCAAGTACACGTCTCATTCCAAATTCTCCTTGGGTCAGGTTGACGATCTCAGTCCGGACAGTTTAAGGCAGGGACCGGACCTGCTTATTCGATGTGCGTATTGTGAAGGAAGAAGTAGGGCGATTCGGACGACAGCTGGAAGCCGTGCACCGAATCGTCGAGGGCATAGAACTGCGGCTGGCTCAAGGTCGGCAGCATCACTGCATTCTCCATGATGATGCGCTGCGCGGTGTGGGCCAGTTCGCATCGCTCGGTGGGATCGGCCACCTGCAGAATCTTGACCACGGCCTCGTCCAGTTCCGCGTTGACGAACCCGGTCCAGGCCCAGCCGCCCTCAACATCGTTGGCCGAGTTCCACACCATTTCCAGAATCGCCGGATCCGGTGTCCGCTGCCTCTCGTACATCAGGTCGAAGTCCCGGGCGTTGCGCCGTTCCAGCTGAATCGGCCCCGCTACCTGTTCAAGGACCAGGTCGATGCCAAGGTCGCGCCACTGGCCCTGGACCACTTCGCCGATTTCCGTGTGGTGCAGGACGGTCCAGCGCAGGCTCAGCGGCGTACCGTCCTCGACCCCGGGAACCCCATGGGCCTCGCGGATTCCGTCACCGTCGCTGTCCGTGTAGCCGACTTCCTCAAGCAGTTCCGCGGCCCGTGCCGGATCGTGGCCGTATATGTCGGCTGCGCCCGGCCAGTAGCAGGGATGCACCACGTTGACGGGACCGTCGGAAATCAGGTAGAGGCCGCTGTACGCCAAGTCGTTGACAGCCTTCTGGTCCGTGGCCCATTGCAGGGCCTGACGCACCTCAAGGATGTTGAGGGGGGCGTTGCGGATGTTGATCACCATCTGCAGGCCGGTGCCCGCCTGATAACCCGTGATCAGCTCGTACCCTTCGCGGCCTTCGTAGTCTTCGACGTTGGCGGCGGGCAGCTCACGGATGATGTGGGCGTCACCGGTCTCAAGCATGGCGGCCCGCACGGCATCCTCGCCGATGAAGCGAATGGTGACGCTGTCCAGATACGCGGGTCCCTCATGGTCCATGATCGGATTCCAGCCCCCGTAGTCGTCCCAGCGGCTGAACACGATGCGGTCGTTGGGAACCCACTCGTCCAGGATGAACGGTCCGGCACCCACCAGATGCCTGTCGAATCCGTCGAGGCCATGCTCCTCGGCTGCAGTCGGGGACCAAATCGGGACCCGGCGCAGCGCGTCCAACAGGTTGACGGACGGGGTTGCGTAATGAATGGTGACGGTGAGGTCGTCCACGACCTCGATGCTTTCCACGTCCCCCATGTCGGCGGCCATCTGTGCCGAAGCCGTCTCGGGGGCCAGAATACGCTCGATGTTGTATTTCACCGCCTCGGCGTTGAACGGAGTGCCGTCCTGGAACGTGATGCCGGACTTGAGGTTGAAGGTCCAGGCGAGGCCGCCGTCAATCGACTCCCAGCTTTCGGCGAGCGCTCCTTGATAGGTGGCGTCCGGTGCCAGGATGACCAGGGGATCGGCCGTGAAGGAATCAAAGAGCCATGCCGTCTGGTAGGGATCGATGTGGCCATCCAACGTGGCCGGTTCGCTGCTTGCCGGGAACGCGATGACCAGATCGCCGCCCTTGGGCGCCATCATGCCGTCGCCCGTCGTCGTTTCCTCGGCAGCCGGGGCTGCACACCCTGCCAGGACGAGCAGCAAGGCAATCAGTGTTACAAGAATATGGCGATTTCGCATCGATGCTCCCTATGGAATGGTTGCTGAGTGTTCTCATGATAGCCGAACGACGACTTGAATCGGCCCGCTGGAATCTTCCAGGGTTCGAGGCATGGGTTTGGTGGGGCATGTGGGATCATCATGTGACGGGTGTTGGCCGCACAACGAAGAATCAGGGGGCCGGCACCGAAAATGCCTTGTAAAGGGGGGCAATCGATGTTGAAGGCACGAATCGTCCAGCACCGTTCGCGGGTGCAGGGAAGCCTCCGCTCCCGCATGCTCGCGATGGCGTCCGAACTCGATGACGTAATCACCTTGGGCAGGGGGGATCCCGACTTCGACGCCCCGGCCCATGTAGTGGAGGCGGCTGCGGTTGCGATGGCGGCCGGGGACACGCACTACACCCTGCCGGCGGGGCTTCCCGAATTGCGGGAAGCCATTGCCGACAAGCTGAGAACGGACAACGGGCTGGACTATGCGGCCGATGAGGTCGTGGTGACGAACGGTTGTCAGGAAGCCCTGTATCTGTTGATTCAAGCCCTTATCGGTCCCGGTGACGAGTTGCTGCTGCAGGAGCCGCGCTACAACGCCTACGACCACATGGTGAGTTTGGCCGGCGGCTCGGTAGTGTCCGTCCCGACCACGCAGGAACTTGACTTTGCCCTGACAGCGGATGATGTCGCCGCGCGCATCACCCCCGGGACCAAGGCGATTGCAATCGTCACGCCCAACAATCCCACGGGCGGCGTGATCCCTCCGGTCCGCCTGGCCGAGCTCGCCGAGCTGTGCGTTGAGCGCGATCTCATCGTGATTTCGGACGAGATCTACGAAAAGCTCATGTACGACGGCCTGGAGCATGTATCGCTGGCCACGTTCCCGGGCATGCGGGAGCGGACCATCACCGTCAACGGGTTTGCCAAGGCCTACGCCATGACCGGCCTGCGGGTTGGCTATTTCGCCGCGCCCAGGGAATTCGCCCAGGCCGTGGTCGAAGTCAAGCACACGATGAGCATTTGCACGGCCACCCCGATGCAGCAGGCGGCGTTGGCGGCGTTGACCGGACCGCAGACGGCGGTGGATGACATGCGTCGGGCCTACGATGAGCGACGCCAGGCCTTGATGCAGGCGTTGGACGACATGGACCTCACCTACGGCCATCCCGGTGGCGGCATGTACATCTATGCCAATGTGGCTTCCACCGGTCTGGACTCGGAAGAGTTCTGCCTGCGGTTGCTGCAGGAGGAGGGTGTCATGATTTTCCCCGGCACCCTCTTCGGCGATCCCAAGACCGACCATGTTCGCATCACACTGTTGCAGTCGCTGGACGACATCACGCGTGCCACTGCCCGCATGAAGCGGTTCATCGCAAATATCTGAAGCCTCTTTGCCAACCGGAGTTCCACATGAAGATCACAAGCCTCAAGGCTCGATTGCTGAACATCCCGCGATCGGAGACCCTGACCACGTCCTACGGATCGTGGGACCAGGCCCCGACCATTTTGATTGAACTGGAAACCGACGAGGGGCTCACCGGCCTGGGGCAGGCGTCGGTTGACGCCCCCTTCTACGGGGAAACCGCGGTCGGCATGCTGGCCAACATTCGGCACCACTTGGCCCCCGTGGTCGTGGGTGCCGATCCCATGCAGATCACGGTGCTGAATCGGAAGATGAAGGCCGCACTGCCCCACCATTACTTCTCCTATTCGGGTGTTGAGATGGCCCTGTGGGACCTCAAGGGCAAGGCCCTTGGGGTGCCGGTATATCAGCTTATGGGCGGCAAGGTGCGGTCCGGCATCACGCTCATGGGATTCGTGCATCACGGGGCCCCGGAGGACATGGCGGCCCATGCCACGGCCCAGTTGGACGAGCACGGCTACGGGGTGCTGAAAATGAAGATCGGGTTGGACCCGGTCGCGGATGTAAAGCGTTACGCCGCCGTGGCGGAGGCGGTGCGCGGTCGGGCCGTGATTCAGGTTGACGGCAACATCGGTTACAACCTGACCCAGGCCATTCCGGCACTGAAGGCCATGGAGGATCTGGGCTCCCTGGGTGCGGTGGAACAGCCGGTGGAACGCATAAGGGACATGGCGGAACTGGCAGGCCGTCTGTACACGCCCATCATGGCCGACGAGGCCATCTACGGCTTGCCGGACGCCATGGAAGTGGTTCGGCAGAAAGCGGCCACGCTGGCCCTGATGAAAATCAGCAAGCACGGGGGGCTGCAGACCGTGCAGCAGATTGGCCACCTTTTTGAGGCCGCCGGTTTCGGTCTGTCCATTGCCATCTACTACGACCTGATTGCGGTTGCCGCCTGCCATCTGGCATCGGCCCTGCCGTGCGTACGCTGGCCGTCCCCGGCCACCGATCTCGCGGACACGTTCGTGGCCGATGCGCCTGCGCCGGTCGAAGGAATTCTGCCCACCCCCGACGGTCCCGGGTTGGGCGTGGAACTGGACTGGGACAAGGTGGAGAGGTTTACGGTCGAAGTCTGAAGACCCGGATTCCGGACCCTGCGGTGCGATTGCCGCGCCAGGCTACCGGGCATCCCCGGCTACATCCACGCCATAGTCCCGCAGGGCACCCTCACGGGTGATGTATCCCCTCCGGTAGTCGGCCAGGACTGCCTCTATCGGCCGTTCGGACACGGGGCCGAAACCGCCGCCACCGGGCATGCGCAGTTCGATCTCGTCTCCGTACTCCAGGGGAATCGGAGGGAAACGCTCGATGGAACTGCCGTTGACCCGCACGGTGCCCACGCGTCCCGGTTCCCCGCCGGACAGACCGGGCGGCGCACAGAACATCTTGTCCGGACGCACCCGCGCCGTCAGCGTGGTTTGGGCGATGCTCTGAAACGTCATCAGCTGTCCGGTGCCGCCCCGGTATTGCCCGGGGCCCGCGGAATCGGGCAGGTACTCCTTCTGCTTGATGAGTACCGGTGATCGCACCTCCATGATTTCAACCGGGGTGACCGAGCTGTTGTGCGGAAAGGCAATCGGGATCATGCCGTCCATGGCCTGCATGGCACCCCGGCCGCCGTGGGGCAGGATGTGGACGGAGAAGTTGCCGAAACCCTCCTCGTCGCCGCGCACGGAAAAGGGCCAGATGGACCCGCTGCCGGCCTGGGCATGTTCCCCCAGGATGGGCCATACGGCCCCGAACAGAACCTGGTTGATGTTGTTGGTGGTTTTGGCCCGGGCGCGCACCGGGAAGGGAAATTCGCAGTTGAGGATGCATCCCCTGGGAGCCGTGACGTGAATGGGACGGAACAGTCCCTCGTTGTTGGGGATGCGGCTGGCCAGAGCGCACTTGAACGGATACAGCGTGCTGGAGTAGGTCACGTTGTAGACACAGTTGATCGACCCGTTGCGCGTCTGGCCGGAGGTGCCGGTGTAGTCGACATAAATGTCCTGACCGCGGATTTCGACCGTGGCATGGAGGTGGACCAGATCGATGTAGCCGTCAATGTCCAGCCCAAACTCGTGGATGCCGTCGGGCAGTTCCTGGATGCGTTGCCGCATCAGCCCTTCGGAACTGTCGTGGATGGTGTCGGACAGCAGGCGCATGTCGTCTAGGTCGTAGTCGCGCAGGAATTCCCGAACCCGATTGGCGCCCAGACGGTGGGTGCCGACGATCGCCCGCAGGTCCCCCAGCACCAGGTCCGGCACCCGGCAGTTGCCCGCGATGATGTCGAACACAAGGGCGTTCGGTTCGCCGCCTTCGTACAGTTTGCAGGGCGGCAGGCGCAGGCCTTCGGAGAAGACGTCGTAGCTTTCGATGTCGCCTGGGTGCCCGCCGGTGTCCGCCAGATGGGCAATCGTGCCCACGAAGGCGACCACCTCCCCCTTCCAGAAAACCGGCGTGATGACCACGTAGTCCGGAAGGTGGCCGGCTCCCAGCCAGGCGTCGTTCGTGACCAGGACGTCCCCTTCGACCAGGGATTCCTTGGGAATGCGCGTGAGGATGTGGCGCGTGGTACGCGGCAGAATCACGCAGAAGTCCGGGGGGCTGAAGCTGGACTGGCACACGGAGTAGCCGTCCTGATTGACCAGAATGCAGGCAAAGTCGCGGCTTTCGCCGACGATCGTCGAGAACGATGTGCGGACGGTTGCGTCGTCGATCTCGTCCATGAGGCTGATCAAGCGTTGCCACTGAATCTCAAGGGTGATGGGGTCGATGGACTGCATGGTTGGTGGGAGGGTCTGTTCGGGTGGGACGCCCGGCAGGCCGGTTGGACCTGCGGTGCTGCCCGGAATGTACCCCAATTGGTTGCGCAGGCAATGATCCGCACGGGGATCACTGTGATACATTCGATCCGGCGCACCCCTGCGCCATCGCGATTGCATCGGCATACAGGAACGAAGGACGAAGGGTGAATGAACGACAGGCGTTCGCTGCGATTTGGCTTTGACATTGGCGGCACGTTCACGGACTTTGTGCTGATTGACGAACAGTCCGGTGCCATTCGAACCCACAAGACCCTGACCACGCCCCATGACCCGGCCCTGGCCGTTCTGCAGGGCTGGCGGGAACTGGTGTCGGCCGCGGACGCGCCTCATGTGGAGTCCGCGATCCACGGCACCACCCTCTTCACGAACGCCTTGATTGAACGCAAGGGCGCCCGGACGGCGTTCCTCACCACCAAGGGCTTCCGGGACATTTTGGAGATGGGCAAGGAGATGCGCTACGACATCTACGACCTGCTCCTGGTCCTGCCGGAACCACTGGTTCCGCGTCGTCTGCGCCTTGAGGTCGAGGAGCGACTGAACGGCAGGGGCGAGGTGGTTACCCCGCTGCGTATGCCGGAGGTGGAGCAGGTGGCCGAGGTGCTTGCGGAAGCCGACGTCGAGGCTGTGGCGATTTGCTTCCTGCACGCCTTCACCAATCCGGAACACGAGCAGGCGGCGGGAGGCCGTCTGGCCGAGCGGTTGCCCGGTCTTCGCATATCCATGTCCCACGAGGTCGCGCCCGAGATCCGGGAATACGAGCGGATGTCGACCACGGTATGCAACGCCTACGTGCAGCCCTTGGCCGAAACCTATTTGGGGCAGATGGAAGTCCGGCTGCGTGACGCCGGATTCGGCCGCGAACTGTTTCTCATGCTCTCTTCGGGCGGCGTGTCCACCTTGGAAACGGCCGTCAAGTTCCCCATCCGCCTGGTGGAGTCCGGTCCCGCCGCGGGGGCGCTGGCGGCCGTGTTCTACGGGGAGCTTCTAGACGAGCCCGATCTGGTGTCCTTCGACATGGGGGGCACCACGGCCAAGATGTGCCTCATCAAGGACGGACGGCCGGCCATGTCCGACAACTTCGAGATTGCCCGGGTGCACCGTTTCAAGCGGGGTTCCGGCCTGCCGGTCCGCGTTCCCACGATCGAACTGATCGAGATCGGTGCCGGCGGCGGCTCGATTGCGCGCAAGGACGAACTGGGCCTCCTCAAGGTCGGTCCGGATTCGGCCGGCGCCGACCCCGGGCCTGCGTGCTACGGGCTGGGCGGCGATCAGCCGACGGTCACGGATGCCGATTTGCTGCTTGGCTACCTCAATCCCGAGTTCTTTCTGGGCGGCCGCATGACGCTGGACCGCTCGGCTTCCGAACGGGCGATTGCCGGTCTGGCGGCGGAGATGAACCTGTCCGCCTTGGACACGGCCCACGGCATTTTCCAGGTGGTAAACGAAAACATGATTTCCGCCACCCGGGTCCATGTGGCCGAGCGCGGGGCGGACCCCAGGCGGCTCAAGTTGATGGCCATCGGTGGCGCTGGTCCGGTCCACGCCTATGAAATCGCGCGGGCCCTCAGGATGCGCGGGTTTGTCTGCCCGGCCTCGGCCGGTGTGACTTCGGCCCTCGGTTTCCTGACCGCGCCCTCCGCCTTTGAGTTTGCCCGGACCCACATCGCTCGCCTGGAACCGTCCGGCCTGGCCGAACTGGACCGGATTTACGACGAACTGGCCGCGGAGGGAAGGCAGGTCCTGCGCAAGGCCGGCGTCGCGGAAGAGGACATGGTGTTCACGCGGGAGGCCGATCTGCGGCATGTAGGGCAGGGGCACGAGATCGTGGTGTCCCTGCCATGGGACTGCCTGGCGGACACGTCACTCGACGAACAACTGCGGCCCCATTTCTTCGACCGGTATACGGAGATTTACGGCCACGCGCATACCCATCTGGACCTGGAGATCACCACCTGCCGCCTGAACGCCTCCGGACCCAAGCCGCACATCGCGTTGCCGGAGGCCGAGCCGGGTTCCGATCCCGCGGCCGCCCTCAAAGGCAGCCGCCCCGTGTATTTCGCGGAAACCCGAGCCTATGTCGACACTCCGGTCTACGACCGGTATATGCTGGGTCGGGGGACCTCGGTTGAGGGACCGGCCATTGTGGAGGAGCGCGAGTCCACGGCTGTCATTGGACCGCGCGGCCTTGGCGAAATCGATCGGTACGCCAATTTGGTCGTCACCCTGCGGGACTGACGACGAACGCCTTTGCCTTCGCAGGGCAAAGTGCCCAGCAGCCACCTCTCTGGACAATCAGGACATCCAAGCCCAATGGCCGGACTTCGAATTGGTTTCGACATCGGCGGAACGTTTACGGACCTTGTCCTTTACGACGAGGCCAGCGGCCGCATTCACAGCCACAAGCTGGCCACCACGGCGCGAAGGCCGGAAGCCGCCGTGCGCGCCGGTTGGCGCACGCTGTTGGGCGAAGCCGGGTTTTCCGGTTCCCAGGTTTCGAACGCCATCCACGGTACGACTCTGATCACCAACTGCCTGGTGGAGCGCAAGGGTGCCGTGACGCTGCTCCTGGCCACACAGGGATTTGGCGACGTGCTGGATACCCAGCGCGAGATGCGCTACGACATCTACGACCTGCACGCACCTCAGGTTGAGCATCTGGTGCCCCGGCCGTTGCGGTTTGAAGCCACGGAGCGCATGGACGCGTTCGGCGGCGTGCTCGAGGAGTTGTCCCTCGACAGTCTCGGTGACATGGCCGGACGATTGGAGCGCGCCGGGGTAACGGACTCGGTTGAATCGATCGCCGTCTGCTTCCTGCATGCCTTCACCAACCCGGAGCACGAACGGCAGGCCGGTGCCTGGCTCTCGAAACACCTGCCCCATCTGCGCGTGTCCCTGTCGCACGAAGTGGCTCCCGAAATCAGGGAGTACGAACGCATGTCGACCACGGTGTGCAACGCATACGTGCAGCCGTTGGCCGCAACCTATCTCAGGCAGCTGCGAGAGGTTCTCAGGGAAGTCGGATTCGAACGCGAGATGTTCCTGATGCTCTCTTCAGGAGGGGTGTCCACGCTGGAGACGGCGGCCAAGTTTCCGATCCGGCTGGTCGAGTCCGGGCCTGCAGCCGGGGCGCTGGCCGCGGTGTTCTACGGCGAGCTGCTGGATCTGCCTGATCTGGTCTCGTTCGACATGGGCGGCACCACCGCCAAGATGTGTCTCATCAAGGACGGACAGCCGGCCATGTCCGATCACTTTGAGATTGCGCGCGTGCACCGCTTCAAGCGCGGTTCGGGTCTTCCGGTACGCGTTCCGGCCATCGAACTGATCGAGATCGGAGCCGGCGGCGGATCCGTGGCCCGGGTCGACGAACTGGGCTTGCTCAAGGTGGGCCCGGATTCCGCCGGTGCCGATCCAGGTCCCGCCTGTTACGGTCTGGGCGGGGACGCGCCGACCGTCACGGATGCCGATCTATTGCTGGGTTACCTGGACCCCGGCTTCTTCCTCGGCGGGCGCATGTCCCTGGATCGGGCTGCGGCCGAAGCGGCGATGGCCGGACTGGCGGAGCAGATGGGGTTGACGGTCACGGAGACCGCCCACGGGATTTTCCGGGTCGTCAACGAGAACATGATTTCGGCCACCAGGGTTCATGTCGCGGAACGGGGAGCCGATCCCCGCAGCCTCCGCTTGATGGCATTTGGGGGTGCCGGCCCGGTGCATGCCTATGAGATTGCGCGGGCGCTCAAGATGCAGGGATTTGTCTGTCCCGCGTCTGCCGGGGTTACCTCGGCCTTGGGCTTCCTCACCGCGCCGCCGGCGTTCGAGTTTGCACGCACCCACATGGAACGCCTCGGTTCATCATCCCTGATTGGCCTGGACGAGATCTACGCCGGGCTGGAGGCGGAAGGGAGACGTGTGCTGAAGTCCGCCGGCATCGCAGACGATGACATGGCCTTCACACTCAAGGCTGATTTGCGCCATGTGGGCCAGGGACACGAGATCTCGGTTACGCTGCCCTGCACCAGACCCTCCCACATGTCCCTGGACGGGGACTTGCGTCCGTATTTCTTCGCTCGCTACGAGGAAATTTATGGTCATGCCCACACTCATCTGGACTTGGAAATTACCACCTGCCGGCTCAATGCCTCCGGCCCCAAGCCTCGAGTGGTCCTGCCAGAGTTCGCAGCGGGTTCAGGCCCCGACCAGGCTCTTAAGGGCAGCCGTCCCACCTATTTCACCGAAACCGGGGACTTCGTCGACACGCCCGTTTACGACCGCTACCTGCTTGGCAGGGGTTCAACCCTCCGCGGCCCGGCCATCGTGGAGGAACGCGAATCCACGGCCGTGGTTGGACCGCGGGGTTCCGCCGAGATTGACCGCTACGGGAATTTGGTGGTCACCCTGGAGGCATGAAGATTGGCGTGAGGGACAAGCCACCGACACCCATCGGGATCGAATGTGTGCCACCATCTGCGAAGCCAAGGCCCAGCCCATGCACATCGTTGGCTGCATCCTGCCCGAAGTACGGAGCTTTTGAAGAATCCGATGTCCATGTCATTGTGCAGGTGGTTCGGTTGCAACTGAAGTGTCCAATCACGAGTCCGATTAGCCCATGAAACTTTCGCACGATCGCTACCTGCCCTACGACGAATATACGGCCGCGCTGAAGGAGCTTGTCACTGCAAGTCCTGAGCTGGCCCTGCTTGAGTCGGTTGGCCAAAGCTTCCGCGGACGTGAAATTTGGGCTGTCATCCTGACCAACCGCGCGACCGGCAGCCCCGAGTCCAAACCCGGTTTCTACATCGACGGCAACAACCACGGTGAGGAGGTGATCACCTCCTCGGTCACCCTGTACACCATCGACTTCCTGCTCAGTGAGTACGGGCAGGACCCGGATGTGACTCGTTTGCTGGACACCCGCGTCGTGTATGTGCTGCCGCGGGTAAACCCCGACGGCGCGGAGATCTGCTTGACGACGCCGTACCGCACGGTTGGCACCGGCCGTTACCACCCGGCCGACGAGTTTCCAACGGGCCTGCATCTGGAGGATTTGGACGGAGACGGCGAGATTCGACAGATGGCCATACCCGACCCGCGGGGGGAGTGGCGCCGATCATCCGCGGAACCGCGTCTGCTGGTTTTGCGGGAACCCTGGGAAGCCGACGGCCAGTACTACCGGATGGTGCCCGAAGGGATGCTGCGGGACTGGGACGGGGTCAGTCTGCCCATCGTGCCGCCGCGGCACGGCAACCTGAACCGGCAGTTCCCAGTGAATTGGGAGCCGGAGGGCGGGGAGTATGGTTCGGGAGACTTTCCGCTCAACGAACCCGAAGCCATGGCCATGGCCCGTTTCGTGCTGTCGCACCCGAACATAACGGGTGCCCAGGCCTACCACAGCCATGGCGGCATCATCCTGCGGCCTTCCGGCTTCAGGCGGGATGCCGAACTGCCCGCCGCCGACCTCGACGTATTCAGGGCGCTGGGTGCCGTGGGTACAGAGGCAACGGGATATCCTCTGATATCGACCTACGAGGACTTCACCCCCAACATGCGGAGTCCCAGACACGGCATGTTTACCGACTGGCTCTACGATCGCATGGGCATTCCGGCGTTCGCCAGCGAGGTGTGGGATGTCGAAACCGAAGCGGGAATCCCCAAGCAGCAGTTCTTCTCCACCCGCCCGCACAACGAAGCCGAACAGATGCGGTTTCTGGCATGGGCTGACGAGCACAGTCCGCGGGCCCATCAGGACTGGCGCGAGTTCGAACATCCGCAACTGGGGACGGTGTTGCTGGGCGGCTGGGATCCCTACTTCATCCAAAGGAATCCGCCCCCGTCGCTGATTGCCAAGGTAGCCCTGCCCAACACCCTGTTCACTATGCGGCATGCCCTGGCGTCGCCCCTGCTGAACATCCGGGAGTTCAAGGCGCAGCCCGTTTCGGCGGATATCCATATTGTGCAGGCGCAGGTCGAGAACCTGGGCTACCTCGCCACGAACCTGACCGATCAGGCCCGCAACCTGGGCAAGGGTGGCGACGTCACGGTCGAATTGGAGTTGGACCGGGACTGTGAGTTGCTCATGGGCCAGCCTGTGGTCACGCTCGGGGACCTGGCCGGGAGGGAGGAACGCAGGATGCCGTACGATCCCTGGCGCCGGCCGTGGGGCGAGCCGGCCGGTCGTGCCGAGTGGCTGGTACGAGGGGCGGGGGCCCGCAGGATCACGGTGCATGTACGGTCCACCAAGGCCGGCAGCTGCTCCGCACACGCGACATTGGACGACTTGCAAAACGGCGATTCGAATCAGCAATGACAACCACCGACCCCTTTGCGGAAACCCCGGACTTCGATCCCGTAAGCCTGGAAATTCAATGGCAACGGCTGATCTCGATCATGGACGAGATTGACTTCGCCACGGTCAAGACATCGTTCTCGACCATCGTCGGCGAGAGTCGCGACTTTGCCTGTATTCTGGTGGACCAGAACGGGGATTCCCTCTGCCAATCGCGGTTTTCACCGCCCAATTTTTGCGTGGTCCTGCCCCGCACGGCACGCCGGCTTCTGGCGGTGCATCCCCTGGAGACCCTGAGGGAAGGCGATGTGCTGTGCACCAACGATCCATGGATCGGGACGGGGCACCTGCCCGACTACATCCTGCTCACCCCGGTGTTTCACAAGGGCAAGCCGGTAGCCTTCATGGGTACCGTGGCGCACCTGTCGGACGTGGGCGGTCACCGCGGAGACATTGAGGCCTACGACGTCTTCACCGAAGGGATACGCATCCCTCCGTCGAAGCTGTTCATCGAGGGGAAGCCCAACGAATTCCTGTTCGAAACCATTGGCAACAACTGCCGTGTTCCGAACTTGGTGCTGGGGGACATCCGCGCCATCGCCGGCACCCACCAGATCGGAATCAGGCGGCTGCGCGACTTCATGGACGACTACGGGATGCCGGACCTGGTGGAACTGTCCAGTGTCATTCACGGGCGTTCGGAAAGCCTGATGCGCAGCCGGATCGAGGCGTTGCCCGACGGGGAGTTCGAGTTCGGTTTGGACATCGATGGGTACGTGGACATCGTGCACCTGCATGCCACTGTCCGGATTCAGGGCAACGACATCCACGTGGATTACGGGGGCACGTCGGCGCAGACGCGCAAGGGATCGATCAACTGCGCCTACAACACCACCTTCGCCTCTACCATGTACCCGTTCAAGTGTTCGCTGGTTCCCCAGATCCCGAACAATCAGGGGTTGTTCCGACCGATCCACGTGACGGCGCCCAAGGGGTGCATCCTCAACTGTGACGATGGGTTTCCTGTTCAGGCGCGGGCGAAGGTGACCAACAACATCAACCAGGTTCTATTCGGTGCGGTCTGGCCAATCCTGGGGGAACATGCCCAGGCCGGCAGCGGTTCAATCTGGCCGTTCTCCGTGCACGGGGATCTGGAGGGGTACGGTCCCATTTCTGTGAGCTGCCTGCCGCACGGCGGGCGGGGAGCCATGCAGGGCCTGGACGGTATGCCTCCCATTGCATTCCCGCACAACAGTTCCGTCACACCCATCGAGATCATGGAAACCCAGGCCCCCATCCTGATTCTCCAAAAGGAATTTCGCGTGGATTCGGCGGGTGCCGGCCGCCAGCGCGGTGGGATCGGGCAACGCATGTCCTTCAGGAACATTGCGGACAGCACGATCCAAGGTCGGATCAGACCTGACAAGATGTTTTGTGCGCCTCCAGGCCTCGATGGCGGTGCCCCGGGAGTAGTGGGCGAAGTCCGGTGGAACGGCCGCAACATCGATCGGTTTCCACCCCTGGACCTGCAGCCAGGCGACGAAATCGAGTTGCTGATGCCGGGCGGAGGCGGGTTCGGGCCGGTGGCCGAACGTCCCGCCGAGCAGATCCAGCGCGATCTCGAAGCCGGATTTATTTCCGAGTCGGCCGCACGTCGCGACTATGGATGGGATGGTCCCTCGGAGGCTGGAACCGGATAGATTGGCCGGGAGTGGTCTCCGCCGGGGTCAATCGCCACCACCGACCGTGGAGGTGTGTTTCCCGGGCAGCGGACAACCAAAATCGATGTCGCCCCATGGTCCGTACCGGCATTCCTGCGCCGCAAGTGAGAGCCGATGGGTTTGCCGTGCCGCTTCCAGCGCGACCGCAGCAATCTACCGGTCGGCAAACTCGCCGATCTCCTTCTCCACTTCGCCCAACTGGGATCCGTCGAGTTTCCAACCGGTGGCACGGACATTGGCCTCCAACTGCTCGATACTGGTCACGGCGTTGATCACCGAGGACACTCCTGGCTGGGCCAGCAACCAGGCCAGGGCCAAATCCCCCACCCGGTAGCCATGGTCCTGCGACCATCGGTCAAGGTTGGCGATTGCCTTGAGGCGCGCGGGTGCCATCAAGGCCTGAAACCGCTCGCTGGTGTTCCCGTAGCCGCGTGTTCCCTTGGGGGCTGGTTCACCGGCCCGATACTTGCCGGTCAACACACCTTGGGCCAGCGGGGAGTACGGCAGTACGCTGAGGCCGAAGTGCAGGCAGGCCGGGACCACGTCCCGCTCGGTCTGGCGTTCGAACAGGTTGTAAAGGGACTGGCTGGCCACAAGGGGAGTGTAGCCGTTGTGGCTTGAAATCGCGCTCATCGCCGCAATCTGCCAACCTGCGAAGTTGGAGCACGCGATGTAGCGGACCTTGCCCGTCTGCACCAGGTCGTCAAAGGCGCGCAGCGTCTCATCCCAGGGTGTGTGCGGGTCTGGCTTGTGGGCGTAGTACAAGTCCACATAGTCGGTGCCGAGACGGCTCAAGGTGCCGTCGATGCTGTCCATGATGTGTCCCCGGGACAGGCCGGCTTCGTTGGGTCCCATGCGATACCCCTGCGCGATCAGGTGGTTGGGTTCCCATCCCACCTTGCTGGCGATGATGTGCTTATGGCGTCGCCCGGCCACCGCCCGCCCGATGAAGGTTTCCGAATCACCGCCCGTGTAGCTGTTCGAGGTGTCGATGAAGTTCGCACCCAATTCCTCGGCCTTGTGGATGATCCTGGCCGTCTCGTCCGGATCGGTGAAATGGGAAGTCGCTTTCTGGTGGCCGAAGATGTTGGCTCCCAATCCGAAGACGGGCACTTTGAACCCACTGGTGCCAAGATGTCTGTATTCCATGAGATTTCCTTTTGGTTTTTCCAAGGCATGACTGCCGGGTCCGGTTGGTGGGCGGGAGCACACCTGAGGCTGGTCCCAGCTCACTGGAACCATCCGCTTCGACCCGACTGGGAACGGAGAGTTCACACAATCCAGGGTTGGCCCGCATGTGTTGGCCCATGATTGTGCACCAGGCCCAACCATGGACCTCTGCAATCGAAGGGCACGGCCGCTTTTCAAACGGTTGTGCGGTTGGTTTAACCGGATTCCTGTGTGCGCTTAGGATTCACCCGCGCTTGGAACTGACGACTTTGGGACTTATATACCTGACTACGCAGTCGGCATACCTGGTTCACGGATCATAGGGGTCCCCTACGGGATCGCCCCTCCCCGTGCAGCAGCCCCTGTCCCGCGGGCCGGAACGGGCACGGACGGAAGCCCCGCCCGCACCAAAATGTTGATGGCCGCATTGTGATCGGCGTTCAGGGCCCAGCCGCAGGCCTGACAGGCAAACACCGCCTGCGACGGCCGGTTGGCCTTGCCGACATGGCCACACCGGCTGCAGGTCTGCGACGTGTACGCCGGATCGACCTTGACCACGTACCCCGCCTTGTACGCGAGCTTCCGCTCCAGCTGCCCCCAGCCGGAGGCCAGGATGGCTCGGTTGAGCCCTGCCTTCGCCTTGACGTTGGTGCCCGGCTCTTCCCGGGTGCCCTTGGCACTGGCCGTCATGCCCTTGGTGTTCAGGTCCTCCACGACCACGGTATGGGCCGTGTCCGCCAGCGTGCGGCTGGCCTGGTGGGTCGCGTCGTCCCGCTTGCGCTTGCGATGCAGCTTCTGCAACTGCCCGTTCACGCGCCGCCCCCGGTTCGATTTCGGTCGCTTGTCCTTCGGTCCCCAGCCCTGCTTGCGGCTCAATGCCCGCTGCTTGCGCTTGAGGTTGGCATCCAGCGGGTCCGTGTCGGGTAGCGCGTACACGGTGCCCTCGCTGTCGGTGGCCTGCCCCACGTTGCGGTCCAGGCCAAGGGCGCCGTCCGGTGCGGGCTGCTTGACCTGCGCCGCGGGCACGGCATAGGTCACATAGGCGTACCACTTGGGGTTCGGCTCCGTACCTTCCCTGCGCACACGCACGGTCAACGGCTGGCAGTTCGCGTACAGGTTCGATCCCGCCAGCCGCAGCCAGCCCACCTTGGGCACGTACAGCCAGTCCCGGTCCAGCTTGACAGCATCGGGAATGGTGAAGGCCGGCACGGTGAAGTGTCGAGCCTTAAAGCGGGGCTTGCCTTCGGTTTGGGGATCCTTGAAGTATCGCTGGTAGGCGTCGGCCAGGTACTTCAGGCTGTAGCGCACACAGGCAAACGGGTAGTCCTTCAGCCACGCGTGGTCCGGGTCGTTGCGCAGTTGGGTGAACCGCCGGCCCAAGGTGAAAAAGGTCGGAACGGGCTTGGGGCCAATCCTGTAGGCCTGCCACAGGCGATACCGGCGTTCCTGGTCGGCCAGCATGTGGTTCCACACATGGCGGCAGACCCCGGCAATGGCCGTCAGCAGGATGCCTGTGGCGGCATCGCCGGGGTACAGGCGCAGGCGCACCGTGCGGTGGACAGTCTCCGGGGCCTCTGTTGTAGGATGGTGGGCGTCGGGCACGGAACTGCTATTACCTGTCCGGTGGAGAGTCCGGATGTCCGCCGGGCTCTCTTGTTTGCAGGACACCATTATAGCACAGATGTACATGGTTGTGCCTGTCGCACCGACTGCGTAGTCAGGTATATAAGCCCCTCTCATTTCGGTTTCCAAGGATCGGTGTGGCTTCAGGCCCAGCGTGCCCTCCGCCTACGGGCGGAATGCCAACGCTGCTCTTGTCCAACGGGCCAACGACCTGGTGTTCGCCTCGTTCCAGATTGAAAGGCACACTGCATTGGCCGAGATCGAGGCCATTGCCGCCATCGACAATCTCGACGGCATCGCGTTGGGGCCTTGGGACCTGGCAGTCGACCTTGGTCATGTCGACGATGTTCGGTATCCGAAAGTGGAGGCGGCCATTCAGCGTGTAGTTGACGTTGCACGCCGGGCCGGCAAACCGGTGGGCTCGAGGATGGGCGACGATCCGGAACTGGCCTTGGACTACGCGCGGAGGGGCGTGCAGTGAATCCAGGTCGGGAATAACATGGACTACCTAATCCGACGTATGGACCAAGTCTACGGGGCATCAAGCCGGCTTGACCAGCGCAGGGGCCTGCAATCCGGTGCGGCGTGGGATTGAAATCCGAGGACCGGAGCGCTGCGCCGCCCTTACCCGATCCGCAACCGGGTTTCAGGCCAAGGGGCTTGGAAGTCAGAACGCCATGCCGAACAACGGTCCCGGCAAATATGCATTACCATCCTGTCTGCATCCCTGCCACAGTGACTGACCGGATGGTCCATCAATCCATGAAGACGATAGCCACTGCACGCGTCCTGGCTGCCGTCTGTCTCTGCACCGTGTTGGCATTGGGGAGGCCGAATTCCGTGGTTGCACAAGCCGACGGATCCGGCACACATACCCATTCCGGGTTCTTTGTCACACTCAACGGTGAGGAATCGTCCTTTGTTCTCTACCGCACCGGGGCTCAGGTTGTGGCCACGCTCCAACCTGTCTCACCCGAAGGCGGGTTTGTGCTGCCCGAAGGCTACCGCCCCATGTCTCGGGTCCACCGGAAGGCCGAGGGCCGGCTGGCGGACCCGGACGGTGGCGAACCTTGGCTGTCCGACATTGGATACACCATGGAGGTGCATCCCGACGGCCGGTTCAGATACAGCGGCGGGGCACGCGAATACTCAAGTCCTTCGCTGCAAATGCCGTACGGGGCAGAAGTGGAACAAATCACCATGGAGTGGTTCACGGCCACGGAGGCCGCGGAGGGAGAGTTCGACAACCTGGCCGAACATCACCAGGGGAGGTACCGGCTGGCCAAGGGGGGCGTGTACGTTTCGGCCCGGCTGTCTGCGAGCCGTTCCCCCGTCCAGCATTACGCCCGCGTAGATCCGGTGCCGCTTTTCACGGTGCCCGAAGGCTTCCGGCCTGCGGTGACTGTTACCCGGACGGTGGTCGGCACCGCAGTCCACGCAGACGGGTTGGACACCGAGGCGCGGACGGAGCATGTGTTTCGGGTGCGGATTTCGTCGGATGGGGATGTCGCCTACGTCGACGCTCCGGCGCTGGACGGCGTGGGCTACCTCGGCTACGCATTTGAGACTGCGTGGGAAACCCGGATTTCACAGGACCGCCGCGTGCTGGAGGACATGCTCGACACTGCGGATCTCGACAACGTTCTGACAGGTTGGGGCCGTCCCGATGTGCCGCTGGAAGACTGGCAGGGCGTGGGCACGAATGCGGACGGCCGGGTTACGCACCTCAATCTCAGCGGCGTCGGACTGAGGGGGCGCCTGCCGTCCTCCTTCAGCAACCTGTCGGCGTTGCGCGAGGCGCATCTTGGGCGGGACGAATCGTACTCGGCCAACCAACTCACCGCATTGCCCGGCGATCTCGACCGGCTCGCGAATCTTCAGGTCCTCGATCTGAGTCACAACCCCATTGATGCTCCTTTTCCGCCGGCATGGTCCCGGTTGCACAACCTCCAGTCCCTGAACCTGCGGGACACCAAGTACCATGGCCAGTTGCCGCCGGCATGGGCGGCTCTGCTCAACCTGGAGGCCCTGAACCTGATCGAGACCGGGGTGGCCGGGATCCTGCCTTCGGAGTGGAGCGGTTTGCCGAACCTGCAACGACTGTTGATCACCAGCGCGTCGCTGGGAGGGTCCTTGCCGGAGTCTTGGCACGCCATGCCGCGCCTGAAGGTTCTGGACATCCGCGGCCGGGGTGTCGAGGGTCCCCTGCCGGCCGGCTGGAGTCGCATGCCCAACCTGGAAATCCTGATCCTCAGGAATCAACTGTCCGGCTCGTTGCCACCGGAGTGGGGAGCCATGCCGAACCTGCGCTACCTCGACTTGGGCCACAACCGGTTGTCCGGACCGCTGCCGCACACATGGAGCCGGTTGGAACAGCTCGAGGTCCTTTGGCTGGAAGGCAACGATTTGATCGGTTCCTTGCCTGTGAACTGGAAGGACCTCGGCCAACTCCGCGTCCTGTCCCTGGGCCGCAACCGGCTCCACGGCCTCCTGCCGCCGGAGTGGGGGGCCATGGCGAACCTGCGCTACCTTGACTTGGGCAGCAATCGGTTGTCCGGATCGTTGCCGCGCACATGGAGCCGGTTGGAACAGCTCGAGGTCCTTTGGCTGGGAGGCAACGATCTGATCGGCTTCCTGCCTGTGAACTGGAAGGACCTCGGCCAACTCCGCGTCCTGTCCCTGAGCCGCAACCGGCTCCACGGCCTCCTGCCGACCTCGTGGCACGCCCTCGGGCGTCTCGAATCGCTCCGGCTCAGCAACAATGTCCTGGTCGGCGGATTGCCTCCCCAATGGAGCCGCCTGCAGCGGCTGGAGGCCATCCGTCTCGACGGCAACGGCCTGTCCGGGACGGTGCCGGAGTCCTGGCTCGACATGGACAACCTGCGCCTTCTTGACCTCGGCCGGAATGCATTCACTGAATGCCTGCCCGCCATCTGGCAGCCCTATCATCCTCGGGAGTCGCAGGCGGAGGTCGTGTTCTGCGACAGCTGAACCGGCCGCGGGAACCCAAGCCCGGACGACCGCACGGAGGTTGAAGGCGTTTTTGCAGCCGATCACGGATTTGCCTGCGGCTCAGGGCTACCGCGAAGTGCTGCTACCGGGAGAACTGGAAGAGATGGTTGCCCACGAACGGACGCGTACTGGCATTCCGGTAGCGGACGCCATTTGGGACGGAATCACGGAGGCGGCAGCCAGTTTGGGCATTCTCCCGCCGGTCGAGGCGTAGATCCAAGTTTCGTCTGACCCGGCCGCGTTGTCAGGCGGTTTCCACTGCTGTGTGCCAACTTCAATGATCGGGCTCCCCGCCGGCGCCGTGGAGGCGACTTTCGTCACGTGACGAAATCGGGACAGCTCCGAACGATGGCGATCATGGTCGCGGCATCCTCGGCACCGTGTTCCAATGGTGTGCGCGGTGGGGTGCCGGTCGTTACGGACCGGTGAAAGTGAATCAACTCGTTGCGGAAGGCTTCCCGGTAGTCGGTTGTGATTTCCCGTTCGACATAGCGGCCATTCTCCATACCGCGACGAGCCACCATGGTGGGGGCGTGTTTCAGGAACGGCGAAGGAAACCGGATCGCGGTTGAACTGTCGTCGCCGCAGGCGGTGAAGGTCTCGTCGAACAGCCGGATGTCGGGCATGAAGACGGCGGTGAAGACGCACCGGACGCCGCGCTCGAACTTGAGCGTGGCCGCAATCGAGCGACCGCCGTTCCAGATCTCCGTTGACAGCACGTCCTCCACGCGTCCGAGGCAGCCGCGCATGATCGAGAGTTGATGGCATCCGCTGCCGAGCAAACCTCCGTAGGCGCGTGCAACGTGCTCGGGTTGTTCGCCGATGGCTTGTTGCTGCGCCTGGCGCATTGCCCGACCTGTTGCGGCCACGCGGTCGGGATCGGCATCGTTGCCACGCAGGATCTCGTAGTGTTCAAGGAACGGTTCGTTGGGGCCGTGGGCGACGTACATCGTCGCCATGCGCACCGCCGACATCGCTCGTACCATGGCCGCGCCCGTTTCGTATCCGGGATCGTAGGGTTTGTGATAACCGAGCTGGCCAATCAGACCGTTGCGGCGGGCCGCATCGACCATGTCGGCGGCCTCGGCAAGATTCACGCACATCGGTTTTTCCACGAAGACATGCACCCCTGCGGACAGTGCTGCCATCACTTGGGGGTAGTGGTACGGCGTCAAGATCAGGGCGGCATCCAACTCGACGGTGTCGAGCATGTCGCCAATGTCCGTGAATGTATGGGGGACCCCATACCTGCGGGCCAAGGTTTGTGCCGTCCGTGCGGACAGGTCGCAGAGCGCAACAATTTCATACAGGTCGGGAAGGGATTGCAGATGGGGCAGGTGCATCACCTGAGCCACCAAGCCGGTACCAACGATGCCTACGCGCAGCCGTGTTCCGCTCATGTTGCCGCCTGGTTTGGAAAGGCCATTGAGTTCCCGGTCGCGCCGTCCGCGAGCACCTGGAGCAGTGCGACGAACGGTCCCGCGCGCAAGTTCGGAACGCGCCGCTCCGTCAGACGGTTCACTGTCGACAAATCCGACCCGAATGTCGTTGCATCCAGTGTTGCTGGAGCCGAATATGCCATCGGCATAAAGCATCCAAGGGCTGTGGGAATTGACGGGTCCATGATACATGCCACGGATCCACATGCGATGGGAATCGGATGTCGTAGCGGAGTCCACGTCCGACTGCCATTTCGTGTTCAGGCAAGATCGGCGGCCCGAAAAAATAGTGATTATCGCCAGTTGCTATACTCCGACATCATCCGTGGAATTGATCGACCTCACCACCGGCGCTTCACCGTCAGGGTGCGTCCCGGTCAAGGAGACATCATGAATAGCAATACTGTTGGTCGACGAGAGTTTCTGCGGTCCGGTGCGATCCTGTTGGGAGGTTTGACGGTTGCTGCCTGCGCCGATCCGGCTGCCATGACCGGCGGTGGGCCGGCCCAGGAGATGATCGAGCTTCGGTACCACCACCGCTTGGGTCTCGAGTGCGACAACCACGGCCAGTGGGTGGATCAATTCAACGAGGACAGGGCTCCGGACGTCGTCGTTACGATGGAGTGCTTTCCCGGTGCGGACTACTTCAAGAAGCTGAACACGCTGATTGCCGGCGGTACGATCGGCGATGCCTTCTGGATCTCGTCCATCGAAGGCTACTATCGGTTGGCCGCTGCCGGCGGATCAAGGCCGATCGACGATCTGGTGGAGTCGTCCGGCTTCGACCTGAGTGCGTTCTACGCACTGAACATTGAGGCTGCACGCCTGAATGGCGAGCTCTACGGCCTGCCGCAGTTGGCCCATCCCGGCCGCGTGGGCCTCTTCTACAACGTCGGGTTGTTTGCAGATGCCGGCATTGATCCGCCGAACGACACATGGACGTATGATGATCTGCTGACGGCGGCCGCAGCCTTGACCAATCCGGATGAAGGGGTGTACGGGTTCCTGCCGTGCCTGGGCTACTTCTGTCTGCTCGTCTACCAGCGGTCCTGGGGCGGCGACATGCTGAATGCGGACGGTACCGGGGCTACGCTCGATTCGGAGGAATCGGTTGCGGCGCTGCGCTTCATCAGCGACCTGTTTCATGAACACCAGGTGTCGCCGCTGCCCGGCACGATGGAGCAGGGCACATACCAGGAGTTTGCGGCCAACAAGCTGGCAATGTACCAGTCGGGATTCTGGGGCGAGTACGTGAAGAACTTTGTTGAAGAGGACGCGTGGGCCGTCGCTCCGATGCCGGTTGGGGCCGACACGGGTGTGCGCGGCAACATGTTCGAGTCGGACCCCGTTTGCATCTCGCGAGCATCGCAGCACCCGGCCGAAATGTTTGACTGCCTGGCCTACTTCACGACGTTCGATGCCCAGATTGGCAACTATAACGCCATGGGCGCGCCGTCAGTACGCCCGGACGTAATGGCGTCCGAGACATTGCAGTCTTCGGCATTGATGCGGGTGTTTGGCAGCATCATGGCCGAGGCGTTGCCGCTGGTTCTGCCGGCAAACTTCCGCGAGACCGAATACTTCAAGACCATCAACGAGATGCTTCAGTTGGTTTGGCTCGGGGAGAGTGATTTGGATGAGGTGATCGGCAAGGTCCAGGAGGCGGCCGCCGAAATCTTGGCCAAGCCGTCGCTCGAGGCGTAGACAAATGGACCCCGGCGGGCGGGTGCCGAACCCGCCCGCCGGTTTTGAGAGGGGCTGCCCGCGGATTGGCGCGCAGCGGATCATCACGGACAGCAGGGGGAATGCGCGCCATGCGGACGGTCAAAGCCGCAGTTTGCTACGAGTACGGAAGCCCCTTGGTGGTGGAGGAAGTGCATCTGGAGCCGCCTGGCCGCGCCGAGGTTGAAGTCCGGATGGAGGCATGTGCCATCTGCCACAGCGACATCCATATCATCGACGGGGAATGGCACTATGAAGCCCCCTTGATCCCCGGCCATGAAGCCGCCGGCACCATTTCCCGCATCGGGGCGGATGTGGAAGGCATGGCCGTGGGCGATCGCGTGGTCGTGTCTCTGCTGTGGTCGTGTCGCCGCTGCCGCCACTGTCTGGAAGGCGAGCCCTATCTTTGCATCGGAGACCACCCCCTGGAGCTGCGTTCGAAGTTCACCAACCGCGAAGGCAGGGAACTCAACCGCGCGCTGAAGGTAGCCGGATTCGCGGAGTACACAGTGGTGCACGAGACCCAGATCGTGAAGGTTCCCGACTCGATCCCGATTGTCTCCGCGGCCCTGTTGGCCTGCGGTGTGATTACCGGGCTGGGAGCCGTGGTGAATACGGCGCACTTCCAGTTCGGGCGGTCGGTGGCGGTTGTCGGATGCGGAGGGGTGGGTCTCAACACCGTCCAGGGCGCGATCCTGGCGGGGGCAGTGCAGGTCATCGGGATCGACATCGAACGCGGCAAATTGGACATGGCCCGGGCCTTTGGGGCCACCCATGTGGTGCATGCCGGGGAGACCGACCCCGTGCAGGCCGTGATGGATCTTTCCTCGGGCGGAGTCGACTACGTGTTCGTGGTGGCCGGCGTCGCCCGTCTGCTGGAAGAAGCGGCGGACATGATTTGCAAGGGCGGGGGTGTCATTCAGGTCGGCATGCCGCCTCTGGACGACACATTCACTTACACCGGTCAGCGCTTCATGGGCCAGCGTTCCTTGAAGGGCAGTTCAATGGGTGGGACGAACTTCCAGCGCGATGTGCCTCGCCTGATGGATCTGTATCGGCAGGGTCGGTTGAAGCTGGACGAACTGGTTACCCGTACCTACCCGCTGGAGAAGATCAACGAGGCAATCGCGGCGGTTGCGGAACCTACCACCCTCCGCAACGTGATCACGTTCTGACGCGGGCTGTAGCCCGCAATGGCTGGACGCAGGCGGTAGGTAGATTCCAGGTGTCCAGTGGGCTCCCATTCTTCGGGAATCACCCCTTGATGCCCGACATGACAATGCCCTGAATCCAATACCGCTGCAGCAGCACGAACACCAGCAGGCACGGCAAGGTCATGATGATGGCTGCGGCCATCATGAGGTGTTCGGTAGCTCTGCCACCAATTGAGACAACCCTCTGGAAGTAGGTCAGGCCAAGGGCCAGGGTGAACTTCGCCGTGGTGTTGAGGAAGATGAGCGGCCCGAAGAAGTCGTTCCAGCTGCCCAGGAAGGAGAAGATACCCATGGTGACGAAGACAGGCACCGACAAAGGGCAAAGAATTCGGAAGTAGATCCAGAGGGAGTTGGCACCGTCGATTTTGGCTGCCTCGTCGAACTCCCGGGGGATGGTCAGGAAGAACTGGCGGAAGAGGAAGATGGCGAAGGCACCGCCGCCGAACCAGGGAGGAATGTACAGGGACCGAAGCTGATCCAGCCATCCAAGCCACTTGAAGAGCAGGAACGTCGGAATGATGGTGATCTGGGGCGGCAGCATCAACGTGCTCAACATGATCAGGAACAGGATGTTCCGACCCGGGAAGCGGAACCGGGCAAAGCCGTAGGCCACCAGCGACGCGGACAGGATCTGGCCAATCCCCGTCAATACGGTGACTTTGAGGCTATTCCAGAAGAAGAGGGCCAGCGGGGCCTGGCGGAAGACTTCAACGTAGTTGAACCACTGGGGATCCTCGGGTAGCCACGTCGGCGGAAAGAGGAAGATCTCCCTGGGCAGCTTCAGCGACGTAAGCACCGCCCACAGGAACGGCAGGCCAAACGCGACACCGAGGACCAATACCACCAGGTACGTTGGGGCTTGGAGGAGGGCCTGCTGCAGGCGGACTCTGCCATGGGAGGGCAATGGTTTCCTCAGCGCGGGAGTCGTGGAATCTACCATCGTTCGCCCTGGTCAAACTCGTAGTAGACCCACGATCGGGAAAGGCGGAGCTGCCAATAGGTCAGGAGCACAAGGATCAGGAAGAAGAACCAAGCCAGGGCGGACGCGTATCCCATCTCCCAGTAGTCAAAGGCGTGGTTGTAGAGGTTCAGGACGTAGAAGAGGGTCGAGTAGGCGGGACCGCCGGCGGGTCGCGTCTGGCCGGCGCCACTGGTCGCGACGAATGCCAACGTGAACATCTGCATCGCGCCGATCAGGCCCAGCACCAGGTTGAAGAACATCGACGGCGAGAGCAAGGGAATCGTGATGCGCCAGAACTTGGCCTGGCTGCCCGCACCGTCGATCTCCGCCGATTCGTAGAGTTCAATTGGAATTCCCTGTAGTCCGGCCAGGAAGATGAGCATCGAGCCGCCGCCGACGGCGCCCCAGAGACTGATCACAATCAAGGACGGCTTTGACCATTGGATGTCATCGAGCCAGCGCGGCCCTTCGATGCCGATTAAGTCGAGGAGGTAGTTGGCCAGGCCCACGTTCGGCTGGAAGATCCAGAGCCAGAGAAAGGCGGTGGCGACGATAGGCGTGATGGATGGCAGGAAGTAGATGGCCCTGAAGATGGTTCGTCCCAGGATGCGCTGGTTGAGGAGCAGCGCACAGCACAGGGAGCCGGCGATGGAGACCGGCACGAAGACGGCAGCGTAGTAGACCGTGTTCCAGAGCGACTTCCAGAAGAGGTCGTCCTGGAACATGCGGATGTAATTGTCCAGGCCTACGAAGTCGGGCGGTGTGATGATCTTGTAGAACGTGAGACTAAGGTAGATGGAGGCCAGCATCGGACCGGCCGCGAACACCGCGAAACCGACCAGCCACGGCGCGATGTACAAGTAGCCCTCGATGGCTTCCCTGGTGGCGGTGGACAAACGCATGGAGGATTTTCTAGCGAAGGTCGCGTGTCCGGATTTGCCGGTGTTCGCGGCAGGCCGAGGACGGAAACGCGCGACGGAACATGGTCTATGCGCCGAACATGAGCACGCTGCGGCGTGCTTCGCCGCGGGTCATCAGGTCGAATCCTTTGTTGACCTTTTCCAGCGAAAGTCGACGGTTGACCAAAGTGTCCAGTTCGAACGTTCCCGCTCGGAACCGGTCAATTAGCGCCGGGATGCCGCCACCGGAGTGCGCACCGGTGATCACCTTTTCGTTGTCGAGCCATGCCGCCTGATCAACCACGAGTTGTGTGCCGGGAAGTCCGGCTTCCTCCAGCACCACCACGCCTCCGTTGTGTACGATGCCGAAGGTCTGGTAGATCGCGACAGCCGAACCAGAGAAATTGAAGGCGCAGTCAGCCATGGTACTGCCGCGCGGCGCAGCGCTGCGCCGCGTTGGTTTCGGCCAGGCCCAAGCCGCCGCAGCCGAAGACCGCGATGCAACCGCCCGGCGTAACCTTGGCTCGGGTCAGGACGACCGCTGCGCCGGAGAGGGCGCAGCAACCAAGCAGGCAGCCGTCATGGATGCCCCCACCGCGACCGTCGAAGCACCCAGAAAGTGCCTGCGGTTCAGTTTCTTTCCGCTCATCATTTCTCCTGTGGGCAGTTCCGAGTCCTGTTTTCATTGGATAGGTACTGACGACGACCACGCCGGTGTTCGGGGGTTCCGCATCCTGTGTCTTGCATTCATGCGAGCGCGCGAAGGGTGTGGGCGCATCCTTTACACGGCGGAGCGATTGTAGCACCGGACGGAATCGGCAGATTCTGGGGTGCTGCATGTGTGTTCCCGCAGTCCGCGGGCCTCATTTGCGGAGTCCTTTTGTGCCGCGGATAGTAGGCAGTTGGACCGAGTGACGTTCCGATTACCTGTACGCGCTCTTCGCGGTGACCAGTCAGAATAGGCAGGTAGAAAACCACAGGTTTGATGGAGCTGGATTTGGACCTGGCCCCACCAGTCCACACAACGGAAGGCGGTAAACGATCATGCATCGGCAGCATTTCCAGATGGCGCCCGGCGGTGCCCATTCCCCGTCGGCACGGATTCCGAACAGTGGTGTGAATCCGGCAAGGGTCAGTTCAATGCGCTCTCTGCGGATCACCCTCATCGTTCTGGTGATGGCAGTCATGCTGGGGGCACTGGCACTCAGCGGCTGCGTCGTTGGCGAACACACCTACGGCGAGTACGGTGCCGAGAGTGCGCGCGAACATGCCGGCGTTGCCGAAGGGAGTGGAGAGGAATCCGGGAATCCTTTGACCCTGGAGGAAACCTATGATGTGGTCCGGCAGGGAGCTCGACTCATCCTGGACTACAGCGCGGAGGACAACGCATTCGTCGGTACCGTGCAGAACACCACCGACGAAACCTTGTCGCAGGTCCGGGTGGAAGTGCATCTGTCCAGCGGCGTGGAACTTGGTCCCACCACGCCGCTGGACCTTGAGCCTGGTCAGACGGTGGATGTGGTTCTGAGCGCAGGGGATCAGGTGTTTGATGGCTGGTCACCCCACGCGGAAGTCGGTGCGTCGGAACACGGCCACGAAGGCGAAGGTGGCGGTGAGCACGCTTCGGGCGACGAAGGCTGAGGTCTGTATTTTTCCTTTGTCTGACGGTACGGACTGTCGATCCCGATTGATTTTGCTGTCGAATTGGCACCCGGAACACTCAATTCCCGGATCCGGGCCGCCGTGACATCCCCGTCTCTTTGATTTACTGATTGGCCTGGCCATTCACCCGCCATCTGCTCGTCTGCGGAGGTGAACCGCCAGGAACGCCCATGGGATTGCGGGTTTGCCCGATCTCTCTGTACGCTTTGGGCCTGAGCTGCTCCCCCGGTCCCTACAGCTTGGCGGCAGCGGCTGCAACACTTCCTGGAACGGTGGAACCAGATGCGGCCTCACTTGCCTCCCCCCAAGGTGCCGGCCACCCCCACTGTCCGGAGGACCGAATGGGGCGACTGAAGCCCCACATGTATCTGGCCTGGGGCTCTCAGTCGGTGGCCGGGGCGCGCCGCGTCCTCCGCGTCGTCAGTTACCTGCGGGTCTGACAGTCTCGGGGCAGAGGGCCGCGCCGTCATGGCGGCACCGGATTTCCATCCTTGGGCGCGCCACCGCACCTAGGCCCACACCAATTCCAACAGTCTCCTGCTCAGCGGTTCGTTGCGTCTACAAGGCAGGTGGGCAATGTTCATCTCCCTCCCCGCTGTCCTTTTTTATTCTGCAGCGATACCGAAGATTTCCCGCCATCCAGCCGGGTTGTCCAGAACTGCCGTCAGGAGATTGTTCGTGTTGCCGGGCACCCCGAACTCCTGCCAGTGCTTGGCGATTACATCGACAGCTCCTTCATCGGACAAGATGTGGCCTACTGCTGTCAGGACGGTTTGTGCTCTGCCACGCTCTTCGCCATTTTCTTTACCACGCTCTTCACTTTCCCGGAGTTTGTCGCCAAGGGCATCGCGCCATATCCCCATGTTGGGGTCGAACCACTGAAACACGGGCTCATCGTCCGGGTAATCCTGTTTGAGACGCACCGCGCTTCCGACGACTGCACTGCGCACCTCCATATCGGGGTCGTCCCCTTCACCCTGCACGCGCACATGGTTGTTGTCGGGCTGTAGGCGATACAGAACTAGTTGGGCCAGATACCCCTGGGAATCTCCTTCCGGCGGTTCTCCGGGATCCACAATCAGGTATTCCTTCACGCCAAGGCGCTCGTAAAGAACCGCTTTGTCTCCATAGTCCCGCACCGCAGACGAAGGCGACACGACTTCCACAACCATTTCCGGGACAGGATGGTCGGGATCTGTCCGGATGACGCGCGATTCCTTCAAACTGCGGTCGTCTCGACCCTCCGGCAACACCACCAGGTCGGGCTTGACTTGGGTCTTGGGTTTCCTGCCTCCCGTGAACAAGCTCAAGTCGCGGCCCAGTGCTTCCGGAAAGTGATAGTCGGGGGTGGGTTGCACTCGGTGCTTCCCCTCTGCACCCAGTGGCGTGCAGAGCGTTTCCCGCATCTGTTCGATGAGCGGATTGTGGCGTTTCTGATCGGGACTCACGAATCCCGCCAAGTCGTATGGGAAGTTGCGGACATTGACCTTTCCGTAGTCGGGATCAGTGGTCCAGTCTTCGTGATACTCATGGCTTTCGTCATAGACGAACTCCGGGTCGAAATGGGATAGGGCTTGCAGGTCAGCCTGCCATGCCCGGGGGTGCAGCAACCGCCACATCGCTCGCTGGTAACGCGACGCGATGGCAGTCGCCGAATCCGTGTCGCCCCGCGAGGCGGGGATTTGCCAGTCCCAAGCCTCTTGGGGTGGGGGCCTCCGGGGAACAGGTGCCGCAGCTACGGCTTGGCCGGAAGTCTCTGCTGGTGCAAGGGCCATGGGGTCGCCCTCCCTGCCTGTATCACGCCAAACATTTTAGCCTGCCTGTCGCCGACCTTCCGGCACAACGGTGCCGGAAGGTCGGTCCCGGGGTTGGGGCGCCTCAAAGGATGTGAGAGCACCGCGTTGGCCGAGGTAGCGCCGCTGAACCGGAACAGTAGCCAATACAGGGATCTGCGCCGCGTTTGAGATGATCGCGCCTCCGGGCGCACGATGCTGTCTACGGTTACGGTGACCACCACCATCCCGCTATGGGCAAGCTGGTCCTCATCCCGAACGCAGTGATTTGGGACCGGGTCTCTTGGCAACGGACATCTGTGCCGATGGCGATCAATCCTTGCTGTTCAACACACTTGCTGAGCCGTTACGCGAACTTTGTGCAATTGGGAGTCGCGGGGATCCTGGAGGGTCTCAAATCCTGAGTGTCTACCGATAATCAGTGAGTGCCGCGGCAGGACGAAGTTGTCCTATTGCAAGGCGAGTTGAGGGCCGTAATCTCCGCGGTCGTAAATCCGCTGGCATGCCTCGAGAACCGCGAGGCCGGCTCGACCGGGGATGGGTGCCTCCTGTCCATTCCGAATAGCCTGGACAAACGCTTCGGCCTGGCGCTTGAAGTTGTAGTGTTCCCCTTCCCTGGCTGCCGTGTCGCCGACTTCGATGCGTTGATCCAAGCCGTTGCCTTTGATCTCCACCGATTGGCGAGACCGAATGCGGATTACACCTTCGGTTCCGTAAATCTCGCTCCACCATCCGGTTTCGCCAGCGGGATAGGAGGGGCCGCTGACACTGAACGTCGCCATCGCATCGTTGTCGAACGTTAGGAGCGCGGCGACGGCCTCTTCGACCCGGGAGGCGGCGGTCAAGGTTCGGGTCGAGGCGTGCACCTCTCGCAGGGGTGAATCCACAAGCCACAGCAGGCGGTCCATTGCATGAACCCCCGTGTACAGCAGAACGCCGCCTCCTGAGAGGTCCGGCGAATTGATCCAGGATCCCAGATGGGATCCGCGCGGCGACGCGATGGTTTCCAGGCAGTTGACCGGTACTCCAATGTGCCCGGCTTCGATCCACGCCTTTGCCTGGATTGCTTCGTCGCGGAAACGGTGCACGAAGCAGATCATGAGCACCACACCCGCAGTCCTGCAGGCCTCTTCGATGCGTCGCCCCTCCGCCAGTGTGGAGCCCATGGGCTTTTCCATCAGGACGTGGAGGCCGCACGCGGCCGCCCTGCACGCGGTCTCCGCGTGCAGGTGGTGCGGCAAGGCCACCACCACGGCGTCCGGTGTCGGCGAACCATCCAATGCGTCCCGCCAGTCCTCAAAAGGCGTGGCACCGCACCGATTGGCTTCCCGCCGGGCCAGATCCGCGTCCGCGTCGGCTACCGCAGTGATCCGGACATCCTCAATGGCTTCGAACCCGTCGATGTGGCGGCTTCCCGCTTGCCCTGCACCCAGGATGGCAACGTTGAGCGTCATGTTTTCGTCACCCCATCCTTCGCCAGCGGTGACTCCAGTCGCCGCTGAAGGTTTCCGCACCCGTCGGTGTGATGCGGATGTCTTCATTGATGCCCGTGGTCCAGGCAGGCCCGTTCACGATGTTGCGCTTGGGATGGTAGGAAAACACCATGCCGGCCTCGAGGGGCCAGTCCTGACTCTTGCCCCAGCCCGGAGCCGCCGAGAACCACGGGTACTCAATCGTGTCCATGCCCTGGCCGTGGAAATCGAAGGCCGTGGTTGTGCCGTCCAGTTCCCATCCCTGTTCCTTCAGGGTGTGCTCGAAGATGCCGGCCAGTTCGCTCAGGCGCGCTCCGGGCTTGGCCGCGGCCCGAATCCGTTCAAAGGCCAGAAGCTCGCTGTCCATGAGCTTCAGTTCCTTGGGCGTCGGGTCCCGATACGCGCAGTTCACCGTCAGTTCGCACCAGTGTCCGCTGGGTCCCAGAATCTCCATGTGATAGCGCACGATGTCGTCGCACCGGAGCGGGGTGTCCTGGGGCGGCTCATGCTCGCCGGGCCGTTCCCCGACGAACACCAGAATGTCGCGCGCACCGCCTGCCAGTGCTACGCGACTTGCCTCGGCCGCCAATTCCCTTTGGGTTGCGCCGGGCCGGAGCACCTCGACAAAGCGCTCCATGGCGGACTTGGCCAAGTCCCAGAGCTCGAACTCCTGGCGCATCTCCAGTTCGCTCTTGACGGCCCGGACCCGGTTCATCACGTGGTCCGCAACCACGAATTCCGCGTCCGGCATCTCGGAGGCCAGCAGTTCCATGGTGCCGGCTCCCAGGATGAACTGGTGGCCCGCCACGCCGATCCGTGCCTTGCCGTAACCGCGGGTCTTGCACTCGGCGGCCATGCGGGGCGCAATGTACACGTCTCCGCGCACGTCGGTGATCCATCCCCTGGCACCGATGCGTTCGGCCACCGCATACGAACTGAAGGCCAGGAAGGGCTCATCCTCCCTTGGGATGAATATCAGGCCGTCGTGACCCCAGATGTGAAAGTCGGTGAGGTAGCGGAAATAGCCTCTCCCGGTCCACCAATGGCCCTTGCCGGCAACAAAGAGCCCGTCTAGGCCTTCCTCCGCCATGGCCGCCCGAATTCGGGCCAGGCGCTGGTCTCGTTCGGCAAGATCCGGGATGGTGGTCATGGGTCCGTTCCTCGATGTGACTTGGAGAGTGGTGTCGTTTCGGAGCTGGGCCAGAGGTCGTCCGCGCCGTGGCTGGCAAACACCTCCGCGAGGTCCACCCACGTGCCTGCGGCATTCGACTGCACACAGGCCTCGAGCAATGCCAGGGTTCCGAGATGGTCGTGTGCCGATGTCCGGACGGCCAGGCCCTGGTTCACACAGGAGACGAACTCGTCGAGGAGCCCCTTGGTATCGTCAATGAGCGGTCGTTGGGTTTCCAAAGGTACCGGGTGAAGCTCCTCGGCTTGATCCCCGTCCTTGAACCGGGGACCGGCCAGACCCAGCTCGGGATCCAGGTGGCACTCCACCACGTCGGTGAACTGGTTGCGCTGCAGGACCATGCCGTCCGTGAAGTCGGTGCGCCAGGCGAACTCCATGCTGTTCCAGCCGGCAGTCCAGGTACCCAGGTAGTTGATGCGCGCGCCGTCGGCCATTTCCATCAGGACGGACACGCAACTGTCGTGCCGATAGACACTGCCCGGAGGATTCCACATGTCCGCACAAACACGGACGACTTCCTGGTCGTAGCAGTAGCGGACGAGATCCAGGTGATGCACGGACTGTTCCAGCAACATGGGATGCTGCATGGTTAGGGGATAGGAGTTCAGATCGCCGCGGCGTCCATCCCGGTTGCGCGTGTAGTTGAACCTGCCAAAGGCAAGCGGCCCCAATCGCTGTTCCTGCACCGTTTGGCGGAGGTGCTGGCTGGCGGCAAGGTAGCGGAAGTTCATGCCAACCATCAGTTGGCGGTCCTTTGCCTGTGCAAGGCGCACCAGTTCGACTGCTTGTGCAAACTCCTCGACCAGGGGTTTTTCGCAGATGATGTGCATCCCTTGCGCGAGGCAAGCCTGAGCCTGGCGATGGTGCAGTTCGGGAGGAGTGGCCAGCACCACAAAGTCCCGCGGGCCCGATCCCGGCTTTAGTGACGAGTGACAGGCAACGGGGATTTCCAGGTTGGCTGCCAGCTCCTCCGCCTTCCCAAGATCGGGGTCCACCAAGACCTCCAGGGACACGCCCGGATGTTCGGCCAGGATCCCGGCCCAATATGAGCCGCGGACTCCGCAACCGACCAGGCTACAGGCGAGGGGCACGGGCACAGTGCTCAGTCTGTGTGGCCGGGACGCAGCCAGGCACCGCAACCCGGTTGGCCAACGATGCTGCCTTCGCGGTAGACCACCCGGCCGCCCACCACGGTGGCATGGACCGATCCGCCGACGGGCACGTCCCGATACAGGCGGCTGGCTTCGGCACCCTTCGTGAGCCAGGCACTGCCGTTGAGCAACGCTCCCCGGCGCGGATCGAATACGCAGATGTCCGCGTCCGATCCCGGGCGCAGGACGCCTTTGCGCGGGTAGAGACCAAAGCTGCGGGCGGCGTTGGAGGCCAACAGCTCCACAGACCGTTCAAGCGTGAATGTGCCATCCAGACCCCATGTCAACAGCAGTGGGACAAGAGCTTCAACTCCCGGATGCCCCGGCGGGGCGTCAATGATGTTTCCCCAAGCCGCCTCCTTCTCGGCGGCCGTGAACGGGGCATGATCGGTGGCGACAAAGTCAAGGGCCCCGTCGTGAAGTCCCCGCCAAAGGGCATCCCGGTCTTCGGTCTGGCGCACGGGTGGATTGATCTTGCCGTAGGGCCCAACCCGTTCAAGTTCGGCGTTGGTGAACATCAGGTAGTGTGGACAGGTCTCCGCCGTGACCGGTGCGCCTGCGCTTTTGGCTACTCGAATAAGGTCCATGCTGGCCTTGGCGCTGGCATGCACGATGTGGACGGGCGCTCCCAACGCCCGCGCCAACTGCAGCACCCCGGCAATCGCCGTGGTCTCCACCACGGCCGGCCTGGACATCAAGTGCCGCTGCCAGTCCTCAACCGACCGGTCGCGCGCTTGGCGGGTATACCAATCGATGAGGCTCTGATCTTCACAGTGAACGGCACAACGCAGACCGGTCTCGCGGGTGAGTTCAAGGGCGGCGCCAATGGTAGCCAAGTCGGGTGCAATGAGACCTTCAAACTCATCTTCGCGGCCGGGAGGGGCTTCGGTCATGAACAGCTTGAAGGCAATGGCGCCGGTCTGTGCCATCCCTTCCACTTCGCTTTCCAGAAGCAGGCCCGGGGCACCGTACAACGCGATGTTCACATAGGCATCCCGCGCAGCCAGGGAACCGCGATCCTTCAACGCCTGCTTGGTGGCCACGCCGGGTTTTGAGATTGGCATCTCAAAGATGGTGGTGACCCCTCCGGCCGCCGCCGCCCGGGACTCGGTGGCGAAGTCGCCGCGCTCCGGAAACGAGGGAGCGCGGCAGTGGAAGTGCGGATCGATGCCGCCCGGCAGGACCAGCATGCCGGATGCATCAATGGTCTCCCTGGCCGGTGGCCTTTCGGTCGGTTCCAGAATCCCGGTGATCCTTCCCCCTTCCACGGTCAGGGTGCCGAGCCGCGAGGCAAAGGTTGTTTCGTATGAGGGGTTGAGAATCCTGCCCCCGGTGATGGCCAGATCTGCGGTCACGGATTGTCCCCGTACGAATTGGCTCGCACCTGGGCGATGGCCTGCTGCATGCTGCGTGCTTCCAGGTCCTCTTGTGATCCCTCGACCTGGACACCGTAAGCCTCCGACGCTTGTGCCGGGGAAACCAGACCCAATGCAACATCCTCCAGCACATCCGCGCGTGTTCGTTTGTTCGGCGGTCCGTATCCGCCCCCGCCCGGCACGCGCAACAGCACCTCGTCCCCCGACTTGAACTGGTACGGCACGAATCGCTCCATTCGTTCACCATTCATGATCACGTCGCCGGGGGTGCCGCGGTGTCCGCCGCGCAGGCCCTCCGCGGGGTATTTCATGAGGTCGGGGCGGATGGTCAGGGTGGTGCCCTGTTCCGTCAGGGCGCGCAACCCGATTTCCTGGCCCAGTCCGCCCCTGTGGGTTCCCGGGCCGCCCGAGTCCGGAATCAGGCGTTTGTGCGTCATCAGGACCGGGCACAGAATCTCGAACATCTCCGTGGGAGTCACGGTGCTGTTGTGGGGATAGGCCCTGGGCAGCAGACCATCGGCATCGTGGGTGGCGCCCAAACCGCCGTGCGGCAACACGTGGACGGCATGCCGGCCGTGCCGATCGTCCTGTCCCACGATGTGGAACGGGAAGATGCCGCCCGCGGCGGCAATCACGGACCTGGGCATGAGTTCGGCCATGGCACCGAATATTAGGGGTGGGATGTGCTTGATGACCTTGGCCCGGGCCGCGACCGGGGCCGGAAACGTGCAGTTCACGATGGAGCCTTCCGGCGCGGTCATCTTCACCGGCCGGATGAGCCCGTCGTTGTTGAAGATGTACGGTGCCAGCATCGCCTTGATGGGATAGACGGCCGTTGCATAACTGATGTTGAAGGCGGCGTTGATGGCCGAATGCCACTGTTGCGGCGACGTGCCTTCGAAGTCCAGGTGGATTTCGTCGTCCTTGATGGCCAGCTCCACGTTCAGGGTGAACGGCTCCAGGTAGCCGTCCGCGGTGACCGAGTAGCGGGACCGGCCGTCGGGAAGTTCGCGGATGGAGGCCCTCAGCGCCCGTTCGCTGCGGCTCAGAATCTCGGATGCCAGGCCATCCATGTCGGTCATGCCGTAGTCGTCCAGGAACTCCCGGATGCGCTGGATGCCGATGCGGTGCGTGCCCACGATGGCGTGCAGGTCGCCCAGGACCATGTCGGGCACGCGGCAGTTGGCGGAGATGAACTCCTCGATGACGGGAACCACCTTGCCCTCGGAGTAGAACTTGTTGGGCATGACCCGGGTGCCCTCCATGAACATGTCCTGGGCCTCTAGGTCCCCGAGGTGCCCGCCGACATCCGAAACATGGGCAACGGTGCCCAGGAAAGCCACCAGTCTGCCCTTGTGGAACACGGGCGACACGAGGTTGTAGTCCGGCAGGTGGGTGCTGCCGATCCAAGGATCGTTGGTTGCCAATACATCCCCGTCCTTGAGCGTGTCCGGCGGAAAGCGTTTCAGCATGGACTTGGTGGTGCGGGGCAACATCGTGCAGAACTGGGGCGGACTCCACTGTGCCTGGGCCAGGCCGGAACCTTCTGCGTCCATGAGGGCGCACCCGAAGTCGTGGCTTTCGCCCACGATGGTTGAGAACGATGTGCGGATGACCGCGTTGTCGATCTCGTCCACGATGTTGACCAGTCGCTGCCACTGGATTTCCAGAGTGATGGGGTCGAACGTCATGCCAGGAACTGATCCTTCATGGTCTGGGCAGGGATTTGACGAGGAGGAACTTGGAGCGCGCGGCGGTCACAGCGTTGTTGGGGTGACCACAGGACACGGACAAGTGCAACCTGCGGGTTGCTTGTATCCTCGGGAACCCCTCGGCAAGTGTGGCCGGGGGTACGGGCCTAATTGTAGTCCGCGCCGGTGTGCCCGGTAAGCAGAACCGCTGCGCGAATCCAAGTGCCTGCTTACGTCGGCATCCATGACCCTGCGTTTGCCACCCCTATAGTTCGGAGGGGTCGGAATTCCATCTGATCGGTTTTTCACTTCGCGAATGGGAGGCCGACGCATCGAGGCGGGTGCGCTCGAATCGGGTGAACCCGTACGGCCCCTCCGGCAACTTTGCGTGCAGCTTGGGGTCGGACGTTCGCCTACGTCTCCAAACCCGTAAGTTCGGTGCTGACGCGCCACAGTTCCGTCATCAGGTGGCGGTCGTCAACTGCCGGTGATGCAGGAGCCTGTTGTCGATTCACGAAGTAACGACCGGTTACCCTGGCAACTTCGGGAGCCAGCGCAAGGTGGACCGGGGTTTCGGCTCCCGATTCCACGGGGCTCCCGCCGCTAAAGTTCACGTGCAGCAGCTTGGTGTCGATGACTCCCGGATGCAGGAAATTGGCAGTGACCAGGTTGGGATCCAACTTGCCTGCCAGCTCGCAAGTGAACAGGGCATTGGCAAGCTTCGAGTTGCAATAGGCACCCCATCCGTCGAAGTTGCGGGCCATGTTCATGTCGTCGAGGTCAATGTGTCCACTCGTATGGGCACCTGAACTCACGTTGATGATTCTTGCGGGGGCACTGTCCCTGAGCAGGCCGAGCAACAGGTTCGTGAGCAGGAACGGCGCCAGGTGATTGATGCCGAACGTGCTTTCGAATCCGTCCTCGGTGAGCGTCCTGTGGTTGGTGGCGATGGCAGCGTTGTTGATGAGAACGTCAAGTTTCGGCAGGTTGCTGATCTCCTTGGCCATGTCCCTGACCTGAGCCAGAGAAGAGAAGTCGGCCGAGACGGTCCGGATGTTCGGGTTGCCGGTGGCGTCGATGAGGTCCCGTTGCGCCGCCTGTGCCCGTGCTTCGTTGCGTCCATGGACGATGACTTCGCAGCCATGTTCGGCCAAGGCTGCGGCGGTGGCCTTGCCGATGCCGTCGGTGCTTCCGGTGACGAGGATTGTCTTCATGAGGGTTTCCCGATGGAATTTCCTGGATGGTGGCAATGAACAACGGAAACTGGCGGTGGAAGTTGCGCCGCGTGGTCCGCGCATCGGAATGTCGGCACTCCGCTGCTTTCCGGACTTGCAACTGCCAAACCGTTGTGCGGCCAGCAACGGTTGCCCTTGTCAGATTCTGACAGGAACGCGGCTTCCCTTGGCAATACGAATGTTCCACCAAGTGATCAAAGGTGTCATGACCACGGTGGGCAGGATCCAGGGGACCCACACTGGATTGAAATCCACGTTCACCACCAGCACGGCGGTGACGGTGGCGATGGTCCCGGCCAGCATATTCGAAAGGTGCCGTTGGATACGCATTTTCCCGGCTCGCGACCGACCCCCGGCCATGAGGCGGTAAAACTGACCGTCAGCCAAGGCCAGAGCCCCCGCGAGAGTACCAAATACCACCATGGTTACCCATTGCGAATCTCCCTGGGTACCCAAGACGGCGCCATATCCCCACATGCCCAAGCCGGTAAGGCCCATGATCCCGACAGCTGCCCAATCCACCGGCCGGGGATGTCCTCGACGATTGCGAGCAAACCTCCATCCGGCGAAGACCAGATAGAAGCTGAACACGGCAATCAGCAACAGGAATATGTCAGTACCGAGCATCGCCAGGGGCACCGCAGTCAGAAATATCACTGTCATGCTGATGGCATAAACCCGGCCCACTCTGACATGGTTGGCACCGCCTTTGGCCGTAGCCAGAGCAAGAATTGCCGTCAACAAAGCGATTGAGCCAGCGGCGATGTGAAGAACAAGCAGACTTTGGCCGATCATGATGTGTTTCCCTGTGATCTGGCGAATATTCAGCAACTGTGTGGAAAGTCAAGTCTTGATTGGTGTTGACACAGGGTTGTGCAGCCAAGGGATCTGGGGTCCCGGATCACTGTGTTCAGGATGAGGAGCAGCTTGCGCATGGCTGTGACGAGTGCCATCTTCCTGGGCTTGCCCCGCCCGGCACAAACTGGTATAGAAGTCGCGGATGGTGGTGGGTGGCGGTCACGGTGGCTATGCAGAGGACCGGGCGCATGGAGGCGCGCCCGTCCCAGACGGCGGCGCTGGTCCAGGTCAGGGCCGACAGCACCGAGTTGCAGTGGATGCGTAGCGGGGTTCGGTGCGGCCTAGCAGCAGGTCGCTGATGAACTCGCGTTGTCGCTTGCTGCCGGGCAAGGACACGAGCATAGTGTGCAGCCAGAGCACGGAATGCCTCTCAGGGTGGTGTTGGAGCCAACAACAACCATAGCAGGGGCCGTGCTCTTCGGGACTAGAACAGTTTTCAAAGAGGCTCTCCAGCGACTTTGGTGGAGGGACAGCTACAGGCATTGGCCGATTGCAGACGCGCTGGTTGAGGGCGAACGGAGAGGTAACAAGCCAAACACATGGAGAAATCCAGTTGAACTAGAATCCTTGCAGTTCAAAGATTGACTTTCACCCTTTGATCTGCAAGGATTCCCCTCCAATACGAACGTATACCTGCACAGCATGACAGATTCTTGTAATGAACAACATTCGACAAGTTCCCGGAACCCCATCCGCTTCACAGGGTAATTGCTCTGCGTGCCTATCTGGACAACAGCTATCCAGGCGGTTATTCCTGACCTTGGTAGGAGGCAGTGGCTTGGCCCTGGCTCTCCACCCCATCGCAGGTCGAGAAGTGTGGGCCCAGGATCGGACGGTTCCTCCACTGATCGAAATCCCAGGGGCTAGTCCTCTGCTGTACACCCAGGAGTTGCAGGATGTCATCAGGGGAGGCTGGGGTCCACTGACAGTTGCCGGATTGGCGTTGAACCAATTCAATTGGATGTATCAAAGTACGCTGCGGCTCTTTGATCCCCGGGTTCGGTGGGGAGACCTTAGTCCAGATGCCAGGAAGCTGTTGATGTACTACAGAACAGCAGGGGGGCAAGGCATTTGGCGTTCCCTGCCCGAGGCCAGAGCACTGTTCCAGAAGGTTCCGGCATCGATCAGGGTGAGCGGGATCGCCGGACTGAAGGAGTTTCATGCGGGGAAGGTATGGAGTCACATCTTCCCGCGTGCTCTGGGTGGTGCAGATACCGCCAAAAATGGCATCTGGTGGAGTGCATTGAAGAACCTGGAGCTTGGAAAGCGGCCGATGACTTGGCAACATCTGCTCCACGCAAGGTATTTGTTGATCTCAGATTGGCTCTGGTATTCCATGTACCTTGCCATCGCGCCTTTGGTGACAGCTTCCATGGTAGGTATAGTCATCACAGGTGTCTTGGCAATTCTGGAATTTGGGCTCAGCTACTACACAGGTGAAATAACACGCCTGGACTTGATCCAAGGAGTCTTCTCAGTTGTATTGGCTGCCGGATCTGGTTCGTTTATGATGATTGGGTTAATCATGGGAGTTGCACTTGCATTCCCGGTATTGCTTCCCCTGTTGGAAGCCGTGACGATTTCCTTGGCGGTGATCTCGTTTGTATTCCTGATCAACCATTTGGTTGAACTGGGACAAGATTGGTGGGCCGCACTGGATGAACAGGGCCATTTGGATCAGTTTCTGGCCCAATTACGCATACTGGAGGAATTATTAAGTGATTTGTCCCGGGGTAGGACTGGCCAAGTTCGTAGGTTCTTCCAAGATACTCGGGAGAGGTGGGTGGATTGGCTTGCTCGTGTCGTACCCGACGTGAACTTTGTCGACTTGGTTCCGGAGTTCAATTACGCGCGCTACTTCCCGGACTGGGACTGGGGACTGTCCGATTTCATGGATGCTATGGGGCAATCAGCTGCTCAAGTGGTTCCGGACGGGTTCACGGATCGGTTTGCGGCTCTGAACGTGAATGTCGGGGAAATCCTAGCCGACTTGGATTTGCCTTCGCTGGACAACCTTGATCTGCCAGTCCCGGACTTGGGACAAAGTGCGCGTTCGGCACAGGAAGCACTGGTCAGTGCTTCGGTCTACTTGAAAGTACGAGGTGCTTCATCACCGTCTGGAGCTACAGGTTAGTTGGTGGTCGAACCTGCATAGCACCCCTTGGCCTGCTGGTGGAATAGAACGGTCCGGCGCAATGCTCGTGAGGGATTGGCTCTGCTCAATGGGTTGGGGAGCCGAAGCGGATCTCAACCGCCACACATCGGCGCTTCGGTGCTGATGGGTACTTGGTTGGTACTTGGTTCCAGTGTATGGGCCAGTCATCCTAAGTGCACATGGTCGGGAGTGGATGCTCTGTGTTGGGGGAACCGCCCAAGGCCATCTACAACAGCTCGGCTCTCAGCGCGGCAACCAGACGGTCCAAATCCTCGGCCAAGTTGTACTCCTTGACTGAAATCCTCACCATGTCAACGCCCTTGGCACTGCCCAAGGGAATGATGATCCGGTACTTGGTCCACAACCTGTCACCAATTTTCTCGGCTGAACCAGGCGGGAGCCAGGCCGTGACCATTTGGCTGAACCAGCCCTGATCGTCGGCACAGGTCATGGGCATGCTAAAAAGGTCCGCAATGGCCTGGCGCGTGGATTGGGCCAGGGCGTGGTTGCGTATGCGCGCTTCCTGCATGGGGAGGTCCTTCAGAAACCGAATGGCCGCCGGCACACTCAGCTGCGCACAGGGATCGATGGTGCCCTGGTAGTTCACGTACTCCTGCACGGGATCGTCGCTCCGAACATCCGGATCCCAGCCGTGGCTCACGACCAGGGGTTCCAGTTGCTTGTTGAAGCGTCCATTGACATAAATGAAGCCCGTGCCCCTGGGACTGGACAGCCACTTGTGGCAATTGCCGGTGTAGAAGTCCACGCCGGCCTGTTCCAGCGACAGGTCAATGTTGCCCGGGGCGTGGGCGCCGTCCACCACCGTCGCGATACCTTCCGCGCGGGCTCTGGCACACAGTTCCTCCATGGGCAGCGTGAACGCGGTGGGAGCGGTGATGTGGCTGAAGAACAGTGCCTTCGTGGAGGGAGTCACGCCCTTCCAGAACGTGTCGAGCCATTCCTCCTTGTCCGTGGCCGGAAACGGCACTTCCTGGATGCGGTAGCCGGCCCCGGCCTGCCGTGCCCAGTACTGCATTGCTTTCTGGGTCGCGCCGTACTCCTGGCTGGTGGCCAGCACCTCGTCGCCAGTCGACAGTTGCAGGGCACGCGCAAAGATGTTGATGCCCATCGTGGCGTTGGTGACGAATGCGAGCTGCCCGGTCGGAACGCCGACGAACTCCGCCAGCGCGGCGCGCGCCTGTTCGGTGCCTTCCGGCACCACGGAGACCATGAAACCCACAGGGTTGGCTTCGATTTGTCTGTGCCAGTTCTGGAAGTCCTCCTGGACCGGAATGGGCACGGCACCAAAACTGCCGTGGTTGAGGAAGGCGATGTCCGGATCGAGCGAGTAGTGGGCGCGCCAGGAGGCGGTGGTCTTCGGGGTTGGGACGGTCATGGGAACAGGGTTGTCCTTGCAGCAAAAAGGGCTGGCCCGGCCCGGACCAGCCCATCGGTCGTCAGGAAATGCGGCTGTTTGCGGGTGGAACCACCCCTTGCGGCCGGACCTCGGCGGTCAGTCGAGGCGGTCAAGACCGGGCCAGTCAACCCACATGTTGGGCTGCGGCGGAAGTTCCTGGGTGTAGTCGAAATCCACCTTCTTGAAGTCGTACAGGATCGCCTGCCGCAGGTTGTCGGAGGTGTTGTGGCCTGCCATGTGCGCCAGGCGGTGATGCCAGAACACTACATCCCCGGTATTGCCGGTGCACTCGACAGAGGGCTGGGTCTCAAAGAACTCCTTGGTTTCCAGGTATCGGTTGGTGGTCGCCTGGTCCTCATTGAATTGGGTCCCCTTGTACTGGGACGCGAACGTGTTGTAGAACCACCGGTGGCTCGTGGGCCAGACCCGGAACCCGCCCCCTCCGGGAACCACCTTGCCAAGGTAGGCAACGATTCCCAGATGGAAGACGTGCTGATCCACATGCAGGTGGTCGTCGAGTTCCGCACCGTCGTTGCGGGGCAAGGTCGTATAGATGCCACGGGTGCGCATGGGAGGGACCAGGTTGCCGGCCCCCAGCAACTGCTCGGCCATGCCGATCAGGTCCGGATTGCGCGGAATCATGTCCATCATCCAGTCGTCTTCGCCGATGTGGCGGAGATTCCAGCGATATCCCTTGCGCTGATCCGTGCCCGGAGCCCTGTCCTCGACCGTGATCTCGAACTCCTCCCGGAAGGGACCGACCCAAGTGGAGGGATCATCCTTGACCAGTTGGGAAGGGGCTTCCGCCCAAAACACTTCCTGTGCCTTGGCAATCAGTTCCGGCTTCAGGACATTTCGCTTGATGACGAAGCCGTTGCGTTTGAAGAACAGCAATTCATCGTCTGTGAACCGGATACCCATGCGTGGATGCTCCTTGGGAAGTGTGGTGTGCCGGGTTTCGGATGGCAACGGCCGCGGCCGTCATGCGCCGAGAATCTGCCGACGAAGCGGAATTATAAGGTGGCGAAGAAGCCCTCAATCCATTCGTCCTCAATTTCCAGACCGAATCCGGGCCCTTCGTTGGGGACGAGGGAACCGTTGGCGGGAACAGCCAAGCCGGGCAATGAGACGGCATCGGCCGGGTCCACACCGGGGTCCGTGCTCTGGAAACACTCCAACAGCGGTACACAGGCCCGCGCGACACTGAAGTGCTGGCCCCAGACCGTGTTGCCGCCCCCGTGCAAAATCAGCTGCTTGCCGGCCGACTCCGCCACGTCTGCGATCTTCAGGCATGTGGATAGGCCGCCACACCAGGCAATGTCGGGTTGGAAGATGTCAATGGCCTGATGGCGCGCTGCCCACTGGTACGGCTGAACGCCGTACCAGTGTTCGCCCGTGGACAGGGTTTGCCAGGGAAGGCGTCGGCGGAGTTCAAGGTGACTGTCGAAGTCCTCGGGGATCAGGCACTCCTCCATCCACTTCAGGCGGTAGGGCCGCAGGCGGTTGGCCAGCTCCACGGTGTATTCCACATCGAAGGCCATCCAACAATCGAGCATCAAGTCGCTGTGGTCACCAACCCGGGCTCGGGCATCCGCCACGAATGCTTCGTTTTGTTCAAGTCCGGCGTGGCCGTCCGCCGGACCGTAAGGGCAGGCCAGCTTGAAGCGTGAATATCCGCACTCGCGGTACCAGTCGATGTCGTTGCCGGTGGCATAGCACGGAATGGAGTCCCGGACCGGGCCGCCGATCAGGCTGTACACCGGTTGCCCCAGGCTGCGTCCCTTGGCATCCCACAGGGCCAAATCCACCGCGCTGACCGCACAGGCCGCCAGGCCGCCAGAGCCGTACGGTTTCGTCAACCTGAACATCATGTCGGCCAACCGTTCCACTGCATAGCCGTCCTCGCCGACGAGGCGGGGCGCCAGGTGGTCGTCGATGATGGCGGCGGTAACCCGACCGTGTGGTGTACTGCCGAGGCCGCGTGTTCCGTCCTCCAGCGTGACTTGGCACCAAGTTTGTTCCCAGGCCGGCAGCCACAAGCTCCGATGTGCCTTGTAACGCGGGTAGCCGGACATCGGATTGGCCACTTCGGCGGTGTAGTGCCAGGAACGCGCCGAGGCACCGGCCGGTGCGGGACGGTCCGGTGGGACCACGCGGACGGCTCTGATGTCAACGATTTTCATGTTCAACCTCCGGCCGCGCCACGAGCGGCCTTGTTTCATTGACTCTCGGGAACCAGCAGGACCTTGGAGACATCGCCCGGCGCGTCGATCAGCCTGTCGAACCACTTGCCGCCGTCGGCCAAGGGTGCCTCCACGATCCAGGGTTCCAACGAAATCTCCTCCCGGTCCAGCAGGACCAGTGCCTCCCTGAAATTCGCCGGCGAATAGGAGAACGAACCGCGCAGCGTGATTTCCCGACGAATGATGTCCGCGGCCGGGATCTCGCTGGTTTCCTCGTGCAGGCCGCTCAGGATCACAGTGCCGGTAGTCATGGTGCCGGCCACACACTGAGTGCGAGTGCGCCCGGTGCCCACGGCATCCACGCTGGCCACGGCTCCTGCTCCGTCGGTTCGCTGAAGAACTTCCTCCACGGGATCGCCCTCCGCAGGATTTACGGGTACTCCGCCGTAGTGCTCGCCCATGGCCAGCCGTTCCGCATCCAGGTCGGCGACCACCACGTCCTGCGCGCCGTTGCGCAATAGCACCTGCAGTGCCAGCAGGCCGATCGGCCCCATGCCCACGATTAGGCATGTCGCATCGCGCACGTTGCCTGCCAGTTCGCCGATGCGCACACCGCAGCCCACGGGTTCGGTGAGCGCGCCGACTCGCGTGGACATGCCTGCCGGCAACGGGTGGACGGTTCGTGTGGGCACGGCCACAAACTCGGCATACGCCCCGGGCACGTGCGCGCCCACCAGTTGCCGGGTGGGGCACAGTTGATCCAGGCCCTGTGCCTGGAGTTCCGACTCCCCTGTGCAGTACAGCGGATTGACGGTCACGGCGTCGCCCATGGACAACGACGGTTCCGAGTCGGACGCCGCCGGTCCAACCTCGGCGACTGTTCCCGCGAACTCGTGACCCATGACCAAGGGCGGCACGCGCAGGGCGTTGTGGCCTAGGTAACCGCTCAGTTCGGAGCCGCAAATGCCGGCATAGTCGACCTTGATCAGCGTTTCGCCCGGGCCGGGCTTTGGCACATCCTGCTCCCGGATGCGCATTTCACGCGGGGCTTCCCAAACCAGTGTCTTCATGCTTCGCCTTCTCCCAAAGTGTTGGATTCTGTGGATCGATTTGCGTTCCGGAGGGGATCCAGCAGGAAAGTGGCCACCCAACCGGTGAAGACGCCAAACATGCCGATGCCGCATACGGACAGGAGCCCGGCTACGAGTCTGCCCCAGGTTGTTACCGGATAGTAGTCGCCGTACCCCACGGTGGTTACGGTGACGAAAGCCCACCAGATGGCTTCCTCGGGGGTCGTAATGTTTCCGGTCTCGGACTCCAGGTTCAGGATCAGCAGCGATCCGGCACCCATCGAAACCAACATGACCAGAACGATGAAGGAAAACGTGGCCTCCGCCCGCCGGGCGGTCAGGTGCCGTAGCACGGCACTCTTGGAGTGAAAGACCTTGGCCTGGCGAAACAGGCGCACGATGCGGAACAGCCGCAGGCCGTGCAAAACCGGCAGGGCGGGAATGCTGGCGATCAGGTCGATCCAGCCCCACCGCATGAAGCGCCGTTTGCTGGGGGCTTTGAGCAAATCAAGGACGAATTTGATCAAAAATATCGCACTCACGGCGTAGTCGGACAGCTCGAGGATCCGTGTTGTCGCTTCGGATGCGCCGTAAAGTCCGGGCCAGAGGAACACGGACAGGACCGCGAGGACGAGCACCCCCATCTCGAAGATGGAGAAGCTGGCTTCCGGCGCCGTGTCCGTTACCTGTTCCAGCTCGAGGGGCTGCGAACTTTCAGACATCAGGCTGGTCTGCTGGAAACTGTGACTCGAATCAAGGGTCCGAGACGGCGTGGCTCGGGCAGTGCGGTTCTCGGATCCGGGACCCGGTTCCGGCGACCGGTTCAGGGGGCGCGCCCATCGCCGAAATGGGACATGTTACCTGCCGCCGACACCAATCCTGAATCGCCGTGCCATAATAAATTAAGGGGCTTATACCGATAAGTTGACAACCGGTACGCGGTCTGGTCCATCAGGACCGGACTGCACAGGCGAGGGCGGTCCCCGCCTGCCATGTTCGCGGGTCGTCGAGGTCCCCAACGGGATCGCCTCTCGCCGCGCAGAAGCCCCTGCCCCGCGGGCCTGTCGGATCAGGGGTAGTCCCCTGTCCAAAATGTTGATGGCGGCGTTGCGGTCTGCATTCGCAGTGTGTCCGCAGGCCGTGCATTTGAATGTAGCTTGGGCCTTCCGATTCTCCTTGCCGACATGTCTGCACACCGCACAGGTCTGCGAGGTGTAGGCCGGGTCCACCTTCACCACCAAGCCTGCCTTGTAATCCAGGTGGAGTTCCAGTTGTCCCCAGCCGGAGGCCAATATCTCCCGGTTGAGTCCGGACTTGGCCTTCACGTTCGTGCCGGGGTTCTCGACCGTGCCTTTCGCACTCTGCGTCATGGCCTTGGTGTCCAGATCCTCGACCACCACGGCGTGCGCGGAGTCGGCCATCTGCCGGCTGTGCTGGTGGGCGGCGTTCTCGCGCCGTCGCCTCTTCTTGCGATGCAGCTTGCGCAGTTGGCCGCAGATGCGCCGGCCGCGGTTGGACATGGGTTGGCCGCTCCGACGTGAACGCTCCCGCGCCTTGGCTGCCTTGCGTTGTTTGCGCTTGATGTTGGCGTCCAGATTGGTTGTGTCCGGCTGCTCATACACCACACCCTCGCTGTCCGTGGCCTGCCGGACATTGCGGTCCACGCCCAACTCGCCGTCCCCGGCGGCCGGTTTCAAACGCGCTGTCGGCACCGCGTAGGCAACGGTTGCATACCACTTCGGATGCCGGTCCGTGCCTTCCTTCAACAGCCGCACGGTCTTGGGCGCGCACCCCCGGTACGGAAAATTGCGGCCGCGCTCCAGCCGCACCCACCCCATCCGGGGTAGGTGCAACCGATCCCCATCCATCCTCACATTGTTCGGAATGGTGAAGCCGTCGGGCTTGCGTCCCTGTCGGCCCTTGCGGCGCGGGAAATACTGGGGCTTGCCGTCGGACTTCCGCCGGGGCAGGAACCTGCCCTCTGCCTTGGCCTCGACGTGCGCCTTGTAGAAACGCCGGTAGGCGGAATCCAAGTACTTCAGCACATGACGGACGGGGTGGCTGGGCAGATCTCGCAGCCATGACAGATCCTGATCCGCGTATACGGCACCTTCGGGCGAAGCCAGGAAAGCCTGGAACTCACGGTCGTACTTCCCGCTGCGGATCATCGCGAACCGCTTGTACATGGACTGCCAACTCCGGCCGGGATCAACAAGCAGTGGACGCTGCGCCTCCGGGAAGTCGGTCCACCGCCCGTAGCCCCGGGCCTTGCGGGCCATGCGGTAGCTCCAGTTGTTGTAGGCCAGGAACAGATTCCACACAAAACGGTTGGCGCCTGCCGTCTGGGCGCACAACTCCGCCTGCCCGCGATGGTCAAACCGCACCCGGTACCGCTCGCTGCGGATCGCCGTGGGTTTTGTTGTAGGATCGGGTTCAGCAGTTGGGGTTGTCATCTTCAACCTGCCTGTCAGGGAGTCGTGAAGTGTTTTCACCACTCACGGCTTCCGCTATCCTACCATCCCCAAGGCAAGCCTTCGGGATGGCCGCGGGCGGCACTGTATCAACGGGGTTGAAACAGTGCCCATGCCTGCCGCACGGTCTTGATCCCCTGTTGTCAACTCATCTATATAAGCCCCTAAATTAACCGACGGATTGGCGGCACCTCCGTGGTGCCCGTCCATGTAGACGAATCCACACCGGCGCGGCCTTTTGATTGGTTGTGCCCATCTCAGGCCCATCTCCCGTGACTTCGGAAACCACTCTCTTCGCTGACGATCCCCACATGTTCTTCCCGGGTCCGGTGGATGTGCCGGACGATGCCATGGCGGCACAGTTGCGGCCGTTGTTCGGGCATCGGTCGGGCCGGATGGACGAGTTGTTTGGCGCGGTTCAGCAACGGCTTCGCAAGGTGTTTTGCACGGACAGCCGGGTTTACCTGCTCGCCTGTTCGGGCAGTGGGCTGCAGGAGGCCGCAATCCGGAATTGTGTCAGGATGCCCCATACCGGCGCCAAGGTCCTGGTCCTGGTTTGCGGCGGGTTTTCGCAGCGCTGGCATGACGTGGCTGCGGGATGCGGCCGAACGGTGGTCAGGCACGAGCTGCCGTGGTTCGAGGCCTTTACCCCCGACGTGGTGGCGGCCGCGGTGGATCAGGTGAACGCGGACGGCAACTTGGATGCGGTATGTCTCGTGCACAACGAGACGAGCACCGGCGTCATGCACAACTTGGCCGGGATATCCGAGGCCATCCGATCCACGGCTCCGAACGCCCTGTTCCTGGTGGACGCCGTCTCCTCGCTGGCCGGCACCGAGATCAGATGCGACGACTGGCACCTGGACATCTGCCTGACCTCGTCTCAAAAGGCACTCGCCGTGCCGCCGGGTTTGGCCGTCGGGGCTGTCAGCGACCGTGTGCTGGAGCGCGCCGCCGAGGTTGAAGGACGCGGTTGGTACTTCGATTTCCTGAACCTGGAGGCGTATTTGGCTAGGGGGACAACCCCGGCGACCCCGGCCATCCCCCTGGTGCAGAGTCTGCTGATTCAACTGGACCGCATCCTCGAGGAAGGGCTTGAGGCCAGGTGGGAACGGCATCGCCACCTCAGGGATCTCACCCGCAGGTGGGCCGTGGACCGGGGTTTTTCGTTGTGTGTCCCGGATGAACACGCTTCCGTGACGGTGACCACGCTGGCCGGTCCCCGGGGCTGGGACCTGACCGCCATGAACCAACGGCTGGCCGCGGCGGGCATGGCGGTGGGCAGCGGCTACGGCAAGGAAAAGGGCAAGTCCTTCAGAATTGGACATCTCGGGGAACTGAGGGCCGACGACCTGCAGCGTCTGTTTGCGGTCATCCAGTCCGGAACGGCCTGAATCGAGCAAGATGGCCGTGTCGGATCAGCCTCCCGGCAGTTTGTACCTGGTGCCGTCGCCGATTGGCAACCTGGGGGATGTCACGTACCGGTCGATCGAAACCCTGTCCACCGTTGACTCGATCGCGTGCGAAGACCCCCGGCACAGCCGCAGGCTCCTGTCGCGGTACGGCATCGAAAAACCACTTTTTGCGATCCATGAACACAATGAACACAGGGCCGTGCCCAAGGTGCGGGATCTGCTGGAATCCGGGGTGGACGTTGCCTATTTGAGCAACGCGGGAACGCCGGGGATTTCGGATCCTGGCTTCACGTTGGTGCGCATGGCCTGCGAAGCCGGCCTGCAGGTCCGGGTACTGCCCGGCCCGACCGCTCTCGTTCCGGCATTGGTACAGTCCGGCTTGCCCGTGCATAGTTTCACCTTCAAGGGATTCGCACCGCGCAAGTCCGGCTCTCGGCGCAAGTCCCTGGAAGTTGAAGCCGCGAGCCCCCATACCTTGATTTTCTACGAGAGCCCACATCGCGTGGTCCGGTTGCTGACGGATGTATTGGACGTGTTGGGTGATCGGCGTGTGGCACTGGTCCGCGAAGCCACCAAACTACATGAGGAAACCCTGCGCGGTACGGTGTCGGAACTGCTTTCACATTTGGCCGACAGAACACTCAAGGGCGAATGCGTGGTCCTGGTAGCCGGCGTTGAACGTAGGACAACCACGCCGTGATCGCCTTCGTAATGAGCGGAGGCGGCAGCCGCGGCGCGCTGCAGGCGGGAGCAATCTTCGCGTTGCGGGAAGCCGGGATTGTGCCGGATTTCGTGGTGGGCTCCTCCGTGGGCGCGTTGAATGCCCTGCATTTGGCTTGCCATGGCTTTGAAGAAGCGGGGTTGACCCGACTTCGCAAAACATGGGAGAAGGTGCACAAGCGCAACATTTTCCCCTCCAACCCCTGGTTTTCGGCGTTCAGATTCCTGCAGGGCAAGGACAGCTTGCACGGAGGTACGGCCCTAAGGAAGTTTGTGACCAAGCAGATTCCCTCCGAAATGAAGACTTTCGGCGATCTGCTCATGCCTTGCTACCTGACCGCCACCGACCTGCGCACGCAGCGCCTCTACCTGTTTGGCGAAAGCGCGGACTCCGAGTTCCTCGAGGCTGCCTTGGCCAGCGCCTCCATTCCGGTGCTGCATCCTCCGATTCCATATCAGGATCTGCAGCTGGTGGACGGTGGGGTGCTTGACAACGTGCCGGCGGAAGTTGCCATGGACAAGGGCGCCTTGGAAATCTGGGTGCTTAACGTAGGGTATGGGGGGCAGCGCTTGCAGGCTGCGAAAGGAGTACAGGAGATTTTTAGTCGAACGATTAACGTGGTCCTGACCGATTCGTTGTTCAAGGACCTCGACCGCGCCATGGAGAACCGGAATGTGCAGCTGCACCATGTCCACCTGAGCGCCTTCCGCGATGTCTCCATCATGGATTTCAGCCGATCCAAGCAGATGATGGAAGCCGGCAACCAGACCGCTCGGGCCTATCTGGTTTCGCCTCGGCCCCTCAGCTTTCCACAGCCGCCGCCCTCGGAATTCGTCGCACCGCTCCGCATTCCCGGAGCCAGGGAGTGGGTGTCCCCCTCGGCGCGCCACATCGTGGATTGATGCGTCGTTCCGGCAGGGACCGTGGAATTCGGCCCACGCCGACTGTCCTGTGTGCCGGGGCCGTCGCCCTCCTCATCATGGGCGACTCGTTTTTGTACAGTGCCCTGCCCGTAAGCGCTCCGGACCTGCACCTGAGTCTGTTCCAGGTCAGCGTGTTGCTGAGCGCCAACCGCTGGGTGCGACTGGCATCGAATACGGTGGTGGCGTTGCTGGTCCCTCGGCTGCCCCCGCGCTGGTTCTTCGTCGGGGCGGCGGTGCTGGGCATGGCCTCGACCGCGGCGTTTGTGCGGCAACCCGCCTTCGGGGCCATGGTATTGGCGCGCATTGTGTGGGGATTGGCCTGGTCCGTGTTTCGGCAGGCGGCCTATCTGGCGGTTTGGCAGGAGCCCCGCGAACGCCAGGGACGGCAACTGGGCTATTGGTGGGGCATCGTCCGGGTCGGCAGCGGTGTGGGGGTGCTCCTGGGTGGGATCGTGCTGGATCTACATGGCTTCACCGCCGCCTTCTGGGTCTTGGCCGGCCTGGCAACCCTGGGCGTGGGGCTGGCGGCGGTCATCCGGTGGCCGGCGGAGGCCGTCCCGTTTGAGGACGACGTTGCCTTCGGCCTGAGACGCACTTGGCTCACTGTCTCACGGAATGCGCCGTTGCGATGGCTGTTGTTTCTGGGAGCGGGCACGCGCCTCGCGATCACGGTGTCGATTGCGCTCATGTCCCTGTACCTGCAAACCCGGATGACCTTGTCGGAAGGATGGACCGGCATTGGATTCAGCGCCGGCTTGGTTCTGTCCGCGCACTGGATGTCCCTTCTCCTGGCTGGGCCGGTGGTCGGTTGGCTGGCGGACCGGATCGGCCGTCTGCGGACCTTGATGCTGGTGGCGGGAACCACCGCGGTTTCGCTGGCATGCGCGGCGTTCGCCCACGGCCTGTGGGCGGTTGCCGTCGGTGTGGTGGTGATGCTGGGGTTCAGCGGCCTGCGGATGGCGGTGGAAGTCGCGATGGCGGACCGCACCCGTGCCCTGCCGGACGCGCATCTGATTATGGGAGGCTATGCGTCCCTCGACGACCTGGCCGGGGCCGTGGGGCCGATCCTGAGCCTGACCTGGTTCCAGCCGTCCCTAATCCCACCCCTGTTTTCCGGTTGTGCTGCCATCCTGCTTCTGCTCTCCATCGGATACGCGCGCAGCTCGCGGGAGCGCCCCGCGGCGAACCCGTGATGCATCCCTGGCGTCGGCGCACGCTCATCATCTGTGCAGCCCAGTTCCTGACCTCGCTGGGTTTCACCATCGTCATGCCGTTCCTGCCGCTTTTCATGCAGGAACTGAACACCTCCTTTCCGATTGACATCACGTTGTGGGTCGGCTTGGTGATGGGGGCCCAGGGGCTCACCATGATGATGGTTTCCCCAATATGGGGCATGGTCGGCGATCGCTTTGGGCGTCGCCTGATGATTCTGCGGGCGACAGTGGTAGGCGGTCTGGTCATGACCTCCATGGCCTTCGTGGCCTCGGTCGAGCAGTTGTTCGTGCTACGCCTGGCCCAGGGGCTCACCACCGGGGTCGTGTCCGCATCGAGTTCCTACATATCGTCCGACGTGCCGTCCGGGTTTCGGGGTCAGGCCTTGGGCTGGGTTTCGACGGCCCGGCTGACCGGGTTTGCGGCCGGGCCCGTGGTTGGCGGTATCGTCAGCGACCTGCTGGGCTACCGGGCGAGTTTCTGGCTCAATGGCGGCTTTATGATTGCCTCCGGCATATTGGTTTTGTTCCTGTTGCCGGAACAACGAGCCGCGAATCCGGTCAAGGGCCTGCGCACACCATTTGTCCGGTTGTTCAACCTGTTGCAAAGGCCCAATGTCGCCAGCCTTTACTCCTTCGTGTTCCTGACCCACTTGGCTGTGACATTCATTACCCCGTTTGCATCGCTGTACCTCACACAATTGAATCGCTCGTTTGGCGAATTTGAAGTTCCCATCGCCACCGCGGCCGGAACGGTGTTTGGGCTCCATGCGGTCACAGGTGCCTTGGGGGCCCTCACCCTGGGGCCTTTGACGGACCGCTACGGCGGTCGCCTTGTGCTTCTGTCATGTGCCGTCGTGTCGGCACTCCTGTTCGTGCCTCAGGGATTCACGACCCACCTCTGGCAGCAAACACTGCTGTACAGTGCCGTGGGGTTTGCGATGGGCGGGATTTACCCAGCCGTGGGAGCCTTGCTGGCGGGAGTGTCCGCGGACGGTCAGCAAGGCGCAGTGTTCGGCTTGGAAAACAGCGTTCGCGCCGCTGCCCGGACGGCGGCGCCCGCCTTGAGCGCAGCCGTTGCATGGCAGTTGGGCCTGAGCGCCGTGTATGTGGCGACCGGAGTCGTGTTCGCATTGTTGGCCGTGGTTGCTGCGGCACGACGCGGCCTTGGTCCGCCGGGCCGTTTCTAGCGACGCCCCTTCATCCCGGCGGCCGACCCGAGTTCCCGGGTTCAGTCCCGCGTCAGGTCCGCCAGGTCAACGCGTTCGCTGTGGGGGGACTGCTCGGGGGCCGGTTCCCGCCAGCGAAACTTCCCGTGGTACCGGTTGGGCTTGCCCTCAACCACATCCGCGATGATGTCGCCCAGTACCGGCATGAACTTGAAGCCGTGTCCGGACCCGCCGCAGGCCACGGTCAGGTTGGCGATGTCCGGATGCCGGTCAATCCAGAAGTCGCAGTCCGGGGTGTCGCAGTAGAGGCAGATGCGACTGTCGATGATCGGAGCCGCAGCCAGTTCAGGCATGTACTTGCTGAACATGCGGCGCAAGATGCGAGTCTCGGTGTCCGTCACGATGCGGTCGTCGCGCACCGGGTCCAAGTCCCGACCGGAGGTGTGAAGGCCAACCTTCACCACCTGTTGGGTCGGATGCTGGGGAAGGACATAAGTCCCGGTGTTGGCAATGTCCAACATCATCACCGGAAAATCCGGCGGGGTGTAGGCAACCGGGTTGGCTACTTGCAGATGAAAAAGCGGTTGTCCCGTGGGCCTGACATTCGTTTCCATTCCGGGTATCAGCGTACCGGTCCAGGCACCGCCGCAGACGAGCATGTGGTCGGCCTCCAACAGCCCGCCATCGCTCAGACGGAATCCGAAGCAACGGCCTCCCCGCACCGCTGGCCGTTCCACCATCCGGGCGACGTGGAAATCCACCCCTCGGTCCATCAGTTCCCGGCAGAGGGTGCGGAGAGCCTCCAGGGCTTCAGCGTAGCCACCCCTCGGGTTGTGGTACCCGACCGTGAGCGATCCCTTCTTCACCATGGGGAATCTGCGGGCAATGTCGTCCGCATCAAGTTGCTGGACCTGTTTGCCGAACTTGCGGGCGGTGGCCAGGCTTTGGGCTTCGTAGGAGTCCGGTTGCCACGCAGGTGCGAGCAGGGTGATGCCGGTCTCGTGGTAGAGAAGGCCGAATCGCTCGTTCCACTCGTGCCAGCAGTCAATGGCTGCTTCGGCCAACTCGGTGTAGGCAGGGTCGGACCAGTACTCCGACCTCACGATCTTGCTGATGTCCCGGGAAGCAGCCTGCGAATGGCTGGCGGGGCCGGTGGGATCAACCAAGGCCACCCGGTGTCCCCGTTCCGTCAATGCAAGGGCCGCGGACAGGCCGAAGGCTCCGGCTCCGGCGATGAGAATGTTGCTGTTCATAGGCTGGGACACGGCTGTGCCGACGCGGGCCGGATCCTGTCCGTCATGAAATGTTCCGATTCGTGTCCGGATGTTGAGTATAAATGGGCTGTGTCCCGCCCTATACTTAGCCCGTTGAGGATTGGACAGGTGCATCCGGGAGAAGCATCTGCATGCGAGTTGTAGTGTTTGCCGACGACCCGACCGAAGGTCGCGTTATCAGTGTGGCCATGCGGGAGTTCGGCATCACTGCCGCCGCTGCGCCGGACCTTGTAACGCGGATGGAACGGTGGGAGGAAGATCCCGGCGATGTCATCATTCTGGCCTCCAACAAGGAGGACCTGCCCCTGACGGAGCTGGACACGATCTGCCAGGTGACCAAGGCGGCACCAATCCTGGTTCTGCACGAGCCGGTGCCGGATACCCAGGAGTGTCTCCTGCTGGAACGCGGGGCTGCATTGATGTTGGACCGTCCGGTGTCCCTGCGCTTGTTGTCCAACTACCTCAAGGTGTTTTCGCGGTTGGCGGCTTCGGTTCCATCCACCATCCTGAATGAAATGGCCTTGGAGCACATCGTCCTCGACACGTCGGACCGGACGGTGTCGGTGCAGGGTGGCAACCCCATGCGCCTAACCCAATTGGAGTTCAGACTCCTATACCTGCTCATGTCCAACCAGGAACACGTGGTACCCACCGAATCTATAGCCGAACGGGTTTGGGGCTATCACGGAGACGGTGACTCGACATTGGTGCGGGGGTTGGTCAGCCGACTGCGCCGCAAGCTTGAGCCGAGACCCGATTCCCCTCACTTCATCGAAAATATTCCGGGCTTGGGCTACCGCTTCCACGCTGTCCCGTTGGTGGTGGCAGCCAGCCAATAGTCCACCATGGTTCGGCGTCGGCCCAGAACCAGAGGCAGCCTTCCAGCTAGCCCGCATAGGGGCCCAAATTGAAACAGTGCCGGGCCGCGGGCATCAGGCATCTACATCCGCGCCTTGAGTTAGAGTCACCACTACGGGCCGCCCGCCGCTCACGCGGGCCTGCGGTCAATTTTGAAGCCACAGCTACGAGATGAGCCAGATGCAAGTCAAGGCCGTCGTTGTTCCCGAAGTCGATCGGTTGGAAGTACAGACCATTGCCTTGGCGCCGCCTGGCCAGTCGGAGGTTTTGATCGAAAATCACGCCGCGGGAGTCTGTCACTCCGACCTGCATACACTCAAAGGCGAATTGCGTGTGCGGCCCCCGTTGGTTCTGGGGCACGAAGGCAGCGGGGTTGTGGTTGAGACCGGCAAGGCTGTCACCACCGTGCAAACGGGTGACAAGGTGATCTACAACTGGTTGCCGGCGTGCAACAGTTGCGGCACATGCCTGTCCGGCATGCCCAACCTGTGCGAGGAATTTCCTGCCACCATCCTGCAGGGACTGTTGCCCAACAAGGTTTCCCGGATCCTGGATCAAGACGGGGAGCCCCTCAAGCACCACTTGGGCGTGGCCACCATGGCCGAATACATGGTGACCCACGAGCGCAACGTCATTCCCTACGAGATCGACATTCCCATGGCCACCAGCGCGATTGTGGGATGTGCCGTGGTGACCGGCATGGGTGCGGTTTGGAACACCGCTCAGGCCCGACCTGGCCAAGGATTGGCCGTAGTTGGATGCGGTGGTGTCGGGCTCAGCGCGTTGATGGGTGCCAAGGCTGCCGGCTGCAGTCCCGTCATCGGAGTAGATCGAGACCAGGCCAAATTGCGATTCGCCGAGGTCCTGGGGGCGGATCTGACCCTGGATGTATCCGAGACGGATTTCGCCGATGGCCTGAAGGATCTGTATCCCGCCGGAGTCGACTGCATCGTGGACACGGTGGGTGCGGGGACCATGGCGGACAGCCTGGAGGCGGTCAAATCCGGAGGCAAGGTAGTGGTCGTGGGGATGCATGCCTTCAAGGACAAGGTTCCGATATCGCCCGCCCAATTGGTGGCCATGAATCGGCAGTTGCTCGGTTCCTTTGTGGGAACCTCCAAACCTCACTTCGACATCCCGCGTATTTTGAACATGTACAGCCAAGGCACCTTGGACCTGGATGCGTTGATCACCAAGACCTACGGCATCGACGAGGTCCAGTCAGCGTTCGACGACATGGTGGACGGGCGCGTGGTGCGAGGCGTGCTTGAGTTCAAGCGCTGACGCCGAGGGCTTTACACAGACAGGGAAGGGAACGCGAACGATGTCTGGAACATTGGTACGGGACGGCACTGTCATCGACGGGACCGGGGCCAAACCGCGCATCGCCGACGTGCGCATCGCCGGCGATCAAATCACCGCCGTGGGCCGGTTGTCGGCTCAGCCGGGGGATACGGTGGTCGACGCCAATGGCAGCTGGGTCACACCGGGCTTCATTGACGTCCACACCCACATGGACGGCTGGCTGGTCAAGACCCCGCTCATCGAAAGCAAGCTTCGACAGGGGTTTACGACCGAAGTCATCATGTCGGACGGAATCTCGTACGCGCCGGTGTCCCGCCAAAACGCGGGGGAGTGGATCCACTACCAGAAGGGACTCAATGCCCTGCAACAGGAAGACTATGCGAACTGGGAATCGATAGCCGACTTCCTGTCGTTGATGGATGGTCGCAACGCCCAGAACGCACTGGCGCAGGTTCCCTACGCCAACGTGCGGGTGCTGGCCTGCGGATGGGGCCAGTCGGCACCGGATGACTACCAGACCCTTGAAATCCAGGACCGGATCGCGCAGGCGATGGAAGAGGGTGCCTGCGGTCTGTCAACCGGATTGGACTATGTCGCACAGTGCTGGGCAGACACGGGCGAACTGGTGCGCGCAGCCGAGGCGATCGCCGATTTTGGCGGCATCTATGCGACCCACGTGCGATACAAGCACGGAACCTTGGCGGGAATGCAGGAGGCGGTTCGCATTGGCGTGCAGTCGGGCGCGAAGGTGCACATCTCCCACCTGAAAGGCAACAGCGAGCAGGAACGGGACCAGTTGCTTGAGTACATCGACAACATAGCGGTCCATGAAGTGGACTTCACGTTCGATGTCTACCCGTACCTGCCCGGATCGACGATGCTGAACTACCTGATGCCCTACGAAGTTTGGCGCAACGGACCGCTGGGAGTGATGTCCGCCCTGACCAGTCGGCGGCTGCGGGACGGGATTACCCATGCTGCAGCCTCGCGGTTGGAACTGGACAACGCGGTCATTGCCTGGGTGCCGGGGAAAGGGAATACCTGCTGGCAGGGAGCCACTCTGCAGGCCTATCTGGATGCCTCGGGCAAACCTGCCGGCGATGCCTTGTGCGATTTCCTGATCGAGGAGAACCTGGCGGTACTGCTGGTGTTCCACCGCGGCGCGGACGAACTGGCGGATGCGTTCCTGCAACATCCCTGCTTTCTGTTGGGTACCGACGGGATCTTGCATCCGGGAGGCCATGTCCATCCCCGGCAGTACGGCAGTGCCACACGCATGCTGGACACATTGATTGCCAGAGGCGTGCTGAGTTTGGAGCAGGCAGTGCATTCAATGACCGGCAGGTCCGCCGAACGGTTCGGGCTGCGGCACCGGGGCAGGATCGCGGAAGGATGCTTCGCCGATCTGCTGGTGATTGACCCCCAACGGTTCAAGGAGTGCAACGGATTCGACAATCCGGCCGTACTGGCCGAAGGCCTCGACCATATGTGGGTCAACGGACAGCCGGTCATCTCCTCCGGCAGGTTGATGGACTCCGCCGGGGATCGGTTCCCGGGACGCGCCTTGCGCCATCAGCCAACCTGAACGAGGCAGGGACATGTTGACGATCAGGACCATCAGGACCGAAGGCGTCCAGGTCAACCGGCGCGGCGACTGGATCTTCGTTGTCCTGGAAACCGAAGAGGGGTTGACCGGAATCGGTGAGGCGAGCCACAGCGGCAACGATCGCTCGGTTTGCGGGAACGTGGCCAGCCTTGCCGAGGATCTGGTTGGCAAGGATCCCACCAACATCAATTGGTTGCGCCGTGCGAGGGGACGTTACGGGAAGGACCGCATCACAAATACCGCCTTGAGCGCGATTGAACAAGCAGCTCAGGATGTACGGGCTCAGGCCGCGGGGATGTCGTTGGCCCGATTATGGGGCGGGAAGATCCGTGATCGTGTTCTGTTGTACGCCAACATCAACCGCCACGTCGAGGATCGCTCTTCGGCTTCCTTCGCCAAGGCGGCAGAAACGGCGGCCGCGGAAGGATTTCAAATGATCAAGTTGGCGCCGTTCGATGAAGTGAAGCCACCGAACCGGCGACGGTCCGCGGATGAGGCGAACTGGCAGCCCGGAGTGGAACGCGTCAGGGCGGTTCGGGATGCGGTTGGCCCGGGGATGCGGGTAGCGGTGGACTGTCACAGCCGATTCGCCCTGAGCGAGAGTTTCCTGGTGGCAGCGGCACTTGAGCCCTTGGACTTGTACTGGTTTGAAGAGCCGCTCCCGGTTTCGAACCTCAAGGGCCTGCATGAGGTCAGATCAGGGATTCGACAGTGGCTGGCCACAGCCGAAAGCCTCTTCGGTGCCGAATCCTTTCACCACCTGCTGGAAGCTGGTGCCGCGGATGTCGTCATGCCGGACGTCAAGCATGCCGGAGGCGATCAGGAAACCCTGCTTGTAGGCGAACTGGCTACGCTGCACGGGGTTAAATTTGCACCGCACAATCCTTCCGGGCCCGTGGCCAGCATGCACAGCGGTCACGTGTGTGCGGCCGCCAGTGGATTCGACGTTCTCGAGTTTGCCTGGGGCGAGGTGCCCTGGCGGGCCGAGCTTCTCGATCCGCCCGAGCAAATTGAAGACGGCTGTCTCATCGTGTCGGACAGGCCCGGTCTGGGCCACACGCTGAACGCCAAGACCATGCGCAGGTTCTGGCTGGCCGAACCGGGCACCAGGGACTCGTCCAAGGCCGAAGTCTGAACTGCAGCCCGGAGTGCTTCATCCCTTGATCAGGGATTGGGCTCCGTCGATCCACAGTTCCGTTCCCGTGATGTGGGCGGACGCGTCCGATACCAGGAAGTGGATCAGATCGGCGCACTGTTCAATGGTTCCCGGCTGGTCACGCGTCAGCGGGATCTGTCCCTTTTCGAACGTAACAGGCCACACGATGTCCTGATTGCTGATCACCGTGTTGTCGCTGATTTCGGTGCGGATGGATCCCGGGCAAATCACGTTGATGCGCACGTGGTCGTGGGCCAGTTCGGGAGCCAGCATCTTTGTCATGATGACCTGTCCGCCCTTGGAGCACGCGTAGGCCGTGGCTCCCGTGTTGCTGAAGATGCGGGTGCCGTTGACGGAAGCCACGACGGCAATCGCCCCGCCGGACTGCCTGAGCCAGGGCAGGGCGTACTTGATGGTCATGAACGTGCCCTTCAGATTGATGTCCATCGTGTAGTCCCAGTCTTCCTCCGAGATCTGCTCGATGGGTGCCCAGAGGCCGTTGACCCCGGCGTTGGCCACCACCACCTGGATGCCGCCGTAGGCTTCGGCCAGTTCGGCGACTGCACTTCGGAGCTGGTCCGACTGCGACACATCGGCGATCAACGGCATGGCCTCGCCGCCGCCGTCCTTGATTTCCTGGACCACATCCAGGATTTGGACATCGGTGCGGCTCAGCACCCCCACCTTGGCGCCTTCGCGCGCCAGCCGAATGGCCGCGCCTTTGCCGATGCCCGACCCGGCGCCGGTGACGAGGGCAACGCTGTTCTTCAAATCCATGGTGGTGTTTCCTTCACTTTGGAGTTGGTCGAGAATTCCCTATTGGGCTGCCTTCCACTGTTCGTATTCTTCCCACCCTTCGTCCGAGAGTGGATAGTAGCGTCTCAGGTCGCCTCCTTCCTGCAGTTTGAGGCGGCTGAACTCCTCCCATTCCTCATGCTCGAGGGAGTGTTCCAGGACCAACGGGATCATGGCCCGAGGCACCATCACGGCTCCGTCGTCGTCGGCAATGATGGCGTCGCCCGGAATCACCGTGACCCTGCTCAAGGCCACCGGCACGTTGAAGGCCCACGGGAAAAGTCGGGACTGCGAGGCGTAGTTGGGGGTAACCCCACGAGTCCACATTGGGAGATCGATATGCTGGATTTCCGTCCAGTCGCGGATGTTGCCGTCCACGACCATGCCGGCTCCACCGCGTCCCTTGAAGAATGTGGACAGCATTTCGCCAACGCACCCGGTATACGGGTCTCCGTAGGCCTGAATGCACAGTACATCGCCAGGTTGGACGGATTCCAACACCGACCACAAGGCACTCCGTTTTTCCGTCTGTTCCTGGCCGGGACCGGCCAACAAGTCCTCGCGCTGCGGCATGAAGGCGAGTGTCACCGCAGGGCCGACAATCTTCCTTCCCCGCTGACGGGCCACGGGCCCTTGAATCCAACTGTTCTTCAGGCCTAGTTTGTGCAGGTTGGCGCTGGCAGTGGCACTGGACACGGCCTGGAGTTGTTCGATTAGTTCCTGCTCGGGCCTGGTCACCTGCCCGCCGTCGACGGGCAGTTCCAGATTGTCGGGTTGGGGGAGTTCAGGCAGGGGAGCGGTGATTTGAGGTCGGGGCATGGCGGATTTCCGTGTGCTGGACGTGGATGAATTGGGGAACGGTTTGGCGGTATTGCGGAACGGCAATTCAGCTTGAGTAGTCCCAAGCAATAGCGATTACTTTACATAATATACGTGAAGGAAGAGTGGTGTGCCTGAGGGCGAGCCGGTATTGGTTTCCGGCGGAAGGCTCTTGGTCGGCTTTCGATGCGGAAGTTCCCGAGGCTACAGGATCAGGTCTCGTTCCACGTTCAGGCTATAGATGCCTTCGAGGTACGGGTACCGTTGTTCGAGGCCCTCGGCCAGTTCGACCCCGAATCCGCCCTTGTTCGGGAAGTACAGCCTTCCGCCCTTGATTTCAGGGGGTTCGGCGGCGAAGGCCCACTGCAACGGGCCCTGGATCATGCACAGTTCCAGATAGTCGCTATTGGGCAGCGAGGCGACGACATGCCCATTGGCCAAACCCATGAGTCCATTGTGCCAACTGTGTGGGTACAGCTTGACCCCTCGCTCTTCCGCGACCTTGCCGATGCGCAGCAACTCCGTGATGCCGCTGAACCCGGCATCGGGCTGCACCACGTCGTAGGCGCCGGCATCCAGATAGCGGCGCATCTGCGCCAGGGTCGCGAACGATTCGCCACCGGTGATGGGAAGTTCCACCGCTCGATTGAGCTCCGTGTAGGAGTCAACTTCCGACCAGGGCATGGGCTCTTCGAACCAGGCGAAGCCCAATCGGTCCAGCTCTCGCGCGATGGGCAGGGATTCCTCAGCTGTGAGGCGGCAGTTGCCGTCCAGTGCCAGCTTCATCCGGCCATCGACGACGCGGACCAGCTCCCGAACATGGTCGAGGAAGCGATCGACTGTAATGCCATCCCAACTCCAGTCCGTGCCGATGCGGAACTTCATGACCTCGAACCCGCGTTCGATGTACTCCTCGGCTTCCTGGAACAGTTGATCCGGGTTGTAGCGCCAGTCGTACCGGCAGCCGCTGGAGGCATACAACTGCACCGACTCCACAGGCCGGCCCGCAATGAGTTCGTTGACGGGCTTGCCGGCCACCTGACCGCGGATGTCCCATAAGGCGCAGTCAATCCCTGCCGCCGCACCGTCGTGGCCCCGGTTGTTGCCGACCGGCTGCGGGGCAATCGCGGGATCCTCGGGATCGGTGCCCATCAGCGTGGGTGCCAGGAAGTCCACCCAGTCCCGGATGTTCAGGGGCCAGCCATAGCTGGATGCTTCCCCAATGCCTTTGATGTCGGTGTCGGTATGCACCACCACGATGGTGCAGTCCGCCTTCACGGTGCGGTACTGGGCCGTGATCCACTGCTCGTGTGGGGCGTGCATCCGCGAAAGGCAAATGGTTTCGAGCTTTGTGATTTTCATGGGAACGGTCCGGTGTGGGGATCAGTCACTGCTGCAGCATGGCGCGCCGATCAGGGCGTCGGTTTAGGTTCGGTCGGCTTCCAGCCAGTTCATGGGCGGGTCCAACTGCCAGCGGATGCTGTCCGTCACCTTTGTGTTGCGTCCCCATTTCTCAAAGATGCTGTTGGTACTGTCGGCGCGGTCGAGCGCGTCCGAAATCGCGGCGGGGTCCCAGCCGTCCAGCACGGCATCTTCCAATTGTTGACGCACGGCTGTGGAGCCGGAGTCCTGGCCCAAGTCAATGAGTTCGTCGGGGTCGTCCGCCAGGTTGAACAGCTGGCTGGGCATGCCGGCGTGGTAGATGAGCTTGAAGTCGCCGTCCCGAATCATCCGCTGATAGCAGCCTGCGTCCGGGCCGAACAAGCGTGAACTGTACTCGGAGAACGCCAGATCCTGCCAGTTCGCGGATCCGGGATTGAGCAACTCGGGCAGGACGGACCGGCCGCTGCTTTCGGGCAATGGCGGTGCGCCCATGAGGTCCAGAAGCGTTGCGGTCACGTCGATGCCGCTCATGACGCGTTCGCACCGGCGGTCGGCCGGAATGCGGCCGGGCCACGACATGATGAGCGGAACCTTGACCGATTCCTCATAGAAGACATGCTTCCACCACAGACTGTGTTCGCCCAGCATGTCGCCATGGTCCGAGGTGTAGATAATGAGGGTGTTGTCGAACTGGTCGTGGTCCCTGAGGACCTGAATCAGGTCTCCAATCCACTGGTCCATGCGCCATACCAAACCCCAGTAGGCTGCCCGCGCGCGCAGCACTTCCTCGTCGGGCACCTCCTGAATCTCCGTATCGGTGCGCCACCACCGCAGGAACGGGTGCCGAACATCCTCCATCGGCACCTGCTTCTCTGGGAGCGTCATGGAATCCGCGAACCGATCGAAGTCCTCCCGGAGAGCTACATAGGGCGGATGGGGCAGCATGAACCCAAGGGACAGATTGAACGGGATCTGCCTGCGTCCGGTTTGGATTTCGCGGCAGGCATCGGTCAGAAAGGACTTGGCCTCCCTGTACACGTCCTCGTCGTGCACTTGGTAGGCGCTTTGGCCGGCACCCGACTTGATGAGGCTGATGCGATGGGGACCGGCCGTGCCCTCCAGACCGCCGCGGTCCACTGCCGGCCCTCCAATCTGATTGGGCCCGTGGTCGCCCACCAGCCGCTTGGTGTACCCGTGCAGTTGATCGGGTCCGTTGGCGTGCATGCGTCCGATCAGAACCGGCAGGTAGCCGGCCGCGCCAAGGGAGTGAGCGAGTGTTGGGAAAGCGGGATCCAACTGCTGTTCGTTGGTCCAGACTCCGGTCTCGTAGGGTCGTAGCCCCGTGAGCATCGACATGCGCGACGGCACGCAGATCGGGGAATCGCAGTAGACGTTGTCGAAGACCGTGCCGCTGGCTGCCAGTCGACCCAGGTTGGTCTCACCCAGCAACGGGTCGCCGTAGCAGTCCAGGACGCGCTGGGCATGCTGGTCCGAGTGGATGTACAGCAAATTGGGACGGGTCGCCGAATCAGTCATCTTGTTTTACTGGCTGAGGTGGGAGGGGTGGCCGAAAAAGGGACGACGGCGGAAGTAGGCCGGATTGTCCATTCGGAACTCACTGGGTCGCGCGGCATACTGGATTCCAACACGCGTCCCCTCATAAGGCAAGTAGCCATGAAGATAACCGACATCACCGCCCACGTTGTCAACATGGGCCACCGCAACATTCCCTTCGTCCAGGTCTATACCGACGAGGGCATCACGGGCCTCGGAGAGGCGTATTCCACCGGACCCGACCTGGGCACCGTCAAGGTGATTGGCGATTTCAAGGAGTGGCTGGTGGGTCGGGATCCGCGGGACGTGGAGAAGCTGTGGCACCTGATGTACGCCGGGTCTCGTTTTCCGGGTGGGATGGTGCTGAACGCCGCCATCAGTGGCATCGAGCACGCCCTGTGGGACATCGCAGGGAAGGCGGCCGGGTTGCCGGTGTACCGGCTGGTCGGAGGCAAATGCAGGGACAAGGTGCGCGTCTATCAGTCCGTGCGAGGGGATTCTCCCGACGAACTGGCGGATCACGCCCGGAAACTGATTGAGACCTACGGGTACACAGCCCTCAAGATGGGGCCGCTGCCCAACGACTTTCACCTGAAGCCATGGAACCGGGTGCTCCGTGAGACGGAAGCTCGGGTGGCTGCGGTTCGGGACGCGGTCGGGCCCGACATCGACATCGGGCTGGATCCCCACGCGCGCATCCTGGAGATCGGCAGGGCGGCCCAACTCTGTGACGTGGTGGCCCCTATGAACCCGATGTTTGTGGAGGAGCCGCTCAGGCCGGAAAACGTGGAGGCGCTGGGGGCACTCAGGCGGCAGGTGCGGGTTCCGTTGGCAACCGGCGAGATGCTCTACACCCGGCATCAGTTTCGCCCCCTGTTGAACCAGAACGCAGTTGACTTCATCCAACCCGACATCTGTGTCACGGGCGGCTTGTGGGAAATGAAGAAGATCGCCGCGATGGCGGAGGCCCACTACGTTTCAGTCCTGCCGCACAATCCTTGCGGACCGGTGGCCAGTGCGGTCAACGCCCACTTTGCACTGAGTACGCAGAATTTCGAGGTTCTGGAGTACCACCCGGACGACGAGGGCATTCGCAGGACCATCCTGGAAGAGCCGATACCGCTCCAGGATGGCCATTTGCTTGTGCCCGAGAAACCGGGGCTGGGGGTTTCCCTGAATCAGGCGGTGTTGGAGGACGCTCCCTTCGTGTCTTGGCGGCGCAGTCAGTTGTGGAAACCGGACGGGTCCTTGGCGTACCAATAGGTTTGGACGCAGGAACCGAAATCAGGCTGCGGTCCTGTCCCGCAATGCGGTCAGGTTCGATGCGGAGTCCTGTTCAAGAGGTGTGGCAAGCGCTTCCAATCGGGATTCCGAGACGGTAACGCCAAGCCCCGGACCGTCAGGAACTACAAGCGCTCCGCTTTGGTAGGTCACCCCTTTCTCCACAACGTCATCCTCGTACAGCAACGGGCCCGTGCTGTCTCCGGGCCAGTCGATTGCTGGCGCCGACGCGGCGAAATGGGCGATGGCCGCGGTGCCGAGGGCCAGTTCCTGGGTTGTGCCGAGCAGAACGCCGACCTGGGCACTCTCCGCCAGTGCCATGACTCGTTGGCAGGGCCGCAGGCCACCGAGGACAAAGGGGGATATGTTCAAAATGTCCACGCAGCCACCGTGCAGTAGCTGCCACGCGTGGTGCTGCGACAGAACGTGCTCCGAAACGGGATTCCGGGATCGGTTCCTGAACTCTCGCAGCCCGTCCAGATCCAGAGCTGGGGCGGGGCTCTCGATTAGTTGGCAGGTTCCAAATTCGCCGAGTGCCTCGGACGCGGTCAAGGCGGCTTTCCAGTGGAGCCCGCCAGAGAAGTCCCAGGACTTGACCTGCATTTCGTTGCCGTAGGTTTGGGCCATGGCCTTCAGCAGCATGTGGTCGGCTTCCGGGCAGGCACCCACGTAAATCCGCACGAGCCTGAATCCCAAATCGTAGGCCCAAGCCAAGTCCTTGAGTCGGTCCTGTACCTGTTCCGTGGTCTGCATTCGAAAGATGGGCAGACACACGTCCATCGCGTCCCGCACCCGACCGCCCAACAGGTTATGGACGGGCTGGCTGTTGGCCTTGGCGACCAGGTCGTGCAGCGCGATGTCCACTCCTTGGCGGACTGATGCCGACCTGCTGTAGAGGTATGTTTCAATCGGGAACAGATCCAGCAGCAAGCCTTCCAACCGGGTCAGGTTGCGGGGATCCTGACCGGCCAATGCCTCCGTGAGTGTTTGCTCCAAACTTCCGGTGTGGAAGTGCCAGGCGGGAAGGTGGCTGAGATCGCTCATCTCGCCCCAACCGGTCCAGTCGTTGTCCGTGTCGATGCGGACGATGACGTGCTGGTTGCGAATGCCTGAACGTCGTCTTGTGGCGACGGGTTGCAGCTTGACTCGGGAAACCTTCACGAGAAAAGCCTAACCTGCAGCTTAGTCGTCCTTGGGAATGCCAGCGGCACAGGATGTTCCTCATGCAAGGGTGTCGAGAAAGAGTTCAGACATGGCCAACGAGGGTCCTGCTTCGATAAGCCGTGGGATCGTTGGGCAGGCAAATCCATGGACACTGCCGTGCTATGGCAAACGGTCATCGCTGCGCAGAACCAAATGCTTCCGGCACAAGGCGCGTCCATACCCGCAAGTAGGGAACCGTGATCCACTTGAAATGCTCCCAACTGCCAGGCTCGGCTTCGTCGTCGGTCGAGGTTTCCTCTCCAACACCCAAAATCACGAATCCGTTGCGGGCCAGCCCCCCCACGAAGGTTCCCAGGGTATGTACCCAGCTACGCGGATGATCCATCGACACAATTGAACCGTCCGCCAATTCCACAGGCCACTGGTCTGAACCGAAAATCGCTTGCAAGTCCACTTCGCCGTCCCGATAGGGATGGCGAAGCCCATATCCCGTTTCATCCCTGAACTCCTCGTCATTGACCAACTGGGTAAATGGGTTGTGCCAGTCCACCCGGTATTGGCCCCCGGGTGTCAACACCCGCGCCACTTCCGCAAATACCTCGTCGACATCCGGGATGAAGTTGATGGAGTGTGGGTGATAGACCATGTCGAATGAGTTGCCATCGAACCGGGACAGATCGCGCATGTCACCTTGGTGCAAGTCAAGTTGAAAGCCATGGGCACGGGCCGCTTCCCGATCGCGTTCCAACTGCTCATCCGACAGGTCCAAAACGGTGACCTGGGCACCAAGCAGGGCCAGGCAGGCGGTTTGCTGCCCTCCACCCCCTGCCAACACCAGCACCCGTTTCCCTTCCGGAGGATCCATCAACCCTTCGGTGTCCAGGAAGCGGCGCGCCTCTGTACGGTTCAGGTTAAGGAAAGGCTTGGCATAAAGCACCCCTGCTTTGGAGAGAGCGTTCCAGCGTGTGCGGTTCTGCGCGCTCAACTCTTGGTCCTGGTCCGCAAACTGCCTGCAAGTCCCGCAATCACTGCCTTCTGTCACTTTTGTCTCCCGGTTCCTCATGCCACGACACAGTGTCGAATCCCAATCCCTTCCGCGCACCGTTTCGGGTCGCAGATCGTTGTGGGGCAGTGGAACGTTGGTTCTGCCCAACCTCTAGGGTATCGCTGCCAACTGCCCAAACAGCGAATCTCACATCCCATGCCTGCCCTCGGCCGCAAGCAACGGGGCAGTGTATTGGCCCCTCAGGAACGTTCTCGAGGTTGCTCGGACGAACCCCGGATGGGCAAGCGAGCGCCTGCTTCTTCCTTCCGCGCCTGTTGTAATGTAGTGTCTTCAGACAGTCAACCCAATTGCGTGGAACGCCATGACCGCAACGAACGCAGAATCGCTGGCTATCGACCAAGGTACTCCGGCGCGCTCCGCCCCTCCAGACGCTCCATTGCCGGGCTTGTTGGCCTACACCGAAGACGAGGAGAAGGCCGTCGTTGAGGTAATCCGAAGCCGTAACCTGTACCGCTTCATGGGCGATGAGGAAGCTTCACCGGCCCGGCAACTGGAACTCGAGATGGCTGAGGCCAACGGCACCAAACATGCATTGGCCGTCACCTCGGGCACTGCAGCCTTGCTCTGTTCGCTGCAGGGGTTGGGTGTAGGACCCGGAGACGAAGTGATCGTGCCGGCCTTCTGCTGGATTGCCTCCGTATCGGCCATCCTGGCCATCGGAGCCGTGCCCATCATCACCGAAGTCGACGACTCGCTCACGCTGGACCCTGATGCGGTGAGGGAGAACATCTCCCCGTATACCAAGGTCATCATGCCGGTCCACATGCGGGGAGTACCCGCCAACATGACCGCGATCATGGAGATTGCCGACGAACACGGTCTGCTGGTGTTGGAGGACACGGCACAGGCCAACGGTGGTTCCTTTGGCGGCAGGCCACTGGGAAGCATCGGCAATGTGGGGGCCTTCAGCCTCCAGGCGAGCAAGATCATCACAACCGGCGAGGGTGGCATGGTGATCACCGACGACGACGAGGTCTACACGCGTGCCACCATGTTCCACGACCCATTCGCGTCGCGCCTCGTGGAGGTGCCCGAGAGCCGTTTGATGTGGGGCCTCAACTTCCGCATGAACGAAATGATCGCTGCCGCGGGACGGGTGCAGTTGGCCAAGCGCAAACGAATCGTGGATGCCATGCGGGTACGCAAGGGGCTCATCAAGAATGAAATTGGCGAGGTTGCCGCCGAGAAGGGGGTTGGTTTCCGACGTCTGCACGACGAGGAAGGCGACACGGCCGTTTCCCTGGTCATGTTTCTGCCTACCCAGGAGGATGCGGGCCGCGTGGGAACGGCCCTCGCCGCCGAGAACATCAGTGCCGGACGCATGTTTGATCCCGCAGGTGTGGATCAGCACGTATATGCCTCCTGGCACTCGGTTCTCAACAAAATGCAGTGGTCGGATGCCGGTGGTCCCTGGACCTGGGCTCGGAGGGACGTGGAGTATTCGCCGGACATGTGCCCGACCAGCACGGACCTGTTGTCGCGCGCGGTACAGCTGCACGTGATGCCGACCATGAGCAACACGGACGTTGAGGAAACCATCGACGGGACCATCAAGGTCCTTTCCGCACTTCTTTAGCACACCTCCCAGCTGGAGTTGGAACAGGCATGAAGATCACAGGCATCGAGTCGTTCCGCGTCTGGAACGGCAGCCGAAATTTCCTATTCGTAGTGGTCGACACGGATGAGGGCATCTCGGGCATCGGCGAGGCCGGCATCACCAGCCGCGAACTGGCGGTGGAAGGGGCCGTCCGGCATTTCGACCAGGTGCTGAAGGGACAGGATCCGATGCGGATCGAGCACCTGTGGCAGTTGATGTTTCGGGGCGGGTTCTTCCCTGCCCAACGCATTGTGTCGGCCGCGATTTCCGCGATTGACATCGCGCTGTGGGACATCAAGGGCAAGGCCCTTGGCGTACCGGTCTACGACCTGCTCGGCGGCCGGGTAAGGGACAGTGTGGTCTGCTATCCCCACAATGCCGGTCACTCGATGGACATCGAACCCTTGGTCGAGTCATGTCTGAAGACCAAGGAAGAGGGTTGGAAGTTCATCCGGTGGGGCTTGCCCTCGGACGGTGGCATCCTGGAACCAAGGCAGTCGGTTCTGGCGGCGATCGCCCAGGCCCAGGCGGTCAGGGAAGCGGTGGGCGACGATATCGAAATGTGCTTCGATGTCCACACGCGTCTGGACCTGCCGGACACACTTTGGTTGTGCAAGGAGTTCGAGCCCCTGCACCCGTTCTTCGTGGAGGATCCGCTGCGCGCCGAGAACCAGGACTCCTTCAAGACGCTTCGGCCCCGCACGTCGGTGCCACTGGCGGCGGGAGAGCACTTCTCGTCCAAGTGGGAGTTTCGGCAGATGATCGAAGAGGAGTGGATCGACTACGCGCGCATCGACCTGTGCATCGTGGGCGGCTTGACCGAAGCGCGCAAGATCGCCGGCTGGTGCGAAACTCACTACATCAAGCTGGCCCTGCACAACCCGCTCGGTCCGGTGTCTTCCATGGCCTGTCTGCATCTGAACCTCGCCACCAGCAACTTTGGGGTTCAGGAACAGCCGGCCAAACCCGGAACGTTCCTGACCGATGTCTGTCGGGGGCAACCCGAATGGAAGGACGGATCGCTGTTGCCGCCGGAGGGTCCGGGCCTGGGAATCGAATTCGATCGGGAACTGGCTCGCAGTACTCCGGCGCAGGAACGGGAAATGCCTCAGCTACGGCGTCTTGATGGTTCGTTTACCAATTGGTAGGAGGTGACGCGCGGGTTCAGCGCCGCAATGCTCCGCAACAACCATGGCGGATGCCGCCAGGCACCACAGGATTGCTCCGGTCGAAACTTTGGGACGGCTCTGATACCAATCCAGCATGATTAGGATGCTTGGGTATCGGCGGGCAGGGCCGTCAGGGTGTCCCGGATCCAGCGCCAGCCGCACAGTTGCTTGATCCGCGCCGGGTCCGCCTGCCAGGCCCTCAGGATCG